>Ga0310125_10001022_pt1 | contig 13844 bp, 13 predicted proteins | sample CB11b_Tmax_Bot8__FD_203508 | JGI IMG/M metagenome (GOLD analysis project Ga0310125, IMG submission 203508) | Marine microbial communities from Western Arctic Ocean, Canada - CB11b_Tmax_Bot8 | ecosystem: Environmental > Aquatic > Marine > Oceanic | place: Canada: Western Arctic Ocean | collected... | reverse complement strand
TGGTGTCGCCGCATCGGTAATATCCATAACAACCCCAGGACTCTGGTTCGGAGATGTGGCACAGACTCGCCGATTGACGCGAGCCTGTAATGAGTACGGGACGGAACTGGTGCAGGCGCACCCCACACGTTTCGGGCTGTTTGCCGCTATACCATTGCCAGACGTGGACGCGAGTCTGGAGGAGATTGCCTACGCCTACGATACGCTCAATGCAGACGGTGTCGGGCTTTTTACCAGTTACAACGATGTATGGTTAGGAAACCCGGCATTCAGACCGGTGATGGAGGAACTCAATCGACGTAAAGCGGTGGTTGCCGTGCATCCGACCGCAGCCGATTGCTGCAGGAATCTCCAGTATGCCCCGGGGGTGCATCCCTCAAGATTCGAGTATGGTACCGACACCACTCGCGCGATCACGGGAATCGCCTTCAGCGGTGATGCCGTTCGATTTCCAGATATTCGTTTCATATGGTCTCATGCAGGCGGCAGCGTGCCTTTCCTGGCAGGCCGTATAGAAAGCGCTGCGGCCAGGGCGACGGAAGCACTACCTGATGGTTTTACTAGTGAGCTCAGCAAGTTCTATTACGATACTGCCGGTGCTGCCAATCGGGGTTCCCTGGTTTCACTACTGGAACTGGTAGCCACCACACAAATTGTATTCGGCACAGATTTCCCGCCCGGGGATACAAGTGCGGCAGTTGCCAGGGCGCTCGATGAGACCGGTCTGTTTAACGAGGACGATCTTCGGGCAATCAATCGGGATAATGTCGTTAAGCTGTTGCCACGATTTGCATAAGAAGTATATCTTTTCTGTTCCAACGGGAGGCAGGGGCCGGAGGTTCAAATCCTCTCACCCCGCCCGTGAATTCCTTCTCAGTATCAGTTCCTTAGGGCTGCCTCTCTAGGACGCTGCCTTCTTGCCTCACTTTTGTCGGCAGCCACTCTTCGAACCGTTGCAAGATGCCGTTGACAGACGCTATCGGCTGCCGGGCACTCAGGAAGCAAGTCAGACCGAAAATCACTCGATCGTGTTCTCGGTTCCAACGAGGTCCTGGTAGGACAGTTCCTCGGCGGGAACACAGTAGATCTGCTCGTCCCAACTGTTAGCTTTCCCGCGATTCAGCTGGAACATTTTTCGGTCACTCTCAAAGGGTTCGCTATAGATGACTGGATCGACAACGGTCATCGTGAGCTCCAAGGTGTCGGCATCCAAGCGGCGATAACGTTCCTCAAGGCGTAGCTCCTCGGAATGGGGATACCCCAGCTTGTCCAGCCAACTGCGATCATCGAATCCAGTCGACTCAACAACGAGGACGTCGCCCTCCCAGCGGCCCACGGAGTACCCGTTCCATTTGGGATAGGTGTCTTCCAACGCAGGAAGCGTCCGTCCGTCCATCCATACCTCACGCCAATCGTGACGATACTCGAAGAACTGCAGAAGTCTTGCTGGAGTTTGAACGATCTCGAGCGTGGAGTGCGGCGGGCGAATCTCCGCATTCAGAAGACGGGGCAAGCCCATGGGCTCGCATCTTCCCAGCGGATCGTTTCTCTGCATCTGCCGCCGGGGTCCGTAGCCTGGCAGATTGGCGTCGAAGCGGATCCTACCCTCAACGGCAAACGGTGCCTCCTGCCCTCCGGCGACGCCTCCCCGTGCGCCACCAGGCACGTCGCCAAAAGATTCGATGGACGTGACCCGGTCCCAGTGTCCGGAGAGGTCGCGCGGGTCGAAGGTTGCGCTCCTCTGCTGGGCCAATATTGCGGACGAACAGAGCAGGAGTGTTGCAGCAGCGACGGTCTGACCCGACCAACAGAGTCTCATCATGTCTGCTCCCGACTATCTAAAGCGGCAAATCTTCGCCGTTGACGGCAATTGTGACGATGTTCCCCAGGGTCGGCGATGTAACGTGAGGGTTGTAGATTACCGTAACAATATCGCCCTCCCGGACGGAACTCCGGGTCCAACCTCGTTCTCGCAACATCGTAGGGGTACCTGCGGTGCTCATCACCCATTCTTGAATGTCGCCGTTCTCATCCTCAACGTCTAGGTAGAGATGAACGTGTGGAAAACGAAATGCGAATTCGGTGACGGTTCCCGATATTGGGCCCTCCTCGCGCGGCCTATCCCACTCGATACCCCCTCCGTGATGAGCCGATGCCGGCCAGGCGGGCACAGTCAGCGAGGCTATTGATAGTCCCGCAACAACCCCCGCAGATACCTTAAGTGGCCAAAAAGGCAAGCGTAGCGACCCACCATCCCTACCGAAGAGCTTGCGACGCATAGTTTTCCCCAGGCCCAACGCGACTAAGCGAAGGTTACCTTCTCGTGAGCAGACACGTCCATACTCGGTTTTTTTGGCGTGATCCGGGTGTAATCTCAAAACCTATTGGCCAGCAGCGACCGTAACATCATCGCCGATATAGAATGATCACCTTCTGGAAGCAGGGGCCGAAGGTTCAAATTCTCTCACCCCGACCAACAATATCAATCGCTTACAGTCACCCACCGATTGGAAAAAGCGGGATTTAATGCGCCGTAGGGTCAAAAATCTCGGCCATGTTTCTTATCATCGAAGGCCAGCCCGCAACAACCTGGATACGACGTGACGAAGGCGCAGTGCGCTTGACACTAATTGTGAATGGTCATAGCGTTACAGCGCTCGTTGAACGGTCTTCTTATCCAAGGAGCTTCTTATGCGCTCAGTAGCTGTGTTTGTTGTGGCCCTTGCCATCAGTATCTCGGCGGCCCAGTCTCAAACGCGATCGCTTCAGGTTTACGTCGTCGACGTCGAAGGCGGCAACGCAACCCTGTTTGTAGGCCCAACGGGTGAATCCGTGCTCATCGATACGGGCAACGGCGGCGCCAACGCCGCACGCGATGCGGGGCGCATCGTGGATGCAGCTAGGGATGCTGGGTTGACGCAGATTGATCACCTGATCACCACACATTGGCACGGCGATCACTTCGGCGGCATGGCCGAACTTGCAAGCAATATCCCAATCAGGGCGTACTACGATGCCGGCCCGTCGGTACAGGGCCAGCCAAACACGGTGGCGTTCCTCGCTGACGTCTATCCAGGGCTCGTCGCCGAGGCTTCGCGGACCATCGTCGATCCAGGCGACAGCATCTCGATTGATGGTCTGGAATGGACGATCGTAACCGCAGGCGGCGATGTCCTTGAGTCCAACCTGGCAGGTGGCGGAGGCCAAAATTCCTACTGCTCGAGCTTCGAGTCCCAGGGGCCCGATACTGGCGAGAATGCACAGTCTGTGGGCAGCCACATCAGGTTCGGCGAATTTACCGCCCTGCACCCTGGTGACATTACCTGGGACGTCGAGGGCGCATTAATGTGCCCGGAGAATCACATCGGGACGGTCGATGTCCTGTTTGTTGGACATCACGGGCAAGGGCCCGTCTCGCCGGTGGGGTCGAACACACCACAGCTCGTTAATGCGCTTGCACCGCGCGTGTCACTCATCAACAACGGCACTCGCAAGGGCGGACAGCCGGAGTCGATGAGCGTCATTCTGAACTCGCCGGGTCTCGAAGATGTCTGGATGTCACACTTCTCGCTCCTGGGCGGTCAGGAGTACACGGTTCCGGGCATATTCATCGCGAATACCTTCGACCAGGAACTCGACGCTATGCCGATCGCGCCGCTGCCGGGGGCGCGCGACACGTGGCCGGACGCTCCCCCGCACAACGGGACCGCGTACTGGTTCAAGCTTACGGCCATGGAAGATGGCACGTTCACGGTGACTAATACGCGTAACGACTTCAGCAAGACGTATCACCCCTGAACTTCGACCGCCGGGTGACTAAGTCGCCGACGGTCTAGAGCACCTCGTCGATGAGCGCCCGCAGCTCGACGGCTGAGAGGTCCCCGCGCGCAAGTGACTGACCGAGGTCGAAGTGGCGCGCGACCTCGAGTGGACCGACCACGACGCCGTCGAATCCCGCATCGTCGACGAGCCGCTGCGCAACCTCGAGCGCCTCGGCGTCATCACCGGCAAGTGGAATCGCAATGCGTTCTGGCTGGCGATTCGGCTGATTGGCGAGCGACGCGGCAGGTATGCAGTTGAAGGCCCGCACAACTCGCGCACCTGGTAAAAATGACGCCGTTGCAACGCCGCTGCCTTGCTGCAGCACGAGGTCCGCGATCGCGCCATCGCGCCGTGCGACGGGGTTGCTCGTATCGAGGACGACTTTGCCCGCGAGCGCTGCGCTTAGCTCGGCGCCAACCTGGGGCATTGCCGAGTACGGTACAGAGACGAGCACAACCTCGCCAAAGTCCGCAGCCTCTGCGGGTGTACCCGCGTGCGCCCGCGGCCCAAGCTCGTCAGCGAGCCCTTGAAGCTCCTCGGGGTGACGCGAGGAGACGAAGACCTCATGGCCGGCGGCGACCCAATGCCGCGCGAGCGCGCCGCCGATATTGCCCGTGCCGATAATGCCGATCTTGAGCGGCTGGGATTGCGCGTAGCTCTGCGCGCCGGAAAACAGCGCAGTCATCAAAAACGTAGCGATGGCTGCGAGCCTGGATGTGCGTCTGATCATAAACTGCTCCCCGCGAGTCTGTTTTCGTTCAAGTGCCGATTTTCGAGATAGTACTAATCTCGGCTACGCATTGCTTGGGTACGGCAGTTAAATACCCTTGTCCTCGCCGTGCACGTGGTAGGAGATGTCGCGTGATGGCGACCGACCCATAATATCAGCGCCAGTAGGTAGCCAAGCGCACGGGTTAGCACCCGGAGCCCAAACCGTTTTGCAGCTTCCGGGTATAAAGAACTCGACAAAGATGAACTCCTCGTCGCCATCGTTAATGAAGGAATGAATTTCCATTTCGTAGTTGTAGAGTACATCGCCGGCACTTAGCGTAGACGTTTCACCCTCGAGTAACGCGGTACAGTTGCCCTTTAGTACGTACTGAAAATGCTCGGCCCCTTCATGGTGATGGGCCGGCGCCTGGGTACCTGATGGATAACGAATCATCTCGCCTCTATACGCGCTCGTACCTGTCAAAGTCCGGGTCGCCATATAAATGCGAGTGCGCGCGTCATGTTCGGACTGCAGCACCGGTTCATGCGACCAGTCTGTGGTCCGCAGCTCTAATGGCGTATCGGCAACATTTGGATCGAACCGAATTGCCTTGGGGACCGTTGCCATCAACAAACGGGTGCCGTTGGTAGTGGCACTGAACGTACCAGCGTAACCCAAAGGTAGGTAGGTCACACCGTTGGGTTCTAGATCCTGGTCATAGCCGGCTAGCGAACCCGAACCGTCGAGAACCTGGAGCCAACCGAAAGTATCGTCGTTGAGCGCAAAATCGAACGCCATCTCTTTCTCTAACGTCAAAAGATCAAGTAAAACATTATCCGAGCCGGTATTCTCCGGCGACAGTAGCGACTGCTTCGTTACCCCAATACTGATCTTCTGAGCTGCGACTTCTGCACCTCTAACTATGATTGGCATTACATTCTTCCGAGGAAATATGGCTTATATTTCGATCCAAATTCACCCTATAAGGAGTCATCGCCTCATATCGCACTTACGTTTAACTCAGCTTCGAGAAACACTGGATCTCTGAGCGTCGATATCCCCGGGCAACCCTGCATCGTGGCCTGGAGCACCCGTTCCAGCGCTTCCCGGTCGGGTTGCTCTGAAGCGCCCACTTCCACTTGGATCGTGACTCGCTGAAATCCAGAGGGAGGTGCGTCCTCCATCATATGTCCCCTGACATCCAGATCCGCCTTGGCCGATGCCTCGAATGTGTCGTACTTGACGTCCCATTTGGCAGCATAGAATGCGAAAACCGCTGCAAAACACCCCAATGCGCCACTCAACAAATATTCGAGCGGTGTTGGTGCGTTCGCCAATCCTCCGACATGCGGCGGCTCGCTAATTACCCAGCTACGGCCTGACTTGAGACTACTCGCAAGTTCGTTGAGTTCTCCGACTGATCGCACCGCGACCTCAACGGTCGACTGCGGCCCTTGCGGTGCTGTGGCAGTCGGGTCCTTGGTATATCGCACTTCTCGTTCGAGAGTGACTTTCTTGAGTTCTGGAAAGCAGGCGCTAACCGATTCGTGATCGAAGTGAAGGTTGTCTGTCATAGGTCTTTACGCTCCTCCCACCGTTTCTGCTTTAGTCCACGAGCAACTGTTACCCAGCCTCGGCCGGAAGAGGACGGAATCGCAACCTCTTCTCTGGCGGTTCGGGCGGAATATGGAAGGCTTCAGTAAATCGATTTGAAAAGTTCCACATACAGCAAAGTACTGTAAGTTCTACGATCTGTTGCTCATTAAAATGCGACTTGATTCTCTGAAACGCAGCGTCATCTTCGCTGGCCGTCAGTTCGGTAACGGCGTCGACCCACGCAATCGCGGCCTTAGTTCGCTCATCGAGACACTCAGCCGCCTCAAAATCTTCCGTCTGTATGAAGGCGATCTGTTCCTTCGTCAGCCCTGCCTCCGCGCCTAAGTCTATATTGTGTAGCAGGCAATATTCGGATTCGTTCTGGCTCGAAGTTCGGATGATCACGGCTTGCTCAACCTTGAGGAACTCCTCATCCTCATCAAGGTAACGCATTCGGATACCGCGGTTAGCCGTCATCCACGATTCGAGCGCGCCGGGCGCAAGCGCCATAACCCTAGAGAAGTTACTGACAGTGCCAAACTGCCGGATTGATTCGGAAAATATTTCACCAACTCGTCCCGTCGTGGCCTTCGGATCGAGACCGGAAATTCGTGAAGTCGTCACGACTCGTTACCTCCTGAGTGAGCTCGGATTCTGTCTTGATCTTGTCCGTGCCTGAGACTGCGCTCAAGCTCGAAAAAGAAAAACCAAGTTTAACTTCTTGGAGCCCGTCAGGTAAGGTGCGTTGAAGAACCGCGATAAGCTTCAGTTGACTTTCATAAGATCACGATAAACGAGCCGATGCAGAACGATAACGACAATATTTCTGCGCCAGCTGACATTACGTCGACGTTGCCGAGAATGGTCGGCTTCTCGCTGCCCGCGCTGGGCCTCAACACACTTGTGACAGCGGTCTTCGTGTTCTTGCCCCCGCTCTATACCGAGCACCAGCAACTGGGGGTCGCAACGGTTGGCGCCGTGTTTCTGTTAGCGAAATTCGTGGACTTTATCGCTGCTCCAAGCTGGGGCCTTCTTATGGACAGTTACACCACGCGCTGGGGTCGTCGCAGACCATGGCTGGCATTGTCAACGCCGATGCTAATGCTGGCCATCTTGATGCTTTACAACCCACCTGAGTCAGCCTCGTTACTTTATCTATTCGTCTGGCTAAGCGTTCTTTACGTTGGCTGGTCTGCCTGGACCATTAGCCATACATCATGGGCATTGGAATTGTCTCGCGACTACGACCGACGCTCTCGCATTACAGGACTCTTGCAGGTCATGGCGATGGTGGGCGGAATCATGATTGCGTTAGTTCCAGCCATCATGGAACGCGTAGCATCACCGACCTTCATTGAAAAAACGTCCGCGATCGGCTGGTTCATGATCGTATTGCTTCCACTGACTGCAGTGATCTGTATCGCGAGCCTGCCTGAACGAAAAACACCGAACCGGCCACATATCGGATTCCGACGCGGTGCCGCTCTGATATTCAGCAACAGGCCGCTGTTACGAGTGCTAATCGCAAACGCCACGCTCGGCTTCTCCTGGGTGCTGCTGCAAGCCTTGTTCGTCTTTTTCGTCACGTACGCCTTGGGCTTGCAGGACTGGCTGGGATTCCTACTAGTCTGCCTTATCGTCGGCGGGCTGTTGTTTTTGCCAATTTGGATCTGGCTGTCTCAAAACTGGCATAAGCACGGGGCCATGCAGGTATCTATGGCCACCGGTGCGGTGACACTTATACTCCTTCTCTTCTTACCTGAAGGAAACGTTGTCCTGGCTGCAGCCGCGTTCCTGCTCGTCGGTGCGAATTCTTCCGCGCTCGAGTTCCTCCCGCGCGCAATGATGGCCGATGTATGCGACCACGATCATGTCCAAAGCGGATCGGAGCGCATGGCGCTCTACTATTCTCTCTTGCAACTCTCGAGCAAGATAGCAGCCGGTTTTACTTTGTTCCTAGCGCTAACTGTGCTCGGTGCTGTCGGATTCGACCCCGAGATCGGATCGAATAACAGCGCCGAAGCGGTTCGCAACTTGCGATACCTGATTGTCGGACTTCCGGCGCTGGCCTACGCATGCGTGGTGATCATATTGATTGGGTACCCAATCAGCCGCGAGCGCCAGCATGCGATGCGAGCGGAAATTGAAAAACGTGAGCAGCTAGCGTTCGACACTCACGCTGATCGTCATAAATCGAGTTGATCCTATAACTTCACCCGAAAAAAACTTGGTCGAAGCGTCCAATAACTGTGTCATCTCCTCCCTAAGCAGCTCCAGAGTCATTGACGGACTGAGGATCGGATTTACGATAACTATGCTGCATGCTCTGGCGGCCTGTAGTTCGCTGCACATGGTCAACACGCCCGCAGAGATACACAGCAGCCGTATTGATCATTTAGTGATTCATTTCACCGGTGGGAATTTTGCCGAATCTATGCATGTGCTAACTCAGCGCACTGAAGTCCCAGTCAGCGTACATTATCTCGTGCCCGAGAATGGCGATCCGACCTACCCGAGACGACGGCTGCAGATACACCGACTGGTCGACGAGCAGCGTAGTGCCTGGCACGCGGGGGAGAGCTACTGGCACGGTGTGGTGTCACTTAACGCCCGTTCCATCGGCGTAGAAATCGTAAATCAGGGGCGATGCACCTCTATCGACCCCCACCTCGACACAAGAACGCCGGAAAACCAACAGTGTGAATTTCCAGATTATGACCCCGAACAGCTAGATCTCGTGATTGAGCTTCTGCGCGATATACTCGATCGTTACCCTGGCATGGATCCCGTAGACATCGTCGGGCACGCCGACATCGCTCCCAATCGCAGGGCGGATCCGGGGCCGAAGTTTCCGTGGCGGGAACTCCACGAGCACGGTATCGGCGCTTGGTACGACGATGATACCGTCGCAAAGTACCTGGAAGAATTCGAAGCGCAGCCTCCAGAACTAACGCTACTTCAACATGCGCTTAACGCCTATGGATACCAGATCGAACCCAGTGGAGAGAACGACCCACAAACTAGATTCGTGTTGCGCGCATTTCAGTTGCATTTCCGACCATCTAACTGGTCCGGAGGTTCAGACGTGGAAACGGCAGCAATTCTGTTTGCCCTTATCGAAAAATACCGGCCAGAGGCACTGAACGACTTGCGATAAATATCTTTATAAATCTATTAGCTAGGATAAAAAAATCACTCCCATGCGATCGATCCTTTACCTCATTTTCTTTCTGACACTCACATTAGCGGCAGCAGCCGTTGGCGCTCAGTTCATGCCCGGTGCGTGGTACGAAGGCCTCAATAAACCGTCATGGAACCCGCCAAACTGGTCTTTTCTCCGGTCTGGTCAATGCTTTACGTGACGATAACTATTCTGGCGCCTAAACTTATAGAACTGGCTGGATACTCTCCATTGACTCGGGACTGGTACCGCGCTTGAGAAAGACGTAGTTGCGAAGCCTCAGGGCTGGCCGAACGTATGCGTAGTCGGCGAATTCCGAGAAATGCACGTATTTTCCCCGGCCCTTGAACCGATACCGAGCGTGATCGGCTTGACTTACATAGAAGAAATACCCGTCATATCCAAGATTGCATAAATAGCTAAACAATTCTCCGGATTCTGCTATGTCGTGATTGCATTCGAACAAGAGGATTGGAAAATCTCGCTGCAGAGTCTTCTTCGCACCCCTGAACACGTCAAACTCGTGGTTCTCAGCATCACATTTTATAAAATGGACAGGGCCCAAGTCAGTTTCGTTCACATATTCGTCAAGCGTGACAACCGCAACGTCAATCTCGTCCATACCGATTCCAGGCTTGTGATGAAAGCTCGCTCCGCCCGAGCCAACTTTCGTCCGGCGCAATCGAAGAACATTCCGCTCGGAAGACAAGCCCACGCTTTCAATCGTCATGTTTTTCAGTCTAAATTTTCTCTTGACAGATCGTAAATGCTCAGCGAGCTCCGGCTGAGGCTCAAATGATATGAGCTTGCCGCCCACCCCGGCAGCTCGAGACATGTATATTGAATATACGCCTCGATTTGCGCCAATATCCAAAAGCGTTCGACCTTTAAGATCCGCGCCGAGCACTAACCTAATAGAAGGAACCTCCGATTTAAACCGGTAGCTCCAACATCGGTGAATCATGCGCAGCTTGTTCGATTGGTCTAACATTGCTCCGTAATCGTATCAGCGTACTCAGCCTTATAGGAGAAATAGGCACTACCCATTATCGTTCAGCAATCGCCTCGTATTCGCGCTGGAGAATGGCTAGCGAACGATACATTAATAGTGTGATCGCCTAAGGGTTCGTGATCGAAGATCGTCTTAAGTTAATAACGAGGGTGCCGACGTGCCTGGATTGATGCATTTCGTCAGCCTGCAAGGGCCGGCCGGAGTCGAACTGCACTACAGCGAGTTCGTACAACGAGCTGTTATGCGCTATCCGGAATGGACGCAGAGTTGGTTGAATCCAAAGAAGACCATGCATCCTTCCTTGCAGGACGATTTATCAGCAAGCCACACGCATACCATCCTTGGAAAATATCGCTGGGGTATCAAGCTGCCATCGAAACCTGACTGGATACGATCCTGGCACTGCGGACGGGCGTTGAGCCATGCCGAGACCGACATTCTGATGATCTGGAATCGTACTGCCAGAGCCCACTTCGTTTTGGACGCCATGGGCGAGGAGAACTGCATCCATTGGGAGCATGGATCCGCTTGGCACCCAGGACGCGAAGCTGAACGCGAACGGTATTTCCATAGGATTCCGTTGGCGATCGTGAATTCCAACGCATCAGCGCGCGTGATGAAGCTATTGTGGGGGTACTCAGGAGAAACACAAATCTGTCTCAACGCCTTGAGACCTAGCTTGACCCCTCGAGAACCGCTCCATAAGCAGTACCCTTCGAATCGTGCAATCCGTCTAGGTGTCGCAGCGAGACTGATGCCGGTCAAGGGCGTAGCATTGGTGCTGCACGCTACGGCAATGTTGAAACAGCAGTCAGTAGGTGTCGAATTGCATATTGCGGGCGCCGGAGTTGAGCAGGAGCGCTTGCGTTCGCTGGCGCAGGGTTTAGGTATCGCTTCCGTGACCCAGTTTCATGGCGCCGTTCGAGACATGGAACACTTCTACCAGAGTATTGACTGTCTGGTGCATGCGCCGCTAACAGAAGCCTTCGGATTAGTCGCCATCGAGGCGGGGGGGCATGGTTGTCCTGCAATCGTCGCCGCCGTGGATGGTCTGCCGGAAGCGGTTAAGGATGGGGTCAGCGGGCACTGCATAACCCCGACGCTTGCGCTGACCGAGTACGCTGAGCTAGCCGGCGCATCAGATGGTATTCCCGAGTGCGTCTATGACCCAGTGGAAGACGTGCTGTGCACGCCCAAAGCGGTCGACCCAACCGTACTGGCTGAAGCGGTGCGGAAGCTCTTTTCCGATGCCGAATCCTATGAACGGATCAGCCGTTCCGCAAGCGAACATGTTTTAGCAGAGCGACAGTTTGACCAGCACGTCGATCAAGTTATGAATGTCATAAATGGATTCCTGGCCAGGTGAAGGTACTGCTGTATAGACGCAGTCTTGACGTCAGAAGTGGGGCCGGTCAGCTCGTTCGCATGCAGGCTAACGGACTCAGGTCCGCGGGGGTAAAAGTCCATATTGCCTGTCAGCGTGGGAGCCTGAAATTCTTTCTTCGAACCGGTTGGCCAGTCAGGCCATTATCTCAATCTGGCGTACAGGCGTTGAACGGCTTGTCGAACCACGTAGTAGTGGACCATGAGATGCAACTACCCCGCGCCGATTTGGTGTTTGTACACAGTTTGGAGAGTGAACTCGACCCGACGCGAGACGGCTGGCCCGAGAAAGTCGCCCGGGAGGCTGCGTTCTTTAAAGCTTTGACGCCCACCACGCCAATCGTAGCCAACTCCCAGCTGATAAGAGCCGCCCTCATAAGGCACTTCGAGATGGATGCCGAGAGAATACTTGTTCACTACCCGGGTTTTCAGTCTGGAAAATTCGAAGCGAGTAAGACAGCGATGCTTCGTCGCACGGCGCGTCATACTCTTAAACTCGACGACTGCACCCCTCTAGTGGGATTCGTGACGTCAGGTGATTTCCATACGCGCGGACTCGACACGTTTCTTTCGAGCGCCGAGCAGATCGCTACGATCAGGCCTGATGTGAACTTCTTGGTCGTCGGTTCGAAGCGCCTGCCCGATTGGGCGGCTACCCATCCGCTAGTTGTAGCTGGTCGAGTCCACTACCGACCCAAGAGTGGCAAACCCGAGTTGTGGTTAGCCGCACTTGATATTTTTCTCTACGCGGCTCGTTTCGAGGCATTTGGTATGGTGATTTCAGAGGCACAGGCCTTAGGTATCCCGGTACTGACATCGCGTCGGGTCGGTGCATCGGAATGTCTGCCAAGCGACTATGCGCCCTGGCTGATCGAGCAACCTGATAGCAACGAGTTTGCAGCTAACGTGCTGACGCTCCTGGCTGACGAGGGTGCTCGTCGAAGGTTGATCTCAGCGGGAATAGAACGTGTATGCGCTTTTGATCAGCATCACTACGTCCGCGAAACTATCGCCACCATTATGGATCAGAAGCGGTAGCTCATGGAAAGGCTGACGCCATAGATATCGTGGAAGTTGTCGTCAATCCCACCTTGGGAGTCAGTGGGTAATACGTTGTCTCGGGCAACTTTATCGCCCATGCGCAGATCCAGGCTCAGATCCCAACCCGATATAACGTCCTTCCACTGTCCGCCACCACCCAGGTAGTAGCCGTAGGCTGGCGTTGCGAGGTCTAGGCGTGCGGCGCCGAGGAAAGCAGACAAAGCGAAACGGTTTGAAATGTGGTACCGGTAGTCGAGGGCACGAAACGCTAGCAGTAGATCGGAACCCAACATGTCCATCTCGATCCGGACGCTTAAGTCGCTGCGCTCACCGATGCTACGTCTCGCACCTAGACCAAGGTGAACACCCTTTTCAGTACGGCTCACCGTATCGCTCCGATTGGCGATCTTGGAGTCGATCTGGCTGACACTGGCACCGATGTCTATGAAGACTTCGGCGCTCGCAGGCGCCGCCATCAAACTCATCGCAATAATGACTGTTCTCATAGCAGGTTGGCCTTAGAAACGAATAAATGCACTGACCCGTGAATACGACTTCCCAAATACGTCTCGACCCAGGTGAAGCTCACCGCCCACGAGGAAGTTGCTCCAATTGCGACTGTAAAGGACTTCTAAGGCGTGTGCGCGCTCGTAGTCGGGGGTACTGTAAAATTCATTCTCCAGGGTTCGATAGGTGGTCTCCAGCTGCCCACCGAAAGTCGATGGCCAGCCGATTTGGGCCATCACACTCTGACCGCCGATGCTATCGCCCAGTTCTCGCCAATCGCCCCCCCAGTGGCCGATTACGTGATGCTGATGACGTAACCCATCCTGGTAGATGTGGTGGGTGTACCAGCCATTTTGCCATTCACTGATCTCTACGGTCAGCTCGAAATCCTGCCACAATGCCGGGAAATAGATGCCGCCAGAAAGACCAACGTTGCCAAGACGGAAATTATCAGCAAAGGATGTATCCTCGGCAGCATACTCAAAATACACGGAAAACGGCACGGCACCCTGACTCAAAAAACGGGATGTGATGGCTACGAGCTGATTACCGATTTCCTCGTCACTACCTGTGTTGTCAAATTTCGTAGG
>Ga0310125_10001020_pt1 | contig 13859 bp, 14 predicted proteins | sample CB11b_Tmax_Bot8__FD_203508 | JGI IMG/M metagenome (GOLD analysis project Ga0310125, IMG submission 203508) | Marine microbial communities from Western Arctic Ocean, Canada - CB11b_Tmax_Bot8 | ecosystem: Environmental > Aquatic > Marine > Oceanic | place: Canada: Western Arctic Ocean | collected... | reverse complement strand
TGACCTCCGCTGCCCTTCCGCGCGTGGCCGTCTTCAGACTCGCCATGTTGTCACCTCCACCTATGCAGTCTGGCCGCGTATCGTGTCGGACAGCGCTCGAATGTGTCCCGGCGTGGTGCCGCAGCACCCGCCCATGATATTTACCCCCATGTCGGCCAGGGCCACGAAGTGATCGGCCATGAACTCGGGGGTCTCCGGGTAGACGATCTGGCCCTTCGTTATGGCCGGTATTCCGGCGTTGGAATGTATAAGCATGTACCCGTCGGTGGCCGCGCGAATCTTCCTGGCCAGCGTGACCATCTTCTCGATACCGTTGCCGCAGTTGGCGCCGACGACGTCGGCACCAGCCTCCAGCAGCTCCTTGACAGCGCTCTCGGGGGTGTCACCCATCATGGTGAACCATCCCCTTGGGCCTATGTCGAACATCATAGTGGATATGACGACGAGGTTGGTGTGCTCTTTGGCCGCTTTTATGGCGAGCGTGGCCTCTTGCACGGATATCATGGTCTCGATGGCGACCGCGTCGGCGCCGCCCTCTTCAAGAGCGGTGATCTGCTCGATGAACGCGTCCAGTACCTCTGACTCGCTGGCGGTGCCACCGTTGGTCTCCAGGATCTCCCCGGTCGGGCCAACAGAGCCGACGACAAAGCGTCCCTCCGGCGCCACGCTTCGGGCATGTTGAGCGGCCAGACTGTTGAACTCGGCCACCTTGTCCTCGTAGCCGTACTTCTTGAGCATGAACTTGCTACCGCCGAAAGAGACAGTGAGCACCATGTCGGAACCGGCGTCGAAGTACGCGGCCGCCATGCCTTTTATCTTGTCGGGCGCGGTCGCGTTCATCGCCTCGGGGCTGCCTCCCGGCTCCAGGCCGTTGGACTGGAGATAGGTGCCGGTGGCGCCGTCGGAGATAAGCTGCTCGCCCACGGCGAGCCGGTCAAGTAGGGGTCGGGACCCGTTGCCAGACATCGACTACTCCTCCAGCCAACCGTCGGCCGCCCCGGCCCGGGGATCGCGTTTGCCGTCGCGGTGCAGATCGCGGACCCTTGCCACGAAGTCCTGAGGAAAGCCTGCGTTGAAGCGGTCTGCCATGGCCGATGCTGCCTCTTCTGCGGCGCCATCGGCCTCTACGTAATCACCCCACTGGAAGCCGTCCAGATAGTCGTCGCCGCCGGCGCTGCCGTCGAACATCGAGATGGCGTCGACGGCCTGCTGGAAGCGGTCGTCCAGCGGCCTGGAGACCTGGCCGACATCGTCCTCGGCCTGGGCCTGCAGCGGGACCTCCTTCCAGTACATCATCCTTACCCGTGCCATAGCCCTCCCGATGGCCCGGCGGCCGGCGACGCCGGTGCGGCCGCTCAGATACAATCCAGTAACACGCTACATTATATCGACGCCCGCCAGAAAGGTCGAATCGTCTTTGACATCGCAACCGGAGCCGACTTACACTCGTCGGCATCTCCAGGGAGGACCTCCAGGATGACCAAAGTCGCGCGGCTGCGCAGGCTGATCGAAGAGCCGGGCATCGTGGTGCTACCGGGCGCCCACGACGTCCTATCGGCAAAGCTGATCGAGCAGGCCGGGTTTCCGGTCGTGTTCACCTCCGGGTTCGGAATCTCGGCATCCACACTGGGCCTGCTCACGATGACCGAGACGCTGGACCGGGTCAGGCGCATCGTCGACGCGGTCTCGGTCCCGGTGGTCGCCGACATGGACACCGGCTACGGCAACCCGCTAAACGTCGTCCGGACCGTTGAAGAGTGCATAAGGCTCGGCGTGGCCGGCATCATTCTCGAGGACCAACTCTGGCCCAAGAAGTGCGGCCACATGGAGGACAAGCAGGTCATCCCCGCCGAGGAGCAGGTCGAGAAGCTCCGCGCGGCAGTCTACGCTCGCGGCAGCGACGACCTGCTCATCATCGGCCGCACCGACGCCTGCGCGTCCCTGGGCTTGGACGAGGCCATCAGCCGCGGGCAGGCCTATTCCAAGGCCGGCGCGGATGTGGTGTTCGTCGAGGCCCCGCGGTCCGTCGACGAACTAAAAACCATCGCGGCCTCCTTCGACGTGCCGCTGTTCGCCAACATGATCGAGGGAGGCAAGACGCCCTTCCTGTCGGCCGAAGAGCTGGAACAGCTTGGCTTCAAGATGGTCGTCTACCCTCTCTCGGGCCTGTTCGACGCGACCAAGGCCATCCAGGAGATGGCCGCCTACCTTAGGAGCACAGGCAGCACGTCCGGCTTCGGCCGCATGGTGTCCTTCGCCGAGTTCGAGGAGGTGATCGGCGTGGACCGATTCCGCGACATCGAGGCCCGCTTCGCCGTCAGAGAGCCGTCCACAGCAGGATAGCAGAGCCATGTCCGACTGGGCCGCGACCGACTACGACCAAGAGCTGTTCGAGAGCGAGCTGGACAGCTTCGTTCCGGAGCGGATCTTCGACGCCCACGCGCACCTGTACAACGTCGACTACTTCCCGCAGGACGACATCCCACCGGCGTTGCTCAGAGGCCCGAGGGTCGTCGACGCCGACGTGTATCTCGCCCATATGGCCGAACTGCTGCCGGGCCGGAGCATCAGCGCGCTGGCCTTCCCGTTTCCCCGCGGCCGGCTGCAGATGGCCCCCGCCAACGGCTTCGTCGCCGCAGAGTCGGCGAAGATTCCCGGGTCGCGGGGGCAGATGATGGTGGCGCCCACCGACGACCCGGAGATGATACGGGAGACGGTCCGATCCAAGGGGCTCGTCGGTCTCAAGTGCTACCACCTCTACTCGCCCGTTACGCCCACCATGCACTCGCCCATAGAGGCTTTCCTGCCCGAAGAGCAGGTCCGCGTCGCCCACGAGGAGCGGCTGAGCATCACCCTCCACATAGTCAGAGAGCGCTCGCTTGCCGACCCCGAGAACCAGCAGACCATACGCCGCTATGCCGAGACGTACCCGGACATGCGACTGATCCTTGCCCACGCGGGACGGGGCTTTAATCCGCACCACACTGCCGAGGGCATCGGCTCGCTGGCCGGGCTGACCAACGTCTACTTCGACACCGCCGTGGTGACGGACTACGGCGCCATCGAGGCGATCATCGATGCGATGGGCCACCGGACTCTGCTCTACGGCTCGGACTTCCCCGTCTCGCACGCCCGAGGCCGAGAGGTCGCGCTGGGCGACTCGTTCGTGTGGCTGCATCCGGACGACCTTCCGGACTCGCCCTACGGTCCAATCCGGGCGGCCTTCGTGGGCTTCGAGTCGCTGCGCGTCCACAAACTTGTGGCACGCCACCTGCGTCTGACCGACTCCCAGGTCGAGGACATCTTCTACGGCAACGCCGCCCGGCTGTACGACCTGTAGCAGGGTCACCGTCAGCCACAAGTGTTGTGTAGACCGTCAGATCTCGGGGCTCCCCTTTCTTCAGTCTGTTGAGAAGCTCCCGGCCGTAACCCAATACGAGGAGAGCACCGGCAACCCCCAGCCAAATCAACCAGAACACGAGGCTCTCCATTATCTGTCCTCCGATCCGCCACGCCAGATCTAGCGGCTCGGGGTCTTCAGCGAGGCCAGCAGATTTCCTGACGCGGCCGCGATCTCGTCCACCGCCGTGTTGAAGACCTGCTCGTTGGCCCTCGACGGCACCCGATAGCCGCTTACCTTACGCAGGTACTGCAGCGCCGCGGCGCGAACGTCCTCGTCGGTGGCTGTCGCGTAGGGCGGCCTCAGCGTCTTTATGCTTCTGCACATCCTGAATCCTCCTGAGAGCCGACCTGCTCGTCGGTTGTCGCCCGCGAGACGCAGCGCCTATCCTTCTCCCGGATGGGGGTAGCGAGTGTTAGGTGAGACCTTCGCCCTGGCGTCGGCCATCGCCTGGGCCATATCCGGCACTATGCTGAAGATGGTGGCACCCAGGTTCGGGGCAGTGTACATCGTCGCCATCAGGGCGGTGACCAGCCTGCTCTTCGCCCTAGTCGTGGCCGCGGCCGTGGGCGTCATGGACTCCCTCGGCACACTGGCGATGTTCACCGTGCTCCTTCTCATCGCCTCGGGAAGCGCCTCTATCGTGGGCCACGTGTCTTTCGTCAAGGCGTTGTCGATCGACCAGATCTCCCGCGTCTTTCCCACCACCAACGGTCTGTACATCATGTTCAGCGTGGTGGGCACCATCATCATCTCCGATGAGTCGGTCACCTGGAGAACTGTGGGTGGCGGGCTCCTCGTACTGGGCGGAATCTACGTGCTCTCAGTCCGCCGGCAGCAGGAGGCGACCCGGCAGACCGAGGGCGGATTCAAGCTCCTCGCACTAGTGCTCAGCGCCGTCACCGGACTCACATGGACGATCAGCGTCATCGTACAGAACGACATCGTAGAGCACACCAACCTCATACTCGCCAACGCGATCCGCACCGTCGTCACGGTGGTCATCAGCCTGACCATGGTCGGCCTGAGCGCAAACCGGGGAGTGCAGCATGGAAGCCGCCGCGACTACACGATCATGTTCGGCAGCGGCCTAGCGCACGGCGTCTCGGCCCTGCTGTTCATGTCGGCGCTGAAATGGAACTCGCCGGCAACCGTCGTGGTCCTGAACTCCACGGCGCCGCTGTTCGCGGTCCCGATGGCATTCCTGCTGCTCCACGAGCGGATGACCGGCAAGCTGCTGCTGGGGACGGTCGCGTCGGTTGCAGGCGTCGCGCTGACCCTCTCGTAGGCCCGAACAGGACTCACCGCAGAGCACGCCGAGAGCGCGGAGGTATCAAGAACGTCAATTCTTGTCCCTGTGAGTGATCTCTGCGAGGCAGGGACTCGACCCCGCCCCGGACCCTTCACTCCGTTCAGGGAGACGTATGGACACGAGGTCCCGACTCCTACTCTGCAAGCGCTCCGAAGGCCTATGATACGATAGGTCACCAACTCGTCCAGGAGGTCACGCGATGACGGCTCGCATGGATTTCGGATACACGCCGCCGCAGCGACCGGGCACCATGTACTCCTTCACCGGCAAGGAGTACATGCCTGCCATGTACCGCACGCTCGACATCGTCACGCAGGGGTTCAAGGGCATCTACATCGGCGACCACCTCGACGGCGATGGATCGTACACGATCGAGGGCTGGACCATGCTGACGTGGATAGCAGCCCGGTATCCGGGGATTCAAATTGGCTCCCACGTCATGTGCAATCCCTTCCGGAACCCCGCTCTGACCGCCAAGATGGCCGCGTCCCTTCAGGACCTGAGCTCAGGCCGGTTCGTCCTAGGGTACGGAGTCGGGACCGGCAACGTCGCCGAGTACGACGGCTATGGCTACCACTTCCCGACGCCCCGCGTCCGGGTGGAGATGCTGGAGGAAGCGCTCCAGGTCATCAAGACGCTCTGGACCGACTCCCCCGCCAACTTCAGCGGCAAGTACTACAGCCTGTCCAACGCCCAGTGCGAGCCCAGGCCGGACCCGCCGCCGCCTATTCTCATAGGCGGTGCGGGTGAGAAGCGGACGCTCAGGGTCGTGGCCCGCCACGCCGACTGGTGGAACGTGGGCAGCAACATGTGGAGGCAGGCTCCACACAAGCTGAACGTACTGAAGCGCTACTGCGACGAGGAGGGCCGTGACTTCCAAAGCATCCGAAAGACCTTCGCCGCCTACATCTTCATCGACAGGACCCACTCGAAGGGAGTGGAGGCCTCCAAGGGCTATGAGGAGAGGGCGATCGCGGGGGACCCGTCGGCGGTCCGCGACGAGCTCGAAAAGCAGGCTGAGTTGGGCTTCGACCTGGCCAACCTGGCCTTCATGAGCTTCCCCGAGACCGACGACGTAGAGCTGTTCCTGGACGAAGTGGTTCCCCACTTCTCGTAGAGCTTACCGCAGAGAGCGCCGAGGTTCGAACATCGTCAAAGATATCTCTGCGTCCTCGGCGGTTTGACATAGGAGGCTGAGGTGCCCGAGAAAGCTAGAGTGGCGATCATCGGGACCGGCTGGTGGGCGACGACGGCCCACTTCCCGTCGTTGCAGGCACACCCCGACGCCGAGATCGTGGCCATCGCCGACCAGCGCCCCGACACGCTGGCCAAGGCCGGAGAGGCGTTCGGCGTCCGCAACCGGTACACCGACGTCGAGGAGATGCTCGACAAGGAACGACTGGACGGCGCCGTCGTGGCCACCTGGCACTCCACCCATTACGAGGCGACGCGGGCGTGTCTGGAACGTGGCCTCCACGTCATGATCGAAAAGCCGATGGTGCTGAAAGCAACCCACGCCCGCCACCTGGTCGAGCTGGCGAAGCAGCAGCGCCGTGAGATCATAGTGGGGTATCCGTGGCACTTCAGTGCCCGCGGCCGGCGGGCGAGAGAGGTGCTCCAGTCGGGCGAGCTCGGGAAGATCCGCTACGTCAACTGCTACTTCTCGTCCTTCATCGTCAACTTCCTGCGCGGCGACGACAAGTCCTACGAGGCCGTCTTCGAGTACCCGGTCCACGGCCCGGGCGACGTCTACTCTGACCCAGAGCGGTCGGGAGGCGGCGAGGGCCACCTGCAGATCACCCACTCGGCGGGGCTCATGTACTTCATCACCGGCCTCAGGCCCGTCAGCGTCATGTCGCTGATGGACAACCTGGGCCTCAGGATGGACGTGATCGACGCGATGACGGTCCGCATGGACAACGGCGCCCTTGCCAACGTCGGCGGCGCGGGCAACCTGCCCATGGGCGACCCCGGCAAACTCTCCATCCAGGTGAACTGCGACGACGGCTGGCTGGACATCGACTTCGTGTCGGGGGCGGGCCGCATCCGGCACGCCGACGGCACCGACGAGGAACTGGCACCGCTGGCAGGCGGCAGCCTGCCGGCCGGAGCCGAGGGCGGCGAGGCCGCCTACCCGCTGGAGGCCACGGCCGCCAACCTGGTCGACGTGATCACCGGCAAGGCGCCCAACGGCTCACCCGGCGAGGTAGGCTGGCGGGTCGTAGAGATGCTCGACGCAGCCTACCGGTCCGCCGCCCGGGGCGGCCAGGCCGTCAGCGTCGAGTCGATCTACGAATAGCGGCAGCGGGGCCGGGTACAGCACATGCGCCCGCCTGCGCCCTTCGGTACGCTCCGATGCGGCATCGGGGCTACTCAGGGTGAACGGAGTGGGCCGGTGCCTCAGGCATTGAGCCAGCGCGTCTAGGGGTAGGACATGTCTTGTCCCCCCGAAGCGGGGCGGGTGGGCGGGCAATCAAACCCGTGTGGGGCGACACCACGGCCCGGCGCGCCGTGGTTCGACAATCCCAGCCCGAAGACGTACCCTGGCCTGGTTTAAGCCACCCTGAAGCACCTCGGCCGGCTCAAACCACTGTTGGCGACCCGCGCCTGCAAGGAGCAGCCGTATGAGCGAGCTTGAGTTCGTCGAGACCCACGTCCACCTCTGGGACCTCAATCACCCAAAGCTAACCTACGACTGGCTCGAGCCGGACATCGAGACCCCCCGGCTGGGCGCCCGCTTCGACGATCTCAAGCGCAACTACCTCGCGGACGACTTCATCTCCGAGACCCGCGCCGCCAACGTCACCAGGGCCGTTCACGTCCAGGCCGCGCTCGGTACGGCCAACCCGGTGGACGAGACAGAGTGGCTCCAGGCCGAGACACGGCGCACGGGCTTCCCCCACGCGGCGGTCGTGTACACCGATCTGGGCCTGCCGTCGGCGGAGGCGGAGCTCGAGCGCCACATGCAGTACCCGCTGACCAGGGGAGTACGCGACTTCGACTCGGCCGACAGCCTCGGCGAGCCCGCCTACCAGAAGGGCTACGCGCTGCTCGAGAAGCTCGGGCTCGTGGCCTCCATGAACGTCAAACTCCAGCACATGGAGTCCCTTCGCGACCTCGCCCGCAGGTTTCCGGGCATCCCGGCGTTGATCGACCACTGCGGCTTTCCCGACGAGCGTAGCGACGAGTACTTCCAGGCCTGGCGCGGCGCCATGAGCACGGCGGCAGAGGCCGAGAATGTGCTCTGCAAGATATCCGGGCTGGGCATGGCCGACTGGGAATGGACGGTCGAGTCCATACGGCCCTGGGTCCTCCACTGCATAGAGGCCTTCGGCCCCGACCGGTGCGTCTTCGCCACGAACTGGCCCGTCGACAAGCTCTACAGCACCTACGACGTGCTGATCGACGCCTACAAGGAGATCGTCGTCGGCTTCAGCGAAGACGTGAAGGTGGCGATGTTCTCCGGAAACGCGAAGCGGCTCTACCGCATCTGAGGCAGATGCGCCAGCGCTGGGACACGAGCGGCCGGCGCATATCGCACCGAGCGCGCCCTTCGATACGCCCCGATGGGGCATCGGGGCTACTCAGGGTGATCGGGGAGTGGGTGTCGGACAAAGGCTAAGACCCCACCCCAGATCCTTCATCGGGGCTGCTCAGGATGACAGGCTGGCTGGGTGACCCTCGCGCAGTGCAATCTGGACCAGAGTGGCTTGTAGTGGGACGTCGAGCTATGGCGAGTAGAAGACGTGCTCTAGCTTTACCATCGACTGGTCAGGGCGTCCGCTGAGATCCTCGAAGAAGTCCGCCATGTCGGCCTGCCAGCGCAGGTTGGCCTCCTCCGTCTCCATGCCCTCGAGGCATTTCTCGAAGCTCTCCTCCGCCTCGACGTAGCCGAAGAGCTGACCCTCGTCGTCCAGGAAGAGCGAATAGTTGCGGAAGCCGTTCCGCTGTATGGCCTCCATCATCTCAGGCCACACCTCGGCGTGCCGCTGTTTGTACTCCTCCAGCCTGTCCTTCTTCACCTTCAGCAAGAACCCTGTCCGTTCCATGTCGCGTCCTCCATTCGGTCTCAAATCGGTCTGATAGGTAGCCGTTTCCGGTTGCCCCTTATTCGCTCTCGGGTGGCGGCAGCTTGGTCTGAATGCGTAGTCGGTCGGCCTCTCCGAGGTGGGGATACATCTTCTCCACAAACTGCTGGAAGGTCTCCTCCTCCGTGTTGTCCGTGGTGTCGATGACGAACTTGTATCGGATCGTCGACTCGAGGAACTCGCTGTCGAACCGGTCTAGGACGTACTCGACGTCTTTCTCCTGGAGCACGCCGTGCTTGTGAGGGTCCGCCCTCATACGCTGGGCGATCGCCCGCGGTGAAGCCTTGAGCAGCACGAGCACCGTGTCGGGCGCCTTCTTCATGACTTCCTGGTCCAACGTCCGCGACAGGCTGGGGCGCGTGCCCGGCTCGCCGTAGCCGTAGTAGAGCGGCGCGTAGACCGACTCCTCCAGGTGAAAGCCGACGAGGATGTGGTCGCTGTCGTCGTAGAAGACCTGGGCGAGGTGGTAGTACATGCCCCAGGTGATGAAGAACTTCCGGAGGCGCGGGCTCAGCGACCACATCGCCGCAGCCTCTTCATCGGTCAGGTCGTTGGCGCCCAGCTCCGGAATGGTGAAGTGGTCGTGGTATTGAGGCATCCTGTGGGTGCCGAACCAGACCAGTGGCACCGACGGTCCCAGCACGCGTTCCTTCCACTCAGCCACCCGCTTCACCAGAGTAGTTTTGCCCGCGTACTCGCACCCGGTAATGATCAGGTTCATGGACGTCACCTCCGTTCACGCCGACGGCTGCATCGCGCCTGAGTCTACTTCCAGCGGCTGACGCAGTCAAAGCCGAAAGGGACGGGTACGGGGTATGGGGTACAGGGTCTGGAGTAAGACCACCGCCACCTGAATAGTGGTCCCGGCGCGTGACGACCGTGTCTGAGGCGTCCTCCCACAGGTCGAGCGAGTAACCTATGGCACGCAGGGGCCATTGCGTTATTATGGACTTGACACCCCGACTGCTTCCTACGGAGCTACCTTGGACAGGCTCTCGGACGTCCAGCGCGAAGTGGTGAGCTGCACCCGCTGTCCCAGGCTGGTGAGCCATCGCGAGACGGTGGCGCGCAAGAAGCGACGCATGTACCTGGACTGGGACTACTGGGGCCGGCCGCTGCCGTCCTTTGGGGACCCGGATGCACGGCTGCTGATCGTCGGCCTGGCCCCGGCCGCCCACGGCGGCAACCGGACCGGCCGCATGTTCACCGGCGACAGCAGCGCGGACTTCCTGTTCATCACGCTGCACGAGCTCGGGTTCGCCAACTCGCCGACGTCACACCACCGCGACGACGGGATGATGCTCACGGACGCTTACATCACGGCGGTAGCTCGATGCGCTCCGCCCGACAACAAGCCCCTACGAGAGGAGCTGGCGAACTGCCGTCCCTACCTCATCGAGGAGCTGTCGCTGCTATCCAGAGTCCAGGTGGTAATGGCTCTCGGCAAGATCGCCTTCGACGCGCTGCTGTCGGTCTACCGCGAGCTAGGCGGGGAAGTTCCATCGCCACGGCCGCAGTTCGGCCACGGCGTCGCGTACGAGCTTGCCGGCGTTACGCTCATAGCGGCGTACCACCCCAGTCGCCAGAACACCCAGACCGGACGGCTGAGCCAGCAGATGTTCTCGGACGTCTTCCGCCGGGCTCAGGGAATGCTCAGATAGGCGGTCCCGCCCGCTGGAGACGTGACGTCCCCAGGTGTTACGCTTACGGGAGTCCTTACCTGGAGCAGAATCGAGGTCTCGATATGGCAGAGCATGAGGCAGAGCACATCGACGTGGACCCTCAGCCGCTGGCGGCGATATGGGGGACGAACCAGATCATGTTCGTCTATATGACCGGCGTTGGGATACTGGTTGCAATGGCCGCCCTGACGCTGCTGTTCTAGCGCCCACTCCCACCAGCCCGCGCAGGCTGGACCGCTGACACGCCCAGCCTGAGTCGGCAAGCGCCACAAAGGCGAGCTCAACTTCTCCGACGAGCTGCTGCCAGTGAATCTCTAGAGGACGGAGTCGGCCTCACGCGCCCCCGGACCCAGGGTAGCTCTCTTCTGCAAGTCCACCGACCGATCCCATCGTGCCGTACGATCCCAGGCAGCCTCCATTACGATCCCAGGCAGCCTCCATATTGTCCCACGGCCCCGAAGGTGCCAAACGTTCCGGCGCACGAGCCCGACGAAAACGTAGACCTGAGACTCAAGGGCTCACCTCGTTCGACCCCATCGATAGAAGTGTCCACCTGTGATTCCATTTCGGCGAGGACTTGCTCAAGTAGAGGCTGCATGGCCCGCATGTTTGACAGACCGAGTTTAAGCAGCCTCAGGGGCTCCAGCGACGTCCCTGGGCAATGGCGCTGAGGTACGGCCGGCGCGAGAGAGAGTGGTGACAATATCCGTGAATCGTTTGGGCCCAACCTGCGGAACATCCGCGACCTATTGGAGAGGCGTGAACTTCCCACCAAGGGCCTTACGACGATCGAGGATACGCCTGGCTACGGCGACCCCAACGTCTCTCTCGTTTGGAATCTCGACGGCATACCCGATCTTGAAAACGCGTTAACCGTTGACGAGTTCACCATAGTAAGAACCAGGCCAGTTCTTTTGATGTGCTCTATTCCAAAGCGCAATCCAAGTACGACGCAGACCGGCCCCATCCTGGATGGACTCTCCAGCACCAGAACCCTCTTTGCGCCTCACGCGACCCACACCCGGGCGCACGACAGAAGTGAACTGTTGACGAATAACGCGTCCTGCGTCAGCCTGGCACGCCTCGCTTGGAGTTTGGCACTGCGAGTAGCAGCGAACCAAGCCGTCGGGGGGGGGGGCGTCCCCGCCATACAGGCCGCAGCGCTCATCGCCAACGCAGCAGCGTAGCCCGAGGTGCTGAACACGCCCTCTGTGCCAAGCAAGCTGGTGACGAACTCCCACGACTTCTCGAGCAGGACCGACATGTCCACGAAGCCCTGTGGATCCGAGCCCGTTACGGCGGTCCAGGTACCGACGGTGTTGATGGAGCGAGGCACACCCAGGTACGCTTACACGCCCCACGTTGCCGAAGGTAACCCATGGCGTCAAGTCTCCGCGGATGCGGCACAGGGGGGACATTGAGTTGGCGGTCCGGCCAGCCGCTGCAATGACGATTATCGATATGACTGAATAGGGCGGGAAGTCGGCAGATCGTGGCCTCACCTTGGCACAGCGGGGAAACCCCATCGAGTCTTGTTAGCTTAGACATCCATTTGCTATATTGACCACGCCTCGGGCGGCGTCACGCCGCCCGGATTCGGTGGGGCTGTAGCTCATCTGGGAGAGCGCTTCAATGGCATTGAAGAGGTACGGGGTTCAAGTCCCCGCAGCTCCACCAACTTTCTCTTCTAGCTACGGATGCTAGGTTTGTCTCTTCTTCTTTCTCACCCGCCCCAGCGTTAGTGTTCACAAAACTGTTCACAAGTTCTGAGTATCTGTATCTAAGATCATCAGGCCGCTTCCTCTTTCCATTGACCAGCATGCTTAGGTAAGAAGGTGCGATTCCTAGGATTCTAGCTTGCTTTCGTAGTGACATGATCAGCTCCTGTCCTTCTTCTATGCCCCGCTTCAAGGGTGTTCACAACTTCAGTCTAGGCCAGCTTTTTCTAATCCAGTCCCCTGTCAAGCCCTCACTGCCATCTACTTCCTATCATGTCGCCTGACAGGGATTATCATGTCACCTATACAGTAACCCCTATCTGCTATATGCCCTCAGTGACTCTGTACGGGCCGTAGAGGCTAGGATTAATTAACATGGTTCCTAGTTGTTGTTGGGGTGGCAATTTAAATTTATCCTCCCCTGCTACCCACCCCCTCAGTTGTGCTGTATGACCATAAAATAGTGTAGTAAGGGAGGAAGATATTGAACACATTCTGGGTCGCTTTGCCTTAGCATTCAAGTACTCTCTGGTCCCAGCAAAGCTGACGATAGACACCTCTTCCAGTACGCCAAATGACACCTTGATAGAGTTCACAGAGAAAATCAAGCCTTTGTTAACCGATACAGACCGTTCTAGAATCCTCGCACACCACGCACTTGGATAGAAAAACTTAGATCGAATTATGCCAGCAATGTGTTGGTTGGCATATGTGCCCCGGATACTAAGTTAGTAAGGCTTTTTTAAAGCACTAAGATAGCTGCGTGACAATTCACCGTTGCGACAATGAAGAATTCATTTGATCACCATCCTGGAAACTCGGCAGGGGTTGCAACGAGGGTGAGTCAGGAATGAATCCCTTTTATATGTATATTGCCGGACCAGCAACTACACTGCATGACAAGCAATATATACACGCAGGAAGTATTTCTCTGAGTGTTACAAGTTGATTCGTACCTTATGGATCCTAGCCGGCCCGTAGACCGGGCCAAGGGGTAGCATCGGTGCCCGGTCATGTCGATAAAGTCGCACTCTTCGACTGAGTCCTTGGTGACCCACCAGGACTCGCGGACTCGCTTCTGGTAGCCGACCTTGCAATAGACGTGAATCGCGGTTTCATGCTAAGCGGAAATGCGCGACCACGAAGCGTCACTGATCTTTGAGGATCTTTTTGCCGACCCGTTCGCCGGTGAGTTCACCTACGCCTAGCACGTGGCCCTCCATCGCGCCCAGCAGGTCTCCCTTCGTTGCGCCCGGCGTCAGGTCCAGCACTGTATCCAATGCATACAGCCAGAAATGGTACTTTTCGACGGACCGGTCCTTGCTACGAACGGTGTCCCCCGTGCCGCGGTTGGTGAGCAAAAATGGCGGCGGACAGGGGCCGAGGTAGCCAACCTCTACCCCGCTGTTGACTCCTTGCCTTGTGCCGTCGGGTATCTCTCCGGCGTCCGAGACGCCTTCGGCCAGTCCGGTCGAATCCGCCGGAATATTCCAGACGACCCAGTGGATCCACGGACCAGCTGCTTCGTTACTGTCCACTATGAGGGCGAAAGACGCCGTGCCTTCAGGGACGTCGGTCCAATACAGGGGGGGCGATATGTTTTCGCCCGCTGCGGTGGATTGACCACCTGCTACTGCGGCCCCGTCCGCCGGGGCACGC
>Ga0310125_10001018_pt1 | contig 13873 bp, 10 predicted proteins | sample CB11b_Tmax_Bot8__FD_203508 | JGI IMG/M metagenome (GOLD analysis project Ga0310125, IMG submission 203508) | Marine microbial communities from Western Arctic Ocean, Canada - CB11b_Tmax_Bot8 | ecosystem: Environmental > Aquatic > Marine > Oceanic | place: Canada: Western Arctic Ocean | collected... | reverse complement strand
CACGCTCAAGGCGCAGTGGGTGCGCGACCAGGGCGGCCGGTCCGTGGGCACCATGCCCGAACAGATAAAGCTCGACGAAGGATCGATCGACGTCGAGATCTTCGAGATTTCGCTCTGAGCAACCGTCAACGATCGTCCGACTCACTCCGTAACGACCGTGCAAAGGGGATGTAATCTTCGGGGTCTTCCGGACGAGGTTCTTAAACCATGAGCCGCAGAACGATTATCAGCATGTTGCTGGTCGCCGCCACGGCCGGGGCGTACGGGCGGGTGATCAGCTTCGGTTTTGTCGCGTTGGACGACAAGACGTACGTGACGGAAGTCCCGCAGGTCGTACGCGGGATGACTGCCGATGGCCTGGTCTGGGCGCTTCGCAACGTACCCCACGGCGCCTGGCAACCCCTCACGTTCCTGTCGCACATGCTGGACTGCAACCTCTACGGGCTAAATGGTGGAGGCCACCACCTGACCGGCCTGATTTTGCATCTGTTCTGCACGCTTGGGGTCTTTGCGATTTGGGATCGCATGACGGGCAGGTGTTGGCCGAGCGCCGTCGTGGCCGCGCTGTTCGCGCTTCATCCGTTGCATGTCGAATCCGTGGCATGGATCTCCTCGCGCAAGGACGTGCTGAGCATGGCGCTGGGACTGCTGTCGATCTGGGCCTATGTGGGCTTCGCCAGGCGCGGTGGCGCGGGACGTTACCTGGCCACGACCCTGCTGCTGGCCCTCGGCCTCGCGGCCAAGCCGATCCTCGTGACCTTGCCGTTTGTCCTCTTGCTGCTGGATTACTGGCCGTTGCAGCGAGTGCGGATCCGGGCGCGCGCCGTTCACGTTGAAGCGGATCAGACGACGATTCGAGGTCGGCAACGGTCGCCCCTTCACCTGGTCATCGAAAAGGTGCCGCTGTTCATCCTGGTTGCTGCGTTCAGCGCGATCACATTCGTACTCGAGCGGGGTGAGGGCACGGTTCACACGCTCGACAAGATCCCGCTCGCCACCCGCGCGGCCAACATCGCCGTCTCTTACGTGCTCTACCTGCAGAAGACCGCGTGGCCCGCCGGGCTCACCATCAACTATCCCCACCCCAACCTGTTGGGCGGCACACCGTGGGAAACGTGGCACGTCGTCGGCGCGGGTGCGCTGCTTCTGGCAATCACCGTCGTCGTCTTGTCTTTCCAGCGGCGGTATGCCGTCGTCGGATGGTTCTGGTTCCTCGGCACGATGGTTCCCGTCATCGGCTTCGTCTTTGACGGCTCGGTTGCAATGGCCGATCGCTACACCTATGTGCCTCTGATCGGGTTGTTCGTGATGGTTGCCTGGTTGATGGACGAGGCGGCGATTCGCGAGGGTCGGTGGCGCAAGGGCATCCTGCCAGCAGCGAACATCGCCGTGGCCATCATCCTTGCGGCCTGCATCATCACGACCCGAAGACAGACCGGTCACTGGCGGGACACGTGGGCGTTGTACGAGCACGCGGCCAACACGCCGCCGGTCTCCCCGATAACTCACTGGAACTGGGCGCACGAGTTGCACTTCAAAGGCCGGCTCAGCGAGGCGATTGAGAGTTACCGGCGAGCCGTCGACCTCTCGCCGCGACTGTTCAGGGTCCACTACAGCCTGGCCCTCGCCCTCGGCGAATCGGGCTTGCTGACCGAGTCGATCGAGTCGTTTCGTCGGACGCTCGAACTTATGCCGAGCTTCGCGGACGGTCACGAAGGCCTCGCGGGGGCACTGGTCGAGGCAGGCCAACCACAGAAGGCGATAGAGCACTTTCGCCGCGCCGTCCAGTTGAACCCCGACCTCGTCGAGGCGCATTACCGATTGGCCAGGCTGCTCAGAGCCGAACACAGCTTTGATGAGGCGATCCAACACTACCATCACGCGCTGCGGATCAGGCCGACATTCGCCCGAGCAAGCCTGGAGCTGGGCCAGCTGTATCACCGCCAGGGGCGCCACGACGATGCAACCGAGCACTACGGTCGTGCCCTGGATACTCAACCGGATCTCGTTGACGCGCTGCACCGCATGGCCTGGATCTTGGCGACGCACGCGGATGCCGCCAAACGCAACCCCGCGAAGGCGGTCAGCATTGCGGAACGAGCATCCGAGCTGACCGACAGGCACGACGCCAAGGTTCTCGACGCTCTTGCCGTGGCCTACGCCGCCTCGGGCCGGTTCCAAGACGCCATCCGCACGGCACAGGCGGCAAAGCAACTCGCGTCCGCGCCCGGGTACAGGTACCTGTTGCCGAAGATCCAGCGACGTCTGCAACGCTTTCGCGCCGGGCAGGCGTATCTTGACCCGAGTTGGCCGCCCCGCTAATGGCGCTTCCAATCGAAATGTGGGTTAAATCGTTCGAACCCCCTCCCGCGTTGAGAGAGGGGTCAGGGGAGGGTGTCGCCGCGAAAGAATCGTTACCCGTCGAGATGATTATGGCACATGAATCAACGGAATCCTGAGTCATGGAAGTGCGCAAAATTTGCCAACCGGCACGCTTCCCTCCCCCAGCCCCCCCTCACAGCATTGGTATCTACACATCTGAATGCGGCGGTGAAAACGGCGAGAAACAGAGAAAAAGGGGACGTAGCTCTTTTGTGCGAAGCACCCGTAGGGCCGTTCCGGCAACGGAACTGCGTCCCCTTTTTCGGCCATGTCCTGCCTTGACGCTGCCCATGCTGGGTACCAGCCAAAGATGTGTAGATACCAATGCCCTCACAGGGAGGGAGTTTGGCGCGTCCAGTTGAAATGTAATGTCTGGTAACGGCGCGGCTCCGGGTTGTTTCGCTCACGAAGTAGTTGAGTAGAATTGGATTCATACACGCTGGGACGAACGCGCTGCAGGGATGGCCGAGTCTGTCCCACCTGACAAAAGGAACTCCGAGTTGTCCACGACCCAGAAGGCGTCCGATGCCACCACCGTGACGCAGGCCGATATCGCGAGCGGGCTGCTGGAATTGGGTCTGGCCGCGGGCGACACCGTGCTGGTCCATTCGTCGATGAAGTCGTTCGGCCGCGTCGAGGGCGGGCCCGAGGCCGTCATCGAAGCCCTGCTGGAGGTTCTCGGACCGCGCGGCTGCCTGGTGATGTCCACGTTGACCATCGGGGTCAAGGAGTCCCCGGTCGTCTTTGACGTGCGCAAGACGTCATCCGTCGCCGGCCTGGTGACCAACGTCTTCCGCAATCGGCCGAACGCGTTCCGCAGCCACCACCCGGTGTCGTCGGCCGCCGCGGAGGGCTGGGGGGCCGAAGTGATCGCGCGCTACCACAGTGAAACGCCGTGCGGCCTGATGTCGCCCATCGGCCAGGTTTACCTGCGCGGCGGCTGGTGCCTCTTCATGGGAGCACCGTGGGCGAGCAACACGATGTTCCACGTCGCCGAGGAACTGGTCATGCCGACCTACTTGAACCTGGCCGAGTTCCGCAACGCCAGGCTGATCGACGAACAGGGCGCCGAGCACACAGTCTCGTTCAAGCGCTACAACTGTTATCAGGGCGGTGTGATCCGCGACCTCGAGGCCATGGGGCCGCGTTACGAAGAAGCCGGCGCCGTGCGGCACGTGCGCATCGGAAACAGCGATTGCCGCATGATCCGCGCCCTGGACGTCGTGGACATCACCTCCACGCTGCTGCACGATCACCCCGAGCAGATCTTCAAGTACGAGGCCGATTAACCCGCACGTCTCTGGCGTTTCTTCCAGCGCGGCGCAGCATGGTCATTCCACGTAACCCAATGCGCGCAGCCGCCCGATCGTCTCTGTATCCAGTTTCAGATCAATCCGCATCGGTCCGCTGTACGCGTCGGCAACCCAGGGTTTGGACCATTCCGTGAGCGTCTGCCGCAGGCGGGCGGCGACATCGGACTGCTGCGCGACCAGGTTCTTCAACTCGCCGGGATCGTTCGACAGGTCGTACAGTTCGTACTCCGTGTCGTTCATGAAGTATCGATCAAGGGAATTGGGGATGTGGATCAGTTTCCAGTTCTGTTCGCGCACACTGATCGTGTAATCGGGCATGTAACCCGACTCGGTGTAGACGAAGCGCGGCCCGGGTCCGCCTCGCATCAGGCCCAGAAGCGATTTCGCTTCCATCGCCTGCGGCGGTCGGATCCCGACCATCTCCAGCAACGTCGGCGCCACCGCAAATGCGGGGACGGGCACTTTCACGCGCGCCGGTACCAGATCGCCGACTGGCCGAATCATCATGGGCACCAGGACGCAATCGTCATACGGGAAACGCCCGTGTTCGACGTAGTAGTTGTGCTCACCGAATGCCTCGCCGTGATCACCGACCACGGCGATGATCGTGTTTCCCAGCAACCCCTGCTTCCGGGCCGTTCGAATCAATCGACCGATCTGTGCATCGGCGGCGTGAATGCCGGCGTCATAGCGGGCAACGTAATAATCCAGCTCGTACGGCCGTCCTTCGAGTACGGCCGCGGGTTGGATGCCACCGATGTTTCGGCGCACGACTTCCATGTCGAGAGGCCTGCTACCCAGGTTCGCCAGGTTCGCGGCCGGTATCTTCATCGGCACGTCCATGTTGCATTTCACCGGACGGCTCGCGTCGTAGTATTCGTCATCCACGTACATGTCGGGCGGGCCGCCGCCTCCGTTGTACGGGTAGTGCGCGTTGTTGTAGTGAACCCAGGCGAAAAACGGCTTTTCGCGACGCCTGGCCAGCCAGCCCAACGCCGTTTTTGTCGCATTGCCGAAAGGATTCGCATCCAGGAATGTCTCGACGGCCGTCTTGAAACCCTGGAGAACGTTCGTCTTCTCATTCAGCGCTGAGGTCGAGACGAACGCCGCAGTGTCGTAGCCCGCGGCCGCCATCATCTCGGCCAGGGCTTCATGAGAATCATCCAGGGCCTGCCCTGTTGTAAAACGCATGACCCCGTTGCTGTGCCCGAACTTGCCTGTCATGATTGATGCGAACGCCGGAACCGTTTTGGGCCATTGGGAAGCGGCGTGATCGAAGACAATCGACTCAGTCGCCAGTGCTCTCAAGAAAGGCGTCGTGTCACGCCGGTAGCCGTACGCGCTCATGTGGTCCGGACGAACCGAGCACAAAGTGATCAGTAAGACGTTCGGTCGTGTGGAGACGTCCGCAGTTCCGCATCCGTGCAGGTGAATCAGCGATGCGGTCGCGGCGATCAGCGTCAAGACAATGACCAGGAAATGGCCGCGGGCGCCTCTGGACAACCCGGCACGTCGATGGGGATCGTGCGTCACACCGGTTCGACGACGTAGGCGATTCATGGCTGCATCGTCATCCCGGATGGGCGGATGGAGCCGGGCCGGGTCCCACCTCAACCTCTGCGTGGCGGTGGTCACGAGGCCATCGCCACCGAATGCAACTCATCTTAGTTGCCGGGGAATTCGGGTCAACGGTCCGGGAGCGCCGCGACCCCTGCATTTGTCGCGCGGCCAAAGCACTATTGGACAATCGCGAAACCACTGAATACGATCTTCTGAAGCACGATTTCGACGAATCTGCGTCACATTCAAGAGAATCTCCGATGCACCCGACAACCCGTCGCGCGTTTACGCTCGTCGAATTGCTGGTCATCATCACCACGCTTGCGGTGCTGATCGCGATGCTGCTGCCCGCGCTGACGCAGGCCCGTGAATCGGCGTGGAGCGTTATCTGCAAGTCGAACCTGAAGCAGATGGTGATGGCCGCGATCCTCTACACCACCGACAACGAGCAGTCGTTGCCGCCGAGCGTCGACACAAAAGGCAAGTCCTGGGCGGGCTACCTGCTGCCCTGGCTCGAAAACGAAAATGTCTACGAGTGCGGGAGCAATCTGGGCGGGTATACCGGCAACAACATGTACGAGGCCAACGGTTATTTCCTGGGATTCGCGGATCTCACCCTGCCGGGCGTGACGCCCACCACCATGCGCGAGATCAGGACACCGGCCAGATGGATGATGATGGGCGAGAACACCGAAGACTGGGAGCGGGCGAATCGCGGCGAGCCACCGGGCACGCACCCCACCACCGGAAACGCAGGCCTCCTCACCGGGGGCTACTCCATGTGCTCCTTCTACTTCCGGTCTGCCATTAACCCCGGCGAGATCCACAATGGCGGTCGCCATTTTCGAGGCGGCGGCAGGCAGTGGGCCGGCATCAATCCCTCGCACGACCCCTGGGGTTTCGAAAACATCTCCTTCGGCGACGGTCACGTTCAGGCCGAGAGCATGGAGAGCCTGGTCCGGATGGCGGTGCCGAACCTGGGGTTCTACGAGTTTCCCTTTCGCGGAGCCACTCCGCAGGGCTGGGTTCCGCCTTTCAGAGGCCCGCAGCCCGGCGCCGAGTGGTGGCGGCATCCTGACTGGTAATCGTTCGATCGTCTGCGATCGCGGCGAGCGATTCGCATCTCACCGCGGCGGCCAGTCGTCAGGAGGCCGCCAGCGCACCAGTTCGCCCGTGCACTTCTCGTTGTGGTGAGGCGGATCCCCCATGATGTAGTGCGTGTAGTAGCCTGTCAGAATTGAACCATCCTGTAGCTGAATCGACCGCGGGTGGCCGCAATAGTAGGACCAGCTGAACCAGGCGAGCATCAGCGGGTGCTCGACGTCGAAAGTCTCTCCGCCGTCGCGGCTGCCGACCGCCTGGACGCCGAAGGGAAACTGCCTGTGGCCGATCAGCAGGACGACGCGACCGTCGCGCAATTCAAGCGGGTAAGTCGCGGCCTGGAGCACACCGAGGCGCGTGGGAATCGGGTCCGTCCAGGTTCGGCCATGATCATCCGACCAGAACACCGCCGGCGAATCGCCCGGCTCTCCGACAAGCGGCGCGTCACGCCCGCCGGGCACGACGTCCTCGAGGCCGTTGCGCTTGATGAACGCGGCGCTGCAGCGCGCGATGCCCAGGATGCGCCCCGACGAAAGAAGGTCGTAGTTGATTTCGTCGGCATCGGTGTGCGTGGGCACGCGCGTCGGATCGCCCCAACTTCGGCCACCGTCGGTGGAACGGATCACGTATGCCGTCCATTTGTATTCGTTCGGTATCCGCCGCGCCAGGTGCATCAGGAGCGTTCCGTCGGCAAGCTCGACACAGCCGCTTACTTCACCGAGCACCAGCGGTCCTTCGCCGGGAATGATGTCAGAGGGCAGCTGGGTCTGAGACCAGCTGTGGCCGGCGTCGATTGAGCGGCTCACATAATCTCTGCCGTGGGCCAGGACCAACGTCCCGTCGCGAAGCAACCGCAGACCACTCGTGCGACCCTGCATGTCCGGAAAGATTTTCGGCTTGCCGAAGGTGGCGCCGTTGTCCGTGGACCATTGGACCGTCACGCACGTCTGCTTAGTATTCACGTTGCGCGGGTCGGCAAAACCCGCAACGACGATCATGCCGTCGGCAAGCTGCACCGCCTGGGGCTTGCCCGCAAGATCGAGCCGGGTGCGCACCGCGGGATGACCGCGCACCTGCATGATCTGATGCATGTCCAGGCTGTTGAAACCCGTATTCTGTTCAGGCTTTCCCGGATTCTGATAGACCGGGGCGCTCATCGCGGCGTGGCGCATGGCATCAGCCGGCACCGTGTCCGACGTTGACAGGCGACGACCCCGCATCGCGCACGACATACTGAGGATCGCGCACGAGATGATCGAGACGCGTGCGAGCAAGCGACCCGGATCCCGGTTCATCGTGCCCCGGTCCCCGCGTGATCCTCCTGCCGGACCCCCGCGCAACCGTCGATCAGGTCGATCAAGCGGTGAACGTCGGCGTCGTCGATGGTGACCAGGTCGTTCTCCATGGGCGACCGTGCCCTGCCGACGTCGATGCCGTACTTGATCTGCATCGCTCGCCGCATGAACGGCTGGAAGCGGGCCGGACGATCGAAGATGGCCCACTCGGACAGGTCGCTGAAGGTCGTCGTGAATCGCTGCGCCAGATCGATATTGCCGGCCTCGAACTCGTTGCGCACCTTTTTGAGGGCCGGGCCGAACACGTTCATCCAGGTTCCGATGGAGCCGTTGGCTCCGGAGATTGACGCCTGGCACATGGTCTCGTCGAAGCCGCTGAAAATGATGAGCCGGTCGTCGAGGTGCTTGCGCATGAGCGTGATCGTGTGCAGCTTCGGGTCCGTGATCTTCATGCCGGCGGCGTTCGGGATCTCCTCCACGCGGCGGGCGTATTCCTTGATCGGCGGCGCGGCCAAGCCGAGGAAGGCGGCGTGATAGAGATAGAACGGCCGGTCGGTCGCCGAAGCGACGCGACGGTAGTGCTCGAACGTCAGTTCGACGTCCGCAGCCCAATAGATCGGCGGAACCGAGGAGATCCCGTCGGCGCCGCAGTCCGCGGCGTGGCGAGCCAGGTCGATGGCGTCATCGGTGGACACGGCCCCGACGTGGATCACCACCGGAAGCCGCCCGGCGTTGGTCTTGATGATCCGCTCGGCAATTTTCTTGCGCGTCTCCACACTCAGCGCCGGGCCCTGACCCGTGGACCCAAGGACATACAGCCCGTCGAGCTGCTGCTCGATAAACAGCTCGACAAGCTTGTCCTGCATTTGTGAATTCAGTTCGCCGTCTTCATTGAGGGCCGTGCAGACTGCCGGCCAGACGCCACCTGTGATCTCTGCCATGAATCGCTCCCTTGTGTAGGCCGGAATGACGCAAAGGGCGTCATCATAGCGACTATCAGGCTTCTGGCGAGAATCGTAGTATAGCCCGAGTTTCTCACGAGTTTTTCCCGGTGGGGGGTGAAACTCGTAGGAAATGCGGGCTGGGGGAGGCCCCGGTCTACCCAAGACAAACACACACGACACCGGCCGTGATCAGCAGCGCCGCTGCAAATCGGTGGCCCGCGGAAGGTTCGCGAAGCACGATGAAACCCAGACCCGCGCCCACGACGATGCTGAACTGGCGCAGGGCCACCACGTAGCTGACACGGTCTACGAGTTGGTATGACCAGAGCACGAGAACATAAGTGCCGAGGATCATCGCGGCGACCAGCACGACGCCCCTCCATCCCGCCGGCTTGATGTGGCCGGTTCGCCGATTGTAGAAACGGAAGAAGAGCCAGATGCACGGGCCCGCCGCCGCGAACTCCACCACGCCGTACTGCAGCGCAGCCAGGGGCCCCGACGGAATTCTTTCCATGGCGATCTTGTCGACCAGGGTGTAACCGGTGGTGCCCGCCGCGATCACAAGGACCCAGATCATCGTGCGGTGGAAATAGCACGCGATGTTCCAGCGGCGCAGCGACGGGACGGGCGCGAATACGCAACCGACGACCACCAGAGCGATGCCGGCCCAGCCGAGCGGCGACGGCGCGCGACCACGGCCGATGTCGAATACGGCCAGCCCCAGGATGGGCAGCGAGCGGGCCAGCGGATAGACCAGCGTGAAATCCCCTTGACGGTACGCCATCGTCAAGCCGATAGCGTAGACGCTCTGAAAGATCCCGGAGATCGCGAGAAGACCCCAGACGGCCGGAGTTAATGTCGGGTGCAGCGATTCGGCGACGATGACGGGAACGCAACCGAACAGGCCGAACAACAGGCTCGTGCGCAAAAACAGGTCGGTGGTTCCCGGCCGAGAGTGGAAAAAAAGGTTCCACGCGACATGCATCAACGTGGACACGAGCACAAGCGCTATAGGCAGAGAATCCATTCTTGCGGTCAGATCCCCGGGACGTAACCGCGCCCGAACTGGTCCGTGATCGGTTCGTGGAAGTCGGGAGTGAACGGCATGTACGCGAGCTGCCCGCCGTCGCAGACCAGCGTCTGGCCGTAGAAGTAACGTGCCTTGTCACTGGCCAGGAACACGGCGAGATGCCCGATGTCCATCGGCTCGGCCATGAACCCGGCCGGGATCTTCTGCCCGAACGCGATCGGGTCGTGATTCTTGATCGCCTTGAAGTGGTTCTCCACGACGACACCGCCCGGCGCGATCGCGTTGACACGGATGTTCTTCGTCGAAAGTTCCAGCGACAGCGTGCGCGTAAACGAGACGATGGCGCCTTTCGTTGCCGCGTAGACCGTATGCTCGGTGATGCCCGCGTACGCGTGAACCGAGGAGATATTGATCACGGCCCCGCCACCCCCGACCGCCATCGTGGGCACCACGGCCTGCGTCAGGAAAAACATGGCCCTGATGTTCACGTGGAACAGCGCGTCGAACTGCTCGGGCGTGACCTTCTCGAACGGCCGATTCATGGTGATCCCGGCGTTGTTGACCAGCACGTCGATCCCACCGAGAAATTCGATCGCCCGATCGGCAAGCTGCCGTGTCGACTCGAGTTCGTTGAAGTCGGCCGCGAACGCCTCGGCCTTCCCTCCGGCGGCACGAAGTTTGTCGACCAGTGCCGTCGCGCCCGCGGCGCTGTGGCTGTAGTGCACGGCAACCGCGGCGCCCGCGTCGGCGAACGCCTGGGCAATCCCCGTACCGACGCCCGTGCCCGCGCCGGTCACCAGCACGCGCTTGCCCTGAAGATCCGTGTCAGCCATATGTCGCGTCCTCGCAATGCCACGGGGCGAAGGTCACCCGCGGCTGATTGTCATTTCGATGATTGGAGCTTGTCGATCGCCGCCTGACGATCGTCCTCAACTTGAAACAGGCGCAGCAGACCCGTGGCGCTCAATGCGCTGTGCACGGTCGGCTGGACGGCACAGAGCACGAGCTTGCCCTTATTCTGCATGAGCTTCTTGTAGACAACCATGACCGCGCTGATGCCCACGCTCGACATCATCTGCACGGCACCGAGGTCGAGCACCATCTTCCCGGCGCCCTCGGTGGCGTGGACCAGACCGGTGGACACGACCTCGGCGTTGTCTTCGGTCATGCGCGGCGCCAGGACGGTCGCGATCACGACGTCGTCGCGCCGCTCGACTTCGACACCGCCAGACGCGGGTGGCTCCGCGGCCGGGGTTGGCGTGACGTCGGCCTGCGGGGGAGATTCGGCGAGTTCGGCGGGATCGGCAGGTATTTCGGCCTGCCCGATTTCGATCGTGTCGGGCACCGACACGCGAGCGCGAGGCCGGCGTGGAACGCTGACCGGATCGATCGCCACCGGCTCGATCGTGCCGTCGGGCGGCACCGGTTCGCCTTCGTCGGCCGGTCGCGGCGGCAAGGCACCGGGATCGGGCTCGACCTGGCGCGGACGCGTCATCCACAACCGCTTCGACTTGCGGTTGTAGCGAACCCGATCCATGTAGTGGTCGATCAGCATGATGCCGCGCCCACGTTCGCGCAGCAGCGCTTCAGGGTCGTCGAGATCGGGAAGGTCGGCGGTCCCGAATCCCTCGCCTTCGTCCTCGAGAACGATTCCGAAGCGATCGCCGTCACCGAACACGGTCACGCGGACCTGCTTCTGCGGCTCGAGCCGGTTGCCGTGGACCATCGCATTTGACAGCGCCTCCTCGAGGCACACCTCGGCCATCCCGCACCCGTACGGCGGCAGGTAGCCGTGCCCCTGAAGCAGTCGAATCACACGAAACACCAGCGGCGTCTTGTAGCCCAGGTTCGTTTCGACGGGCATGGCAAGCAGAGTATTGCCGGTCGGTTCGAGTGAGTCGTCGGTAAATTCCATGTTGCCGGCGAACCTAGAGCGCAAAGGGAACGTGGACGTGAACAGGCAATGACTCCCGGGCTTCCCTCACCCCGGCCCTCTCCCAGAGGGAGAGGGAGCGTGCGGCGCAAGCTGCGCGCGATTGCCGTCCCCGCTGCCTCCCGGAGGGGACCTGAACTCGGTCACCTCGACCGAAGGACGGCGCCCCAAAACGATTGAGCCTCCGCTCCCTCTCCCTCCGGGAGAGGGCCGGGGTGAGGGCGCCTCGAACAACAGCAGGCAACCCAAGCATGATCCCGTCGATCCTGTCCATCAGGTGATCCTGTCAAATCCCCAATGTCGCTGTCTGTCCTCAATCTCCCTCAGTGGCGACACCGTCCAGTTCAATTCCCGCAATCTGTAATTTCTGAACCATGTCCTTGCGATCCGCAGAACGGTGCAGGGCCTCGGCGGGCGCGACACGATCGTCGATGACCAGCTTGACCAGTGAGTCGTTGAGCAGCTGCATGCCTTCTCGCGCGCCCGTCTGCATCGCGGAGGGGATCTGGTAGGTCTTGCCCTCGCGAATCAGGTTGGCCACGGCGCCGGTGACGATCAGGATCTCCATGGCGGCGACCCGGCCCTTGCCGCCCTTCATCCGGCACAGCGTCTGGGCGACGACGCCCTTGAGGCTCGACGCCAGCATCGTGCGGATCTGCTGCTGCCGGTCGGCGGGGAACTGGTCGATGATGCGATCCACAGTAGACGCTGCCGTCGTCGTGTGCAGCGTGCCGAAGACCAGGTGCCCGGTCTCGGCCGTCTCGATGGCGATATGCGTTGTTTCCAGGTCGCGCATCTCGCCCACGAGGACGATATCCGGATCCTCACGCAACGCGGCGCGCAGCGCTTTGGAGAACGACTCGGTGTGGTCGTTGACCTCGCGCTGGTTGACCAGGCAATTCTTGTTGTCGTGAACGAACTCGATCGGGTCCTCAATCGTGATGATGTGATCCTTGCGGGCCTCGTTGATCAGGTCGATCATCGCCGTCAGCGTCGTGCTCTTGCCCGACCCGGTCGGTCCGGTGACCAGCACCAGGCCCTTGCTCAGCGTGCAGAAGTTCCGGATCGCCTCCGGCAGAGCAAGCTGCTCGGCGGTCATAAAATCGTTGGGGATGATGCGGAAGACCGCGCCGGGGCCCTTGCGGTCCCGGAAGGCGTTGCATCGGAATCGGGCCACGCCCTCCAGTTCGTAGGAAAAGTCCGCGTCGCCGGTCTGCTCGAACTGGCTGTGCACACGCTGCGGCATGATCTCAGCAAGCATCTGCTCGATCTGATCCGGCGGCAGCGGCGGCACTTTCAACTGTGTCATGGACCCGTGCAGGCGGATCGAAGGCGCAGCGCCGGCCGAGACGTGCAGGTCCGAGCCCCCGTGCTTATGCAGCGCGCCGAAAAATTTGTCCAGCTCAGCCATTCCTGCTGCTCTTGAAACCCACAACCCGAGGCAAGTCGACCGCCGCCGACAGATCCGGCATTCTACTGTGGAAAACCCGACAGGAAAAGATTGATCCACGAACCGAATCGGGGTCACGGCCCGCGGCGCATGCAGATCTGACCGTACCGGATAGAATACACGCACTCGAGAGCGATGCCGGTGGCCAGACCATAGAGAGAGGAAGCCACGAATGGATCGAAGGCGCAACTTCTGGGTGGGCGCCGTATCGGCGGTTCATGTCCTGTTGGTGCCGGTGATCGCCACCGGCGAGTTCATTGCTCCTCAAAGCGTCATCAAGGACCACGCGCCGACGCAAAACAAGGCCGGTGACGAGGGTCCGTTGCTGACGGGTGACACGACCGAAGTCGTCGTGCTGCTGCGGCCCACAACGGACGTGGCGCGATTCGCTCAAGCGCACGGTCTGACGGTCGTTCGCAGCCTCAGGAGCAACCCCGACGGCTACGTGCTGAAAGCCGACTCCGCGGCGGCCGCGCGAGGGTCACTGCAGATGCTTGCCGGCGACGCCCGAGTTCGATTCGGCGGCCTTAACGAGCGGCGCGGCTACGTGCGGACGGCCTTCGTGCCCGACGATCCCTATTCCCACAAGGACACCCCTTCCGCAGGTTTCCCCGGCCAGTGGCATCTGATCAACGAGCACGGCGGCCCCGACGCGGGCGTTCAGGGCGCGTGGAACCGTGATCAGACCGGCCTCGGCGTGATCGTCGGCGTGGTGGATGACGGTCTCGAAGTGGCCCACGAAGACCTCAGTCCCAACTACGTCGCAGCCGACAGCTTCGACTTCGGCCAGAACGACACCGACCCGAGCCCGGTGTTTTCTGCCGACAGGCACGGTACGGCGGTGTCCGGCGTTGCCGCCTCGCGC
>Ga0310125_10001017_pt1 | contig 13873 bp, 9 predicted proteins | sample CB11b_Tmax_Bot8__FD_203508 | JGI IMG/M metagenome (GOLD analysis project Ga0310125, IMG submission 203508) | Marine microbial communities from Western Arctic Ocean, Canada - CB11b_Tmax_Bot8 | ecosystem: Environmental > Aquatic > Marine > Oceanic | place: Canada: Western Arctic Ocean | collected... | reverse complement strand
AACCTCGGGATGACGAGGGTGCGTTCGTGGAAGCACACCGCCTGGATGGACACGGTGAAAATGCTGCTGCGTGCCTACATGGCGGACTTTGCGCTGTAGTTCATTATCTGAACAACCCAGTCATAGTCCCGCTCAACCTTTCTTCCAGAGTTGGCTTTGCCTATGCAGCACCACTAGAGGGGCTTTCGACAAGAAAAGCGCGCCGCGTACTCCCAAAAGAAGTCGGACATGACGTTGCGGTCCGCTCGCTCGGCCGTGCAATCACTCTTGTCCAAGGATTCGCACTAGGAGATCCGGAGTTAATACGGATCGGGGTGGAAGATGAGTTGCATGTCCCCTACCGCCTGCCCTTAATCGATAGTGCAGAAGAGGCAATAGCCGCTGGTTACGAAGCCGGAGCCTGGGCAGTCACTATCTCTGGGTCCGGCTCTGGAATAATTGCTATGTGTGATCTAGAGAAAACGGAAGCCGTCAGCGATGCCATGTGTATAGTGCTCTCTCGCGTGGTTGGAGAAAGCAACTGCTTAGGCTTCTCGGCAGCACCCGATCATGAGGGCCTCACACGTCTCTCCTAGGCACTGCCTCTCAAAGACTCACGCAGCACGCTTGCACACCCAGGGGCAAGATAGATGGTGCTTAATAGACGGCCTCCCAAGAAAGCCGTGAAGGCCGCCGTCGCTCCCACAACTTCAAAGCGAAATCCTAAAGTAAGGAAGAGGACCGCAACCGTAGTCACTTCAATCACACTTGCCCAAGTGATGTGCTGGGTTCTCCGGCCTTCGACAAGGATCGCCCTCTGAAATGAAAGTAAGACCGAGAGGAAGGGTAGGGGCACTATGATTCGTGCAGGAATCAAAGCGAAACTGGTCAGTTCAGGCGTCAAGCCCGACAAGACCGTAAACCACAACTGAAAGAGCGGTGTGAAGGCGACTAAGGCTAACCCTGCTGTTGTAACGGCGCCGAGTGTGAAGCAGAAGCGCCTTAACTCTCTATAGTGTTCAAACCGCTCACCGATTAGAGCAATCGCTGCGTCTTGGTAGGCAAACCCCACCGACCTAAAGAAGAACGATAGTGAATGCACCACAGGGTAAACCGCTAAAGATTCAACCGGAGAAATGCTCCGGCCCATGAAAAACGTTAAGAGCGGTTGAATTGCAAGTCCGATCAAAGAGGTAAGGGCGAGTGGTAGGTAGAATGTCGCAATCGCTCGATATGTCACCGTACGACCTGTGTACGCAGAATTTCCTTCTTCAGCCAGTAAGTCTCGGACTGTTTCTGCAGCCATAAAGCGCGCTGCGATCGCTTCTACTGTGACACCGGTTCCCAGCGCCAGCCCTCCAACCCACGCCCCAGGTATGTCGAGTAACAGATATCCTAGTAATGCAGCAACCGTCATCGCGAGAAGCCGAATTAGAGTGCCTATAGCAACCAAACGTGTTTTTCCCGCACGGATTAGCACGCCCTGTAAAAAACGCCGGTACCCAATCGCACTAGGCCAGGGGAGGAAAAACCACAACGCTCCATAAGTGAGGTCTGCTATCTCGGAAGGGAGCTGAAGTAGCGTTTCAGTGAGCCACCGATAGACACCTGGTACGAGAACTATCAGTAAAAGGAGCGTCGTGACAAGAATCAGCCCTCGCGAGAAATTCCGCAGCTTGAGATAGCTGATCCGATCCTTAACAAGAGAGGTCGCCGCGCTCATGAGCATGATCACTGGCGCCTCGATCAGAATAGCAAGAGCGAAGGCGACACCGTAGGCACCGAGATTGAATTCCGGACCTGGCATGCGAGCGATCATCGCTGCGAGGAATGGCCCCTCGGCAGCCATCATGACCCATGTAGCCGCTAGTGGAGCCCAAAAAAGAGCTATCGTGCGCTGAGTGTGGCGCAAGTGATTGTATCGTCGGAAAGGTCATGGATGCAGCATCATCAGCTACTGCTTGAGCCCCGGAGCTTAACGGAAAGCCAGCTTACGAGAAGCGGCGTGCCCTTAGAGGTACAGAAATCCTCAATGGGGAGTACTGCTCACATGCTCTCTTAGGAGATCTCGCCCGAAGTCCCCATCAAACTCACGCCATACCGAATGGATGTGGTTCGCATTGTTTTGTGTGTTGTCATACTCGATCAGGAATGTTGGGCCCTGCACTCTATAGTAGTGCTGTTCACCTCGTTCAACTCCCCCCGCCCACGCAAATGCGATCTTGTCTATTCCCGCGTCATACAGCCTCTCTAAACGATAATCAGCAATCCCTTCAGCCATTACAGACGTATAGGCGGTAATCAGATCCATCAGAAGCAAGCGCTGTTCTTCAGAAAGCATTGTGGCCCCAATACCCACCGGAGTAAGAGGGTCGATCTCTAGTCCTGTGCCTGTGACGATATCCCTCGGTGCCACGTCACTAATAATCGCCATTTCGTGCTGTCCCGCGTCCAATGCTTGAAGCAGGGTTCTCGCTACATCTTCCCTATCTGCTAGAGCACGCAATCCCTTATCCGGGCCGTCTAGAACTTCTGCTGGGTTTGCACCTAGAAATGCCGGAGAACTTGCAATCACAGCTCCTCCAACAATCGTGAAGTGCAATGAGACATGGTGTCCCTCAAAACGCCACCCCCAACTGGTGTCCGCCGAAGGTGTTCCGAAAACACTGAGCACATATTCCTCGGAATCACGAGCGAAGCGACCACCGCCCTCAAGCGCCTGGAGTACGTCCTCCAACTCCATAATCTGGATAGTGGTCATATAACCACCCTGGCTCAGAGCGGACCTAATCAGATCATGTGCTCGACCGCGCTGTTCGGGGTCCATCTCCTTGAGAGCTACACCCGCTCGTGGAAACATCTCTGGGGGTATAAAGTGCCAGCGGCGCCGTTCCGCATCTTCAAATTCAAACAGAGTCCTTTCTCTTTGTTCTTCGGAAAGTATCGAGATAAAATCGTTGGCTGCACCCAACATCTCATCGGTACTAGAACTACAGCTTGCAGATACAAGGACCACTGAAGCCAAGACCCCGGGCATTAGCAGGGAACGAACAAATTCTGACTTTTTCATATCCTCCTCCTTACCACAAGCGTCCGATTTTCCCAATTGCGCACGTAAATAGTGCTTACCGCGCCTCCCAATCCGGCGCGTAAATCTAGTGGATTGAATGCAGAAGCTTCCCCAGTACATCAGTCCATATATCGTATCCCGCTGACGTCATATGGAGCCCATCCTGGACAAAGAGTTCCGGCATAGGCTTACCATCTTCGTCCAACATCGGCGTGGCGATATCAGCGTAGTACAAATTAGAATGCAACCCTGAAAACGATTGCACCTGCTCGTTAAGCTCTTTCATTTGTGGCCACAGGGACCAACGCCGGATGCTTGGCTTAACCGCAACGAAAACAATCTCACTCTCTGGAAGTTCCTCCGACACAGTCTCTACAAACTCCCGATAATCCTCAAAGACCTGCGTCACACTCTTGCCAGCCCCGAGATCGTTGTCACCAGCGTAAAAAATAATGGTCGCCGGTAGATACTTTAGAACAGTCTCCTCAACGTAGTGATTGACATCAGAAACGTGTGACCCACCGAAGCCGCGATTGATTAGCGGTACACTAGGGAAACGTTCCCCGCTATTCCACATAACGATGCTCGAACTCCCAACGAAGAGTGTTGCTTTGGTGGGATGGCTATTTTTTGTATCCCAAGCCTCGAACCTAGAGATTTGTTGTTCAAAACGTTCGGGGTCAGGATCGCTCTGCTGCGCTTCAGTTAGGGGCGGTACGATAAGCCCAAGGAAGCATAGTGCGAACACAGCGTAAGCCCTGTCTCTCAAGGGGAACCGGCGAAATTCCAACCTTTTCATGTCGCCCTCCTAACAGGCTGCACCGCTACTAGCACATATTCAGCATGATACACACTTGTGATTGTTCTTCGAACCCAAGCTCTCCAGCAGGGCCACAGTCCCAAGGTAGGGAGGTGTGCGCTGCTGGGGGCCATTCGCCATATCGGCAGTAGTCTGTCCCTTACGGCTAACCACCGCTACATCGGCACCGCGCTCGATCAGGTACAGAACTAATTCATCATCACCCCGGGATGCGGCATGATGCAGTGCTGTATAGGCGTTAACGTCCCGGATATCGACCTCAGCGCCCGCCTCCTCGATCAGAAACTTCACTGCTGCCAGCCAGTTGTCCGGTACGTGCCGGTGCGCATTCGCTGCAAATGATTGTCCATACCCGACACCCGATGCTGCGTGAATCGGATAGACAGATGGGCCGCCAACAGGGACCGGGGGGATGCCGGAATGGTCCTTCTCTTCCTCTTCCTCGGCTTCTTCCTCCTCAGTTTCAGTGTCCGCGCTCTCACCCTCCGCGTTTGCCATTTTGGGATTTATGCTTGCTTCGACCTCGCCTTCCACTTCTTGCGGCCCTTCAGTTTCTTCTGCAGCCTGACCTTCCTCGCCTTCCACCTCTTTGTTCTCCTCCTCCGTATTCTCCTCAGCCGGATCAGCACGCCGACGGCGCTGAGGCGGCTTCATGGTCGGGATGTTCGGATCCGCCCCATAGTCCGTCAGCAGTCGCATAGCATCCACGTCTAGAGCATAGGCAGCACGCCAGAATGGTGTGGCACCCCGCAAATTGGCACCGCCAGCCCTCCCCAACACCGAGAACGTGTACTCCATAAACCAGAGATGGGTTTTTAGACGCACATCCGGATCTGCCCCAGCAGCCAAGAGGGCTTCTAAGACCTCTAGATATGTACTTGCCTGCTGTGCGTGCTCCGTTGGATGAGCGTACGATGCCCTCGGTGCCCACTGCCGCTCAAGCGTTGCGAATAGTGGAGTGGTCCCAGCCATGCTCATCCCGTTGGGATCAGCACCCTGGGCAAGCAGCATTAGTGCAAGGTCAAACTGGCCATTGATTGTGGCCATCAGCAGGGGCTGTGTCTGATCCCCTCCCGAAGGCTGATTTATATCAGCACCGCCGTCTACCAGTGCGGTCGTTGCCTCCATATGGCCCTGCCGAACCGCATGTAGCAGGGGTGTAAGCCCACCCCAGCTCCCAACCAGTTGAGCATAAGAAGGCGGTCTCTCCTCTTCGTTTTCATCCGCTGCGGTTCCATCTGGTCCAAATGGTATCTCAGATTGTTCTACCTCTTCTGGTTGGTTGCTGGCCAATTCAGCATCCGGTGCATCCTCCGCACCGGGCCCAACCTCCTTCAATTCATCGTCCCCTTCAGCCTCCTCAGGTTCTTCTTCTCTTTCTCCATCAGAAGACGGTATATCAGGCCATTTCCGCTGTATCTCGCGGTAAGCCAGAATTGCTGCTTGGACCTGACTCGGGGCAGGCTGCCAATCTGTCCCTCCACCTTCTTTTTCCTTGAACTCGGCAAGAAATTCTGATAGACCTTTTTCGGCCGCGCGATCTGCTTCCGACTGCTCTGCAACGTTCACTGCACCCGAGGTGATACTCGGATCAGCTCCGGAAGAGAGAAGCACCCGGATCGCTTCTACTCGATTGTTCGCTGCAGCAAATATAAGTGGTGTTTGACCCCAGGCTGATTCCTTCGCGTCCACAGTGGCACCCGCCTGGATCAATTCGGTCAGGACACCAGGGTCACCGGAGGCGGCGGCAAGGTGAAGTGGAGTAGCGCCTGAGTTGATGGTCGTCTCGTTGGGGTCTGCGTTTGCTTCGAGCAACAGGATCACGAAACCCACATCGCCCGACCTCGCAGCCATATGCAGAGGTGTATAGCGACCGATGCGGGTTCCGGCGTGCACGTCACCTCCAGCATAGACAATCGTCCTACCGAGTTCGATATCTCCATGTCGGACAGCCCAGTGGAGGGCAGTCATCCCGTCACCTTGGGCGGCATTCACGTCGGCACCCTGGCGTAACAGTTGACGAACTACAGTGATATCACGCCGCTGGGCCGCATCAGCCACGGGTGTATCCGGGCCAGTCGACCCACCAAGCAGAAGCGGTAGGGCTACGACACCGAAAATGTTGCGGAGCACCCGTCTGCTCATACCGAGAATACCCCGTCGCTATCGCCGAATCCCGTTAAGTCTCGGTGCCCTAGCTTATGTAACAAGGACACGAACACATTTGCCATGGGTGTCCCGTCCGGCGCCTTGAAATGTGCGCCCCCCTCAAGTTGTCCGTTAGCTCCCCCCATCACCACCAGCGGGCAACGACGATGGTTGTGAAGATTCGCGTCACCCATGGGTGAACCCCAAATGATCATCGACTGGTCCAGTAAGCTGGACTCGCCATCAAAAGTCTCTTCCAGTCGGCCCAGGAAGTATGCCATCTGGCTCACCCGGTATTGGCAGATCTTGTTGAACTCTAGGACGGCCTCCTCTTTATCGCCGTGGTGGGAAGATGGGTGGAATGCTCGGTCAGACCCACTTTCTGGAAACGTACGATTTGACGCATCTCGTCCAGTTTTTAACGCGACCACTCGTGTAATGTCCGCCTGGAATGCTAAGACCTGAATGTCAGACAGGAGCCTCATATGTTCAGAGAACGAATCGGGCACCCCAGGAGGGGCCTCAGGTAACTCCCGGGGCTCTCCACCAGTGTTGCGAAGTTCAACCATATCTATACGGCGTTCTATCTCACGTATGTTCTCCAGATACTGATCTACGCGCTGGCGGTCAATGGCACCTAAGTCCCTCTTCATCCGGCCCACTTCATCCGCAACCCAGTCTAGGATACTCCTCTGAGTCCGACGCCGGATGGCACGCTCTCTCTCAGAGCCACCTGCCCCGAACAACATGTCAAACGCAGTGCGGGGGTTGCGGATCATGGGAAGAGGCTCTGAAGGAGATGACCAACTGATCGAGTCCATATAAGAGCAGGAATAGTTATAGTCGCAGCCTCCACCCTTATCCGTGCTCTCAATAGAGAGTTGCAAGGACGGCAGTACGGTCTCCTGACCGAAACGCTGTGCGTGGAGTTGATCTAGCGAAGTCCCACAGTAGAGGTCCGAGCCCTGTGTCTGCTTGGGGTGTGACTGGGTGAGAAAAACAGCGCTTGAACGGAAGTGGTCACCGCCGATCTCCCCAGGGTTGACCGGTTCGGCCATACGCACATCAGTATTGCTAATAATTGTGAGTCGGTCCCGCCAAGGCTCCAAGGATGTAAGGACATTTTCTGGGAGCAATTCGTAATCACGACCAACAGTGGAGGGCGCAAACAAGTACTGCTCTGCACCCCAATCGTTACAGCCGGGTAGGCCGTGCACCTCTTCGATGCAGACCAGGCGGGGCACCCCTTCTGCCTTGGCTGATCCATACACTCGTCCGGCGGGTCGCATGGCATCTAGCAATGGTAACGCCAAGGTGGTCCCCACTCCCCGAATGAACGTGCGACGCGGGATACTCTTCCCTGTGATGAAGCGCATGTTCCACTACCTCGATTTGGGATCCAGAGAGTCCTGCCCTGACACTACTGGAGCTTGTTTCATTTGGAATGCGTCACTCTTTAGCACACCAAGTATGAATGACGACATCCGATAGTTATTCTTTTCAGCATCTGCGACGATAGCCCGCACTGCCGGCTGGTCCTGATAGTCTAGCCTCCGGCCCAATGCATAGGCCATTAAGCTAGCAGTAAAATGCCTTACCAGCGGAATTGGCCGCTTGAGCAAGACCTGTGACAAGTCTGACGGACTGCTAATATCCGTACCGTCATAGAACGTGCCACGTGTGTCTAGGAGTACACCCCTTTCCCGTGTTCGCCATTTGCCCGTTACATCGAAGTTGTCGAGAGCAAGGCCAATAGGGTCCATGAACTTGTGACAAGATGCACACACCGGATTTGCGCGATGCATCTCCATACGTTCGCGCGTAGTAAGAATACGAGTCCCTTCCGTCTCGTCTGTCGCCTCAAGGTCTGGCACACCAGGAGGAGGAGGAGGAGGAGGCGTGCCCAAAAGCACCTGCATTACCCACTTGCCCCGAAGTACCGGTGAAGTGCGATTTCCAAGTGAGGTTTGAACGAGCACGCTCCCATGACCCAAAACGCCTCGCCGTTCTTCTCTCGGATAATCCACCCGGCGGAACTCATCCCCAACAACACCGGGAATCTCGTAATGATTCGCTAAGCGTTCATTAAGGAAGGAATAGTCAGCGCTATACATCTCAAGCAGACTCCGATCCTCTCGAACCAGATTATCAAAGAACAGTTCAGTCTCACGGCGCATTGCCACAGCCAACTGTTGGCTATAGTTGGGAAACCAAAATGCATCAGGGCGAACCTTTTCCAAGTCCTGAAGTTGTAGCCACAATGAGGCGAACCGCGTAGCCAAAGCTTCCGAGCGTGGATCCATCAGTAAGCGCCTAGCCTGACGCTCTAGGTTCTTCGGCTTGGATAGATCATCACTTCTGGCAAGGCGAAGGAGTTCTTCATCCGGGTTCGTGCCCCATAGGAAGAAAGAGATCCGCGATGCGAGGTCCACTTCATCGAGCTCGTAAACCTCACCTGGCTCTACATTGTCCGGCTCTTTCTCCATCCGGAAGAGGAAATGCGGGCTGGTTAGGATGGCTTCTAGTGCGATCCGCACACCCATTTCGAAGCCCCCCTCTTCGGCCCCCATCTGATAGAACCTCATTAGAGGTTCAATGTCTTCCTGATCTAGGCTTCGGCCGTACGCCTGGGCCGCAAGTCCAGCTAGAATACTCTTGCTACAGGGCTCTTCTTCGTCAGCCGACGTGGGCCGGCAGGTGAAAATCCGCCGTCGAGTTGGAGTATCAGAGACACCCATCGGGTTGTGTGGCCCCTCAAGCGTCAGGTTAATGAGATGGGGAAGTGATGTAGTGCCGTAACTCGCCTCTGTACCCGTTAAAGACCAGTCATTAGGCCGAATTAGGTCCTCATAGGGCCCATCCATCTGACGGATGAACGCGGCGGTAACCCTCCGCTGACCCGCCCGGATGAACACCGGCTCAGTCTCGACCGGAAACGTTTTTCTTCCCTGAAAGTCGATATCGCCACCGTAATGCACTAACGCTACGCGTTCACCCTCCACTGATATGTCTATATCGTGGAAGCGTTCTCCCCACCCCGAAATGAAACCCATGGAGAAGGTGTACTCTCCATCTGCCGGGAAGGTATGCAGCACGCTGATACCGCCTCGAGTCCCATAGGGAGCCCCCTCGACCGCCTCCCACTCGTGCTGTGACACGGTCGCTGGATTGGTATAGGTCTTTGCCGTAACCGGGGCATCTGTCTGGCCAACTGCCTGGCGTGCTACTTCACTGGCAGCTGTCATATAGGCGTCCATCAATGTAGGCGACATGGCCTGCACGTCGGCGATATTATCGAAACTCGCGCTGATCTGATCCGCCGGTAGCCACTCCCCAGGATCGATTCTGAGCCCCAAGACGTCCTCAATAAGACGTGCATATTCCGCGCGATTCAACCGCTGGAAAGGTCGTGTCCCTGGAGTCCGCTGCTCATCTGCAGCCTCATCGATTAGGGTTTCAAGCGTCTCGACGAGAGTCAAAAGTGTGTCTGGGCTAGGCCTTCGGGCACCTGGAAGCGGCATCATACCTGCACGCAGCTTCACAATCATTTTCTCCGCCGTCTCTGCCAATTGCGGGGCTTTAGCGATATCGAACTCAGACAGAGAGAGGTTCCCTCTCAGCGTTACATCATTATGGCACCTGACACAGTACTGTTGGATAACATCATTGAGTTCATCAGAAGACATCACGAGTGGAGAGAACCAGGAGCCGGCCGACACAAACCCTTGAAGACCCTCACCCGACCGAGCCGCCAAGTACTCCTGGATCAAGATAGTAGGTGACCCTTCGGGACTAAGGTCACTCCATTGCGCTACAGTTAGCGATGGCATACCCAGACCAAAGCACAATAGCGCGATTACGTTACGAGTCAGGGTTCTCATGGGGAGGGGCTCTTCAACTTCTAGCGGATCCGGTTGTAAACAGCGTGTGTTACGCGCGTGATTTTTCCGTTTTCATCAAGTCGCACGTACTCATTGTCGATCCTGTTCCCGTCCTCCGAAAGCGTGTTGATAATGACTTGAGTCACTCGACCATTTCGCATATTTAAGATTCGCGTGCTCCGGTCGTCGATGATCTCCACCGCAGTCTCCGAATTTTCCTGTCCTCGAACAGCTTGGAAAACGCCGTCGAACATCGTCACATAACCCCATTCGTTATCCTGTCCCCCTGCGTTGGTCGAAGCGACGGTGATCTCCATTCCGCCATTTCCATAGGGTTCATACGTCATGATGTTATTCGAGGGTGGAGGGGCATCCGATTGCATCTGCCAGACACCAAAACGCGGGTTAGACTGCGCAGACGCGGATAGAGCCGTAACGACCAGTGTAGCAAGAGCCAGACAGCCAATTTGCAAATTCCGTCTGCACATCGATGGTACTCCTATCTCAGGGGTGTGGGCGGATACAGTCAGCATGCGGATCTCAAGTGCACCGTGCAAGGTTTTAAGTTGCACTCCTCCCTATGGGCGCTAGCTATCTCCAGGGGGAGCTTCACAAGTATCAGGCCATCCACGTTCGCAAGCGAGGGCATATAGTGCTTGAGGTTCTCGTTCGGTAACCGGACCCTTACTGCCCCGAAGTACGATGGGAAGTTCTTCGAGCGGAGGGGAAGCACGGCTGAAACCCGAGGCCCCGGTTCTGAGCCGGGTCAGGTTTTCGCAAGCCAAATCGAAGCCGAGATCACAACCATTTCCTAGTGACACCTGAGCGTCGCTGAGCCGGTCCTGACTGGCAAACAGTATCCCAAGCTCGTTGCAAGCCCAACCTGAATCACTTGCACAATACGTGTCCTGCATGAAGGCCAGATATTCACATCCACGATCACTACCATCATCGCACGCCTGCTGCCAGAACGGGAGGTACTGACCAGGATGGTTGTCACCTACGCCGTTACTGCCACTAAGAACGACAAAGATCACAACCCACATCCCTACGAGGCCATAACGTCGCTTAATGGGAGTAAGGCGCTTACCGATCCATGAAAAGTCCAGGAATTGAAGCCATCTTGAGGCCGCACCTCGATCAATAACCTGGACCAAAAGATTGAGGATGGGCACGGGCAGTAGCTTGTCGTAGAAAGCTGGAACTTCCATTGCCCTTAGAAGCACAGCAAAGGCGATCGTAGCAAACCCATAGAGGATACCAAAGACGATCCGACCTCGGCCGGTGCTAGGGGAGGTGGATGGATCCGTGAATAGAAGGTGCATCCCCAGAAAAACCGCAATCGGGATGTACGCATCGTGGAAAAAATAGGTTCCTGTGAGCCAGAAGTAGCCAAGCCCAAAGGTATACGCGGAGAGAACCGCCCAAACCGTCATGATCGCTACACCGAAAAGGAGTTGGCCTGGTATAGAGGCCAAAAAGATCACGGCATAGATATAGGGAGGGGCATACTGTGATTGGGCGATCTCCTGACCCCAGGTGATCTCAGTCATACCCGTTATGATCAGCACGAGAGAGCAGACACCGAGTGGGAAGGAAGACGGATTAAAGATGTGCGCAGAACGGCCATCTTTCGTCCACCGGATAAGGTCTTTCCCTAGGTATCCCAGCAGGATCATCGCAAACTGCAAGTAGAACCATTCCGGCTTGAACCACAAGAAGAGATTGATACTGAAAATAATTGGGAAGGGACCGAACCCAAGTTGGTAGTTCTCACGCCGGGACCACTGTAGCAAAGCATCTACACCGTATGCGAACACGAGTTGGGCAGCGATAAATGGTGCAAAAGCATAAACCTGATCTACGTACCGACCCCACCAGAAAAAAACAGTACCCTGCGCGCAAGCCTGAACCCAATGGTGACGCCGGATAGCTAATTCAAGGGTTAGTAACCGCTGCCCTTTTCTAATTCCAAGGAAGAGAGCTGACGCCCAAGCAACTAGCACTCCCGCTGCAAGAAAGAAAGTGTTTCGTAACCCTCCATCCCGCACCGGTGGGCACCATACAAAAGCTGCTAGAAGAGCTGCAAAGAAGCAGGGTACCAAAACAGCCTGGGCAGGTGAAAGCCGCTTTCCAACAGACGTCACTTGTGTCGCAGCACCGTTCATAGGCCTCATGGGCAAGCTACCGGAGATCTTCGGCTCGATGATGATGCATCAACCTGATGGGTGATGGAACCCCCTGTACCGCTCAGTAGCATAGACATTCTGCTAAACCAAGAAGGGGCGCCGCGTAGATCACTCATACGGCGCCCCTCGGCTTAATCCCCGCCCCTAGGATCTCAAAGAGATCATCAGTGATGCGGCATTCGGCTACCTACCTGACATACTTCGTTAACCCGCCACCCGCGATCGGACGCGAGATCGGTCCCTCGGCCGCATACACGTTACCGTCAGCATCAACTGCAACACCCTCACCGGCAACACCGGTGTCTCGAGAGTCTATCTCATAAGGCGGGATGAAGGCTGTTACACGATCCTCCGAAGCTTGACCGATGCGAATGCCCGTGCTCCAACCTGGATGGTTATTCGGGTTGGTTTCGGAATCGATCGCGTACAACATGTCATCGTCTGTGATGAACAGTCCGCTGACACGGCTGAACTGCACATAGGAATCAAGATAGTTGCCGTCCTGGTCGAAGATCTGTATTCGGTGATTTCCTCGATCAGCAACGAAAAGGCGACCCTCGGAATCCATTTCCAATGCATGAGGGGTACGGAAGTTACCAATCTCCGTGCCAATTTGCCCCCACTCTTTGATGAACGTTCCGTCAGCGGAAAACTTCATGATCCGACCAGTTGCGCCTTCCGTGACTGTCGGATTGCCCGGGGTCAGCATGGACTGGCCACCATGTCCATCTGCTACAAAGATGCTTCCATCGGGGGCGGTGATGACATCGTTAGGCTGATTGAAGTGCTCGGAGTCGTTCCCTGGCTCACCGCGAGTGCCTAGCCTCAAGAGCACATCACCCGTCGCGCTAAACTTGATGAGATGGTGTCCGGTCATGTCTACAATCCAGACATTTCCGTCGGAATCGAGATGGATCCCGTGGGGGAGATCAAACTCCCCGGCACCAAAACTGGTGAGCACCTCGCCGGTATTACGATCAAACTTGAGAACCGGATCGACCAGGTTCTCAGCGCATCCGCCACCCAAAGCACTCGCACCACATCGATCATAGGCCCAGACGTTACCGTCATACGGATCGACATCAACACCGGCTGTAGAACCCCATGTCCTATTATCAGGAAGCGGACCCCATTCTGAGACAACCTCAGATGTGGGGTTTGGAAGGCCAGCAGCTGCCGGGTCGGTGACAGCTGATGGATCTGGAGCTTCAGGTGCTGGCGCGTCAGATTGACCGGCACAGCCCGACAATACAACACCAATTACTAGTGCAAACCCCAATGAAGGGAGCCGTGACAAAGACATTTTACCTCCTTGCTACTCTATTCAACTAGTTAATCAAATCGCCAAGCCGTGACATCTCACTTGGCAGCTCTAACGCTTAAGCGCCTTACCTGCCTACCTCATTTTTCTCCTGATAGCGAGCACCACCCAAGACATTGGGAAGTGAATAATTGCCCTCATGGCACGCATACTCATAGACCTGACCATCCAGTCGTGTGAACGGTACCTCACCCCCCCACACCTCTGTGTATGTCGTGAGATCATCAATCGTGAACTCGTAGACGATTGACTCCTTGTCGACACGCGTAAACCGCTCAATCACCTTAAGATCTTCTGAGGGCGGGACTCCGCGGAATGCGTGCTCAGGATTGAGGTTTTTGGTCTCTACAACCAGCGTATTGCCTTCCCACCAGCCTCTAGAATCACCGAAGTATGGACGGACGTTAGTCGGTAAAGAACGTGGCTCGCCAAGCCGAATGATACGCACGTCGTGCACCATCTCCG
>Ga0310125_10001014_pt1 | contig 13889 bp, 15 predicted proteins | sample CB11b_Tmax_Bot8__FD_203508 | JGI IMG/M metagenome (GOLD analysis project Ga0310125, IMG submission 203508) | Marine microbial communities from Western Arctic Ocean, Canada - CB11b_Tmax_Bot8 | ecosystem: Environmental > Aquatic > Marine > Oceanic | place: Canada: Western Arctic Ocean | collected... | reverse complement strand
CCAGGTTCCTGTCACGCGGACCTGGTCACAGACCTCTCCGATCAGGACGCGTCGTTCCGGTACATGCTGCCCCAGGTGCCCCAACTTGCCAAAGCCTTTTCCAGCTACGGCGTAGGCGCCGGAACCCGGGCGGTGTTATACGACTCTACATCCGGTTCTTGGGCCACTCGCATCTGGTGGATGTTGCGGGCCATCGGATTTGACGACGCGTACGTGCTGAACGGCGGCCTGCACAAATGGAAGCTGGAGGGCCGGCCGGTGGACACCGGTCAGCCGAACTGTCCGCCCACAATTTTCGTCGCCAAACCAAGGGCCGGACTCATGGCCGGCAAGGATGAAGTGTTGGCCGCGCTGACCGACGAATCGACCTGTGTGTTGAACGCGCTCAGCGAAGAGCAGCACCTGGGCTCCGGCGTGGCCAACTACGGGCGGGCGGGACGCATCGCCGACAGCGTGAACGTTCCCGCGGGAGACCTGACTGACCTTGTGACCCACGCCTATCTCCCGTCCGAACACCTGGCCGAAAAGTTCGCCCACGTTGGCGCGGACCACGCGGAACGGGTGATCACCTACTGCGGCGGCGGGATCGCCGCCAGCAACGACGCCTTCATACTAACGTTGCTCGGCTACGAGAACGTGGCAGTCTACGACGCTTCGATGTCCGAATGGGCGGCCGACTCGTCGCTGCCCATGCAGACCGGCTAGCATCAAGCTACAAAGAACAACAGGGAGGGAACCCATGACCACCAACCGATGGCGGCTGAAAGGCCAATACTTCGAAAGTTGCAACTGCGAGATCCTTTGCCCATGCATCGTGCAGCCTGGGACCGGTCGGCCCACCGAGGGGCACTGTGACGTTGCTCTCGCATTTCATATCGACGAAGGCGAACTCAACGGTGTCTCTCTAGCTGGGTTGAATTTCCTGGCGGCGAATTACACTCCCGGCAATATGGGAGACGGCAACTGGACCTCCGGATACTATGTTGACGAATCGGCCAACCCTGAACAAAGGGAAGCCATGGAGCAGATACTCTCCGGTGAGATGGGCGGCCCCGCCGAGAGGTGGAGGGCGTTAACCACCGATTTCAGGGGCATAAAATACGTGCCCATCGAATTCAAGTCCGAGGGCCGCGTGCACAGCATCAAGATTCCAGGGATCATAGACTTCAACGTAGAGGGCGTAACCAAGCCGGGTCAGGACGAGGTTATGCAACTGGTCAACGCCGGCCACCCGGTCAACCGGGACCTCTACATCGCCAAAGGCACCAAAGCGATCTATACCGATAATGGCATGACTTGGGACAACACCGGCAAGAACGGACACTATGCTCCCTTTGATTGGAGCTGGCCTTAACCTGAAACTGCGAGGCGAACATGACCCAGGAAAAACCGTCACCACGCTTCCCATCCATACCTGACATCAGCGAACGGGACACCGTCGACCAGTTTCACCGCGAGGAACTGCAGCTAGCCTTGCGAAACCGGGGCATGCCCTTGGAGGCGATGCGCTATTCCATCACTCCGTCCGGGTTGCACTATCTGGTCATCCACTTCGATATCCCTGACGTCGATGCTGACACATGGAGACTTAACGTCGGTGGGCTGGTCTCCAAACCGCTCAGTTTAAGCCTGGACGACATCAAGAAAAGGCCAGCGCGCACAATGGCGGTAACCATGGAATGCGCCGGAAACGGCCGGTCGTTGCTGAGTCCGCGGGTCATAAGCCAGCCGTGGTTCACTGAAGGCATCGGCACGGCCGAGTGGACCGGCACTCCCCTGAAAGGAATCTTGGATGAAGCCGGACTTTCGGACGATGCGGTGGACCTAGTGTTCTCCGGCGCCGATCCGGGGATCCAAGGGGACGTACTACAGGTCTACCAGCGCAGTCTCAGCCTGGAGGAAGCCAACCGGGAAGAGATGCTACTGGTCTATGAGATGAACGGCCAGCCTCTACAACCCCAACACGGATATCCCCTGCGGCTGCTACTGCCCGGATGGTACGGGATGGCCAGCGTGAAATGGCTCGAGACCATCGAAGCCATCGGCGACAAGTTCCAGGGCTACCAGGTGGCCACGTCCTACCGCTACACCCAAGACAAATTCGAACCCGGAGAGCCTGTAACCTTGATACGGGTGCGGGCGCTGATGGTCCCGCCGGGCATCCCGGATACCGCTACACGAGGGCGTTTGGTCACATCCGGGCGGCAGTTGCTCACTGGCAGGGCCTGGGCCGGCCGGTTGGGCATTTCCAGGGTTGAAGTCAGCGTCGACGGCGGTTCAAGCTGGTCCGACGCCGAATTGGGCGAGCAGGCCTCAACCTTTGCCTGGCGGCCTTGGTCCTTTGAGTGGAACGCTGTCCCAGGGTGGCACACCCTCTCCGTCAGGGCTACCGACACCGCAGAGAACGCACAGCCCTTGGAGCAATTCTGGAACGCTCAAGGAATGGGCAACAACATGGCGCAACAGGTAAAGGTGCTGGTCGAATAAGAGACTCTTATATAGTGCTCTTACTTCCCCTCAAAGAACCGGCGTGGGTTCTCAACCATGATCTGGTTGATGGCATCGTCTGAAACGCCCATGTCCTTTAGGCGGGGGAGCACGTTCCGGGTGATGAAGTTGTAGCCGTCGGGGTTGCGCTTGATGCGCTCCTCTTGGACGGCGACACCATAACGGGCCTTGGGCACTGAGTGGTCGTGGGAGAGCATGATCCGGTCGGTGTAGCCGGCGTCGATCAGTTGCTTGGCAAGTTGGGTGCGCTCCTCCCAATAGGGCGTTCCCGGACGGTGTCCGCCGGGGAAGCGGTCTAGCCCCAACCAAACTCCCTTCTTCAGCAACCCCAACAGGTAGCTCATGTCCATGTCGTCGTTGCTGTGGCCGATGTAGACCTTGTCCATGTCCACTCCCTCGCCCTGAAGGATGCGGACCTGTTCCTCGCCCACCCGGTCGGGCGACCAGGTGTGGGTCGAGATAGGGGTGCCGGTGCGTACCGAAGCCTGGCCGGCGGCCCGGAGCACGATCTCCTGGGGCCGGGTCACGCCTCCCTCGTCGCTGGCGACCTTGATGATGCCCGCCTTGATCCCAGTCCCCTCGATGCCCACTTCGATCTCCCTGACGTAGAGGTCGGCGATGACCTCAGGCGGCAGGTCGGAGAACGGGCGGGGCACCGCCAGGTGGTTGCCGGTTGCGGCGATTATGTTCACGCCGGTGGTCTGGGAGACTTCCCTCATCATCTCAACGTCCCGGCCCAGGTCCATGGTGGTCACGTCAATGATCGTGCGGAGCCCTTCGCGGGATGCTTCCCTCAGCGTGGCATTGGCCTGCTCGATGACCCCAGCACGGTCGACCAGCTCGGGAAAAGTCTTCAGGATGCCGGCGGCGTTGGTGGCCAGGTGCTCGTGGCTCAATGTGAAGCCCAATTCAGATGTATCCACCGGCCCCAATACTGTATTCACGGTTGACATGGCTATTGCTCCCTCAAGTTACTGCCCAGCCGGCGCAGCGGGTTTCCTGACAGTATTCTATGCCAATATGACTCCTCCGCCCACGCTATAATCACCACGCTATTACCAAGACCAAGAGGTTTCCATGAAATATGACGTGATCATCGTTGGCGCAGGTTCCGCCGGCTGCGTCCTGGCCAACCGGCTATCCGAAGACCCCCAGCGCTCGGTGCTCCTGCTGGACGCCGGACCCGACTATCCCGACATGGGCCTGATGCCGGATGAGATCATGCATGACCTGAACCAGCGGGCATCCGAGGCCGACGCCCCCCACAACTGGTCTTTCGAAGGCACCACCGATCCTGGCGGAACCAGGACCGCCGCAGTGGCCCGGGGCAAGGTCTTTGGCGGCACCAGCGCCATCAACCATCAGATATTTCTTCGGGGTCTGCCGGGGGACTTCGACCACTGGGCCGAGTTGGGCAACGACGAGTGGTCCTACACCAAGGTGTTGCCCTACTTCCGGAAGTTGGAGACGGACCTGGACATCGCCGGTGATTTCCACGGCACCACCGGGCCGATAACCATAAACCGCCACCAGCCGGAGGACTGGCTACCCCTGCAGATAATATTTCACGCGGCCTGCCTGGCCGCCGGCTACCGCGACGACCCGGACATGAACGACCCCGACGGAGAGGGTGTCGGCGCCATCCCGCTCAACTACGTGGACGGCATCCGGGTCAGCACGGCCATCGGGTACATCAACCCCTGCCGGAACCGTCTCAACCTGACCATCAAGCCCAACGTGACGGCACACCGGGTCATCTTCCAGGGGAAACGGGCCGTTGGAGTTGAGGTTGAGAGCGGCGGCGAGATGTTTGAACTGTCCGGCGAGACCATCATCCTGAGCGCCGGGGCCATCGCATCCCCCCAGCTTCTCATGCTCTCGGGCGTGGGACCCATCGAGATTCTGGAACGTTTGCAGATTCCCGTTGTCCACGAGTCGCCAGGCGTCGGCCGCGGCATGAAGAACCACCCGGCAGTCTCGCTACGGTACAAACCGGTGGACGGCTACTCGCTGGAGCCCGGTTCGCCAAGGAACCAGCTTGGATTACGGTTTAGCGCCAAAGGCTCCTCGCACAAGAACGACATCCAGATCCAGACCCTCACCTCCGGCCCCCTGGGACACGAGACCGACGAGATACGGGTGGGCTGCCGCCTAGAATTCCCCCAAGGGTCAGGCGAACTGACCATCACCACAGCCGACGCCAACGTCCAGCCCAGATTGGACTATCAGTTTCTAGTAGACCCATCCGACAAGGAACGCCTGCGCGAGGCCGTCCGTGAGTGCGCCCAGCTATTCGAAGACCCCAGCTTCCAAGCGGTCATCGACAGCCGCATCTCCCCCACAGCAGAGCAGATCGCCTCCGATGAACTGTTGGACACTTGGATCGCCAGCACCCTGTCCATCGCCGGCCACACCTGCCGCACCTGCAAGATGGGCCCGGAGTCGGACCCGGAGGCCGTGGTAGACCAATTCTGCCGGGTCTACGGCGTGGAGGGGCTGAGGGTGATCGACGCATCGGTGATGCCGGATATCACGACGGCCAACACCAATGCTTCGACCATCATGATCGCCGAGCGGGCGGCGGCGTTCATCGTACATCTTACTGACCATTCCGGATAAAACGCAGGGCTTTTTGGCTAGCCTGTGCAACGTGTAGAAAACCCACATCCTTCACAGCGAGGCTTCGTTGATCTGCGCGGCGAACCAGCCCAGCCAGACATTCATCGGCCGCCAGCCTGAATCGGGGAGTACTGACAGCATCTTATGATCTCTAGAATCCTGCCCGGTGTGGACATGCCTATCGCTGCGGTATTACTATTCTCCGACCATGGTAAGTGAGCGGGTTCAACGACAGATTGACCGTCTCCTGGATGAGGCTGAAGCGGCGATCGCCACCAGCGATTGGGCTCCAGACCCTTCCATCACCTTCGACATCGCTAGAGAAGAACCGGCGCAGCGAAGGCTGTCCCAACTCCTGCTCCGCGCGCTGTATGAACATGAATCCAAGCTCAAGAAAGAGGTGGACAAATGGGCTGATAAGTGGAAGAAATTCAAAAAGAAGCAAGCTAACAAGACTGCCAGGGATGCGGACGAGAAAACCAGGGAAGCTCACGGCGACCTAAAGAAGGCGGCCGTTTTCATCAGGGACTTAGTTGACAAGATGACTCTTTACGGGCGTCCAGGTGGTGACTGCTTTCTCTGCCGGGCCTCAGGTAGTTAGCTCGCTACAAATGGCGCACTGAGGGGGAAAATACGTATCATGGAACCACCTCAAGGGCCGTGGCTTTGGGGAAGTTGGGTGGACAAAAGGTCGACGAGCGGTCGAAAAGAATGCAGAGATAGTACAAGAACCAACAACAAAGCCCGCATTCCAGGCACGGCAAGCTCACAAAATGGATTCACAGACCTGGCAGGCTCGTTACAGGCTTGTAATCGATATGCAATTTTGACGTTTTTATCAGCGATAGCAATTCTACAGAAGCTCCACTTGACGGGGCTTTTCTTATTAAGGTTATTCCCAAACTCTATCGAAAGTTTGACTGCTACGATGAATACGTACCTTTCCCTTGCATCCCCCTGTCGGGCACCACGCAAATGATTGTGGATATCTCCCTGACTGAAGGTCATGAATCACATCATTTGGGACGTATTTACCGCAGTGCGGGCAAGGACCTGCTATCGGGTCTTTGTCATTACCCTCTTTCGGGCGCTGTACTCTACCTGTCGGCATATTCTGATTCCCCCCAACCCGTGCCTAAACTATCAGAAAAATTCTTTACAACCAAGTAAGAGTTCCTAATGGACAAGGATTTCTCACCGATTATGTGGGACTAATGGTGGATCGGGCGGTTAATAGGCAGTATCTCAGGAGGTTTGATATGACAGGATTTAGAGGACTCTTGTACTCCCTGGCCAAGTTGATGGGGGACTATAACGCCGTCAAAAAAGGCAAGGTAGGCAAACGGGTCGGCCGCCGGGTGGCAGGAAAGGCCACCGGCAAGGCGATGCGGAAGCTGTTCAAGTAGAGGGGTTCTATGGCGAGGCAGGTATCTTAAGGTTGTTGAACTGCCAGGTATCCTTGTGAAACTACGCCGCCAGCAACACAACCAGGTTGCGTTCTCGGTGTAGTTCAACTCTAGTTGATCGCCACCTGGCGGTAAGTGACCCCGGTCTTGGAGTCCAGGTCCACCACCGTTACTTCTCCGGCACCGGGGCTTCCGATGGGGCCCAGGGGGCATCCTGAGTAGACGGCCGTCACGTTGCCCTGAGAGACGTCCACATGGCGGTCCCAGTGTCCCAGCGCAAGGTAGTGGCAGCCGGCGTCGGCGACTTCCTGGGGATAGATAGGGGATGAGCGTTGGTCCCGGTCCTCTTCGTAGTGGAAATGGCCGTGAGCCAGGGCCACCAGCCAATTATTCTCGACCGGCGACGGCATCCCTTCCAGTGGTTTGAAGGCCGGGGTGTGCATGGGCATGGCCCGCCCCCAGAGATCGATGCCCATCCCGGGGAAAGACAACAACTCGCCCTCGGTCCCTTTCAAAACAAAGAGGTTGTCCGGCGTTTTCTTGAAGGGCTCGCGGAGGTACACCGAACTCTCATGGATCAGGTCGTGGTTGCCTGGCAGCACCACCGCCGGCGTCTGCAAGCGGCCCATCTCGCCGATGAACCACTCCAGCACGTCGTCCGAGACCCGCTCGTTATCGAAGATGTCGCCCACCAGGAGCAGCATATCGCCGCCGTTATCGGCCACCGCGTTCACCACCGCGGTCAACGCGTCGGCCGACTGGGGATGTCCGGAAACATCGCCCAGGTGGATATCGGAAGTATGTATCAGGCGTAGTTTTTTAGAAGGCATATTATTAATCAAGGATATAGGGCGCCGGTGACGGGAAACAAGGCCGGGAGCCTGTCTTTCGGCTAGCCGCTGATCACCCCTCGTTCTTTGAAATCGGCAATCTGCTCTGGCGAATAACCCGCTTCGCTCAAGACTTCCTCGCTGTGCTGGCCCAGCATCGGCGGGACACGGCGGATGGTGGCCGGCGAGTCGGTCAACTTCAACGGGGAGCCGGGGAATTTCAGGTTGGGGACCTTGGGGTGGTCCACTTCCGCGATCATGTTCCGGGCCAACACCTGGGGGTTGGAGACCACTTCCGAGACGGTGTTGATGGGGCCACAGGGCACGCCGGCCGCGACGATCAGATCTACCCAATGATCGGTGGGTTTGGTGGCGAATATCGCGTTCAGTTCGCCCACACACTCGGCCCGGTGTTCCACCCTGTCGGTGTTGGTGGTGTAACGAGGGTCTTCCAACATAGCGTCCTGGCCGATGGCCCGGGCCATACGCTCCCACAGCCCCTGGTTGGCGCAGCCGATGATGAACTGGCCGTTTGACGAGTTGAAGCTCTGGTATGGCACCAGGCTTGGGTGGCCGGAGCCCATCCGCTTGGGCTCGACCCCGGTGCCCATGAACCCGGTGGCGTGGTAGCTCAATGCCGCTACCTGCCCGTCCAGCAGGGCCGACTCCACCCACTGCCCCTTGCCGGTCTGGTCTCGTTGCCGGAGGGCGGTCAGGATGGTGCCATAGGCCATCATTCCAGTGAACAGGTCCACCAGGGAGAACCCGATCCTTAGCGGCGAACCATCTGGGTCGCCGGTCAGGCTCATCAGGCCGCTATAGGCTTGGATCAGCAGGTCGTAGCCAGGCATATCGGACATCGGGCCGGTCCGGCCGTACCCGGATATGGAGCAATAGACCACGCCCGGGTTAATCTTCTTGATCTCTTCGTAGCCGAGGCCCAGCCGTTCCAGTGTCCCGGCCCTGAAGCTCTCGATCATGACATCGGCTTCGGCGGCCAGGTCCTTGACGATCTTGAGGCCCTCCGGTTCTTTCAAGTTGACCGCGAGGCTGCGCTTGTTGCGGTTGAAGGTTAGGAACTGGGTGCTCTCACCGTTCACGAACGGGGTCCAATGACGGGTTTCGTCGCCGCCGGTCGGCTCTTCGATCTTTATCACCTCGGCGCCCATGTCGCCCATAAGCATGGTGCAGAACGGTCCGGCCAGAGTGCGGGTCAGGTCAACTACCTTTATCTTGTCCAACGCCGCAGCCATATTGATTCTCCTGGATTATCGGTTTTGCTTGGGTATTCAGGCGTGATGGCACGCCGGGGCGATTATAGCATGAGCCCAGTCGTCACATCGTTGACCCCTCTGGCCGGCGGGTGCTAGCGTGAACGTGAGATGAACCAACAGCCACCAAAGATAATCGTCCTGGGCGGGATCAACATGGACCTGGTGACCTTTGCGCCCCGGTTCCCACGGCTCGGCGAGACTGTTGTCGGCAACCGCTTCCTAACCTACGCCGGAGGCAAGGGCGCCAACCAGGCCGTGGCCGCCGCCCGCATGGGGGCCAGCTCGGCCATGGTAGGAAGGGTCGGCGGGGACATCTTCGGCCCCCAGTTGCAGGACGGTCTGGCGGCGGCAGGCGTCGACATCTCCGGCGTCGGGGTCAACAAGGACGAAAGCTCTGGTATCGCGGTGATCGGCGTCGACGAGACGGCGCAGAACTACATCACCCAGGTCCTGGGGGCCAACAACACCTGCGGCCCGGAACAAGCGGCGGCGGTGAAGCTAGGCTTGCCGGGCGCAACAGCCCTGTTGTTGCAACTGGAGGTCTCCGTCGAACTTTCCTTGGAAGTGGCGCGGGAGGCCAGAGCCCAAGGGGTGTCCGTCATGTTGGACCCCGCACCGGTCAGGCCCATGCCCGCAGAACTCTTGAGTCTCTGCGACGTTATAACCCCCAACGAGACCGAAGCCCAGGCGCTGGTCGATTTTCCAGTGATTGGGTCCGAATCAGCGGCCAAGGCGGCGGAAGTGCTTTTGGAGAAGGGCGTGGGAACGGCGGTGATCAAGCTGGGTTCTCAGGGCGCGTATTTCGCCAGCCAAAGCAGCCGGGGCATGGTTCTTCCTTTCCAGGTTGACGCGGTGGACTCTGTTGCGGCGGGGGACGCCTTCAATGGCGCGTTGGCAGTCTCGCTGGCCGAGGGCAGATCCCTGGAGGAAGCGGTGACCATCGCCTGCGCCGCCGGAGGGTTGGCCGTAACCCGCACCGGGGCCCAGGACTCAATGCCCGAACGCAGCCTGGTCGAAGAACTGGTCCGAAGTCAGCGGCCCTGAATCCGCCTGGCCAGATAGGCCGCCAGCGGGACCAGCAGAGCGCCGGCCCAGACCAGCGCCGCCAGTGTGAAGACCCACCAATAGGGCGGCCAATTGATACCGGCCGCGATCCCGAAACAGGCGATCGCAGTCGCCACTGCCACCGCTTTCACCTGATAGCTGCGGACCAGCCGCCCCGGCTGGGCATCCACCACCGCCGCATAGGCCAACACCAGGGCCAGCGATGTGACGATGGCTGTGCTCTTCCAGAAGGCATCGGAATCAGGCGTGCCCCAGATTCCGGTCAAAAGCAGTAACAGGGCGGCGGCGGCGGCGGCCAATGCCACCCGGGGCAGCGGCGAATCGGCCCTCCGCTCGGCCACCCAGGCCGGCCCCAAACTGGTGAAGAAATACCCCTCGAACATCAGGGCCGTGAGCAGGAACCGTCCCCGGGTCTTGGTGTACTCGCCCAGCACAATCATGACGATAACGATCAGCACCGCTAGGACTGACATCAACACAAACCCAACCGCGAAGGTCTTGGGTGTCATGAAACGCCTGAGATTCAACATGAAAAGTGGAATGCTCTGAACCTGCTCTCCGGCGGCCGGCCGGGATTTTGGTGGTATCCAGACATCGGCTTGTGCACCGGCGCTACCGGGCCAGGGGATATTATAATCAGCGAAGCTCGCATCTAACCAAACGGGCCAAATACGCGATCGACCAAAAGGGTTGTTTCTTGAACCAAGAGGATAGGTACTGTCCCTCCTGCACCGTCGCCCTAGAGACCAAAGAGGTCTTTGGGCACGAGCGTCCCGTGTGCCCAAACTGCGCCCGCGTGATCTTCTACGACCCGAAGGTGGCGGTCATATGCATCGTACCCCGCGACGGCAAGGTGCTGATGATCCGCCGGGCCACCGAACAGGGGTACGGACTCTGGGGACTCCCAGGCGGCTACGTGGACCGGGGCGAAGTGGTGGAACGGGCCGCAGCCAGGGAGGTCTGGGAAGAAACGGGGCTGCAGGTGGAGCCCGGCGAACTGATCGGCCTGTTTTCCGAGGAGGGCAACCCGGTGATGATCGCTGTATACACTGCACGGGAGACCGATGGTGTGTTGGAGGCGGGGCCGGAGGCTCTGGAAGTGGGTTTCTTCGACATCGACGACCTCCCCGAACTAGCCTTCCCCCGAGACCAGGAGGTGCTGGCCAAATGGCAGGCCGATCTAGGGTCGTAGAGGCGAACTCTCTCTGACAAAAGGAACGCCGCCTGGCAGGATCAACCAGGCGGCGTACTGGAGAAGGGAGATTGTATCTCTACACATTATGTTAAGCAACAATCATCGTCCGGTCAAGCTTCCGAGCCCACACCGGCGAATAACGACAAAAAAGTGCTCCACCCGAAAGGATCATTCGGGTGGAGCGGTGGGGAGATAGGAGGGTCGCATTTCCAACCCTTCTATGATTATGTTAAGCAGTCTCTTTAGTCACGGTCAAGCCAGTCCAGAACGAACGAGCCTACTCCGGTCTTAGAAGCGGGTCCCCACCAGCTAGGGCATGGTCGCGATAACTTCGACCTCGATGCGAAAGACCGGGTCGGCTAGCCCTGAGCACAGGATCAGGGTGCTCACCGGAAGGTTCCCGTCCGGGACGTATTTTAACTTGATCACTCGGTACTGCGGTATATCTTCCCGGTGGGTCATGAACACGTTCATCTTCATGATGTGGTTCATGTCGCTACCGACCGACTCCAAAGCCGCCTGAACGTTCTTGAACGCCTGCTCGGCCTGAGCGCTGAAATCTCCCTCGCCTATCGTCTCTCCCTTGTTGTTCCTGGAGAGTTGTCCGGCCACGTAGATAGTTGTCCCGTCCTTGACCACATGGCTGTACCCCGGCGGGTTGGCCAGCGCTGGTGGGTTGCTTCTTTCAATGGTCATTGTTGTCTCCTTAGAGTCTGCTTTTTAGACGCGAATCAATGCTAGTTATCCGGGGAGCGAACCTATGTTTTCTCCGGCAAACCCACAAGGAAAAAATCAACAGTCAACTGGCCAACGACCACCGTCTTGTGTCCTTTGCTTGCCACATCTTCAGAGAGTATGATATCGCCTACCTTAAATCGGCGAACTTCGCCATCGCTGACGGTCGTTTCAACCTCCCCCGCGAGAATTGGAATTAAGAACCTCATCGGAACCGGATGGAAATCATCTGAGTAGCCAGCCGGAAAACTGGCCCACGAACATTCGGATGCCGGTCTGGTTTCCCCGATGTCAATGATCGCGGTGGGTGCAATTTCCATCTTCTGAGTTTCTTCCTCTACGTCCTCAAAATGTGTCTCTCCATCCGAGTCCGCATAGATCCTCGTGTACTTCAATCGAAACCTCCGGAAGTCGACTTTGTGGGCGGCCAAATAGTCCAGTCGCTTTGCTCAGCCCTAGTCCTTGAGAATGATGTAGACGGCCTCTGAGGGAGTGAGGTCCAGGTGGGCGTGGCCCTTGCCAGTCACGTCGTCCATCAGCCGCATGTCTCCGGCCTGGAACAACTGTTTGGAGCCGTCGCTAGTCGTGATCTCCACTTCTCCGGACAGGTGGATGATCAACCGGCGCTCGGGGAGGGGGTGCAACGGCATGTCTCTGGTGCCCTCAAACTCCTGGACCTTGACCTCGCTGATGTTGGTCATTGCGCCCAACTCCGGGTGGTCCGCCAATTTCAATTCCTCGATATGGCTCTCGCCGTCGCTCCCCGCGAATACTCGATACATTCCCATGGTTCCTCTCCGTAATATTGTTCTGTTCCTGGGTTTGGCCCTTGGCTGGGCTATTATGGCAGATGATTTACGGGCTGCCGGCAGACCGGCCTCCGTCCACCATGTACACACCACCGGTGCAATAGCTACTGTCGTCGCTGGCGAGGAATAGCATCAGCTTCGCCACCTCTTCCGGGTCTCCATAGCGCTGCAGCGGGATGCGCGCCGAATAGGCTTTCTTGGTGCGCTCGACCGTTACTTCGGAGTCGTCCGCCGCCGCCACTCTCATCTCCTCCAGCGAGCGCATCATCCGCGTCTCGATGGGGGCCGGATTGACAGTGTTGACCCGAATGCCCAGCGGGGCGCACTCTATCGCCGCGGTGCGCATCATGCCGATCACCGCATGCTTGCTGGTGGTGTATGCCGACATCCCCGCGGTCCCGCCGATGCCCGCGGTAGAAGAGGTGATGACGATGCTGCCGCCGCCGCGTTGGCGCATGGCTGGTATCACATACTTGAGCCCCAACCATACTCCGCGCACGTTGACCGCCATGACCTGTTCGAACATGTCAAAGGGATAGTCCGGTATCGGAGACACGATGCCTTCGATCCCGGCGTTGGCCAGATAGATATCTACACCGCCCCAACGCTCGATGGCCGATTTGACATAGCTTTCAGATTGTTCCAGCTGGGTAACATCGGCAACCACATAGCTTGCCTTGTCTTCTCCGATTGAACTCACCACGTTCTGAAGAGCTTCTTCCTCGCGGTCAACCAGCACGACCTTCGCGCCTTCACCTGTGAATATCCGTGCGGCAGCCCGGCCGATACCACCGGCGCCTCCGGTGATCAGGGCAACTTTCTCTGATAGACGTCCCATATCTTCACTCCCCTCTGGTGTTGGACCTCTTTGCGGCGTCATTATGCCAGGTCAGGCAGCTATTGGATAACGCTTTGGGAGTGCCCCTCTTAATTTTGAAAGAAATCGGTGGTCCGTTCTTCTCTGAGAGGCCGCCTGCGGATCCAGTGGAACGGCCCAGATGCGGTTATTGGGCAGGCTGAAAACCGGCGAGTTCATGACCCCGGCTTCTGGTATTATTTCCACCGCCCGATTACCCTCAGATGGCGAAGAGATGTCGAAGATAACCACGCCAACTATCCAGGCCACGTTCCGAAGTTTTGCCGGCTCCGCCTTGGAATTGTTGTTCCCTATCCATTGTCTTGAGTGCGGCCGGGAGAGGGATGTAATCTGCCCGTCGTGTGTCGAGGAGCTTCGGAGACTGGAGGACCCGTTCTGCGATATCTGTGAGCAGCCCGGTGCGCAGGGCCAGTGAGATGCGTGTCTGGAGCACCCATCAGCCATCGATGGCATACGCGCGCCGTACCTCTTTGAGGAGCCGCTGCTGGAGTAGGCCTCACATTATCCGCAGCCGGTGGAACAACCGCAATAGATGCACCTGAACTGTACCGAACCACTGGAACCGAGATTG
>Ga0310125_10001012_pt1 | contig 13902 bp, 9 predicted proteins | sample CB11b_Tmax_Bot8__FD_203508 | JGI IMG/M metagenome (GOLD analysis project Ga0310125, IMG submission 203508) | Marine microbial communities from Western Arctic Ocean, Canada - CB11b_Tmax_Bot8 | ecosystem: Environmental > Aquatic > Marine > Oceanic | place: Canada: Western Arctic Ocean | collected... | reverse complement strand
CGCCCTGATGATCGGATCTGCGATGTTCATCGCGCCGTGTCGCTTCGGATTGCACTGTTTCGCGTGCTGACTGCTGGGGAATCTGCGGGGCACTTTGACCGTAGCGATGCAGCTCTATTGTGCCGTTCAGTACGTTGGCAGATCACAGATGAAGACCGGGGAAAGATCAAGCGCAAGCTGATTGACGCCTTGGAAACTGCAACTAGACCGCGTCGCAAGTAACAGATACCGCGTCCGCCTTGGTACCTGAGCCGACAACGCTATCGCTTCTTGTAATGAGTGTGCTGGTGGTTGGGCGCAGGCGGCGAGCCTGATACAGGGCCAATTACACCTCTTCTTCGATCAGCATGAGGATGGTGGCACGCCGCATTTTTGGCATTCTAATAAGTGTTCGGATATGGCTGGCGATCAGTTGACGTTCACTCCCAGGTAAAGACTTACATACATCAATGATTACTTATAGATGATGGTCCAACTCGGGCACTGATGCATGAAGTGCGCTGTATTTTGTGCCACTAGAAGTCAGATTTGCTATACTTTCCAAAGTTTTTGCGGTGGGGGACTCCCCTAGGGGGTATTGCCGCCGTTTTGCAAGTTTTGGAATCAGCCGAAATTTTCTAGTAATCCGTTGCGGTTTCAGTAGCTTGCGCGTTTGCAGCCTTTTCTTCTTTCGACTCGTTTCTGTTCATTTTGTATAACTTCTGCGCCGCCTGCTGGAAATGGTTCGCCGAGGCAGTGTATTGTTCATACCCGTATTTAAGGAGTCAACCATGGGCGAGGCGCCTAATCCATTACAGTTTCATGTCGATCCGGCGCTCTTTCCTAAGGCGTACGGCGTCCTGGCCAATGAACATTTAATGCATCCGATTGATCAAAGCGATTGGCCGGTGAAAATTGATCGGAGTCGGCAGCTGTTTATCGACGACTATCTGGTCGCATCACTTACGAATATCACGCGTCAGGTGCACGAGGCCCAAAAACATCCGGCGAATCCGCTCGTGGAGCCTGACCGGCCGTGGGAAGGGAAGGGTTGCGTGTTTCAACACGTGCAGTGGGATGACGAAAGTAATCGTTTTCGAATGTGGTACGGCGGCAGCACAAGCTTCCATTTGCCTTCCGGTATCCGTATCCGTCAGCCCACTTGCTACGCAGAGTCTGAGGATGGCTTGACCTGGGTCAAACCGAATCTTGGACTCTGTGAGTACGACGGGTCGAAGGCTAATAATATCGTGATCCTCACCGGTGGCCTGTTCGCCATTTTTGACGAACCCGATGCGCCCGACCCGAGCCGCCGCTTCAAAGCGCTCGTCTGGCACGACTGGCGCGATTCGAAGCCCGTACCACCCGAAGGGTACTACCTTTTCAGTTCGCCCGACGGCATCCACTGGAAGCAAGATCGGGCTGATCCGGTGATTTGGAGCCAGAATCGTCAGCAGCCGGGGATTGGCGATACGAGCACCGCCCGGTGGGATGCGCGGCTGGGTAAGTACATCTGCGACGCCAAGATCCTGTTCCGAAATCCCACCATGCGCAGCCGGGGCATGATGGAGAGCGACGATCTGATTCATTGGTCGCGGCCGCGCATGACCTTTTACCCCGATGCGCTGGATGCTACGGATACCCAGATCTACGGCCACCTCGGCTTTGTCTACGAAAGTATGTGGGTGGGGCTTTTGCGTGCAATGCACACCGAGCAGGTCCCCAACAGCGACAAGCAAACAACGATTGAACTAACCGCAAGCCGTGATGGTCGGCATTGGAGCCGCGTGGGCCGTCGCGAAGAGTTCATCGCACTGGGCGAGCCCGGCTCTTGGGATCCACATTATCATGATCCGCACACACCGCCGGTTCTAGTCGGTGATGAGCTTTGGTTTTATTACCGTAGTATGCCGTTGGCCGCTCCGAGGAGCGATCCCCAAAATGCCAAGACACGGATCAGCCGGATCGGCCTGGCGACCTTGCGCCGCGACGGGTTCGTTTCGCTCAATGGAACCGACGACCCAGGTCTGGTTGTGACAAGACCGCTTACGTTCGATGGTTGCCAGCTTTTCGTTAATGCGCAAGTGGGTGACGGCGGTTACATTAAGGCTGAAATTAGAAATACGGCCGGCGAGGCGGTGAAACCGTACGTGATGTCGGAGTGCCAGCCGCTGACCACAGATGTGCTGAATGGCCAGGTGGTCTGGGCTGGCCAAACCGCCGTCTATCGCTCGGCGGGCCAAGGCATGCGGATAGCGTTTGAAGTCAAAAACGCTCGGCTGTATTCATTCTGGCTGGAGTAGTCGGCCGTGATTGCAGGCGGTGATCATGTGCTCAAATACGCTCGACGAATTCGGTTCCTTTGTGGTGGCGTGTATGAAGAAGCTTTCCGGCAGGTCGGTTTATGCATTATTCCAACGCCGCCCAGAGCCCACGGTCATCAACAGGAGCACGATCAGGCCGATCGAAATGGCTCGGGGATGGCGGTCACATGGTTGGGGGCAATGCATCCATTGACGGCATACAAGTCGCAGCGGATCTGACTTTGGCACCGATCTACGATTACGCAGATCACATTGGCCTGACGCTCATCGCCGCGGCACCCGGTGACGCAAACTTCGACGGACTCGTGGACGTGGCGGACCTTGGCATCCTCGGTGCCAACTTCAACGCCAATGACATGCAGTGGGACACGGGCGACTTTAATCTCGACGGTATGACAGACGTCGCCGACCTTGGCATCCTCGGTGCCAACTGGACCGCGTCGCAATCAACGGGCAACGCGTCAGCCTTGGTTCCCGAGCCAGCAACACTATCCCTTCTTGCAATGAGTGTGTTAGTTGTTGGGCGCAGACGGCGAGCCTGACCCAGAGCCAATTACGTCTCTTCTTCGGTCAGCGTGAGGATGGCGTGTCGTCGTTTCTTGGACATCAGGGCTAAGTGCGTTTACGTGTTGGTCAACGGCATCATGCTTCGAATACGGGCCAGGGGTGGTGGCCCGTATCCAGTAACCGACTAGGAGCGAAATAAGCGGCGGGATAATCGTCGGGTTCGTCGTCGAGCCCCAGGATGCGGTTGACGATGCAGCGGCCACCGTTGAAGGAGACGCCACTGCCCGATCCGCACATTCCGGCGACGATGTAGCGGCCGCGCCCATCGAGCGACCCGACAATCGGGTATTGATCAGGCGTGTACCCGACGGTCCCGCTCCACTCGTTGGTCATGTGCAGGCGGTGGTCTCCATAGGTGTGGTGTATTTGCGATGCGACGAAACGTGAAAGGAATCGGGAAGGACGGTTTCGCCCCGCTTCACAATCGGCAAGACGTGATCCACCTGACCCGAAAAGCACCCGCCGGCCGTAACGTCCTGCGAAGTACCAGGTGCCGCTGATGCCGACGCGGGGCTTCATTGTCTCAGGCCCCCCATCGCCGCAGGCGGCTTGTTCCTGCATCGGTAGGATTGCGTCGTGAAACATTTTTTCCAAGGCTGGGGTGTATGCCTCCGTGGCATAGATGACATGGCGGGCACGGATCACCCCACGCGACGTTTCGACACGGTAGCGGCCTTGATCATTGGTGACGGACGTAACGCGTGTGCGGGTGAACAACGCCACGGTCTGGGTGGCCAACGCGCGATCGAACAATGACCAGACCCACTTGGCCGGATGCCATGACGCCGCCTGGCGAGAGAAACCGGCGGGATGATCCAAACGCATCCCGCTGCGCCGCTCCGCCTCCTCGGCAGAGATCTTCGTCCAATCGTCGAATCCGGCCTCCTGCGCTTCGCGTACGGAGTCGTCCAGGGCTGTCTGTTCCTCGGCGGTGCGGGCCTGTACCCACCCATCCCGGGCGTAGTTGCAGTCGAAACCCTCCTCCCGAATGGTCTGCTCGATCAACGCGGCATTGCGGTAGGCCGCACGGGCGTAGACATCGGCAAACTGGTGGGCCAGCCGCTTCCGTCCTCCGGCATCCAGGTCCGGGCGCAACTCGGACAACGTATTGAGCATGCACTGTTTCACCATCGAGAAGTAACGCCCCATGACCACGAGGCCTTCGTTGCGTCCGGAAGAACCCGATGCCGGATCACCCAGATCAACCACAACCATTTTGCGATTTGCAGGGGCCCGCCGAGCCCAGTGGTAGGCTGCCGCCCCACCAGTGAATCCGGCACCGATGACCACCGTGTCAGTCGATGCGGGAAGAACGGCAGCGGGATCGCTGCACCACGGATGGTCGGCCAGGGGATTCGGATCGATCAGCCACATCGGGCAGTTCGAGACCCGCCGGTCGATGGTCAAGCCGCGTGTACCGTTGGGGATGGCCACGAACGTTTCATGCAGTACCCAGGCGAGGAATCGCCACCACCGACCGAGGGGATGAAATTTTCCAAAACGGATCTGCCGGTAGGTACCACCGGCCTGTAGGTCAGGTTTGCGCAGTCCAGCCAATAGTGACGCGGCCACGCGGAGGCGGGCCAGGATGCCGGGAGGACCTGGCGGTGGATACGAAGGGTCGGATTGATGGAGGGCTGGATTCATGATGCTGCCAAGTGTGCCGCCGTATGCTCAACACGGCGGGATGGGTTCGTCAATAGAAACGTTCAACATTGTCGTGTGTTGACCACCATGATGATCAATGAATTTATTTTGGTTGAGGCATGAAAGTAAAACACATATTGATTGTAAATAGCAGTGATGATTTTGTGCGAAAACATGTAGAGATGGATCGTGTCGGTCACGGGTGATTGTGAATGCCAATTTCATTCTACGAAAGGCAGTGTTAAGGGCTGTTAGTCCGCCTAAATCTCGTGAATTGCCCCGCCCTTATCTACTATACTATCGAGACACATATGACTTAGTGATTCCACGGAGTCTATTTCATTATGACCAGCAGTAAAAAGCTTATTCTCTGTGCTGGCATTACGCTCGTCATAATCATGGGTGTTGTCCCGCCATGGAAGGCTGCCATGAATAAGGTCGATCCTATGAGGACTGATGACGTAATGGTGCATACATATGTATACAGATACGGTCTAATATTTACTCCACCTCACCTGAGCCACAACCGTTACCTGCGCAACAGGCCTTGGACCATAGAAGAGAAGGTTATCCATGATTTTCATCTTGATATGCCACGGCTGATCATCCAGTGAGTTTTGGTTACAGCGTTGACCGCTGGAATATTCATAATTGATCCTAAGATCCCAAGGCGTAAGAACAAAGTTGTAATGTTGAAGAAACTGTTTTGAATGGCCCAGTTAATGGCTACTGCGGGATAGCCCAACAATACCTGTAATTTCCTACTTTACTGGGGGAGGCGTCCTCAACTCAACAGAAGCCATCGAACTAGTTGTGACACAGGCAACACATCGGCTTTAGTCCATGAACCGACAACGCTATCGCTTCTTGCAATGAGTGTGTTGTTGGTTGGGCGCAGGCGGCGTTAACGGTTCTTAATCCGCCTGAAACGCTTAAATAACCCTGCCTCTTCTGCTATGATGTCCCACGTCTGAAACGTGTATTCTTCGCGTTTGTTTAACGCAGTGGGGTAAGTTCAGGCAATGTAACGTGGAACGATAGGGTGACTTTTTCATGCGACAGATAAGATTTCGCACCTCATTGTTGAACTGGTTTGCTGATTGCCCCGGATTGTAAAATGAGTACAACACAAGAACTTCCTTCTCAGCTTCAGTATTTGACGAACGATCACTCTCTTTCATGGTGTGATCATTGGATCTATCGCTACGACGATGTTGGCGGACGCGTCAGCCAACCGGCCAAATATCGATTTCTGCCCGCCCATCGTGACCAGATGGTCATACCCTGGGGCCTGGCCAAGATGGACAACGGTGAAGTGGCCGTGGCCGGTGTGGCCAGCCCCGCGTATATAGGTCAATCGAAAGATGCTCCAAAACAGACCGTCCTGGCGTTCAGCCGTGACCAGGGGGCGACCTGGAGTGATTACGTCGAGGTCGAAGGTTGCGATTCAAGACCCATAATGCTCGCCTATCTGGGCAACGGTGTGCTGAGCTTTATGTCCAGCTTTGAGGCACAGAACTGTCGGTACTACAGCAAGGACTACGGCCGCACCTGGACGGAAAAAATTGCTCTCGACACCGCCCCCGACGGTCTGCAGGTCAGCAGCGAAGGCAACTCGCTCGTGGAATATGACGACAAGGGGGTGGCGGTCGCCATGACCGAAACCGGTCAAACCGTGCGCTGGCTGCCAGAGGGCCACTATCAGTGCTGTGGTTGTGTTCGATGGTCGCACGACGGCGGCCGATCCTGGGATCGATTTGAATGGCCCGATGAATGGCGGTGGCAAGACACGCATAAGGGTCAAACCCATGATCGTGGCGTCGGTGAAGGGGGTTTGGTCCGCGCCGCCAACGGCTGGATCGTCGCCGCGTTGCGCCTGGATATGCCGGCAAAGTTTTTGCCTTTAGGCAACGACAACTTTACGGGCACCGCGGTGTCGATCTCCAAAGACAACGGCCAAACGTGGTCGCCGCTTCAGTTCGTGCTCGATCTGGGCCGACACCATGCGACCTTGGTTCGCCTGCCCAATGACGATCTGCTGATGACGTTCGTCCGCCGCCTTGACATGAAGGATGACAAGCTGGCAAGTTACCGTCGCGGCTGCGATGCGGTGATCAGCCACGACCACGGTTTGACTTGGGATGTCGATCATACGTACGTTCTGGACGAGTTCTCCGCCACCGGCACGTTAAATGATGCACGCACCCGTGGGCTGTGGTTTCGAACCGCCTGCGGACATCAGTTCTCCATTGCACTGGACGATGGTTTCGTTCTGACAACCTACGGCAACTACCGCAGCGCCGGAGCTCTGATCCTGTGGAAGCCGTTCTGATCTTCCACCAATTGGCGTCAGCGCAAGTGTTCTGGGCAACCCCTAGCATTACCCCCCCTGCTGGTGCACGGCATCCTACGCTTGGATCTGTTTGACTGCATCCCGCTCAAGAACACGTCGCGGATAGCGATGCCGCAACGTGGCCAAAACTTGCGATGGGTCGTTCGCTGTAGCCCTGCAATCGTCTCTCGCTCACCCATGCAGATGGGCGGCGATACCATTTTGCCTATCAGTCATCTGTTGGTCTCCGTCCCTTTCTTTCCTGACGTTTGTGGCGTCGGTCCACACACGCTTAGGATTGGACTATTTCCTGTCATTTCGGGTCAGACCGGGTTCCCATCGGCTTTACGAAACAATTGATCGTGCTCGAAACTCAACGCGACTTGTTTATAGATGGCAGGTATGATGAAAACTGATTCGTTTGAAGTAGGAAAGTTTTGATTCAGGAAAGTGAAAGAGCTGTTTCTGTTGGCTATTTACGAAACACATTGTCACACGCCATTATGTAAACACGCTGTGGGGGAACCTGAAGAATACGTGGAAGCCGCACAACTGGCCGGTCTGGACGGCATCATCTTCACGTGTCACAACCCGATGCCAGATGGATTTGGTGCCCGCGCCCGCATGGCACCGGATGAATTTAACACCTACTTACGGATCATCGACCGCGCTGGCCGCCGGTGGTCAGGAACCATGGACGTCAGGCTCGGGTTGGAATGCGACTATTTCCCCGGATACGAACGCTGGTTGGAAAACCAGGTACGGGGCGCCAACTTCCACTACCTTTTGGGTTCCGTCCATCCCAATATGAAGGAATTCCGCGAGCGTTACTGGACGGGCGATCCGGTATTGTATCAGTGCGAGTACTTCAAATTACTCGCGGAGGCAGCGGAAACGGGATTTTTTGATTGTTTAAGCCACCCGGACATTATCAAAAACGAAACGCCCAACGACTGGCAACCGGATGCCCTTATGGAACCCATCTGTGCAGCCTTGGATCGCATCGCCAAATGTCACACAGCGATGGAGTTAAACACATCAGGACTGAACAAAACGATTCCCGAAATGAATCCCGGGCCCCTGATACTGCGCGAGATGTATCGGCGGTCGATTCCCGTGGTGATTGGTGCTGACGCTCACAAACCTGAACGTGTGGGTGAATGTTTTAACCAGGCCCTCGATGTGCTGGAGACGTGCGGGTACCAGCATGTCAATTTTTTTCTCGAACGAAAACGGCATCAAGTCTCCATTTCCGAAATGCGGTCCAGCCTTCGTACCATTTAAAGCAGAAGTAAACCCCCCTCCCCGGGAGCCTGACGCAGCCACACCTGGAATCAAATTTCCTGTCATTTGGGAAGTCTTAATTAAGAATTCACGCCGAGGTCCCAAGCGATTGTGGATCTACCGCCCAATTGTATCCCCCACGGTGATATGGACTCTCCGGAACTTCGCAATGCGCCTCGCGATGTCCAAAGCCAATGCCATGATAATGATGGGCCTGGCAATGGTCACACCAGAATCGCCATGCATGTTTGCCCCCGGCAGACTTGGAGAATCTATCATTACTCCTCCTCCTCTTCAGTCAGTGTGAGTACCGCCGCTCGCAGCGAAAATACGGGAGGTCAGTTGTGTGGGCGGTTCAGCTTGAATCCGCCTATGCGACAGGGTTCGGAGTTCGAAGATGCTGGCGGCCTTTGCAGGCATCGTATCGGGTGTCAACCTTATACGTCAGGTTGATCAATAGCCGCTGCCGTCGAAGAAATAGGGGTACTTGCTTCCATAAATTTCCGCCTTGTTCTTCAAGGGTTCCACGTGACCATCAATGAACAGGAAGTTGTCCACCCCCTTGGCCTTGTTGTTCCACCGGGAATTAGCGTTGCCGGTTCGATCGTGGCGAACGGTCCGACGGTTCTTGTCATTGGTGAAACCCGTCTTGACCAACCACCGATCCACCCACCAGTCGGCGACAGGTGGATTGTTGTAGTAATCAAATACGAGAATACTCACGGTAGGTTCCTTGATCGAGGAGATCGGACGCCACTGGGCAGCACGGTACTTTCGTGGTTGCCATGCATCCCAGGGAAAACATGTGGAGATCCCTTTGGGCATGGCGTATTCACACCCGGCTCCCTCTCCTTCGTTGAACTCAGGACATTTGTAGACCTGAATCCTTCTGCCCCACCAATTCGTACGATTAGGAGGCACTAACTGAAATTGGCGTGTGTCATCTTCAACCACTCCTCCTTCCGCCTCATAAACATTGCCCAAATAGTCAATAATCATGCCCGGCCAGGCCCAGTCGTAGTAATTGAAGTTTGGTTCATACAGTTCACCGTTTGGCATGCCCCCCGTTACACCACCCGAAGCCCACGCCCAACCTGGTGGTAGCACGTCATTGTTGTCGGCGCAGTATGAGTACATCGCGATGCCAATCTGCTTGAGGTTGTTGGCGCACACGATGGTGTTGGCGGCCTTTCTTGCCCTTTCCAAATTCGGAAGCAATATTGCAATGAGTAGCGAGATAATTGATATGACCACCAGTAATTCAATCAGTGTAAAGCCGCGTTTGGTGGGCGAAGCATGTGAAAGCCGGGTGCTTGGCATGGAGACTACTCGAGCAAATGAAGTCCGATCACCAGATTGGCATTGCGAATTAATTATAGCATAAATTGCTAATCAGGGGTCTGTGGTGAACGCCAATATCACCTGGTCCGGTATCAATTGATAAACCAACGATACGAGCCTTCCTGGGAATCCCCCGTGTTCAATCGAGAGCGGTAGCATGGTTGGTCAGCCGGTCATGCAACGGTTACCGGGTTGGCCTTGGTGCCTGAACCGGCAACATTGTCGCTTCTTGCAGTGAGTGTGCTGATGGTTGGGCGCAGGCGGCGTTGAGGGCTGTTAAGCAGTATGAAAATCTTCAATTATCCAGCCTCCTCTGCTATACTATTTCGCATCTTAAGCGTGAATGATTGACATGCTTGCAACGCAGTGAAGGCTAGGGAATGAGCATTCTTACCGCATTGAGATCTTCTATCACAACTCTGGCATTGCTGACGGTGATCGCTGTGCCTGTGAATGCAACGTGGAATCAATCAGGCAACTAATTGGAGGTCGTCAGATGAAACGTTTACTCGTATTGGTGCTGGGTGTTGCAGTTTTAATGTGGGGTCAGGCACAGGTTATTGCCGGGCCTCCGGTCGCGACGATGGATCCAACTTCACCTGGACTGTTTGTACCATTTTCCGGTGATCCGGATACCACCGAGGAAGGGTGTTTGAACAATGAGCGCGAGGAGACGGGTCTGCTCTCCGACTGCGGCTCGTGGGATTTTGCCCCTGTTGAGTACGGCGCCTTCGGCAGTTTTCAGCAGGACGACTGGCGGATCGCCGCATCGAATACCTCCGACAACGGGAAAGCCCAGTGCTCCAAATTGTCAGGGTTTTGTAACATCCCCGTCATGAGATATGTGACGACGTTTAAGAATACACTACCGCCCAATCCGGGGACTAGTGACGGGCACCCGATGGCCACAGACAGAGATTGGGTGTTCTCCGTGGACTACTCCAATACGATTGACCCAGAAGATTCATCCGGCGGCGCCGACATCTTTCAACTGCATGTGGCGTCTGAAATCACTGAACCCACAGCGCTGCTTCTATTTGATATACCGGGTCAACCTGGAACCGTTCGGCTTTGGACGGTTGGTAAGCCGGTGTTGACCTTCCAGCGTCCTCTGATGGTCGAAGACGTTAACATCACCGTTCATTACAAGGCCGACGTTGAAAAGATGGATTTCTACTGGGACGGCGAACGACTGGCTGAGGATATTGTCCTGGCAGAAGGTGATCCCAACTTTGATTACCTTACCAACGATCTGCATTATGTTCAGATGGGTAGCTCAAGCCCTAGTGGTGTCATCAGCCAATCCTTCGATAATATGATCGTTGGTGTGGTAGGGGCACAAAGCAACATGCCCGGCGACGCCAATGGGGATGGTGTGGTGGACGTGGCGGACCTTGGTGTTTTGGGTGCCAATTTCAATCAGTCGAACATGACATTTGCTGACGGCGACTTCAACGATGACGGCATTGTTGACGTCGCTGACCTTGGCATCCTCGGTGCCAATTGGTCTGCGTCGCAAGCAACAGGCAATACATCAGCCTTGGTTCCTGAACCCACAACACTATCGCTTCTTGCAATGAGTGTGCTGGTGGTTGGTCGCAGGCGGTGTTAAGTGTCACCAGGTCGTGCCAGTCTTAAACGAGTTGGCTACAGAGGAGGACGCAGACTTCACTCTCTCCTCATCTCTTCAACCATCGCCATGATCCCACGCCGGATAGTTGTTGGGAGAGAGGGCCAAGCGTTGATTAATTGGGCCAGATCGTCATCGCCGACCCTTGGTGTGGCAGCAAGTGCGCCGCATTTTGCGCCGCCTGATCCAGAATATGCGTATTTCTCGGGAAATATGGGTATAGTTCGAGTCCTGCATCGCCCATTGGTGGAATTTTGGCGAGTGTGCAGGAATTCGCAATTGGTCGCAACGATTCGCCCGCCGCACACCTCGATATCTTCGGATGCGGTTGTGTTTATGGTTGATATTACTATTGTGGCCGCCAAATGGTCGCCCGCGTGCCGAGGCCGTCGGTGCCCGCCAGTAGCGTGAGTACGGAGGCGTCTTCGAGCACGACCGAGCTCGTGCGCCCCGAGTGACCCCAGCGCAACACGTAAATCTCCTTCTCCCACGTCGAACCGCCGTCGGTGCTGACCACGGCGCGGGACCCGCTGACGCCGTCCTTCGCGTCGTAGGTCAGGACGATCTTCCCGTCGGGCAGGAGCACGAGGTCGGCCGAGCATTCGTGCATCCGGGTCACGAACGTGGGCGTCGTCCAGTTGTAACCCCGGTCGTGCGACAGCAGGACCGCCTCGTTCTTGAAACGCCCCCATCCGACTTCGTTCCGGGACGGGGCGTCCCAGGTCCCGTAGTCGAGCAGCAGCGGCAGGGCACTGTGCTGCTCCAACGTGGTGTACTTGCGAAACAGATCTTCCATTCTGGCCCAGCGCTGGTAGCGGGTTGCCATCAGCAGTGCGCCCGAGGGCAACTCCAGCATGTTCGATTCACAAAAGCCCGGCGGCATCATGGTGGGATCGCCCCAGGTCCTTCCGTCATCCGACGAGCGCAGGATCACCTCGCCCACGTAGCTCTTTCGTTCCTGGTGAATCCAGCCGTCACACGCCATGAGGAGGGTGCCGTCCGCCAGCTCGATCGTGCGGTTCGCCTCTCCCCCCCCGACGTATCGGATCGGACCGGTGTCGAGCTGAATGTGCTGCCAGCTCCTGCCACCGTCTTCCGATCGGGCGATGTAACCGTACGCCGGATCCGCGGTGCCGGGCATCCGGTCGCCGTGCGAGACCAGCAGGGTCCCTTGCGAGGTGACGCCGAATCCGAACGTGAAGGGATTGTGGCCGATGCGTTCGATCTCGGCCTCGCGTTCCCAGGTCCGCCCTTCGTCGGTCGAACGGTACAGCACGGGCACACGACTCGTGGACAACAGACTTCCGTCGGGATGCCGGCACACGACTGCGCCCTTGTTTCCCATCTCGGTAAAGTGCAGTTGCTCGGCGGGCAGCCGCCGGCAGGTCATCATCTCGTACGGGTCGATGTAGTCTCCGCCCTCGAAGCGATCGTCGGGGCGCATCCGAACCAGGCCGTTGGACAGATAGCCGTCCTTGTCCACTTTGTGCGTCCACAGGGACGGGTAGAAGAGGGGGGGCTTTTCTAATCCGTCGAGCGTCCAGCGGACAACGCCGATGGCCGTCTGCTGGCCGACGCCGTCGCTGGGCCTGATCGTCTCCCCGCGATCGAAAGCCGAGAGCAGGACGCCGTCGGAATTGATCATTGAAGCGACACCTGATGCGGGCTGGCATTCCCTGGGGCGAGGTTGCCTGGTGGCGCCGCCCCACCGTCCCACAGCCAGAACATAGACCCGGTTGTCCCACGTCTCCCCCCCGTCCCGGCTGACGATCGCGCGTGCGCCGTAGGGATTGGTCTCCTGGCCGTAGGTGAGTACGAGATGGCCGTTCGGTAACGCGAGCACATCGCCGGGAATCTCGCCCTTGCGCGTGGCGCACACGGGTTCTTGCCAGGTGGCTCCGCCGTCTGTTGACCGGGCCAAAAAGGTGTGGCGAATCCTGTCGTCCGCGTGTTCGATGAGTACCGCTCCCACCAACGTGCCGTCGGCCAGCAGCGTCGGCCGGAGATGGCTCCAGCCGGGCGGGAGATCGGTCAGTTTGGACCAGTGGTTCCCGTTGTCCTCGGACGCGTAAACCGCGGTCTTCAGAAAGAGCAGCACACGCGATCCGGCGGCCAGGAAGCGACCAGGCGCCTCGCCGGGTCCCGCCGGCGCTTCGACCGCGACGGAGGCGGCAAAGGTCAACCCGACGTCGTCGGAGATCCGTATGGTCAGGGACCCTTCGCTGCAGACCGCGACCAGCAGCCGACCGGCGCCGTCGGTGCCGAGGGCGCAGACGCGATCATCGGGCAGCAGCCCGGAAAACGATCGCGTCGTGCTCCACGACACTCCATCGTCGTGGCTGGTCACGAACCCCCCGGCACTGCCCGCCACGATCACCGCCTCGCCGCAGCGACACATCATCGGATCGGTGTTGCCGAGGAGAACCTCCTGTCTCTCGACACGAATTCGTCGGAAACGCAGGATCCCTTCAGTGTCCGAATGGTCTCCCGAATCCCGATTCTTCGGTTCGATCTCGTATTCGTAATTCATTTCCGATGCATCCTTATTCAGATCATACCGCTAGTCATTTCGGGACTGCCCTGAAGGGAACTTTTCTCTAAGCTTGTCGAAGTATACGTAAAAGTCGTTCGGCCTAGGCGACTCGCGGAAATTGCCCCACTCGCCGCGATACGGTGCCAGCGAATCGACGACCTTGCCCGGATCGGGCCAGCTCGAGTCGGGCCTGTGATATGGACGGCATCACGCAGGCGATGGTCACGACAGCGAGAAAACGAGTCATCATGCTTCACAGGCTCCG
>Ga0310125_10001010_pt1 | contig 13911 bp, 8 predicted proteins | sample CB11b_Tmax_Bot8__FD_203508 | JGI IMG/M metagenome (GOLD analysis project Ga0310125, IMG submission 203508) | Marine microbial communities from Western Arctic Ocean, Canada - CB11b_Tmax_Bot8 | ecosystem: Environmental > Aquatic > Marine > Oceanic | place: Canada: Western Arctic Ocean | collected... | reverse complement strand
TCCTTACTTTGCCGCGGAAAAAGAAAAGGGTGCGTTTCGCGTCATGGCAGCCGATTTTGTGTCCACCGAAGATGGCACGGGAGTTGTACACATCGCGCCCGGTTTCGGCGAAGACGACGCCACGCTTGGCAAGGAGGGAGGATTGTCGGCGGTCTGCCCAGTGGATGCGGAGGGGAAATTTGAATCGCCTGTTGACGATTATCTGGGAAGAGATGTCAAGGAAGCCGATGCTGCCATCATCAAGCGTCTCAAACAGGACGGGGCGCTTGTTCATCGCGGACAGATAAAACACAGTTATCCGCATTGCTGGCGCTGTGATACGGCCCTGATATATCGATCGATCTCAACCTGGTTCGTAAAGGTTGAGGCGATCAAAGATCGGCTCATTGCAGCTAACCAGAGTGTGCACTGGGTTCCCGGTCATTTGCGTGACGGACGGTTTGGCAAGTGGCTTGAAGGTGCTCGGGACTGGGCAATCTCGCGCAATCGGTACTGGGGTTGCCCGCTTCCGATCTGGCGATCTGACGACGGTGAAGAGGTCATATGTATCGGCTCGATTGCCGAGCTCGAGGAGCGCACCGGAAAGAAAGTAGGAGACCTTCACAAGCACTTCGTCGACGACCTCGAACTTCCCTCCCGGAACGGGACGGGAGCCCTCAGGCGCATCCCAGAAGTGCTTGACTGCTGGTTCGAAAGCGGCGCCATGCCGTATGCGCAGAACCACTATCCATTCGAAAACAAGGAGCACTTCGAAGCTCATTTCCCTGCCGACTTCATTGCGGAGGGGGTTGACCAGACGCGAGGCTGGTTTTATACCCTGATGGTACTCTCGGTCGCCCTCTTCGATCGACCGGCGTTTCGCAACGTCGTCGTAAACGGCATGGTGCTGGCAGAAGACGGACGAAAGATGAGTAAGCGGCTCAAGAATTATCCTGACCCTGCATACATGCTCGACACATACGGGGGCGATGCCCTGCGTCTGTACATGATCTTTTCGCCGGTGGTCAGGGCGGAAGACCTGCGTTTCTCGGAAAGCGGCGTCAAACAGCTACTGCGCGACATTCTTTTGCCGATGTGGAACGCCTACAGTTTTTTCGTTACTTACGCTAACGTGGACAACTGGCAAGGCGGGCCGGATCACGGTCGTAGCAGTAACGTGCTCGACCGATGGATAATCAGTTCGATGGAAACGCTGCTGGTCCGCGTTGTAACAGCCATGGATGCGTACGACCTGCAACGCGCCGTTCGTCCGTTCGTCCACTTTATCGAGGACCTAACCAATTGGTACATCCGGCGCAGCCGGCGCCGATTTTGGAAGTCGCAAGATGACGAAGACAAAGAACAAGCGTACCGAACGCTCTACTACGTCTTGTTACAACTCACCAAGGTAGCGGCGCCATTCATCCCGTGTCTCAGCGACAGCATCTACAGGAATTTACGTACAAGCGACATGCCTGACTCCGTTCATTTATGTGATTTTCCGGAGGCCGATGCCGGGAATCGAGATGAAGATTTGGAATCGCAGATGGCCGACGTCATGACCGTCGTCAAGCTTGGCCGCCTTCTGCGATCGGAAAATAATATTCGGGTGAGACAGCCTCTTGCGTCAATGCGCGTGGTCTCGCGCAATACATTCATACTCGGACGCTTGGAGAAACTGCAGGACATCGTTGCCGATGAACTAAATGTAAAGTCGCTGGTTTTTGGCGAGCACGAGACGGAGCTTGCGTCTTTGACTGCCAAGCCTGACTTCAAGGAGCTGGGACCGCGGCTTGGGCCGAAGGTCAAGGACGCGGCGCGCATTCTTGCTGACATGCAATCCGAGGCACTTGAGCCTCTTGCAGCGGGTGAGTCGATTACGATTCAGGTGAATGGCGACAACGTCTCACTGGCATCATCTGACGTGGTGCTTGAGCGCGTTCCGCGGGAAGGACTCGTTGTGGCCGCGGAAGCGGAACTCATTGTGGGACTGGAGATCGAATTGAGCAAGGAGCTCATTCATGACGGATTGGCACGTGAATTTGTAAACAGGGTGCAGAACATGCGGAAAAATGCGGGATTCGCCGTGGCCGACAGAATCAGAGTCACCGTTTCCTGCGATTCCCAACTTCGGGAGGCGATTGAATCGCATATTGATTACGTGAATACTGAAATATTAAGCATCGATACTTCCTTTTCTGTGAATGGCTTGGCAGAGTCACAGGAGTGGGATATCGATGGGCATAGTTGCAAAATACAAGTCGTAAAGGCATCGTAATTTATGAAATCAGCTTGTCTTAACGGAGGGATATCGACAACGAAACAGGGGCTCAAGAATTGGGTCCGCAGATCCTCCTTGCTCCTATTGCTCGTTGCCGCGTTCGTGGCGGGCTGTTCGAGCACATCGAACCTACATGGTACCTGGGTGGGTCACGGCACTTCCGGCGGCGGTACATTCACTCACAGATTTGATCTTGAAGCCGACGACCAGTTTGTGTATCGCAAGAGCACTGCACGCGGCAAGAGATATAAAGATGTTACAGGGGATTGGAAGTATGACCCGGACCGCGATCTCATTCTTTTCAAATCCGGAGAAAGCTCTTTCATTGGTCAGCTGCTCGGAGACGAACGCCGCTTTATCCTAATGAGTATCGACAGTCGGTACGTCCGGCTGTTCTACGTAAAGCAGTAGAAGCAGTCCCAAAACTTCGTCAGAAAACTACCCCTAAGGCGGGTCCCGTTGATCGGCTGAAAGATTAATACTCAGAGGTACGGTCTGGGTCCGGTGATGTTCCTGAAGATTGTTTCAAATATCGATTCCTCTATGTCGTCGAAAAGGTATTCCATGACCTCCGACCGACGAGGCATGGAGGCAAGCCGTTCCTGGAACGCAGCGAGCCTTTCAGGCGACGCTTCGAGTTCCTGCATGCGACGTTGAAACTCTTTGGCATCGAGGAATCGTGTACTGGCTTCATGCGCCAGCTGAACCAGGGCGAGCTCGCCCCTTTCGAGCCAAACGACACTGCAGCGATCGCAGACGTCGATATGAATGCGAAAGACGCGTAGATCGATTTCCTGTTTTCGCATGAGACGAAAGCATTGGGGGCATTTCAGCCGTTGTTCCGTACTGCCCCGGAAAAGCGCCGCATCAGCTTTGAGCCGGCTCTTTGAAATGCGATCGAGGCGCCTGATTAACTCGAGTCGGTTTTGTTTTACGAGATAACCGCCGCAGCGCGAGCAGTGGCGCGCGCGCTGGTCTTCATACTCTACGATCGTCAGCGTTTCCTGGCAAACGGGGCACTTATTCATTTGATGACTGCCCGACAGTTTCAGAATCCAGCAATGTCGTTACGGCGGTGACGACATCATCAACACTGATGTTTGACATGCACGGGACATCTCTACATAGCTTGTTGTAACCAAAGATCGAACAGGGTGAACAGGGAAGGTTCTTACGCACAACGACATGCTGTGCGTGGTCATCGTTCCATTTGCCACTGTCGCTGGGGCCAAATATTGCGACAGTTGGTTTACCAAGTGCAGTTGTGAGATGCGTAAGTCCGGAATCACATCCAACAAACACTGTCGCCGAATTCAGAATGGCTGCCGTCTCCATCAGGCTTAGCCTGGCGCAGCAATCAACAAGTGTGTCAGCTCGAGCTCTGAGAGCCACATCTTTGGATACATCGTGCTTCCCGCCAACGAGGATGAAGCTGCATCCGGTCTGGTTTAGGCGCGTGATCATCTCGGCAAACTTTTCCGGACCCCATTGTTTATAGGAATTACTGCTGCCTGGTGCGACCACGATGATGCGCCCCTTGTCGATCAGTGGTTTTGCGTCGGCCGGAATGCGGTCCTGAAGCCGGGTGTCTGACGCGCCGAGCACGCCGTGCAAGTGCTGATGATCCAGCGACACGCCGAAAGGACGCAGAAGATTTTCAAATTGATCCATTTCGTAGCCGTCAATGTCATAGCTCACAAGGTGAGTGTACAAGCTGAGGCGTGTCGGGTTGATCTTGAAACCGACACGCACTGGAGCACCGCTCAGCCAGGCGATCACGGCAGAAAAATTGTGAAACTGCTCGGAATCGATGACCACCTCATAGTCGGCCCGATGTAAGCTTCGCAGAAAGCGAATAGGGTTGCCGTCGTAAAGCATTGCATGATCGGTCAATCCTGCGAGTTCGAGAACCTCGAAATTCCGCGTTTCACACACAATGTCAATTATTACGTTGGGATTATGCTCACGGATTGCGTGCAACATGGGTAACAACATAAGCATGTCTCCCATGCCTCCGGGACGAATTATGAGAATGCGCTTTAGCGTCCTGAAGTCCGGTGTAGGAGCAAGTTCAGGTCGGCCCAGATGGTGCCTAAGGCGTCCCAAAAACCTGCAGAAAATGTACCCAAGTGTGGCGTCAAGGAGCTTGAGCAAATAGGCGTTTATGAATGGCGTCATGAGAACCGTTTATCATGCCTTTTATTGCGACTGATAGTGCCTATGGCCGCAACGGATATCCATCCAGCAATCGTGAAGCATATTCCAATGATGTCGGAAGCTGTGCGGCCATAAGAAAGTTCAACCACCGGCTGTTCGGGATATACCAACATGAAGGCCGGAGAGACAAGATGGATCGCCTTGGCCCCCGTGACTTTCCAATTCGGATAATACGTACATTTAATGAGGTGCGGTAGGCCGATTGCGTCTGTGGTGAAGCGAATATGGGTGGCCGTTACCGTTTCGGACAGGACGCCTCGCCCCTGTCGTTGCACATGGCGCGTCTCCAACGGTTCCGAGTGGTGCTTCGTACGTGCAGTTGAAAGGACAACGTCGGGAAAAGGATTGCCTTCAGGGTCAGTCAGGCGGACGTGGAAAAAATGGCCTCCCTCAATTTCTTCGGTCTTGTGTGCAATGCGGTTTCTGCCGGCTTCCAGCCGAACGGGAACTGACTTGAAATTCCCCAGTCCCGTGATCCGATCCTCCACCAGGCGTTCGCCATTCAATGTGATTCGCACCCCGTCGTCGTTCGCGTAGTGAATCAGCGCATCTCTTGCCGTAGGAGAGAATACATTCACAAAACTATAGGCAACGAAGTAGTCCCTGACGGCATACCATCGCGAGGGAAAAATGGGATTACGAGAGTAAATCATTCGCCACGTTAATCCCGCTTGGCTGTCGCCTTCCTGTGGATCGATGGATGCTTCATCGATCGGATTGAATTGCGACAAGGGGTTCTTCATTTCACGGTGATAGGGGAATGGGCCCAGGTGCAGCCATTCGTCGATATCACCGGATGGGGCACGGCGCCGTGCTAAAAATTGTCGCAACTGTGCTTCATCCAAAGGAGTGCCCAGAATCGGATCAGAGGTGTCCGCACCGGGAGAGAGAAAGACAAAGGGTTGCTCAATGGCATCGGGTGTATACATCCAATCCAGGGCATAAGCCTTCCAGTTGTCAGTCACAAGCGCACGCGGCCAATGTGTTGGAATGGTGACGTAGTCTCCCTCGTGCGTGGTCAGCTCGAACAATTGCCAGGCATCATGAGTGTCAACCAGTCGCCAATTCGGCGATTCAAGCATCGATTGTTGCAGCTGAGGCCATCGCGCAATGAAGTGTTTGACGTTGAACAGTTCAAGGTGCGTGGTCGCCGCCGTAAGATTGAAGCCCGTGGGGTTGACGAGTGTCGGATAGCCCGCGCAGCTGCTCGAGGTTTCGCATTGGATATAGTACGCGAAGTACGAGGAGAGTCCCGAGTTTACGATTCCCCCCTCGATTATTGGTTTCCCCACTACGTGCGGGACGCATTCAAAGATCCTGGATGAACCCATCGCGTTGTTTTCCTCAGCAAGATCGTTCGCGAGGCGTCCTGGCGAATCCTTCAATGGGAGCACGAGCCGGTTAAAGGCGTCGTAGCCGGTTCTCGATTCGAGTCCTCCGAAATTGAATTCCGCCCATTCGAGCACGCGCATGCTATCGGTGGACGCGTCTTGCTGTGCAAGCGTCGTGTGCAACAAAGCGGTTGCCAGGGCAGCGATAATCAGCAACGGCTTTGCCCGCAGTGAAGTGACGAGCAGACCGAGGCCGCACGCAGTGAGGGCCAGTAGCGCAAAAAAAACGAATGGCCACAGCCGCACGTTAACGAAGACGTTGTTCAGCTCAAAGCCCCACCAGAATAGCGCACAGCTGGCGAGAAGCATCCAGGCCAGGAGTATGACGGGGCCCTTGTGGTTTCGGAAAGCGAGAATGAGTGCAATTACAGCCAGTGGCAGCAGGTAAAAAAGATAGTGGGGCAGCGTGCCCTGCAGTGTGACATCCCAATTGACGCCAAAGTCACTGACGCTGAACGGCTTTTTTGCAATGAGGGGTATTGTCCACCAGGCCGTAGTGAGAACGACAAGAATGCCGTTTTGAAACAGGACTTTGAAAGCCCGCACGCGTACACCCGGGCGTAGAAGCAAAGGAATGACGACGATGACCAAAGCAGCCATGACCGAGGTGAAGAAGTGCGATGACACGAGCAGCCATGCAAGGATGACAGAGCGCATTCGTGATTTTCCGTCCTCGGCGTCGCGCCACCATGAACCGACGGTGACGAGCATGATGGCGAAGCTCAGGCTGTTCGCAATCATGCCGGCCAGCGTGCTGTAAATGTTGGCCCCCCACATTGTGTGGCTCTTGACGAATAAGAAGGGAATCATGGCGATGGCCATAAGAATAGGAATCGGCCTTGGCAGTCGCATGAGGCGCGATGCGATGTATGCGGCAGCGGGCAACATCAGAATGCCGAATACATTGATAAGTTTGAACGCGATGTTAAAAGGTAGGACCAGGCTCAAGAGAGCAGTCATCAGGTACGGCAGAAAAAAATAAAACTGAAACGCCGGAAATCCGGCCCACCAACCTGGTGCCCAGCTCACGATTCTGCCATTCTGGAAGAGTTGTTCCTTGAGGTGACTTGCAAGGTAGTTGTGCGCGGGAGTATCACCGCCAACGGTCAATGTATCCGAGAATAATTCCCCAGGTGCGAGTTGGCTCAGTGAATGTGCGAAAAGGATGCCAAGCACGACAATCTCAAAAGCGATCCACGCATTCCCGGAAATCCCATGAAAAAGACGTTTAGCGCTCATGAATCTCAACATAGCTGGTTGCTAAGCGGCGAGAAAACTTCGGCCCCGCGGCATTGGAGGGATGTCAAAAAACGATGCCAGGCTTTGTGCGATATCAAAGAAACCGTGACGTACTCCGAGCGACTTACCGAGGCATCGTTCGTGCCACGCTAAGAGCGGCACAAATTCACGCGTGTGGTCAGTTCCGGAGAATGTTGGATCGTTTCCATGATCTGCAGTAACAACGAGCAGATCCTCTGGATCAAGGCGATTGAACAGGGACGTCATAAATGCATCCGTTTCTTCCAGACATGTCGCGTATCCCTTGGGGTCACGTCGATGGCCGTACAGCATGTCAAAATCGATAAAGTTGACGAAAATGAAGCCGTCGTCATGGCGGTCGAGAAGCTCAATCAGTGCATGCTGAGCATCCTGGTTGTTCTCGACATGCACTGACTTCGAAATGCCTCTATGGGCAAATATATCGTCGAGTTTTCCGATTGTCATTGTGAAGACTCCATGATTGGCGAGGATATCCAGGACTGTGTCCTCCGGAGGTTGCATTGCAAAGTCGCGTCGATTCCCCGTTCGGTTGAAGGCTCCGGGGGTGCCGCGATATGGGCGTGCAATGACCCGACCGACAGGAAATTCATCACACGCCTTTCGCGCAACCGCACAAGCGTCGTAGAGTTCGCTGAGGGGAATGATGTCCTCGTGAGCGGCGATTTGAAAGACTGAATCCGCGCTCGTGTACACGATCCATGACCCGTCGCGCATTTGCTGTTCGCCTAGTTCCTCAATGATCACCGTTCCGCTTGCAGCCTTGTTTCCAATACAGCGACGTTCCGTGGTATACTCGAATTGCGTAATTAGCGTCACAGGGAATGACGGATTTTCTGGTGGAAAGATGTGAAATCCCTCCTTGGTGTGGAGTCCCGCGATTTCCCAGTGTCCCGTAATAGTGTCCTTGCCTGTGGAAACTTCCTGCATGGCGCCGAAGCCGCAAGTGGGGCTGTTTACCGCGGCAACGCCCTCGATGGGACGTCCGTTCGAAAGCAGTGGCGGGATGCAGCCAAGTCCCATGGATTGAAATACAGGCAAGGCGAGGCCGCCGATGGAGGAAGCCGTGTTTTGAAGGGTATAAGCGCCGATGTCGCCATACGCATCTGCATCGGGCGCCTGTCCTATGCCAACGGAGTCAAGTACCAGTACAATGGCACGCATGAGCAATCAATCGGGATGGATCTATCAGGGGATCGACGGTAGAGATCAAATTCCCCCTGAACGTTGTTACACCGGATGCGATTCCTGTTAATCCGGGCAAGAAACACCCGTTACAACTGGAGATTATTTAGACCCGCTGCCTGCAGACGATGAGGAGTCCGAGCGGCTCTCATCGCCTTCCTCATCATCTTTCGCGGAAGCTCTTATATCCTCGAATTCGGCAACCTCGAGTAAATAGTCAGAGTAATCCTCAAACACCAGTTGTGAGCGATATTGATGGAGCGTCAGCAGAAGTTGCTGTCGTAACGCCAGGTTGTTTTCAGGCGATGTTGGTGCTCGATCCACCGCATACGCAATGATGGCGCCATCCGGGGTTTCAACCGGCTCGCTTAGATCGCCGGCGCGCAGGTCTATGATTTTCGGCACAAGCAGAAAGTCGTCTTCAAAGACATTTGTGCTAATTGTTTCAAAGACCGAAAATACAACTGATGTGACCACAATCTCGCGTACGGAAAGCAGATCTGTAAAGGTCCGGTTTGTCGAAAGCGACTCGGAAATTTCACTATGAATAGCTGAGACATTACCCATGAACGCGATGTGCGCAGCGTTACTCAGTGCATATTCGGATGCATCTTCAAGAACTTCATCGAGCGCCATGACGCGTGACGGCGTATTGGTTTCGTAGGCAATCACATAAGCCGCATTCGATCCCTCTATGACTTCGCTGTAATAAAACTGGGGGTCGTTAGGGACGAGATCGAATGCGGCCCGGCGAAACCGATAGTCGACATCAAGGCCTTCAACAGGCTCGTCGATGGCGAATAATCCGGTCAGCATGACTTCGAGATTGTTCGTCGCCGCGGTGGCCTCGAAACTCAACGCGCTTTTAACGTCGATAGGGGAAAGCGCATCCACGAAATCCGTGGCTGCGTACATCGCATCTTCGGTAGACTGCTTTTCCTTGAGTGTCGCTTCGATTTCCGCTCGAACCTGGTCCAGAGGCAGCGCCTCAGGGAGAAAAAAATCGTTTGTCGGCTCCGGCGTATAGGCCTCAAGGTTGGCGTTGTAGTACGCCTCGACGCGAGCTGCATCATTGCTCTCCGGGACATAGTTGCTGAACGGAAATTCGACGTAACGTACTTGCATTTTGCTGGCCGCAGTAAACAAGTTCGTGTTTTCGGTGTAAAAATCGCGAATGTCGTCATCCGCGACAGATACTTCCGGTGTTAGATTCTGTCGGTCGAGGCGACCAATTTCGAGAGTGCGGATATCCGTAAGGTTCGAAAATCGGCGAGACAGTTCGGTTGGTGCGACCCAAGTGAACGCGTCGGCCGTTCCGCGCATCTTCTTGATGGTCAGATCCTGTCGGAGATATTCCTCGAACGTGGATGGATGGAGGTTTTGGGACTGTATGAAAGCGAAATACCGACTCTGTTCGAATTGGCGGTCGGGAGAAAACTCGGGTATGCTGCCCAGCGTGCTGCGAACTTCGTCATCATCCGTCAACAGTCCGAATTTTTCGGCCTGGCTGAGAACCGCCAGGCGTCTCCATGTCCGTGTACGCACCGTATCGGGGTCTGATCCAAAGCCGTCGCTCCGTCGCATACCGAGTTCAAAGAACATCGCATTCCGGAAGTCTCCTGGCGAAACGTCTTCGCCATAAAGGCGTCCTTCCGCAGTTTCTGCGTCGGCAGAGCAACTGCCAGAAAACGAAGAAGCGGAAAGGACGAAGAAAACGCTAGTCACAATCGCGATGAAAGCCCAGATGATCTTGTTGCGGATCATCTTGTTGAACTTGGTGATGAGCATTACGGGTTAGCCCTGGTGCCTTCTGAAGCGCTTAACCCGACATGGATCGGGACACACGCATGCGTTAGTTCCCCATGGTGTCGAGTTCTTAGGTCGCGCCAGTGGGTGTAGCGCCTTCCTTTGTCGTCGTAGTGCTACGGCGTGATGGCGTTGTCGTGACCGGTGCCGGTATCGGTGTTGTGACGTCTGAACCTGTTCCGGTGGTTGTCGTGGTGGAGCTTGACGAAGTCGAACTCGTTGTGGGAAGTCCGGGAAATGGCTCTGCGGCCTCTGATTGCGCCTTTGGTTCATCGCCGGGTTCATCGACGAGTAGGTCAAGGTCTTCCATCTCGGTTGAGAAACTTGATGCTGAGATCAGTTCACCTTCGCTGTCGAGTTCGAGAATACTGACGATGAGGACATTCGGATCAACTTCAGATTGCGAACGCACAATTTTGACGACGGAATCTTTTTTGATGTCGATCAAACGTGCTCGACCGTCTTCGTCGTCGACCTCGACTTCGAATTCTCCTTCAAGGCCTCGTAATCGTATGAACCCTTGATCTGGCGAGCAGACGATCGTTACAGCAGCGTTGTCGCTCAGAAGCGGAAGGGAGAAGCTCGGGCCGTCACCTTCGATCTCACCGCTAATGCACTTAGCAACGACAACCTTGACCTCGCCCTCATCCTTGGCGTCAAAGCTCGAGTTTCCGCCCTTGGCGCAGTTAAAGAAGCAGCACTGCGTGAGAACTTCCATGGCATTGTGTTCCGCGAAGTTTTCTTCCAGGCTGAGGTCAACCTTGCCGCGGTAAAGGTGGATAGTTTTTCTGGTCTTGTCATCGGGATTCTGCATAAAAGAAGCGATTACATTGCCGTTGACCTTACAAGTATTCCCCTCGGCAAAAGCGATCGACGCTCCGCTATCCGCTCCAGTGCGCAGCATACTGCCGTAAGGATATGATGCGCCCAGTACGGCGGGTTCCGAAGAATCAGCGTCGGGTCTGCGGACAACGCATTCGCCCGTGACATCCAGAATTTGAAATAACGGTTCAAATGGCCCGGCATTAGCCGGGTGGGCGGTGATGCCCGCCAAACACATGATTCCCGCCAAAGCCAGTAACGATCGTCTCATATCGATTGTCAGCCTCCACATTAAATGTATGAGCATAGGCCACACTACTATTGGAATTTCTGTCAGTCAAGGGCTATAATTTCAATGTTATCGCCTGTTTTTGACAAGATTGTAACGTTATTTAACCTATCCATATCTTGTAAAAAATTGAGTGCTCGCGGTTGACAAGTTTGTTTATTCTTTTATCTTGCATTAAATTCTTTGAAAATAAACACTTATGGATTTAGCTAATTTGATCTTGAGCAAGACCATTGGATCACAGCGCGGCCTGGAGGTAAATTCACTCTCATGACCAAGACCACGGCGAAAGCTCGCAAAACTGCCAGCACACCTTCTAAGACCCGAAGCAAGGTCAAGGCGTCGAAAACCACGCAACGTTCCCGCTCGACAGAGAAAACGAGCGCTACACGTAAAGAGACCACGAAGACTCCGAAGACCACCGCAGGCAAGCGTGTTGCGAAGGCGAATGAACCGGTGAGCAAAAAAGCACCGGCGCGTAATAAGGTGGCAAAGAAGACGACGGCCAAGCGTCAGGAATCAAAAAAATCTGCAAAATCAACTGGGAAAGGTCCGGGAAAAGCATCGAAGAAAGACGGGAAACTGCCGCGAGAGGTCGAGGAGCAAGTTGCTGTCGGGGCCTTAAGCCGCGAAGAGCGCAATGAGAAGCTCAAAGAGCTGCTGAAGCTTGCGGAGGGGCAGGGCTACCTCACATTTGATGATATCAACGAGGTTCTTCCTGATGAAGTCATTCGGGCGGATGAGCTTGAGTCCTATCTCGTGATGCTGCGAGGGATGGATGTCGAAATTATCGAATCGTCAGAGGTGGATCGCTATAAGAAGAAGAAGACTGCGGAAAAGCGTGGCCAAAAAGAGGCCAAGCTTGACTTTTTTGACGATCCGATTCGCATGTATCTGCACCAAATGGGGCAGGTTCCCCTCCTGACCCGTGAACAGGAAGTAGAGATCTGCAAGCGTATTGAGAAGGCTGAAATCGAAGTAAAGGAAGTTTTCAACACGATAGGCTTTGCCCCGCTCATGTACCTCGAGCTGGCGAGTAAACTGGAAAGCGGAAGCGAGCGCTTCGATCGGGTCGTCGTCGACAAACTGGTCGACAGCCGCGATAAGTATCTTGAGACGCTTCCCCAGCTCAAACAGGATATTTGGCGCAAGCACCAACGCCTGACCTCGCAGTTCAGTGAAGTGCACAAAACTCGCATCGCGAAAACGGAGCGTGATCGCAAGCAGAAAACGTTTGTTCGCAGCAGAGACAAGATTAAGGTCGCCTGCGTGAAACTCCATTTTAAACAAAAAGTTATAGAACAGATGGCGAGTGATGCGGAAGAGCGTTTCTGCTCCTACAGGGGCAAGCTTAATCATCTTGAATCGTTGGAAAGCGGGCGAAAAAGTAAAAGTCGGGATACCCTGATCTTGGCAGAGAAAAAGGAACTGAAGGAGGAGGAGAGTCTGGCCTGTATGCCTCGTGAGGAGTTGGTCGAGAATTACGACATGCTCCGCACAGCGATGAGGGAAGGGCAGCAGGCCCGCACGGAGATGGTAGAAGCCAATCTTCGTTTGGTCATCAGTATCGTGAAGAAATACATGAATCGGGGATTGTCATTTCTTGATCTGATCCAGGAAGGAAACACCGGCCTGATGAAGGCGGTTGAGAAGTTCGAGTACCGGCGTGGGTATAAATTCAGCACGTATGCGACGTGGTGGATTCGCCAGGCGGCAACACGGGCCATCGCGGACCAGGCCCGTACGATTCGCATCCCGGTGCACATGATAGAAACTATTAACAAACTTCTGCGAATGCAGAAAAAATTGGTACAGGAGCTAGGTCGCGAACCCACCCCCGAAGAAGCGGCCAAGGAAATGGAGATGCCGGTTGAACGTGTGCGCGCCGTATACAAAATGGCGCAGCAGCCAATATCGCTGCAGAGTCCCGTCGGCGATGGTGAGGACGCGCATTTTGGTGATTTTATAGAGGACAAATCTGCAGAGAATCCTTCGGAAATGACAGCCTATAGCATGTTGAAGGATCGTCTTAGAGATGTGCTTTATACCCTGACGGATCGCGAACGCGCCGTACTCGACTATCGTTTCGGTTTAACGGACGGTTACTCACGCACGCTCGAAGAAGTCGGAAAGCAGTTTTCCGTGACGCGTGAGCGAATTCGCCAGATCGAGGCGAAGGCCTTGCGTAAATTGCGACACCCGACACGACTTCGCAAGCTCGAGGGTTTCCTCGAGGTGAAGTAGTTCAACCGTACGTTGCCCGTTATTCCCGCTGCCTGTACCCCCATGGAGGATTAGTACATGACATCACCAGTAGCCATAGTCGTCGTTATCGCTTTAGTAACCTTCGTTGCCGGAATTTGCGTGGGGAGTCTGATCTCTCGCCGTTCAAAGGGAAAGCCGAAGACAAAGCGTAAACTTTCTGAGGGAGGTGGCAACAATCGGACCGAAAGCGCCGTCGAACTCTACGTCGGCAATCTTCCGTATGCGACGACGGAAAAGGAATTGAGCAGCGCCTTCCAGGGCTTTGGTCGCGTGCTCTCAGTGCGCCTCATCGAAAATCGTCATGACGGACGCCCCAAAGGGTTTGGTTTCGTCGAGATGGATAGCTCGCGAACAGCGGGCGCAGCGATCAAGGCCATGCATGGAAAAGGATTCAAGGG
>Ga0310125_10001009_pt1 | contig 13913 bp, 12 predicted proteins | sample CB11b_Tmax_Bot8__FD_203508 | JGI IMG/M metagenome (GOLD analysis project Ga0310125, IMG submission 203508) | Marine microbial communities from Western Arctic Ocean, Canada - CB11b_Tmax_Bot8 | ecosystem: Environmental > Aquatic > Marine > Oceanic | place: Canada: Western Arctic Ocean | collected... | reverse complement strand
TTTATCTATAACTCGAGCCTCCTGTTAGTCGGTCCCGTATGGTTGAGTTTCTTGTCCTTCTCGGCGTCACTCACGGGCCTCTGGGCGCTGTCGGTGGGGCTGGAAGGCTGGTACCGTGGGCGCGAGTATTCGTTGCCTATGCGACTGTTACTGGGAGTCCTGGCCATCGCGCTTCTCTTGCCGCCGACCGAGTTGATCATAGGTTTTCCCGGGTACTATTACTGGTTAGCGGCTTTCGCGGGTGTTGGATTGTTCGTTCGAAGCGCGCGAAGGCCTAAGGAAAGGGTGGCCGCATGAACGACTTTTTCAAGGGGTATTGGCTGCACTGGTGTGCCCTCCTAGTGGCCCTCATCGTGCTGGGGTTAGCGGGTGTCGGGGCGCTCCATGTGCGAGAGTTCTCCCTGTACCTACTCCTCGTCTTATCGATTTCTCTGGGGCTGGTGCTGCTCATCGGGTTATCGCGGGGACGTTAGCCCGCCATGTCCCTCGTCAAGGCGCTTCCGATGCGTCGAGAATTAGCTAACCATCTGATAAGCTGAGAAAAACTATAGACTGTCTTCGCCGAAAGGGTACTCCCGTTCTCTTCAAATCAAACATGCGTCAGTTCTTGACTATCATCGTGAGCGTCACGCTTGCAGCTTGTGCGCCGGCCACGGATCGGCAGGAAATCCGACTTGGGACGGCGGCGCTCGGTGGCGCGTATTACCCGTTGGGCCAGGGAATCTCGAGTCTCGTGACGCAGCACCTCGACGGGGTCTCCATGGTGCCCATCGTGACCCGGGGCGCCGTCGAGAACCCGCGTCTAGTTTCCAGAGGCGACCTCGAAATGGCCCTCACCAATGCCGATCTGGCGTTCTTCGCCCATGAGGGCGAGGCGCCCTACGAGGCGCCGCTCGATGTCTTGGCGGCCGGTGCGCTGCACCCGAGCGTCCTACACTTAATTGCTCGTGCCGACGGAAGTTTTTCGACCTTTGCCGAGCTGCGCGGGAAACGCGTCGCACTGGGCGCGGCTGGGGGGCCGACAGTGTCGCTGGCGCGCCGCTTGTTGGAGGCGCACGGAATGTCCTTGGGTGACATCGTTCCGAGCTTCCTGTCCTACTCCGACGGGTTCAGTCAACTCGGCGACGGCAACGTTGATGCGGCCTTCGCTCTTGCGGGTTACCCGGCGGCGGGAGTTCTGCAGACGAGGGCCACCCAGGAGCTGGCGTTCATTCAGATCGAGCCCGAGATCATGGCGCAATTCGTCGCGGACAATCCCTATTACTATCTGGTCGACATCTCTCCCGAAATCTATGACACCCAAACGGGGTCGACATTACTCGCAGTGCCGAACATTCTCATAGTACGCGGCAGCGAGACTGCGGACGCCGTGTTTAATGTCGTTGAATCGATCTACTCCAACCTGGATCGTCTACAGGCAACTAACGCAATCGCACAGCAGATTGATCCCTCCCAGAGTACCGATCTGCCCATTCCATTGCATCCGGGTGCGACCCGGTACTTCGATCAGCAGTAGGCAGTTCCACCGTCGTGCTTGACGATTCCCTAAGTGCCGCGCGCGTCCGGTTGGTGGGCCTGCTTGCGCTCGCCCTAGGGCTGTTTCACCTCGCTAACGTGTCGGGTCTACTCGTGCTGTCGACCATGATCGTCCGGGCGGTGCACCTCACGGTCATGGTGACACTTGTTTTCCTAAGGCCGTGGGAGCCGGCTGCGGAACGGTTAGGTGGTGTGAGAGGTTGTTGGAGCACACTCCTTTGGATCATGTCGCTCGCAACGGGCACCTATCTTCTGGTGAGATGGGACGAGATTGCTCTGAGCGGTGGTGTCACCACGTCACTCGATATTGTCGTCGCCAGCATCATCATCCTGTTGGTGCTGGAAGCGACGCGACGCTCCGTCGGGAACTTCCTGGCTGTCATCACCGTGGCATTTTTGTTGTACCCGTTCGTCTCCCCCGTTCTGCCGGGCATTCTCTTCAGCCGAGGTTTTCGTTTTGAGAGCATCGTTTCATTTCTCTCTCTGACGGGTCAGGGCATCTACGGAATCCCGGTGGGTGTTGCCTCGACCTACATCATCTTGTTCACCATCTTCGGGGCGTTCCTGGCCGAGTTCGGTGCTGGAAGCTTTTTTTTCAAGCTCGCTAACTCCATCACTCACGGTCTCACGGCTGCTTCGGCGAAGACTGCCGTGATCTTCAGCACCTTGCTTGGCATGATCTCGGGTTCGGCTGCGGGGAACGTCGCCGTCACGGGGTCCTTCACCATCCCGATGATGAAGCGCGAGGGTTACCAACCCCACCAAGCCGGTGCGATCGAGGCGGTCGTGTCGACGGGCGGACAGATCATGCCACCAGTCATGGGTGCGGCGGCCTTCATCATGGCGGAGATCGTGGGTACTCCGTATGTGAACATCATGAAGGCCGGGCTGATGCCGGCATTGTTGTTTTTCATCTCGATCCTGTTCGTCGTTCACCTCCAGGCCATGAAGAGTGGCATTGGGCCCCAAGAACGAGACGGCGTTGCCGATGAGCCGTTGGTCTGGATCCTGCTGAAAGGCCTACCGTTCGCCATTCCCTTCATCTCGCTCGTCGGGATGATGATTGTGGGATTCTCACCGGTGAAGTCGTCCTTTTATGCGATCGTCATTCTACTCGCGCTGAATCTGGTGGCGACGCGGGATCTGTCCAGGGAATTCTTGCTTAAGATCGGCCGCGCGACAATTACCGGAGTGAAGAGCGCAGTCCCGATCTCCATCGCGTGCGCCGCCGCTGGAATTATCTCCGGCACGCTGTCGATTACCGGACTCGGTTCCAAGCTCTCGATATTTATCATTTCAATGTCGGGAGGTATTCCCGTCGTCGGTTTAGTGCTCACCATGTTTGCGGCGATCATTCTCGGAATGGGCTTGCCGACGACGGCTTCTTACCTGATTCTTGCGACCGTGGTGGCACCCGCGCTTGCCGATATGGGTGTGCCGATGTTGACCGCCCATATGTTCGTTTTCTTCTTCGGCTGTGTCTCGACGATTACGCCGCCCGTCGCTCTGGCTTCTTACGTGGCTGCCGGTGTTGCGAACGCGGACATCAACCGGGTCGGCTGGACTGCGTTTCGATACGGATTGGTTTGCTATCTCCTGCCGTTCGCCTTTTTCTTCGGTCCTGCGTTGTTGTTCCAAGGGTCGGCCTGGGAGATTGGTACGACCGCGCTGTCGGGTGTGATCGGGGTTTTCCTTCTGGCCACGGCAATCGTTGGATACCTCCGTGGATCATTATCTCTGGCCGCTCGGATCCTCATAGCGGCGGCTGGCGTGTGCCTCGTCCTCCAGGGTTTGGTCACGGACACGATCGGACTTCTCGTCGTTGGTGGATGGTTTCTGATGGGCCAATGGGGGCATGCCAGTTTACCTAGGGATACCTGACCGCCATTTCAAAGCAGCATTAGACTCAACGCCGGAAAGGCCATCAATAACACCGTGACGGCGAGGGTAATGACGATGAAGGGGGCGGCACCGGCAAAGATGGTGCCCAGACTAATCTCGGGGTCATCGAGGCTCGACTTGATCACGTAGACGCTAAGGCCGAGCGGCGGCGTCATGAGTCCGATCTCTACTCCGATGACCGTCACCACGCCGAACCACACTAGGTTTCCGCCCAGCTCGCCCACCACGGGAAGCGCTAATGGCAGAAGGATCAAGAGAATGGACGTGGAGTCGAGCACCATGCCCAGGACGATGAGTAGCAGCAGATACCCGGCCAGGAAACCGGTGAGCCCGAGCCCGAGGGTCGCAAGGGAGGCCGCCATGTCTGCAGGGAGGCCCGTCAATGTCAGCATGCGGCTGAAAGTGCTAGCGCTGATGATCAAGAACAGGATAGTTACGGTGATCTGCCCCGTTTCCCGGATCACATCCCATAAACTCGGCCACGTGAGACGTCTCCTTAGCAGAGCGATGCACATCGCCGCGAATGCGCCCGCCGCACCGGCTTCGGTGGGCGTGAAGATTCCGCCGTATATTCCACCAAGGACCAGTACGATGAGTATGCCGACCGGGAGAACGGCCAGGATCGAGTCCCAGCGCCCCACTTCCGCCGCCGCCGCACTCGTGCCGGGTTGACCCACGAAATCTGGCCACAGCCGCGCCATGAGTACCACGCCAAGCGCGAAGGCTGTGGCAAGGATGATGCCCGGTACGATAGCGGCCACGAAGAGGGCGCCGATCGACACCTCCGCTATGACACCATAAATGATAAGTAACAGGCTCGGCGGAATGAGCATCCCGAGCACGCTAGAGCCAGCGGTCAGACCCACGGCGAACTTAGCCGTATAGCCACGACTGACCATTTCCGGGACAGCAATCTTGGAGAAGATGGCTGCGGAGGCAATGGATATACCGGTAATGGCTGCGAATACGGCGTTCGCAGCCACGGTGGCGATGCCAAGTCCGCCTCGGATGTGGCCGAAAGCCCGCTGTGCCGCCTTGAAGCTATCGCTGCCGATTTCTGAAACACTCACGAATAGGCCCATCAAGACGAAGAGGGGAACGGTCGCGAAAACGTACTCCGAAATGGTGCCTTGTGCGGCGAGTGAGAGCGTATCCGTCGCGATGCCGAAGTCACGCTTGAGTAATGCGAGCCCAAGGAAGCCGACTGAGAGCAGGGCGATGGAGATCGGCATCCCCAGGGCGATGAAGGCCAGGACTGTGGCGATCGACAGCATGCCGATTAAGCGATCGCTCGGGCCGGCGCTCCAGGCAATGGCGATACCTGCGACGATGAGCGCTGCGAACAAAGCTGTGCGCGCCCATGCGCCAGTCTGCGCCGAGGCTGGTTTGGACGCGGAGTGAAGTTGCACCAAGAACCCGAGGGCGGCGACCGTGGAACCTAGCACGACGATGAACTTTATGGGTGTGATGGGCAAGGTGTAGATGCCTTCGACGCCGACGAATTCATTCGTCCGCAGGGCGCGCCAGAAATCCGGCCACGCACCCCTAGCCATCGTAAGGAGCACGGCGGCGCCAATGAGTGCGAACAGGCGTTCGAAGCCAAGGGCTTCGACGGGGTGTTGTCGTCGGAGATACCCAAGGAGCATTTCGGCCCGAGTCAAACGGCCCATGCTTGCGGCGAATGCGAGTTGCAGGAACACGCACGAGATCAGTGATAGGGCCACGATTTCGGGCACGGCTTGAAGCGGGCGGTTGAATAGGGTGCGCCCGGTGATGTCCGCACAGATCAGGAACATCAGCGCGAAGATCCACACGACGCCAGCGCCGTTCATCCACTGGATGAGCGTGGTGAGGCTGCTCCGGATTCCGGTCTGAACGCTCAGCGCGAGGCGTCCCAGTCACGTAAAGGTTGGCCGCCTCGCGCGCGAAGCGCGTTCATATACGCTCTCAGCGTCGTGCCTGCCGGGTGGCCGCGCGCTTCTGCGGACCGCATCCACTGTCCTGCGATATCAGGAAGCCCGTCGATCCATTTCTGCTTTTCGGTGTTGGACAAGGTGGTGACCGTCGCGCCCTCCTGTTGTACGGCAGCGAGTGCTTGGTCGTACCTTTCGTTGACTTCTGCAGCCAGTGTCTTGCTGTAGTCCCCGCCCAGCTCGGTCAGTACTGTGCGAACGTCAGCAGGTAACCGGTTCCACGTGTCCTTGTTGATGGCCATGCCGCCGTTGAACTGCGCCCCGATTCCCACCAACGTGATGTAGGGTGCGACCTCGTGAATCCTGTAGGGATAGGCACCGCTCAAGATCGTCAGTACGCCGTCCGCGACGCCCGTGTTGATCTGTGTGTAATAGGTGTTGAGGCCACCGTTGACCGCGACGGCTCCCGTCCCTTCGAGCCAGGCCGCGGACGGTCCTGGTGCGAGGATCTTTCTACCCTCCAAGTCTTCCACGCGCGTCACCGGAAAGGCGGTCATCAGATGGTAGGTGTCAACGCCGCTGGCCCCCAGCAGAAGTTGGTTCTGATCATCCCAGGCTTTGGCTAGCTCCGGCATGGTTCGGTGTAGCTCATTAAAGAGATCAAGCAGGAGCGCTAGGTCGTCGGTGACGAACGGTGTGTAGTAGGTGACGTTCTGCAGCGGCATCTTAGATGTCTCCCAGAGGGCACCGACCCAGCCGATATCGGTGAGACCGATTTCGATAGCTTCTAGGGTGTTTTGCCACTTATATAGCGAGCCGCCATAGGCTTCTCGCCAGACGATTTTGTGCTCGCTTCCTAGCGCTCGCAATCGATCGTTCGACTCGTTTACGACCAGGGTACTGATGACGCCGATCCAAGGCAGGCTTGCGGACTGCGGACCCCCGGCTGTCAATCGTATGGTTTCGGCCGTGGTGGACGAGACGATCGCCAGTGAGAGGCTCGTGAACAGCGAAAGTCGCAGGGTCCTGTGTGAGCTCATGCGTCTACTCCCGGTTAGGGCTCGAGCCGGACTATAGTCCCCATAGACTCGAGATGCCGTCCCAGATCAGCTTGATGCCGACGAGCATAACTGCAGTCAAGATAATAGAGAAAAAGATCTTCTCCGGAAGCTTCCGGTTGATCCATACGCCAAGAAAAACCCCCAGAGGTACGAGCGGCAGGAGCGCTACAGAAACGGATAAGTTGGTGACCGATAGCTGGCCAAGCATGCCATAGGGGATGAGCTTGATGGCGTTGGCCGCTGCGAAGAACATGACGCTAGTACCCGTGTAGATCTCCTTTCGCAGTCCCTGTCGGAGCATAAAGACCTGATAGGGCGGCGATCCCGCGTGCGCCAGAAAGCTCGTAAAGCCTGCGCAGGTGCCCCAGAAAACTCCCCAGGACTTGCCCGGCGGGGATCGGTCGAGCTCGGCACCGCCCGCCACCGCTAGCACACCACGCGCACGATGGATGGTGAACACGATCGCAATGATGCCGACCAGGAAGCGGACGATATCGTCGTTCACCCAACGCGCTGTCAGGCCTCCGATGGTGATGCCCAGCGTCGCCGCAGGGATCAGCAGCGCCAGCAACTTCGCATCCCAGAGTTTTCGATAGATCCAAATACTGAGGATATCCATCGGGATCATGATCGGCAGCATGATGCCCGCTGCCTGAATGGGGGAGATGGCCAACGACATGAGTGGAACGGCCAGCAACGCAAACCCACCGAACCCGCCCTTGGAGATTCCTGTGATGAGTACGGAGATGATCGCAACGAGGACGAACCAGGGGTCGCTTAAGAGTTCCGGCATCAGGCCACTCTGGTGAGGTCGTTGAGGCCGCGAGAGGGGATTACTCGATCCCGCTCGCGCGAGCCTGCTCCCGCGCCATGACAGCCCAATCCAGATCGCCGTCGCCATGGGCTCTGGCCCCCAGTAGACGATCCCTCCACACGTTGGCGCAGGGCAGCGGTACATTGACGGCCTCGCCTGCCGCCAGCGCCAAATTAACGTCTTTCAGCCCTATCTGTACGGATGCGCCAACCTTGTCGTATTCCCCTTCGACAATGATTTGGCCGTAGACTTGGTACGCGGGCGCGCCGAACAGACCCTCAGTGAGCACCTGTTGGAAGAGTGCCGGATCGACACCGAACTTCCTGACAAGCGACATGCTCTCGCCGATGACTTCGATCGCTGATCCAAGTACGAAGTTGTTGGCGATCTTAACGGCGGTGGATTTCTGAGGCTCGTCCCCGGTGATGAAAGTTCGCTTCGCTAGCAGATTGAAGATCGGCTGAAGTCGTTCGAGAGCCTCCTGCGGGCCGCCCGGGATTATAGTGAGCTGGCCTTCAGCGGCGAGGTCCGGGCGCCCTAGGACGTGTCCGGCCACCAGGATCTGGTTGGCTTGTTCATGCGCGACCGTCAAACGCCTGATGATATCTATTCCGTGGGTACCGCTGGGCATGTGGATCGTGCCCTCGGCCATGGACCCGAGCAAACCGCCCTCAGAGAAGGCGAGCTCCTCCAAAGCCTCGTCGTGGGGGAGCATGGAGATCACTAGCTCCCGACCCTCGACGACCTGCGCGATGGAATTGGCGACGCTTGCGCCTGCCGCGCCGAGCGTCTCCAACGTCGAGGGGATCTGATCGTAGATGATCAGGTCATGGCCGGCGCTCAGAATCCGCGTGGCCATTCCATGGCCCATACGACCCAGACCAATGAATCCGACTCTCATAGCTGAAGACTCCTCAAAAAGAATTCTCAAAAGGTTGGTGTGGGAACAGCGGAGCCTCAGAAGAGGCAGCCGCTGGAAATCACGATGTCATTTAGAAGCTTTTGATAGACCATGGAGGCCAGTGTTTTACCGCCTTTAGTCACGGGAGCTTCGGTCGTTTCCAAGAGGTGTCTCAATTTCCGCCGTAACCTGGATTTTTCGATAGGAACATCAGCTGACGGGGATCATCGGGAAAATAACCTAACTCTTAGTCTGCCGTGAGTATACGCGGGGACGCTACCCCCCGGAAGCGGTTCCCTCGTACCCGCAGAGCTGAGAATCTTTCTATCTTATTGATATTTAGTATAAATATTTTATCTTGGAATTTAATCGGTATCTTCACCGGCAGGCTAGAGCACAACAAAATTGAGGGCGATACACTTAGCTTAGCCCTGACAATCCACGAAGAGAAAGCCAATGAATTCGAGCGATCTGTTTCACAGGCTCCGCCGAACCCTCCTGATCTTCCTTTGTGCCGCTCCGCTCGGGTTGGGCGGGGTTTCACGGTCCCAGGAGGTCGTGCCTCTCACCGTGATCGACGCGTACGCGCCCACTGCGCTATGGGTCAGGGTCTTTATGAACTACTACATGCCTGAGGTCGATCGTCGTTTAGCCGAGAAGGGCGACTATCAGATTGACTGGAACAGGGCATTCGGTGGCACGGTTGCGAAGACCGGTGGTGTGCTCGAGGCGCTGCAGTACGGGCTGGCGGATATCGGCATCATCACCTCACCGTTCCACCCGGACAAGGTTCCGTTCTACAACATCAGCTACGTGACGCCGTTAGTTACGGCCGATATCGGCCTGGTCGCTCGCACGGTCGACGAGTTGGTTGACCGCTACCCGGAGCTGCGCAGGGAATGGGATGACTATAACCAGGTGTTTCTCACGGCGGCAGGTGCCATCGACACCTATCAGGTGCTGATGAATGAGCCGATCGAAACTCTGGAGGATTTTCGAGGCAAGAAGATTTGTGGTGTGGGTTTGAATCTGCGTTACGTTCAAGGTCTGGGCTCCGCTGCAGTCAGTAGCAACCTAGGGGACTTCTACAACAACATCGCGACCGGCCTCACAGAAGGTACGATCGCATGGGCAGAGTCGGCTGTGGCTTATAAGCTGTACGAGGTCGCACCCTACATGATAGACATTCGCCTCGGTGCTGTGACTTCGAAAGTCATCACTATGAATCGGCGTACTTATGATCGGTTGCCGGAGGAAGTGCGCGACGTGCTGGTCGAGACGGCGATCGACTATCGCGACGAGCTCGCGCGGGAAACGGATCGGCGTGCCCAGTCCAGCCGCGAAGAGTTCGTGGCGCAAGGCGGGACGATTCAACCGCTCACCGACGGGCAGCGACGAGTCTGGGCCGATAGCCTGCCGAACATGGCGAAGGAGTGGGCGGAGGACCTTGAGGAACGTGGGTTGCCGGGGCGCCAGATTCTGCGCGATTACATGGACGTCATGCGTGCCAACAACCAACCGATCGTCAGGCACTGGGACCGCGAACTATGAGCGATCCGTCCGGGGCTTTCGAAGCGTCCGGTAATTCCATCAGGCGGGCCTTTTTGACTCTGGTCGCCGGGCTCAACAGTGTTGGGACGGCGTGGATTTTTGCGTTGATGGTCCTGATAAACGTCGATGTGCTGGCCCGGTATTTCTTCAATGCACCCATACAGGGTGTCGCAGAAGTCATCGAGCTCTCCATCGTCGGCATCGTCTTTCTGCAGATCAGCGATGCGGTTAGGGTCGGACGTCTCACCCGGTCTGATGGGCTGTACCGACAAATACTGATGCGTCAGCCTGCCGTCGGTCACATTTTGGGCGTCCTGTTCGATTTGGCCGGCGCCGCATTCTTCATGCTTATCCTTCTTGGAGCTATACCCCGGCTGATCGAAGCGTATGAAAGAGGGTACTTCGCTGGAAACGAGGGGCTCTTCGTTGTCCAAGTGTGGCCAATTCGCCTGATACTCGTCGTCGGTTGCATTGTCGTGGCCCTACAGTTTCTGGTTCTGGCCTGGCATAACGTCAAGGCACTGCAAGCTCACTCCGCTAACAGTGGCGGAGCGGACTCGTAATGACCGGCTTCGAGGTCGGTCTACTGTCGGTCATCGCGATTCTGGTGCTCATCTATGCGGGTCTCTATGTTCCCGTGGCGTTGGGGTTGGTCTCGTTCATCAGTGTTTGGTTGTTGCGGGGCACGCTGGAGGCACCGATCTATCTTTTAACACTGGCCGCTTCCAATAGCCTGGAGGACTACATCTTCGGTGTGATCCCGCTCTTCGTGCTCATGGGCCTGTTGGTCAGTCACTGCGAACTGGGTCGCGACATATACGAGGTCGCGAATCATGCCCTGCGACGGCTGAAGGGCGGCTTGGGTGTCGCGACGGTGGCGGCGAACGCTGCATTCGCTGCGATCACCGGTGTGAGCATCGCGTCGGCGGCTGTTTTCACGCGCGTCTCGGTTCCTGAGATGCTTCGATTCGGTTATCAGCCACGTTTCGCCGTCGGCGTCGTGGCGGGAAGCTCGGTGCTAGGCATGCTGATCCCCCCGAGCGTCATGCTGATTATCTACGCTCTTATCACGGAGCAATCTGTCGCTGACCTTTTTACGGCCGGTATCGTGCCGGGAATCCTGCTGTCGCTCGCCTATGCGGTTGCCATAGTCGCCATGGCGCATTTCATGCCGGGATATGTCGGCGGTCAGGACATGGCGGCACGGGCTGAGGGGCAGTCCAAGATGACCTCCAGAGAGATTACCTACAAGACCGCACCGATCGTGATCCTAGTGTTGCTGGTGCTCGGTGGTATCTACGGTGGTTTCTTCACGCCGACGGAAGCGGGCGCCGTCGGCGCACTCGGTGCGCTGATCGTCGCGCTATTGAAACGTAGGCTGGACCGAAGCGCGCTCTGGCACGTCCTGGTGGAGACCGGGCACATCGCCGCGTCCATCCTGATGTTGATCGTCGCCGCCACTATGTACAGCCGGATGCTGGCATTGTCCGGCCTTCCAAACGACCTAGGTGAGTGGATCACTCAGGCCGAGATAGGGCTCTATGGAATCCTCGCAATCTACGTCGTAATTCTGATTCTCATGGGCACGATTCTAGACACCACCTCCATCATTCTGATCATGGTGCCACTGTTCCTTCCGATCATGGAACCCTATGGCGTCAGCCTAGTCTGGTTCGGGATCGTCACCATCGTCGGGGCTGAGATCGGACTTTTGACGCCACCGCTCGGAATTGCCTGCTACGTCATCAAAGCTACACTGGCGGATGACGACCGCATCTCGTTGTTCGATATCTTCGCGGGTGCTTTTCCATTCGCTGTGATCATGCTCATCGTTCTGATTCTGCTGATTATCTTCCCGGGATTGAGTCTCGTCCTGGTGTAACTCAATCTGGCCAGCACATCACTGCGTCATCAGCATCTCGTAAGTTCCGGCAACGTTTCGCGCCCGGGAGACGTCATACTCGATCAGATGATCGTAGTCCTCCAGCAAAATCGTTTCGATTAGCTCCTCCTGACTTTTACCTTCGGCGATCCCCGTCGAGACGGCCGCAACGAGGTCTTCGAGGTATTGGCGCTGCTCAATAACGTCCGCTTTCGTTCCGGGCAACTCGTGTCCGGGTGAGATGATGTCGAAGTCCAGTTGCTCGACTTGGCGCAGCGACTCGACCCAATCGAGAATAAATCCGCCGTGCAGTTGCGTTCGAGGTGGGCGTTTCGGTGTCAGGAAATCGACCGTGTAGATCGTCCGTTCTTCCGGAAAGAGGACTACGGTCATGTCGTCGGTGTGGTTGCGGCCGGTGTAGTGAAGTTCCACGGTCTTGCCGCCCAGCGTGATTGTCGCGTGATTCGAGTAATAGATGTCGGGTGGAACCTGCGATCCAGCGAACTGTCGTCCCCAGATTTCGACCCGATTGAGGCCGCCATTCCCGTCCACATCCGCTCGTGCGAAATTATTCGCCAGGGCGGTGTCTTCTGCCTCTGCCTCCGCTTCCTGGATGAGTCCGTCTCCATTCGAATCCCAGAGTTGCTCACGGGGCAAGAGAGGAGCGTTGTCCGCGGGGCGCTGTAAATTATTGCGCATGTTCTCGTGACCGATGAAGGTTGCCGTATCCGCGTAGGCTTCGCCACCGCTCGCGTGATCATTGTGGGCGTGACTGTAAATGACGTACCTCACCGGGAGCCCGAAGCGCTCATCCAGTTGCTCCCTCAGCCACGGTGCAACCCTGGAGTTGGTAGGGTCTACGAGGATGATTCCTTCGGGCGTGACGAGGAACATTCCAAAGTGCCGGTTGTTTCTGAACCTGTACAGGTCCCCCGTGAGATTCGTGATCTCGAATTCAGGCGAACCTTCCCCGGACCCGAAACCCATTCCCTGAGCATAGGTGAGCTGCATCATGACGCAGCCCATACCGATCATGATGACCAGAGTTATTGTCTTTTTCAGCATGGCATCACCCGTTTGTCTTGTTGTCTACAAACCCAAGCCCATGTTGGGGCATCTCGGGCTCCAACACTAGCGGTAGAGCATATTTTTCATATTCTGAAAGTTTATTGACACCTGTGCAGTAATCCCTGACGATGTGTTGATGCCGCCACAGGTACCTCACACCGCGAGCGAGCCCGCGGCCACCCGCCGCGCAGGCCTCAGATCTATTCGGGTGAACGATGGCCGCACGATTCAGTCCGTGGACCGGGCCATCGACGTACTGGAAGTACTAGGCCAGGCCGGAGGGGAGTTGCCGCTCAAGGAGATCGCCCGCAAGACTGGCCTCAACGTGTCGACCTGCCATCATCTGCTAGCTACCCTCGTCAATCGCGGTTATGTAGAGCGGTCTCGCCTCGGACGCCTCTACTTCATCGGCGGTAAGATTTCAGAGCTGTCGCGTCGACGTCCGGGTCGATTCAGCCTGGTTGAGCTGGCTATGCCGGAATTGAGGCGATTGAACCAAGAGACCGGCGAGGCTGTGGATTTGAGCGTGCTTCAAGGTCACCAGCTGGTGTCGCTGGCACGTCTGGAGTCCAGTCACCCAGTAGTTGTGGGTAGCCCCACCATGGGCGTTTCTATGGCGGCACACGCAACGGCAGGCGGCAAGGCGATTCTTGCCTGGCTCCCGGAGCCGGAGATCGACAAGGTGCTCACGAAAACGGGACTCAGGGGATTCACGGACAACACGATTACCGATACCCAGGCTCTTATGGCTGAGCTTCGAAAAATTCGGCTCAACGGGTACGCGTCCGATTACGAGGAGTTTCAGCCCGGCGTGAGGTGCATCGGGTCGTCTGTCCGAGACTATAACGGCGCCGTTATCGCGGCCGTGAGTTGTTCCATGCCGGAAATGCGCGCGACGACGGAGCTTGTCGAAAAGATTTGTGATGCGGTTTGCAGTTGTGCGAAGGTATTGTGCGAACGCCTCGGTTCATCAGACTAGGCTGCTAGTGCAGATGCGTAGCGGATAACAAAGTTGGTCTCGAGGATAAAAGTCGGCTGGTTTGGTCTGGGTGCTGCGGCGGCCTCCATGGTGGTGTTTGCCGCTCATTCTGCGACCGCACAGGATGCCTATCCGCGGGATGTAGTTACCCTCATCACCCACTCGAGTCCCGGTGGGGGCAGCGACCTGTTCTTGCGGCAGTTGGCACGCTTCCTAAGCCCGGAATTAGGTGTCGATATCGTGGTAGAGAACGTGCGCGGCGGCAGCGGCGCACGCGCCATCGCAAAGCTTGTTAACTCGCCCAAC
>Ga0310125_10001002_pt1 | contig 13934 bp, 14 predicted proteins | sample CB11b_Tmax_Bot8__FD_203508 | JGI IMG/M metagenome (GOLD analysis project Ga0310125, IMG submission 203508) | Marine microbial communities from Western Arctic Ocean, Canada - CB11b_Tmax_Bot8 | ecosystem: Environmental > Aquatic > Marine > Oceanic | place: Canada: Western Arctic Ocean | collected... | reverse complement strand
TCAATCTTGGTAGTGCCGCTACCGGGAAGACAAGTTCAAATCCGATCCCCAGTTTCCGGTTAATGATCCCGGCGTGCGCGTCACCACGGCGATCAGGCTCAAGCTCGACGATCAAACAGCGTTCGCCGGCACCGACATGCTCTTTTTGTGTTCCAGTCACACGCTTCATCCGGTTCAACTGTGCGTCAGTGGGCAATCGCTTGGGTGTGACCAGGCGTTCCACATACTGCGTCTTGCCCTTGAAAATCAGTTGGGCACCCTTGTTGACAAGCGGGTAGCCCAGATTGATGTGGTACAGCCAGTGATGGGGACTTCGGATGTTGCCGCGATTGGTGATCTCATCGAATAACCGGATTTCCGGAATGCCAAGTGTACACAGGATTGTGCGTCTTACCTCCATGCACGGGGCAAACATGCAGCTGTCCCGAACCGTAAATGTCATCAGCATTTCATGCCGGCCACGGTGGGGATCTGGATTAATTAACATCTCAACAGAGGCCGGCAGGTTGGAATGGTGCCCATGCAGGTTGATCTGTTCGTCATCCTCTTCCCGCGGGGCGCCCATGAACTTTGGCCCGCAGGAGGTAAGCAGGCCACCTGGCCAGCCGTAAAGCCACTCCATGCCTGTATGGTAGGCGTGGCTGGGGGCCTTGATGCCGTTGAGTGACAAAAATGCCAAGCTGTACTGATTGAAAAATGCATCAACGATATCGCCCCCTCGGTCGAGCGTCACGGTGAATTGCAGGCCAGAGCCGGTTCGAAATTGTGCTACACGCCGCATTTGGCCCGATCCCGTGGGGCTTTCAAGCATTGCTGTCTGAATGCCTCCGATCTGCTGTACATTTTCAAACTTATCGGTGTCAAAGACGACGGGCGGCTTGGCAAGCCGACGGGTCATCGCGGCGGGGTGGCGCGGGGTTGCCATGTTGGTCCTCCTAGGCAAAGATGGTTGCCTATAATAAGAATCTAACCGAAACAGCTAGAACCAGTAAGTTTGGGAGTATAAGTCAATGCCAATTTATGAGTATGCCTGTTCGTCGTGCGAAAAAATTACTGAAGCTCTACGATCCATGGATGCGGCAGATGATCCGATTGAGTGCGGGTATTGTGGCTCCAGCACATCGCAGCGAGTTCAGAGCGTCTTTTCGGCTGGGGCCAGTGAGAACATATCGGCGAACATGTCTTTGCCCACGGGATCTTGTGGAACCTGTGGAAACCCCGGCGGATCGTGCGGTATGGGTTAAGCAGTTTCGTTCAACTCAGCCACCAAGGCATTGACCATTGTCTTGCCATCACCAAAGAGCATCCCGCAACTGGGGTGGAAGTGCAGTTCGTTCTCAATACCGGCAAAACCGGGGTTGAGGCTACGCTTGATCACAATGACCGAGCGAGCTTTATCGACATCTAGAATCGGCATTCCATAGATGGGCGAATCCTTGTCATGCCGTGCTGCGGGATTGGTGACATCGTTCGCACCAATGACCAGTGCCACGCTCGCCTGCTCAAATTCCGGGTTGATGGTTTCTAAGTCACACAATTGCTCATAGGGCACATTGGCTTCTGCCAGTAGCACGTTCATATGTCCGGGCATACGCCCGGCGACGGGGTGGATTGCATACTTAACGGTGATCCCTCGATTTTCTAAAGCTTGGGCGAGTTCGGATACCCCATGCTGGGCCTGGGCAACGGCCATGCCGTAACCCGGTACAACAATGACCAGGCTTGCTGCCTCAAGCTGGATGGCGGCATCCTCGGCCGATAGCTCGCGGACAGACCCGCCACCATGGTTGCTGGCGACGGCTGAGGTGGGCCCTGATGTGGTGGCTTCAAAGCCCACGCCACCAAATAACACATTGGCCAGTGAACGGTTCATTGCCTTGCACATGATGTTGGTCAAAATGATGCCTGAGGCACCAACCAGCGATCCTGTGATGATTAGGGCGTTGTTGTTAAGGACAAATCCAGCCATCGCAGCTGCTAGACCGGAATAGCTGTTCAGTAATGAGATCACGACAGGCATGTCAGCTCCGCCAATGCCAATAACCAGGAGTACGCCAAGCATAAGCGAGGCGACCACTGACAACCCAATCATCCAGCCTGCGGACGGTTGTCCGATGAGCATGATGCTCAATAGGATGCCCAGAAAAACGAGAAGTCCGATCAGTGGTTTTTGCCCGGCGAATTGAATTGGCCGGCCCGGTGTGATCTTCAGTCCCTGCAGCTTTCCAAAAGCGACCAGGCTGCCGGTAAACGTTACACCTCCAATCAACACAGCCAGTCCAGTCGTGAGCAGCATATATCCCTGTGTCGTCGCTAATTGGGCATCGGTCTTGTTCAGGTAATCACCAGAGGCGACCAGTAAGGACGCAATACCACCAAACCCATTGAGCAATGCTACCATTTGCGGCATATTCGTCATTGATGTTTTGAGTGCCAAGTAAAGACCGGCCATGGCACCAATAGCCAACGCAATGCCAATCCAGACAAGGCTGATTGCCGTTGCCCCGGTGATGAGGAATAGGGTGGCTGCCGTGGCTAAGAGCATGCCGAAAGCCGACACCATGTTGCCTCGTGGTGCACTTTTGACGTTGCCGAGCATCTTCAAGCCGACGATGAATAGCACCGCAGCTAACAGGTAAACGTACTTGACGGTAATTTCTTGGGTGGTCACTGTTTCTTGGGGCTCTTAAACATGCGAAGCATACGGTTGGTCACAACATAGCCGCCAACCACGTTGATTGTCGCAAAGATGACTGCAAACATGCCTAGCAACACTCCGATATGTTCCAGGTCCAGTGTCTCACTGATTGAGCATACCAGTGCGCCAAGGATAGTAATACCGCTGATGGCATTTGAGCCGCTCATCAGTGGCGTGTGCAGTGTCGACGGCACCTTGGTGATGACTTCAAAGCCAATAAAGATGGCCAAGACGAAAATCGTAATGGGGATGAGTAATTCTTCCATAACAACTGTCCGATCGTTGACGTGTAATGCGTCTACGTTTCAATGGCCTTCATGACCATGGCATTTACCACCTGCCCGGCGTGGGTAATGGTTACGGATTTTTGGATCTCGTCTTCCCGATCCAGCTTTAGGTTTCCTTCGGTATCGACCATTTCCTTAAGCAGCGCATGGATGTTGTTCGCGTAGGCTTGGCTGGCATGAACAGGCAGGCAGCCCGGAAGGTTGAGGGTACCTTCGATGATGACCCCATTATCGGTGATAGAGCGTTGTCCTGGTTTTGTCATTTCGCAGTTGCCGCGTCCGATCTGGGTATCGGCTGCAATATCAACGATGACCGATCCGCTTTTCATCTGCCCAACAACGTCAGCGGGGATCAGCAGCGGCGGCGCCTTACCAAATATTGCCGCGGTGGTAATCACCGCATCGGCGCTCATTACATGTTTCGTCATCAACTCGACCTGCTGGCGACGTTCTTCATCTGTCTGCTGATTGGCGTAACCACCGGAGGTTGCGGTTTCTTGTTTTGTTGTCGGTAATTTGACGAAACGCCCACCTAGGCTCTTTATTTGTTCTTCAACTTCCGACCTCACATCATAGGCTTCAACTATCGCCCCCAGCCTTTTGGCGGTGGCGATCGCCTGTAATCCCGCCACCCCGGCCCCGATCACGAAGACGCGGCTTGGAGCAATCGTGCCTGCTGCGGTCATCATCATGGGGAACATTTTTGGGCACGCATCAGCAGCTAAAATGACGGCCTTGTAGCCGGCCATATTGGCTTGGGAACTTAGAACATCCATGGCTTGGGCACGCGTGATTCGGGGAATGAACTCCAGCGAAATGGCCGTCACCTCCCGATCGGCCAACACTTTGATCAGTTCCAAATTCGATAGGGGTGACAGCATTCCTATCAGCACGGCCCCTTCACGCATCTGCGAAACTTGTTCAATCGAAGGTGGGTTGATTGTCAGAACAATATCCACTTTGCCGCAAAGTGTCGCCGCGTCTGCACGGGAGACCACCTTCGCCCCTGCCTCCTGGTAGCTCGTGTCATCGGCATGTGATCCTAGCCCGGCGCCAGTTTCAATGAGGACTTCATGTCCTGCAGTAGTCAGTGATTTGACCACTGAGGGCGTCAACGCTACGCGTGTTTCGCCCTCTTGCTGAATGGGCACCGCCAATTTCATTGGGAATTGCCTTTGCGTTTTCGACTTGGGTTTCTATCCAAGGATCGAATCAGTAATGCGGGGAGCAGTTTGGTGAGGTCACCCGAATATGGTTACGGGATACCTCCGCAATTTTACGGTCAAGAGAATAGGCAAAAGTTGGGAAATTTCAAAACTCCGGTTGCCTGGCCAAGAACAGTCGGCCAGTATTTCATGGTTCGTTCGCCCAAATGTTACGCTCACTTTAACATATTGGCATGCAAACATTCCTTGTTAAAACGAGCAGCCGTGATCAAATGGTAGAGATTACCAGTCAGATCCAATCTATCGTAAGTCAATCCGGTCATGACGATGCGATGGTAACAGTCTACGTTCCCCATACCACTGCGGGAATAACGATTAATGAAAATGCGGACCCTGACGTGGTTCACGATATGCTTGGGCAACTCGATCAGATGGTTCCATGGCACCAACCTTTCTACCGCCATGGTGAAGGCAACAGTGCATCGCACGTCAAGGCATCCATGATGGGCTCAAGCGTGACTGTGATGGTGACCGGTAGTTGGCTTATCCTTGGCCAGTGGCAGGGCATCTATTTTTGTGAGTTCGATGGCCCACGATCACGCAAAGTGATTGTCAAGGTTGTCCCGGATTAAAAAAAACCCCGCTGCCGCCGAAGCGACAACGGGGCGGAGGGGAGAAAGCTCTCTTGTTGACTAAAATCGGATAACTTCCTCGGTTGCCTACAATTTTTTGCCTGATCCCCTGATTTCAATCAAGCACATGTTCGCATAAAACAACCTTCTTAAGCCTCCTGGAGGCTTCTGTCAAGCTATCAGCGGTGAATGTTAATAACTTCCATATGCTGGCCGAGAGGGTGCTCCAATCATCATGGACTTCAGCGTCAAATCCATCACTCGAATTGCCAGATGGGCCCGGTGCCCACCATCATTAGGCCCAATTTCAATCTGCTTCTGCCAGTTCGGGCCGGGCAAGGTGATGATTCGTGGCCGCCTCGTACATTCGGGCGATCCTCAGTAATCTTGCTTCGTCGAAAAGGGGGCCCAGAAGCTGAATGGATACCGGTAATTTGGGGTCGCCGTTGAGGGGCTTGGTGTGACCTGCGGGGATACTGATCCCCGGGATCCCGGCCAGGTTGGCGGTTGCGGTATAAATGTCATTAAGGTACATCGCCAGAGGATCGCTGGTCTTCTCGCCGATCTTAAATGCGGGGCCGGTACTTGTGGGGCAGAGAATTGCATCACATTTTTCAAAAGCACCATCAAAATCCTGTTTGATCAATCGCCGGACCTTGAGTGCTCGGAGATAATATGCATCGTAGTATCCGCTCGAAAGGACATAGGTGCCCAGCATAATCCGTCGTTTGACCTCATCGCCAAATCCCTGTGATCGCGAGCGGCAATAGAGGTCAATCATATCCTCGGCATCATCGGCCCGACGGCCATATCGTACGCCGTCATAACGGGCCAGGTTGCTGGATGCCTCGGCGGTCGCCACGATGTAGTAGGTCGCAATACCATACTCTGTGTGCGGGAGGTCAACTTCGACAATCTGGGCGCCAAGGCCGCGAAATACCTCGACTGCTTCATCAATTGCACCTGCCACGGATGGGTGATTGGCATCAGAAAGGTATTGGTTTGACAAGCCGAGCCTTAGCCCGTCAACTGGTTGATCCAGATTGGCATGGAATGGTCCCCCGGGGGCATCGACTGAAGTCGAATCAAGCGGGTCGGGGCCACAAAGCACTTCTAATAGTAATGCCGCGTCACCTACGGTATGGGCAAATGGCCCGATCTGGTCAAGGCTTGAGGCGAAGGCCACTAGCCCGTAGCGGCTGACGCGTCCATAGGTGGGTTTTAAGCCCACGACACCGCATAATGCCGCCGGTTGGCGGATCGAACCACCCGTGTCGGAGCCCAGGGCTCCAGGCGCCAGATCCGCCGCTACGGCTACGGCCGAGCCACCAGACGAACCGCCGGGCACGCGGTCAGTGGACCATGGATTGCGTGTGGTTCCGAAAGCTGAGTGCTCCGTGGATGAACCCATTGCAAATTCATCTAGGTTGGTCTTGCCAAGTACGATCGCACCAGCAGCCTCAAGTTTTTCCACCGCAGTGGCAGTGTATGGAGCAGAAAAATCCTCAAGAATCCGCGATGAGCAGGTTGTGCGGCCATAGGGTGTACACATATTGTCCTTGATCGCTATTGGAATACCGGCCAGTGGCCCGGCGTGGTCGCCGGCATCTACACGTTGTGCACGTTGAAGGGCCTGGTCGGCAAAGATCTGGGTAAACGCATTGAGTTTAGGGTTGTACCGCTCTACGCGATCAAGGTACTGTTGGACAATTTGGACCGATGTGATCTGGCTGCCTGCAATCGCATCACGCAGGTTGACCAAGGTGGTTTGTGTGGGATCCCAAGCCATTGACATTTTGTTTCTAGGCGTTTCTGCCTTCACCGAGAACTTTGGGGACCTGGAAAAACGGGGGCGACTTTTTCGGTGCATTGGCAAGGACATCCGCAACCGCCATGCCCACTGATGGCTCGTCCGGACGCAGTGCATTTGTCACATCCAATGCATGTGCCATTGGCTCGACACCGTCCACATCGAGTGCACTGAGCTTGTCGATATACTCAAGAATAGCTTCTAATTGTTCACGGAAGTGCTCCACCTCAGCATCGCTTACGGTCAAGCGACATAGCTTGGCCACGTGACGCACCTGTTCTTCGCTTAGTTTTTCAGGCATGCATGTTTCCTCAAGGAGGTTCCAATATACCAAACCGGCACCGCACGGGTTGGCGGGCACCAGATGCGGGAAATTGCCCTAATGGATAAGATACCGAGGATCCTCGCCGGTTAGGTCAGTGATTGTGAATTGCCATGCCAGATACAGGTCTTCTTGAGTGTTTTACCAATCCATCCATCGATCGCGATTACGTGATCGAGCATGTTAGTGAAGAGTTTACTAGCGTTTGTCCCAAGACCGGTCATCCTGATTTTGCTGTGGTGATATTGCGATACTGTCCTAATCACCAATGTGTTGAACTCAAGAGCCTCAAGCTTTATTACCAGAGCTTTCGCAATGAAGGGATTTTCTACGAAGCAGTTACGAACACGATTTGCGACGACCTGGTCAGCGTGATCCAGCCGAGATGGTTGCAGGTGGTTACCGATTGGAAAGGGCGGGGTGGTATCCGTTCACAGATTACGGCCAACCACGGTCCGGTAACGACAGGGATCTAGTCAAGCCCATGATTCAATGAAGATCAAACCATGTGATAACCGGCAGTTATTTGAGTGGAAGTTCAAACTTGGTCGGCCGGGGTTTAATGTCATGATTGTACATCACGGCAAGGTTGGAAGTTGCAAGGTGCCAAACAGGGCGAATTGGTGGGAACGTTGTTCATGGGAGTCTTCAATACTTGGGAAGGATCAATTTTGAGCGTGTATCTGGATGAGTTGGATCTTCAGATGCGATAAGGCAATGTGGTCAAAGTGGGATCACGAGTTTCGGTAGCAGCAAATGGAACCATCAAGTCAGATTGCAGTGATCATTCCGGCGGCCGGCTCCTCCCGGCGATTTCAAGGTGCCGCGGATGCCCCATTACGGCCGAAAAAAAGCAAGATTGAAATAGTTCTGGCCGGCCGACCTATGTTTTTGCGCAGTGTTGAACTGTTCATTAAACGGCCTTCGGTCATTCAGATTATTCTGGCGGTTGATCCTGATTCGATTGATGAGTTTTGTTTTAAACATGGCGATAAACTTGGTTTTCACGGGGTTGATATTGTTGCCGGCGGCAGAGCCGGAAGATGGGAAACTGTGCTGCAGGCAATAAAATCGGTGCAATCAGATTGTAGTCATATCGCTGTACATGATGCGGCCAGGCCACTTACCTGCGCCCGTCTAATCGACGAGCTTTTTGAAGCCTCGCGGCGATTTGCTGCCGTGGTGCCGGGTTTGCCGATTAATGCCACGGTCAAAAAGGTTGCAGATGATGCGGCGAATGGATCAGGGGATTCTGATCCACTCGATACAATTCTTGGACCAGCACCAGAAGGGAAATCCGTGATTCGTCACGTTGTGGAAACGGTGAACCGTGATGATCTTGTAGAGGTTCAGACACCACAAATTTTCGAAGTGGATCTTCTGCGTCGAGCTTACGCACAGGTGGCCGATGGTAAAGTCAACGCCGATAGTATTACAGATGACGCTGGTCTGGTGGAATTGCTGGGCGAGCCGGTACACGTGGTTGAGGGCCATACTGCAAACTTCAAGATTACAAGGCCACAGGACTTGCAACTTGCCGAGGCGGTTGCGGTGTCTGCGGAACAGAAGAAAGTTGATAACCTGGGCGCCAAACGTTTATTTGCCAATGATGATGACTAGCCTTGGCATATGCAGTCTGGCCTGTTGCGGTTTATGGTGGCTGGGTACCAACAACAACTGGTAGTCAATCGAGGGAAGACTCGCCGTGATGATGCGACCGGTTATGGTACCGGTTAGTCGAGCGTTTTGAGAAATTGGGTTACGGGAGCATTCTTGTCGAGTTCCAGTGCCCGTTTTGCCGCTTGTTTCATCTTTTCCTTGCTCCCGATCCTGTGGTGGATTGCCGCCAGACGTGTCCATTGAATCGGTTCGTGGGGTTCAAGGATGGTCATGGCGTTGATATGGCGTAGGGCTTCTTGTGGATTGCCCCGTTGCAGTTCAATGGCGGCCGCTAATTCCCTGTAGGTCGTGTTATAGGGTTCACGATAGAGTGCTCGCTGTATCGCCGAACCGGCCTGTTCAAACCTGTTGGCGCAGCGATGCAAGTTGGCCAGTTCCACAGATCAGTGTCCGCCATGAAATTCCATCTGATCCAATTGCTCAAGGGGACCAAGAACCGTGTCAACCTTGCCGTGTGTCAACGATAGGTGTACCAGTGCCTTCATCGGCCATGGATCAACCGGACGTATCGCCGCGTAGTTCCCCACGGCACGGCGTGCTTCTTCAAAGCTTTCTGATTCGACGGCCTGTACGGCTGCAGTCAGTAAAGAGTCAGCATCTGAAGCATTTGACTTGTCTAGTCCCCACAAATGCACTTGCTCATCTGCCCAGGTTCTCGTTGTCGAAAACCAAGGCCGCTCTAGCGGCCGACAAAGCGATTAATTCACGATGTTGCGGGTAACGTTCTAGTGCATCGTTTAGCACTCGACGAGCGTTTCCGTTATCCCGTTGGCGCAGGTACATGTGAGTTGCTAGCAGATCACCCAGCAAGTGTTCAGGGTTGATGCTGTAAAGTTATTTGATGGCATATTCAGCTTGTTCGAAGTTGTAATTGTCCAGTCCAATTCGACCGGTGAGATACCAGGCATCTCCTGAGATGGGATTAAGTGTTAGTGTTTCGGTCAGAGCAATTGTGGCCTGTTGTGGATTGTCCTTTTCAAACAGCAATCTAGCTTCGGCCAGTTTGGCAGGCCAGTGGAACCGGTCCAGCTCTTGGTGTGCCTTGCCTAAAAGGACCATCGCGAACTGATAATCGCGGCTGGGCCTGCCTTCTAGCCGGGCCAGAAGCGTTAAAGCCTCCGTTGCCACTACAAGTTGGTGTGCATCATTTACGACACTGTCCCTTAGTAGCAGCTGGCGCCATGGCACAAGTTGCTCAATGGCCGCTTGTGTCTGCCCTAACTGCACCAAGGCCTTGGCTCGAATGACGGCGCCATGAGCCGAAGGATCACTGGCGGTCATTTCGATCGCCATTTCCGGTTGACCTTGCTGAACAAACGCCTTGGCTCGAACCAGGGGCGGCACGCTTGGATCAGATAGCACAGGATCCGTCAACTGGAACCTGTATAGGGCAATTTCAGCTTGTTCAGCGAGCGTCAAATGTTTCAAGCGGTCCCACTGACCGTGGAAGATCATCAGGTGTCTTCGTTGGCCTTCGTCGAGAGTTGTATCCTCAAGCAAGGCTCTGACGATTGGAGATGGCTGGGGGCGGATTGCGGCTGCTGGCGTATTTTGCGCAACGGCTAAAGTCAGGAAAATAAGGGTTGTTTTATGTACCGACAACAAAAATTGCATATGGCTGAATCCTGGCAGATAGTCTAGGATCACCGACCATGGCCGACCATGCTGACTGCCAACTTGCCCAACAGTTTCCGATCCTCAATCGAATGATTTTTCTAAACCATGCCGGCGTGGCCCCTATCTCAGGGCCCGCTGCTGAGGCATTGCGACGTTATGCTGACCAAGGTGTAACGCAGGCCTATGTCGGTAGTGGGTGGTATGCCCAGGTACATCACGTTAAAAAAATGGTGGCAAAACTAATTGGTGCCAGAGGTGAGCATGAAATTGCCTTCATGCCCAATACGTCTACGGGGTTAAATATGGTGGCAGGGGGCCTCGATTGGCGAGAAGGGGATGATGTGGTGATTACTAACGTCGAATATCCGGCCAATAGATATCCTTGGGAAAATCTTAAGCGCAAGGGTGTATCGGTTATTGAAGTTGCGCAGCATTCAGATGGGCGAGTACATGCTGAAGATGTAATGGAGGCGATTACGGACCGCACCCGCGTGGTGGCCATCTCACATGTCCAGTACAGCAGTGGCTGTTGTATTGATTTGAAGCCGATTGCAAAGATGGTTCATTTGGCAGGTGGTTACCTGTGCATTGACGCAATTCAAAGTGTGGGTGCAATACCCGTTGATGTTCAGGCAATGGACATCGACTTTCTTTCAGCAGATGGCCACAAATGGATGCTGGGACCGGAAGGGTGCGGCATCTTCTATTGCGGTGAAGACTTGATTGAGATGATCCATCCACCGGTCGTGGGATGGATGTGTATGGTCAATGCCGAACAATATGGCGACTATCAATTCGAATTCACCAATGATGGGCGGCGTTTTGAGCCGGGAAGCTATAACATCCCCGGTATCTTGAGCCTTGGTGCCAGTATCGAGTTGCTTTTACAAGTTGGAATGGATGAGGTTTGGTCCGCCATCGAGTCGCTTACAACGTATCTTTGTGATGGCTTGGCAGAGATTGGATATCCCGTTTTCAGCCCGAGGCATCACGATGAACGCAGTGGAATCGTAGCCTTTGATGTGCCCCGGTCCCCGCATGGTGTAAAATCGGAAATGTCACCGATGGAAATTGTTGCTAGGTTGGCAAAAATGGGGATTGTTATTGTTGAGCGTGAGGGGCACTTGCGTGCCAGCCCGCACTATTACAATACTCCGCAGCAAATCAGATCATTGATTGAGGCCTTGGATTCTATTTCTAATGGCTAATGGTGGGGATAAGGTTCCACGGTCTTGTGCCAACCCTTGCCCTTGGGTACTGAGACATCGAGAATTTTCAGGTCCACTTTTTCATTGAGTTTTACATTACTCAGTTCAACGGTCTGCCGGTTGGGGCCATCATCCAAGGTAGAGGCTCGTATGGGTATGCAGGTTATGCTGTGATACCACACGTCAATCTGCTTGACTTCGGTTCGCCGAGTGGGTTTGGGTGTCATACGCATGTGAATGGAGTTGGCTGGATCCTTTTTGTTCGGCGATATGATTGAAACATCGAAATGTTTAAGAATGAGATCTTTACGGGCGGTGATTGGTAGGAAAAAGGGGCCATCACCGTCAGCCAATGGGTCGGATGCAGTTTTGTCAGGTGGGACGATCTCACGCTTGGTGAAAATCTTTTCGTTGTCATCACGATCAACCAGCCAACGCCCATCAAAAATATACCATTGGTTCTGCTTCTGGGGACGTCGGTCAATGAGTAGCTGGACCAAATGAATGGAAAACTTGGCCGGCGGCCCGGTGGCAAAAACGATCCGGCCCTTGCGTATTTCCTTCTCGTCGAGCACGCCAATGCCTTCAACCTTTTCCAACTGAAGATCGGCTACAATTGACTTGGTACCCTCTAATCGCTTTTCAATAATTCCCAGCCACTGTTCAGCAGTTGTTGAAGACGGGACCTGGTTTGGTAAGGGTGTTGAAGCATCGAGCCTGCAACCTAGGCCGGCAAAGACAAGCATGAAAATCAGTGGTACCAGGGACTTCATTTGAGCTGTGGATGGTTGTGAGGTTGGTAGGGTGTTGAGGAGGATCAACGCCTTGTCAATTAGTTTTCCCTGATCACTGACAAGACGTAATTCAATCAATGCCACAATAATATTGATGATGATTGCCGAGATCGCCAATGCCAGGTGAATCTCCGCCGGCCAGAGTATATTTACAGTCGGATCACAACCTGCGCCCCCAATCATTGCAGCCAGTGTTCCCCCAATTGCGACTAAACCTGAAGCCAGAACCCTTATTTTTCGCGATAATGACGGCGCCACAAAATCATTGTGTTGCATCCCTCCCTTGTCCACCGCCGCCTGTAACCATTTTGAGGTTGCCATGAAATATGTGAATATTGCCACATGCGTCAGGGCACACATCAGTCCACAGGCAATACCGATCGCAATGTGGGTTGAATATACGGTCATGGCTCCGGATTCCACATCCAATGCAGACAGGCCGATGGTGAAAGCCATGGCCAACAAGATGATATTGGCCGCAGATAAACCCAAGGCGATTGAAAACATGCGGGTATTTTACCGAAAGGTTTCGATTGATATCTGCCATTGCCCCCAATTAGGGTAATTGGGCTCTAGCAATCCAGATAAAGGCCGAATCCCGCGTACAGTTGCGGCGTATTCGTGCTGGATGGCGAATTGCATTTAATCCAGCGGGGTTCACCTTTCAAGTTGTTCCTGACCAGACTGTCATTGGAGTATATATGTCGTAACCAGGCATGGTTGAAATGCAGTGCGATTGAAAGTCCGAGGGGTTTGGATCTACACCAAGCCCCAAAGATTAGGGGCATCTGGAGGGCAATCCACCTTTAGGACGCTTGCGGCAGGTCGCGAAATATAAAGCGGGTTGGATCAAGCGCGTGAAGACGATCGACAATCTGATCGCCCGTACGGCAGTGGTCATTAACCAGCCAGCCAGCGAGGCTTGGATGGGCGGCCAGCCGATCAACTTGTTGCCGCACCTGGCTGCCACCAGCCACATTGCGGGATAGTGGTACTGATTGGATTACGAGGATCCCTGCCCGGTCCGCAGCGTCGAACAGTACATCGGAGCCGAAATGGTCTTGGACCACGAGAAGACTATCACCGCCAATCGGAAGGATATGTTTTTCATCATCGGGTGTGATCGATACCACTGACTGGTAGTCATACTGGCGACCGTTGACCAATAGCGTTGATTGGGGATCGCCTTTTGGCGTTCTTACGGATGTCATACCCAAAGTGGATGTCATCTTGTCGACCGCCTTGTCGTCGGCCAGGAGTGTTAAGGTGAACTTATAAAGTTCCTGTTCCCCCATCCCTGATGGCCACCACCGTTGGGGTTCGCCGATGGAAAAATGGATTTCGCCATCACCGTTGTGAAGTTCAGCAGACGTCTGGTGGATAAAGATACGCTTGCGCGGTCCGACCAGATTTATGTGCACTTCCATCAAGTCCATATCCGCTTGGTCGTTTCCGCCAACTTGAAAAGCGACATCGATCACCGCTTGATCTTCGTCTACATAACGAACCAGTGGTCGTACTGATTTAATGAGCCATTTTTTGTCGTATTTGGTAACCATAGTGGATGCCTCCAAAAAGCGGCAGCAAGTTCTGGATTATTCTCCCGATATGCCTCAAAGGCAACTCGTATGCGTAGTCTGTGATCCAGTTACCCACAGCATATCAGCGGTAACCTATGTGACCCCTATAATCCACATGATCCAACATTTGGTGGATTCCA
>Ga0310125_10001001_pt1 | contig 13952 bp, 13 predicted proteins | sample CB11b_Tmax_Bot8__FD_203508 | JGI IMG/M metagenome (GOLD analysis project Ga0310125, IMG submission 203508) | Marine microbial communities from Western Arctic Ocean, Canada - CB11b_Tmax_Bot8 | ecosystem: Environmental > Aquatic > Marine > Oceanic | place: Canada: Western Arctic Ocean | collected... | reverse complement strand
GAAGCCGTCGCAGCCGATTCCACCAAGGCTTATTCAATGCTCAAGGCGCGATCATGATCCCATATGAAAAGACCGTGAGGTCAATGATGCTCCAAAAGATCGCCCAGGCAACGAGCATGGGGAAGCGGGGATTAACGATGAAGTGAACGCCCCAATTTTTAATGATGTTTTCGATTTTCATTTATACCTGCAATATGGATGATCTCAGAACATATGGCGTGTTGCAGCACAAGCGAGACATGAAATACCGCTCGAAACATATTCTCGAATATGCATTGTTGCGTGTACTCACCGCACTCCTGCGGATACTTCCCTATCGGGCAGCATTGTTCATAGGGTGGCTGAACGCGTGGTTCGCCTTCCATGTTGTTCGATTTCGCGTTGACGAAGCGAAAAGACGCATCCGGACGGTTCTCGGCGAAAACGTTTCCGACAAGGACACAACCCGCATTGCCTGGCAATCATGGAAGAATATTATCTTCAGCAGTGTAGAAATGATGCGCATGGACCTGATGACACGGAAATGGATTGAATCCGTCTTGGACGCCGAGGAATTATTTGCAACTTTAAAGAATCAGACGGATACGGGTCATGGAGCAATATCGGCCGTGGCCCACATGGGATCATGGGAACTCGCCGGCGTATACGGTCATCTGATTGGAATCCCGGTATTTACGTTCGTCGCTCAGCAAAACAACCCGCTCGTCAACGCTTATCTTAATCGCTTGAGGCAGCGTCCGGGAATAGAGGTTATCTCAAGAGGAACGCATGCCGTCAGGGACATACTGAGGCACCTGAAAAATGGCTATTTGCTCGCCATCCTGCCGGATGTGCGCATGCGCCAAGGGGGTATGATGGTTCCTTTCTTGGGAGGGGAGGCCAATGTCGGAGAAGGCATGGCCATGTTTGCCCGGCACTGTAACGTTCCGATTTTTCCGAGTATCATCACTCGCCAAGGATGGACCCACCACAAGGGGAAGGTAGGCCCGACAATATGGCCGGATTCCAGCCTCGACAAAGAAGCCGACATTTTACGCATGACCAGGGAAGTCCTTTGTTTCATCGACGAGGAGGTTCGCAGGGATCCCGGCCAGTGGTTTTGGTTTAACAAGCGCTGGATATTGGATCCAGTGGAATGACAATTCACACTTGCCCTGTTCGGGATTACATAATTAGATCGTTGCCATGATCACAATCAACCAACATTTCCTGAAACTTGAGTCTTCTTACTTGTTTTCAGATATAGCGGCACGCGTCAATGCTTTCAGCGACGCCAATCCCGACCGATCGGTTATCAAACTCGGAATCGGCGATGTCACCGAACCTTTACCGCGGGCGTGCATTGAAGCCCTCCATTCAGCCGTCGACGAGATGGCAAAAACCGACGGAATTCGCGGCTACGGCCCCGAACAGGGTTATCCGTTCCTGCGGGAGGCAATTGCCAGGTTTGACTACCAGGCGCACGGTATCGAAATCACTCCGGATGAAGTTTTCGTCAGCGATGGGGCAAAGTGCGACACGGGAAATTTTCAGGAGCTGTTTACCGCTAAAGTAAAGGTGGCGGTCCCTGATCCCGTTTACCCGGTCTATGTCGACACCAACGTCATGGCAGGCAGGAGCGGAGACCCTAAGCAAGGGCGATATGCGGGGCTCGTTTACCTCGAATGCCATGCGGGCAACGGATATGTGCCCACGATTCCGCAACAATCAGTGGATTTGGTCTACCTCTGTTCCCCAAACAATCCAACGGGGGCAACCGCGTCGAAGGAAGAACTGGCCGCATGGGTTGAATACGCGAAAGCCAATAAGGCACTGATTCTGTTTGATGCTGCATATGAAGCGTTTATCAGGGACGAAACCTTGCCGCACAGCATTTATGAAATCGAAGGAGCAAAAGAAGTCGCAGTTGAATTCAGAAGTTTTTCAAAGAGCGCAGGATTTACCGGAACGCGATGCGCCTTTACAGTTGTCCCTGAACAATGTCGAGCCTTTGACTCGAAAGGAAATCTCCACAAATTACACGCACTCTGGAATCGACGACAGGCTACAAAGTTCAATGGTGTCGCCTATCCCGTGCAACGCGCTGCCGAAGCCGTGTATTCGCCCGAGGGTGTCGCGCAGACGCGAGCACTCACTGATGCCTATATGCAAAATGCCGTGATCGTACGCGAGCGAATGACGTCAATTGGCTATGAACTCGCCGGAGGGGAAAACTCACCATATATTTGGATCAAAACCAACACTGATTCGTGGAGCTTTTTTGATAGATTACTGAACGAGGCGGCTGTTGTTGTCACACCTGGAAGCGGCTTCGGATCGTGCGGCGAAGGCTACATTCGAATTAGCGCATTTAATAGCCGTTCCAATGTCGAAGAAGCCATGGAACGCGTTAGTGAGGTGCTGGGTTAAGCCGGTCGCTACACAGGCTGGGGCGAAGCTGAAGTGGATTCGGACGGTGCCGAGTCACTAGAAGCAGAATCTTCGCGTTCACCGAGCATATTTTCAAAAACTCTCAACTGGTCCCTCAGCGTTCGCTCGCGCGCGGCAAACAATTCAATCTGGCGAAGATTCTCGACATTCGTATCCACGATCTCCCGCACATCCTGTTCGATCATCTCGTCAAGGGGTCCTGTGAGTCCGCCATTGACATGAGTCACTTCGCATTCGCCGTCGACAACGCCTTCATTTATCAAATGTCGAATTGCAAGAATATTTAGCGGGCCATACCGGCTGCCATCAATGAGCGTTACCATCCAGACCATCCGCAACGCTTCGACATCTTCCACAACTTGCCACGACTTTTGGTCCTCGGACACCTCATGGCCTGGACCGATGCGAGCTTGCGATGCCCAAACGCGCAGATCCGATAGTTGCGCGGGACCGTAGACCTCATTTTCATCGAGTTTTAGATACCACTGTGCTTCGACTTCCGTGGCGGCGTCAGGGTCGCTGCTTGTCTCCGGGTGGACTCCCGCCCCTCCGAAACCGACCCCAAAGTAAGTCAGTGACTCTACCATTGCATCAATCTGAGCGAGATGCGCATCCAACCTCGAATTCCGCTCTGCTTGATACTGTTGCCTGTTCTCCTCAAGTGCCTTTTTCAGCGCCTTTTCTTTCGCATCTCGAACAGCCATTTCTCGTTTCAGTTTCTCATTGAACTCACAATGTGAAGTGTCAAGCTGTTCCTGTAACTTTTGAATATGTGCGGTCTGACTGGTGCTCGCTTTACCGTTTTCGGAATTCGTCGACAGGGAACGACTCTTATTCTCTTTCTTGAGCATCGTCAGCTCTGCTTTAGGGGCCGATAGTTCTTCAGCATCTGCAGCAGCGCGCTGTTTAGATTTTAGATCTTTGACTTCCTTCTTGAGCTCGTTCTCCTTTTCCGCGGAACTCCGCGTCAGTCCATCGCATTTGTCTTTCAATCGATCGACTTCGGCTTCAGCCTTCTTGACTTTTAGCTCCCGAGTGCGTTCAACACCTTGTCGCTTCGTCTCAAGCAGATCTATTTCTGTTCGGAGTTTTGTAACTTCCCTGGATAAATCACTCTTCGTCTTTTCCGACTCAGCAAGCGCTTCTTCCAATGTCTGCCGAGCCGACACGACATTCGAAGGTTTGGCTGGAGTCTTCACTGGTTTACCGGAATTGCTTGCCGCCAATTGTGAAGTTGCAGGCTGATCGGTAGTCTTTTTTAATGGAAGGATCGTATGTCCGGTCTTACTCTTTATCGGTGACCGCTTTGATTTTGACTTCTCTGCCGCTTCGCCCTGCGTTGCCTTCAGAATCGTTGAAGCAGTTATTTTGCGTCCGGTGACCTTGTTCTCGAGCACGCTATCCATGCTGAGTACTCCCTCGCGGAAGAGATTAGGAATGGCCAAAAGATTCAAAGGTCCACGCTTCTCACCCCAGTTCAAGGTCACCAGCCACTCCATCTTGAGCTCGGGAACGGCTTCGGCGCGGACCCAGTCCTGTCCATTGTGGGAAACTTCGCTATCTGCCGATAGACGCCCCTGTTCGGCCCATTCGGCGAGAGTTCGAAGCGCGAGATCGCTGCGGACATTGTCCGGTCCAGTCCTTATGCTCCAGCAAGATTTTGACTTTCGCGAGGAAATAGCCATGTTTCAAAAGCCGAGAGAATTTCCCGCAATCACATCGCGTTCATCCTTCTTCCGGCGTTCAGCGAGTTGATCGAGATATGAGGACTCACTGAGCAGAAGAATACCCGCTTCGCGGTCATAACCGGCTTCCGCAAACTCATCAAAACGTCGCCACAAGAAAAACGCTTCAAGGTCCTCCATGAGTTCCGCCTGGAGCTGGGGATCACTTGCTTTTCCCTTGTTTGCTGCCTTCCATTCAGCGACCTGGTCGCGCTTTAACCACTTTGATTCGGCGGCATTGACTTTGAGAAACAATCGCAACTCATCGCTAGTTAGAGCCTATCCGAAAAGGCGCTGATAAGCCGCAAAGATGCGCAAAAGTTCGCAAGAAAGAGACATGATAAATCAGCTTTATGGCTTGACGAATAGTACCGCAACATGCTAGTGTCCAACAACTTACAATCACATAAGGAGTTGATCATGCCAGCATGTGCGACACAAGATAGACTAAACGAGACAGCCGCCGTGGACAACCTGCTTCTGCCAGTGCCGGACACGGACTTTCGTGATTATCTGGAGGAAGTTGAGCAGGTGGTCAGATTCGCGCCGGAAATCATTGAGGCGATCGAGAAGGATCTGGATGCGCACGCACGCGAGAAGAAGCGACTGCGGCAGGAGGATCGGAAGTTCTTCGAAAGCCGGACCGCTGATCTTCCTGAACTGAACATCAAGGAGCAGGCTATACTGGCAGATGCATTGCAGCTTGCTGTCGGTCGGCCGCGGATGCCGGCTGATGCGGTATACGTGTTTTTGATGATTCGCGGGTTTCTCGGTTCGTTAACCACGAAACCGGCCCGACGGTTTCTGCGCGAGTCGATGAGCTTGTACGGATTCGTTGAGGGGCGGGGACTGAAGATGCCGGCGGTAACGACGATTCTTGAGAACGTAAACCTGGTCAGCCATGCGACCCGCGAACTGATCTTCAGCAAACAGATGGCATGGGTCCTGCAGGAGGAGTTCGACGATTTCAGGAAGCTGACGATCGATAGCACATCGGTGAAGGCCAATAGCGATTGGCCCAACGATGCGAAGATCCTTACGGGTCTTTTGACACGAGCCCATCGTCTTGGGCAGAAGCTGCATATTTTCGGGCTGGCGGATTTTCGTAAGGGACACGTTGCGTGCTGGCTCAATGAGATGGACAAGCTGGAGTTTCAAATCTGTCTGGCCGCAGGCAAATCGAAGGCGAAGGGCAAAATAAAGACGCACTACCGGCAGTTGCTCAAGCGTGGTCGGAAAGCTGCTGAAGCCTTAGCGGCGCAATTCCGCGAACTGGAACAGGGCCTGTCGATAGACACACTGCCTCCCAGTCGCGGGGTGATTCTGCAGCGGGTTGTGGAGCAGATTCAGTGCGATATTGCCGATGCAAAGCGGGTTGTTCAGTACGCCCATGATCGGGTGTTTCACGACCAGAAGCTTGCCTCTACAGAGAAGGTTCTGAGTTTATCGGACGGATCGGCGGCCTACATCAAGAAGGGCAGCCGCAATCCGGTTATTGGATACAAGCCGCAGTTGGTTCGCAGTGAAAACGGTTTTGTCACCAGCCTGATCGTTCCGCAGGGCAATGCGGCTGACTCCATTAAGCTGGTGCCTGCGATCCGCGATTCAGTCACTCGCACCGGAGTGATGGCGCAACTGGTTAGCACCGATGATGGATATGCTTCGGCGAACGGACGAGATGAACTGCATGGCATGGGGGTGAAGGACCTCAGTATCAGCGGGGCCAAGGGCAAGAAGTTGACCGACCCGGATGCCTGGGAAAGCGAGGTGTATCGCGATGCACGACGCGATCGCTCTGCGGTGGAGTCGCTCATGTTCACGATCAAAGATGGGTTTGCCTTTGGCGAACTCGGCAGACGAGGAATCGATGCGGTCCGCGATGAACTGTTGGAGAAGGTGCTGGCATACAACTGCTGCCGCATCATCCTGATGAAGAAACGACGACGGGAGAAATTACAAGCGGCGGCCTGAATCGGGTCGCCGTACACCTCAGAGAAGAAAGCACCACGCAATGACTCTACCTAAAAACACCCGCAAAGACGCATACAGTGCTGCAGACCCCGTCGATCACAACTCAATGCTCGCTGCCAGAGGTACTGGCAGCCTGAAACATGGAACCCGAAACCTGGAGACCCGACTTGAAGAGCTTTTCGGATGGGGTCTAACTAGTGTGCCGAGTTAGAAGTCTCTTTCAAAAACGCTAAATTCATTGCACAAACGCAGGCGTCGCAAGCGACGCCCCTACATCATGTGCCGTTTTCATTGTAGTGGCGGCGCCCGTTTTCTCCAATCGTTTTGCGGGAAATCAATGACTCAGGACACTAGGAAAGCTTGAAGGCGCGATGCCGCATTCCTCCCCACTAACGTTCACAAAACATATATAAAGGAAAAAAAGTGGGTGGTCGACAACTTTGTTGTTACTATAGAACTCTGCCACCTGCATCAGGAGCGCTCATGGCGGAAGTACTGACCATAAATTTCTATAGCCCTATTCCGGTGTTCCCGCTGCCGGATTGTGTTCTGCTTCCGCACATAACGTTGCCACTTCATGTTTTTGAGACTCGGTATAGAACCATGGTGAAGGATTCGCTTGATTCTGACGGGCTTATCGCGATAGCACTGTTTTCGCGTACGCTGAACAAGGACGAGTATCTTAACGGAAGTCCCTGCCTAAGACCCTGCGTCTGTGTCGGACATATTCGCCAGTACGAAATGCTGCGCGATGGTCGTTACCTGCTGTTGCTCCAGGGAACCTGCCGTGCGCGAATCGTACGTGAAGTAACCCATGCTCCCTACCGAAAAATCGTGGTTGAACCCAGCGACCTTGAAAACCGGGACACGGCGGCGCTGATGGCTTACCGGACGCGCATTCAATCACTGGCAAACGATCCCGTTATGAATCAACTTGATGACATTAACAAAGTCCGGCAGCATCTCGAACCAACACACTCGAGTGCCGCCATCATCGACGGTGTCATCGCGTCTTTGTTTTCGGATAAGGAATCACGCTACATGATGCTTGCCGAAACCAATCCGATTGCGCGTGCGACCTGGCTTATTCGTCAGATGGAATCCATCCGAACAGGGTTGATTCAAGAGCGCTGAGCGGAAGCTATCACAGTACCAAGATTCGGCCAGACGGTGCTGGCCTCCCACATTGCCCTTACTTCCTATAACCGGTGTGGGAGGCCACTACCGTCTGGCCGATTGAGCGGGGTTTTTGAGATAAGAACTTCTTGAGTTACGACGGTCGCTTTGTAATCACTTATTCCAACTTCATTGGACTGTCCCCTTCGAGCATGGAGGTGAAGGTGGACGAGGCGTCCCGCCGAGTTACTAGGGTAAGCCTATAGAATTTAACTCGGCGGGACGCCTCGTCCACCCGAAACTGCATAGCGGTGAATGCGGCCTAAGCTTTAAGCAATGTTCGGACAAACCCAATGTCCTTCCCCGAAATCATCATTTGCTTAATTCGCGGCTTCTTTGAGCAGCGGCTGCGAGCGTTTTGGCCAGGTCCGCGCCCACGGTCGTCTTTGAGAGGACATCCAGTCCGGCAACGGTGGTGCCGCGCTCGGAACTGACCGCGGCGATTAAGGATTCAGGCTCGTAAAGGCCGCTCGCCAGCAATTGCGCCGTGCCAATCAATGTCTGCCGGGCCAACATTCGCGCGTCTTCGTCATTGAGCCCCAGCGCCTGCCCCCCTTCGGCCATGGCGTTCAGAATGTAGCAGATGAACGCCGGGCCGGAACCGCTGAGAGCAGTCACGGCGTCGAAATGCTCTTCCTCGAGTTCGATGACTCGGCCAAAGCTCTCCAGTAACAGGTTTACCGTCTGCCGATCGCTTTCAGTGACAATGGCGTCAGCACAGAAAACGTTCATGCTCTCCGCAACCAACGCCGCAAGGTTTGGCATCACACGCACCACTCTGCCACCGGGCAGGCGAGATGCAATGGAAGCCAGTCGCTTTCCCGCCGCAATCGATATGAACAGCTTCCCCGAGGAGCTGTTGGATATGCCATCGAGAACTTCGTCAAGTTGCTGAGGTTTCACGGCCAAAAATATGACATCGCCCTCATGCACCACGTGGCGACTATCATACGTCACATGAACGCCAAGCGATTTATGAAGTTCCCGGCGACGACCGCCGTCAACGTCGGATACCGCGACATCGTCGATGTCAACAACACCTCCGCGAATCAAGGCAGACATAATCGCTTCTGCCATTTTCCCGCCGCCAATAAAGGCAATTTTCACTTCACCCCTCTCTATAAATCTTTGTGATACGCTTGCACACACATCTCCCGGGAGCAACGATGAAAATGTAATGATCTCAGTAAAACAACAATCGGATCCCGGCCGCGATCGAAAAAATGCAGAGAAGTAATTCAAATAACCTTTGAGGCACCTTCGTGATCAGCATGCGGCCGAGGAGAACACCGCACACAACCCCCGGCAACAGTGTAGCATCAAGCTTAAGTGAATCGGCGTTGATGATATCCAGGTCGGTCATGAAGGGTATTTTCACAAGGTTAACAAATAGGAAGTAGCGAGCGCCGATCCCGAGGAACTCCGTCTTGGGCATCTTGCGAACAAGCGCATAGACCGAATATATGGATCCTGCGGCGTTTGCCATCATGGTGGAAATGCCCATGGACAATCCTACAGCCCAGTGAAACAGTCTGGAGTCTCGAATGTGGATCAGGAAATCTGCGCGATATTTTTCGAGCAAATGTAGGGAAATCATGATCAGAACGATTCCTCCGATCACACGTCGCGAGGTCTCGTTTTCAATACTGCCCAGCAGCGCATAGCCGATCAGTACGCCAAGTACGGCAGGCACAATGAGCGGCCAGACCTGTCGCCAGGAGGCATATTTTCTAAAGAGTGGGTAGACGGTGAGGTCGCCTGCTATCAACAAGGGCAGAATGATCCCGACTGACTCCTTGGCGCCGAACAGTTCTGCCATCAGCAGAATGTTGATCATGGCCAATCCAGGAAAACCACTCTTGGAGAGTCCCACACAGCAAGCCCCGGCGAGCGCCAGGGCATACATGGTCAAGGTCATGTCAGGATAGATATGCAACGCCGCGACTTTTTCATTTCGCACATTCGCATTGCAAGACATTCCTCTGTGTAATAGAAGGAACCACTAAGCTTGCCATGCTAGCGGCATGGACACCAAGGAACAAAGGGGCACGAAGGGATTATACCCTTTGTGAAACTTCATGTCTTAGTGGTTCCTCTTATTCTTCTCCTGCGGTTGCCTGTCTCAAATGTCTCTGATATGGTTTTTGCCATGGTCGATCCTCACTCAACCTCCCCCGATTGGCAGAAACACAACGGGTCCGAAGTTATTCTGCCGGTTGGCGCCTTCGAACAGCATGGGGACCACATGCCTCTGGATACAGACAACCTGCTCGCAGAGCACTATTGCCGCTGGCTGGCAGAATCCCTCGACGCTGCGCTCCTTCCCGCACTTCGATTCGGCACGTCGATGGAACATCGCGGCTTTCGAGGTTCAATTTCCCTCCGCCCGGAAACGCTCATGCAGGTCATTCGCGATATTGCCGACGAAGTAGAACTGCAAGGCTTCCGAATCCTTGTGGTGGCAAGCTTCCACGGCGGCAATCACTGTCTGGTACCTGTTATTCGCGACATAAACCGCGGCGATCGTTCACTGAAAGTAATTCATTTTTTCAGCGGCGACCATTGGCCAGGCGGCATTGCCGAGTCGACACGCGATCGAGATTTTGACATCCACGCCGGAGAAGCTGAAACCTCAGCAATGCTGGCCGCTTATCCCGAATTAGTTCGCGAAGAGCGTACCGACATGTCTGTGGATAAAGGCGCGTCGATTCCACTTAAGGTGAATGATCTTACAACCTTCGGTATGGGTGTTGTGAATGCCACAGGTGTCCTCGGGCGTCCCAGTCTTGCCACAGCCGAGAAGGGCGAACGTATGCTCGCGGGGATGAAAGAAAGCGGACTCGCCTGGCTCAAGGACCGCATCGCCCGCCTTGAAGAAAATCCTCGCTACGCCGGCGCTGGCGGGATTGCGATTCGCGAGATGCGCCCCGATGACATCCCATCCGGAATTCGCATCAAGGAAGAGGCTGGATGGAACCAAACGGAATCAGATTGGCAATTGTTTCTCCAGTCGGATCCTCAAGGTTGCTACGCCGCGGTGCACATGGGCGGTGTTGTCGGCACCGTGTCGACGCTGAAGTTCGCCAATCAGCTCGCGTGGATTGGCATGGTGCTGGTCGACCCTGAGTTTCGCGGCATGAAAATCGCGACGCGCCTCATGCGTCGTGCTCTCGATTATCTGAATGGAAGTGAGACGGTAAAGCTCGATGCGACACCAGCGGGACGTGAAGTTTATGGCGAGCTGGGATTTAAGGAGGAATGGGGTCTTTCGCGAATGACCACGGCAGCAGTCATGCCGGTCGAAGAAGTTTCCGTTGGCGTGTCCGTACTCGAATCGGTAGACGTTGTCGCCGCTCTCGACATCGAGGCTTTCGGAGTCGATCGCCGCCCGGTTCTTACATCGCTGCTGTCACGCGCTCCAAGTTTGGCCTGGACCTGCGGTGGGGATGGAAGAGACGTCTCGGCCTTTTGTTTTGGAAGGCCCGGCACGCAATTCAGTCAGATCGGCCCCATCGTGTCGCGGGATGAAGAGTCGGCCAGACAGGTCATCGTCGCCGCGCTTCATCAGCTGCGAGGCCGACCGGCTGTCATCGACGTGCCCGACTGTCACGAACACATGCTCGGCCTGCTTGCTCAACATGGCTTCAGCAAAGAGCGCCCGTTCACGCGCATGTTCAAGGGGCCCAATGCCACGCCTGGCAGTCCTGAATTGGTGTTCGCCAGCGCAGGACCTGAGCTGGGTTGAGCAGATACGGCCATACGGCCGATCGTCCTCTCGTATGGCATGAAAATGTGGAAGGACAGTGGAAGTCGGCGAAACTGCCTTGCCCAACGTAGCAAGCAAGCTAAGCGCGAAGTCCGGTACTCGCCTCCCACCTTTTCCGTTCTAGTGAAAATTCTGTGTGGGAGGCGAGTACCGTCTCGCCGAACGAATAAGCGAGGGGTTTCGGACGAGTGAAGCTTGATATGGCTCCGCCAGAGCTGTTACGCTAAGGGTCTCAACTCATGGATTAAGTGTGGCACGAACTATGGCAAATACACTAACCGTCACCATTAACAAACTGGAAGAGCACATCGGCGCCGAAGTGCATGGCGTCGACATTTCATCCCCGGTCGACGAAGAAACGTTTGCGCAGCTTCGTGATGCACTTTACCGACATTCGGTGCTCGTCTTCCATGACCAGGAGATCGCGGACGAACAACATGTTGCCTTCAGTGAAGGTTTCGGCCCGGTTCAGATGACCCTTCCGAGCGATCCATATGGCGGTGGAGGTCCGATCAATCGAATTACCAATGTCGACGATAACGGCGATATCATTCCTGCCGACGACACGCGTTCGAAGTACCAAGCGGGCAACATGCTTTGGCATTCCGACGGATCCTTCAAGGCCGTTCCGCTAAAGGCCTCTCTGCTTTCGGCGAAAGTCGTACCTCCCAGCGGGGGCGCCACGGAATACGCCAGTCTTCGCGCCTCGTATGCCGCCCTTCCTGAGGGAAAGCAAACCGAACTCGAGGGCCTCGTTGCAGAACACAGCATGGCCTACTCTCGCGAGCAGATTGCTCCGGGATTGATGACCAAAGAGTTCCTCAAGGAAACACCGCCAGTCCAACACGACGTTGTACGTACCGTACCGGAAACGGGAGAAAAGGCACTCTACGTCGGCTCCTACGCCTCACACATCATTGGCTGGCCAACCAAAAAAGGGAGGGCCTTGTTAACGGAGCTGCTGGAGTGGGCAACGCAACCTCAGTTCGTCTATGCCCATGAGTGGAAGGCCAAAGATTTTGTCATCTGGGACAACCGCTCCTGCCTGCATCGTGGCCGACCCTGGGAATTTGGGGACTATAAGCGCATTCTGCACCGCACCACGCTTGCCGGTGACGGACCCACCGTCGCCTGATTGTCATTTTTTTCCAATAAAGCCCGGTACTCATACGAAGAACCCATGTATGCAACGGGAGAAATGCGTCCAGGTTTTGCAATTCAGCGTGAAAGTTGGTAGGCTGTTGCGGTACGGAAGGAGTCATTGTTACATGATTCGGAACATTCTGGTTGTAGCAATAATCGTCTCAAGCACAAGCGCAGCCTTTGCCGTCAAAACCGACTACCAGTTTTCGCGCTACCAGGTGATCCTCGACCGCATGCCGTTCGGCGAGCCGCCCCCGCCTGTAGCAGTGGCCCCGCCACCTGTGCAACCCCCCACCAAGGAGCCAGCAAAGAATTCTGTTTTGCACAGCCTGCGTATATGCGCACTGCGTGAGGTCGGTGGCGGTGAAGTGCGCGTTGGGTTCGTGAACATAAAGGAGAAGCCAGCCAAGACCTATTACCTGTACAAGGGACAGATGCAAGATGGAATACGGGTTGCGGACGCGGATTACGGAAAGAAAATGGCACTCCTTCAAAAGGATGGTGAGGAGCTTTGGATTGCGATGAATGCGGGACCCGGTGGCCCTATACCCGGATCTCAACCTGTAGTGGCGGCCGCTACCAAACCCGGCGTCAAAGCTGCACCGAAAAACGCAAAGAAGGGACAAGCCAAAGTAAGACGATCATATTCCGAGCGTCTCAAGCAGCGCCGCAAGCATGAAGAAGAGCGCAAACTGCAGATCGCGGCGGAAAAAGCCAAGTTGAAGCCCAGAGAATTGAAGCAGTATTTCAGAGAGAAGCAGATGGAACTTATTCGTACCGGCCAACCGGCCCTGCCGATTCAACTCACCCCGGAAATGGATGCCCAACTCGTCCGCGAAGGCCACTTGGAGCCGCGATAAGGCTGGCAACCCCCAGGCCCGGATTCAGCGAATTTCAACATCGAACATCAAACGTTGAAGTTGCTGATAGAAAACACTTCGAACATGTGGTGTCACCACGCTAAGTTACTGAAACTTAGCAAGATCTACATGCAGATGGCGGCTCGTACAGCCTTAGTCGTGTTTGCGGTCAGCCCTTGATTTAGGAGTTTACTTACTGCGTCGTTTCTTGCTGGAGGCAGCAGTTACCATTTGCTGTGCCTCAAGCGTGGCATTTGCTTGCCGGAGTTTACGCTTTAAGTCGCGGTCTTCTTCGAACACACTTGAATAGCATTTCTGCTGCTTGCTGATGGCCGAGCCACTACCTGTATGCAGTATATCGGCCACCTCGCGTTGGTTTAAACCTGCATAACGGATTAGATAACGAGCGGCAACCGCTCTTAGCACCAAGTTTCGCCGACGCTCACAGAATGCCCCCTTTTCGATTTCAAACACCTTCGCCAGTACGGCCAGCACCGCGTCGGGCGAAAGTGGCTCGGTAATGTGGCGAAACGATATGTCTTCCAGCCGTTTATGCCCTTTCAATCGCTTCTGGTGCAATACGTCCGCCCAGGCACGAAAATCGTCACCTCCAATACTTCGAGGTGAGGCGGAAATGACTTCTTGAAATTCCTTGTCGTCTTCGGCCAAGCCTGCCTCAACGAACTGGCGATGGCGTTTAGCCCTTTCGCCAACGTTGCCCCCCATTTGAGCGAGGATAGGTCCGTATTGTACGAAATCGAGTGCTTTGCTCTTTGTGATGTAGCTCGCGTAGCTGCTCCAACGATAAGAGACCAAATACTTCCGGCGGTCTTTGATTGGTTTGCTTTTGAGCGTGCTTATACAAACGGGATTCAAGTGCAC
>Ga0310125_10000996_pt1 | contig 13989 bp, 8 predicted proteins | sample CB11b_Tmax_Bot8__FD_203508 | JGI IMG/M metagenome (GOLD analysis project Ga0310125, IMG submission 203508) | Marine microbial communities from Western Arctic Ocean, Canada - CB11b_Tmax_Bot8 | ecosystem: Environmental > Aquatic > Marine > Oceanic | place: Canada: Western Arctic Ocean | collected... | reverse complement strand
TTTTTACGCCTGGGTAGAACTGTGGATCGGAATATGGGGGATTTCCGTACCGCTCCTGTTGGGCGGTATGGAAAAAGTCTATGTGCTTTACTGTCAAACGTTCGAACCTGTCTCGCTGATTGCGCAGTCATTTCGCTTTGTGATGGCTATTGGAGTGGTTCTGCCTGCCACGATCGGGATGGGCGCAACGATTCCGATTATGAGCCGGTTGATCCATGAACTGGGCGAAAAGGGCCTGGGGAAATCAGTGGGATTTGCGTACGGCGTCAATACGGTCGGTGCCGTTGGGGGATGCCTGCTCGCCGGCTTTTACCTGGTGCCCTCCCTGGGTGTGATGAACTCCCTCATTACCGCCTCCGCACTCAATGCTGCCGTCGTCATCGGGGCGTTTATCCTCGCCCGCTGTTTTCGACCGGCGACCTCCGTCTCGCAAGAGACTTCGACCAAGACCATGCGCAACGTTCTCGCCGGCTTCGCTTCTAAAGATCGGGTCCTTATCCTCCTCTACTTCCTCAGTTCCTTCCTGGCGCTGGGATATGAGATTATCTGGATGCGCTGCCTCGCGATCCTGACGACCAACGGAGTGCACACGTTTACGCTGGCGTTGTCCACCTATCTGCTCGGATTTTCAACGGGAAGCCTGGTTCTCTATCCGTTGATGTGCAAACGCTTTCGCGGCGCAACAATTTTCTATTTTTCCAACCTCGCGACGGGAATCGCCGTCATGGCCTGTATCCCCTTTCTCTACATCCTTCCGGAGTTTAATTCGAATTTCCTGAGCCCGCTGATCGCACAAAACCGACTGACGCTTGGTATGCTTGCCCGCCAGGAGGCGATCTGCTGCATTGCGCTGATGTTTGTACCCACGATATTCATGGGCATTGCCTTCCCCGCTATTTGCCAGCACCTTATCGAGTCCGGACAAAAGCTCGGAGAGAAATCGGGCGTTATCTACTGCATTGGCAATCTGGGCGCCATGGTCGGCATCTTCCTGACTGGCCTCACATTGATTCCCGCGATGGGTTTAGTGCCTACCCTTGGTGGCTTCGTCAGCGCCAATTTTGTATTGGCTTTGCTTACCCTCGCAATATTCCTTGGCACTGCAGGTACACGCTTGTCGTCACCGAGAGTTGCTGTGCACGGTGTCGTCATGATCGCACTGTGCGTGGGGGTCATCCACTATGCACAGGCTGCCGCCCCGATTACGCGCCTGGGCGGGTTCTTTAAGGAAGATGGCGTCTGGAAAAAGCGGTATGCCCCCGGTGTTCCGAAATACACACACATGGCGCGCTACCGATCGGGACGCAGCGGCACCATCTCTGTCCAGGCAACGAAAACCGGTCCCAATGATCCCGGAAATCACATGATTGCCGTCGATGGCCAGTTCGTTGCCGGCACGAGCCGCGATGCGCTAATCGATGCCAAAATGCTGGCCCACCTCCCTCTGTTTCTGCATCCCGCTCCCAAGCGGGCCCTAACGGTTGGATTCGGCAGTGGCGCCACCTCATGGTCAATGATCACGCACGGCATCGATGTGTATGCCGCGGAAATCGAAGCCGAGGTCATTCGCTCTGCACATTTTTTTGAGAGTCAGAATTATGGCGTGCTGAATGAAAAAAACTTTACGCTCATTCTGAACGATGCACGTGACCATTTGCACGTCACCACACAGAAGTACGACGTGATCTCCACCGATGCCACCAACTTACAATACAAACAGAACGCCAGCCTTTATGCACTCGAGTACTTTCGCCTGATGAAATCCTGTTTGACTCCTGACGGCATTGCCTGTGCCTGGATCCCAATTCGGGGTACGGGGCCGAAAGCACTCGGCATTTTATTGCGAACCTTTCAGACCGTTTTTCCGCATTCGTCTTTCTGGTACATGGATCACACGCTTACCGAGTTCGCCATTCTGATTGCCACACCCGATGAAACCGGGTTTGACCCGGCACGCTTCAGGCAAGCTTTTTCAATTCCCCGTGTCGCGCACGATCTGAGCCTCGTGGGAGTCGAACATCCGTATCACCTTGCGCAGTTCATGTACCTGGACGAACACGGCATGCGCGAGTGGGTCGGCGATGGCCCCCTGCACACGGACGACAAACCCATTCTCGAGTTTGCTGCTACCCTCAGTCTCTATTCGCGCAGGGTTTCGCTGTTTCCAATGTTGGATCGGTTTGACCGACTGCGTTCGCCTTCCTACGAATCGCTTTTGCTCGACGCCGATGACGATGAACGGCGTGAATTCAGCAGAATCGAAAAGTTCGCCAGGACCTGGGGCAAGGCCAACGTCCATCTTACCTGGGGCAGCACCGGCCCCCTAACTCCGTCTTTCTTACAGGAGGGGATTGACATGATTAAGGAAGCCCTGACCTACTACCCGGAACATGCCTGGGCACTCAGGCAGCGAAACATCGTTGAACGGGATCTACGAAATCTCCAGGATGGGGGTCGGGGAAGGGACTAGAACCTGTCCCAAATCCGTAGCCGCACGTGATAACGCGTGGTTGAACGGCAGTTGGCAGCCGATATGCAACCGGTCCACGGCTTATCAGCCGCGGCTACGGATCTCTATCGAGGTTATGGGATAGATAATGTCCGGAGTCAGAAGTCTCTTCCAGAAATCTTGAATGCAGCGCGCAAACGCGGGCGTCGCGAGCAACGCCCCTACGTTATGCGGCCGTTTCGATTGTAGGGGCGTCGCTCGTCGACGCCCGCGGACAGTCGCCGCCGTCATAAAGAGCTTATTTATCAACCGCTTGCGCGGCAAGCTGCTCCATGAGCGTTGTCAGGTTGCGGCGTGCGATTTCGTTTTCAGGGTCGATCGCAAGCGCTTCTTGCAGGTGCGGCAGAGCCTTTTCAGGTTCGCCTTTGCGAATCAGGGCGATCGCCAAACCGTTGTGAGCGTCGGTGTAATCCGGCTCCAGTCGCAATGCTTCTCGATAGCGTGTCTCGGCCTCTTCAATACGTTCGATACCTTGAAGCATGTTCGCATACGCACAGTGAATTTCTGCTGATTGCGGCTGTAGTCGTAGCGCCTCCTTGAAGTGCGTCTCGGCCTCCGGGACGTTACCTGCGCGGGCGAGCGATGCGGCCAGGGCGCTGTGACCCCCGGGGTGGTTGGGATCAATTTCCAACGCGCGTCTGATTGTTGTGAGTGCCTCTTCGTATTGACCCACATTATTGAGCAGAGACGCAAGATTCACCATCACACCGGCATATTCCGGGGCCAGCTCTACTGCCTCGCGAAATTTCTGAATGGCTGCCTGCGTGTTGCCCTGCTTCCAGAACAGGATTCCCTGGTTTTGGACCCACGTTGCGCTGGGCTTGGACATTGGTTTACTATTTCTTTCGGCGATGACACGATCAAATACGTTGCGTATTGCCCGTCCCTTTCCGTTAAGCCATCCCGCCTGTTCCATGGCATCCCATAAATGCCAGGCGATCAGTTCGTGCCCTTCAGGCGTTGGGTGAACATAGTCTTCGATCAGGTTGAAACCGACCAGGCCGTTCTCGCTGTGTTCTTCAAAGATCGCATCTAAATCTACGACCAGCACGTCTTGTTTCTGCCCGATACTGCGTATCGCTTCGTTGATTGCCGAAACCCGTCTTGCCGGTGAGACGTCCAGGTCGCACGCGAGGCGATACTGTTCGCGGGCAAGCTCCCACTGCTCCAGACCTTCATACGCCCGGGCCAGTAAGAAATGGGATTCCGCGTGATCGGGTGCAATGCGTATGGCCTGCTCGAATTCAGAGGCCGCGGCATCAAACTCACGCTGATTTAAGCTTTCACGGCCCGAGCGAGTGAACCGCCTCCATCGCTCAATGTCGGCGGCGCTAACTGCGGCTCCCGTAGCAGACTTTTCGGGACGCCATTCGCTCTGATTGCATGGCACTGTCGCCAGTAAAACGCGTACCCCGGAGTCCTTTGCACGGCCAACCAATCGCTCCAACCGCGCATGAAACTCGGCGACAATTGCCTTCTTCTCCACCGGCAAGTAAACACGAGACTGATCGCGCCGAACGTGTGCGTCAAAGATTGCAGTAGTGCCCTGATTCGTAACGCGTTGACTTGTGATTAGTTTGTGCATGCCGGCATATACGCGTGAGTGCGCCAGCATGTATTCCAATCGCGTACGCGTGCTGCCTTGCTCCTTGAGCGCCTCGAATAACGCAGGTTCAACGAATTCGTTGTGCCCGCTGTACACGATGAAAATATCGGGTTCGTATGCCAGCAACTCGTCGGCAACGATGTTGACCCGATGCATTGCGTAGGAAAGTCCGCTGGCGTTGACGACCTCGACGGACAGTTTCGGATGGCTTGCGGTCAGCGCGTCAGCCAGGACACCGCCGAAAGCAGCCTCGGCATTCCAGGGGAAGCCATAGGAACTGGAACCTCCCAGACAGAAAATGCGGACGCCGTTCTGCGGTTTTTCAACCCGGAAGCTCTGATCGTTGATCGTGGAATCGGCAATCGCGCGCCGTGTTCGATACACGTCGCCTTCCCTCTCAAATGCGGATACGAGGTTCGAAAAACCCTTAAACGGATCTTCTGTTTCCAGCAGCCTCGGCATTCCGGCAGCCCAGAATCCGATTTCGAAAATCGTAAAGACTATCAGGCAGACAGCAACCCCTCCCATCGGCTTTTTCCACAACTGCCGCGTCGAGTTCGAAGCCGTGATGCTCACACTCAGATGGGTAGCTGCTGAGTATCTTGGGCCAGCAGGTACAGGTACATCAGGGCCATAGCGTCTTGATCCTCGTCGGAGGTGTTATTGTAGATACTGATGAGTTCGTACTCGTGGTCCTTGTACATAAGAACGCCTTCTTCGCTGCTGAAAAAGTCTACGTGCTCGAGACCGATACGTCCTTTCATCTGCCGCGTGTAACTCTTAAACACAGTCCGCTTGGCGGTTCGGTCGCGCAACTCGAGTGACTCCGCGAAGGGATGTAGGTGAACTGCAATATAGTGGACGGTCGTGTCATAAGGAAGAGCGAGACCCCCCGTCACGAGGCTGGTGTTTACCTGACGGCCCGGCGGGACAACCCAGTGCAACGTGAACGTTTGCCCCAACGGATCCTTAAAGGTGTGCCCCGTTTTCATCCATTTCTCGTCATGTTGCCCCTTGCCCAAAGGATCGGGAGCACGGACACATCCCGGTCCATGGACCTCCGCATCAGGCGCAGCAATACCGAAGACGCCTGACTCGCCTTCCACCAACGCGAAGCATGGTAACTGGCGGTGGAGGAGCGGCTTTACGGGCGGTGGAGTGCTGGGAGACGCGTCTTGACGGATGAAGTCGAAGCTTAACTTGTGGCGCACTGCCGTCGGCGGTGAGTCATTGTTCAGGTTAAGAACTTGGGTAACGACCTCGATCTTCTCGTCTGAAACAACCGGAAGCCCGAACCCTTCCGGGAATTGAATTTCGTACTGACCCTGAGAAAGCGTGAAGATCGCCGTTTCCAAACGGGGGAGTCCGGGCATTAAGCGCTCGAAGCCCACATTGGAGTGGCACATGTACTCTTGTGACGCGGTCGTCTTACCATCTGCCTCTACTATGACGGCACTGAAACCTCGTAACCACAGAAGCTGGCGCGGTTCGTCCTGGCCGATCTCTGTGAGGTTGATCGCCGTCATGCTCCACGGTCCCGCCATAGACCGGTACTGCCGGTCGATCTGGTATACATCTGAGAGAACCGTAAATCGCTCCACGTGAGGCACGGCGGCGGCGATGCCTGTCAACGTGTTGGGCCGCTCGCAACCCGAAAAGATCAGCGCGATTCCGAGAACGGCATGCCCCATCAACGTCGCGACAAGCGGTCTAGTTGAGCGGTTCATTGTTGTCATAAAGACCATAATACCGACTTAGCCACTTCTGCCCAAGACCTTTTCCGGGGCTTTTTGGCAAACTTGCTCATTCGATCGACTCAGGGACGGGATGAGCCAAGGCCACGACGGCGTACACCCTTGCTGCTGAAATCGAGATCGGCCACCCCTGGAGATTCACTAAACGTCCGTGCCTGTAGTCATCCTTGATACTTTGCCGTAGTGATTTCCAACTGAATGATGGTCCGAGAAGTTCACCCAGGCGGTCCAGGTCATTCTCCTCCGGGGCCAGCCTTAGGTACTCGTGACCGATCAGCTTAACGCTCGCGAGGTGCCGGAATTTTGCACCGAGAGTGTTTGCAAGGTCCTTGGTATCGCCGTGAGAAGCAGTGTCGAACAAGAGAAGGTAAGCGCCCGTCCCGCCGGCGGTCACCAGGCAGGTCTGCAGGAAGCCGCGTCTCGAAAGCGTGCGCGTCATGAGTTCGGCCTCAGCTTAGTCTTAAGATGATCCGTCATTCGCAGGGCCAATGCGATTATCGTGAACGTGGGATTAGCGGCTCCGGACGTTGGATACACGGAGCTGCCGGCAATGAACAGGTTTTCGAGGCCGTGTACGCGACAGTTCTCGTTTACAACCCCAAGCCTGGGGTTGCGGTGCATGCGCGTGGTTCCCATGTGGTGGCAGCCCCACGACATGGACTGCATCAGCGCCTCTTCGGGAATCGGCTGCTTGGCACGTCCATAGCTCCTTTCGGCGACCCAGCGCGTCAAGAGCCTGGCGAATTCGTAAATGGTCCGTGTTTCGAGCTCCGACAAGCTCCAGCTCAACTTCACGCGTGGCATCCCCAGCGCGTCCTTATCGCGTGTCAGCGTGACGCGATTGGCGGGATTAGGCGCCTGCTCACACATATATAGCGTCTTAAATACCTGAGGATCTGTGTAAGCTGTATTCGTCTTGTCCAGGTCAAAGCTGGCCTTCATGATCGCACGGTCAAAATCCCCGATCGTTTTCTCTGGAAGATGTAAGGCCAGCGCCACCGACAACATCTTCCTGGCCCGAAGCGTTTTGGCATGTGGGTAGACGAATTCCGCGCGGCGGTCCCGGTCCTCGTCATAGCAACGCACCCGATATAGGTTCATCGGAATATCTTCCCACACAAACAGGGGGCCCAGGACAGATCGAATTACTGAATGCTCCATAAAGTAGCGGCCGACAAGGTCATGCTGGTTGCCGACACCCTGCCCGTCGCTTCTGTTGGACGCCAGCAGCAGCCTCGCGTTCTCGATTCCGCCTGTCGCCAGAATGTAGTATTTGGCTCTTGCCCTGGCTCGTGTGCCGGTCAACGTTGCGACCTCAATACCCTCGACACCGGCCCCCGATTGGCTAGTGACGATCTCTGTAGCGTTTGCGTGTAAATACAGCGAGATGTTCGGGGAGTCTGCGATCTGTTGCCTGTATTCGCTTCCGAAGCGCGTTGCCCGAAAGCGGAAGACTTTATCCTCGAATACATCGCCACTGAATTGCGACGGAAATTCCGGGTCGTTCAACTCCGGGTTATCCTCATCGAAAATTCCCATTTTCATGAAGTTCGATGCGCTTTTGTAGTATGGGTCCAGATGGTCTTTCGGAAACGGCCAGCCGCTGTTCGGAACCCAGTCTCTTTCTTCGAAATCGATTTTTTCCAAGGGTCGACAGAATCCGCCCCAGACGCTGCTAGTGCCGCCAAAGTAACGGCGCCTGGTCCGCTTAAGGTATCCATCACCGACGGCGGGTATGTTGCCCTCGTACTCGCCTCGATAGAGGTCCTGCGTATCGGCCTCTTGTTTGTGCCCCCCGCTTTCCAGGAGGCACACTGAGATCTTACTCCGATCAAGGGCAGTCGCAATGGTCAGGCCCGCAACGCCTGCGCCAACGATGCATAGATCCGAATCGATCGTGGATTCTCCAGGCAGTTGTCGTGCATCAATTATCATTACTCTTCGTGGGTGGCTGATTGATTCAAGTGCCCCCCACATGTGGTACAGACGTTATGAGTGAACGCATGGACAATTCGAAGTAGTTCACGACAAGGTTCACGGACATAGTTTGTCTCGGGTTCGTTCACGACAAGGTTCTCGGTGTAGTTCTGGGCTTCTGGCTCAACTCTTGCGTGAACTTCGCCGAGAACTACATCGCCGCCAACTACATCGTGACCTTTGTCGTGAACTACGTCGAGCGGAGGCTGGCTGAGTCGCAGTGAACAACGAACACAACATGTTGGAGGTACTTGAGAGAATCAGCCACCCACGTTACTCTTTAAATAAATGCGCCTTCGCCATATTTCTTTCCTCCTGCATATTGCATTCCGGACTATCGGCTCTCAACGGCTCTTTAACGTACCCATCAGCTTCTCGGATTTTGCCCGTGTGAACAACCCTCACAGAATTGACGGGCTAGGCGCAAAACGATGAGCGCTTTATCAGGCAACTGTTTTCGCTTCCTGCCCAGAAAATGCTGAACCGTCGTCGTCTGCAAGCCCTCCGGATTCGCCCTCAGCCCACGGGGGTGTGATGCTCGGGAAAGCGAAGAGCATCAGCATCGCGATCATGATCCAGCATATAAAATGCAGGCCAAGCAGGATGGCGATGCCGAGATGGAACACGATGCCCATGGCCACCATGGGCAACCTCAACCGCCGAAACCACACCAGGCAAGGAAACGCGATCTCGAACCCGAACGTGACGTAGGTCAGGCTCTTATACACGAGCGGATAGTCCATCATTGCGGTCATCGGACGCACCCAGTCGTACACGAGCGCCGCAACATAAAACATCGCGTTGCCCAGTAGCCAGTCCGGGTCCGTCAGCTTTTGCATCGCTGTACAAAAGTAGATGAAGCAGAGTTGGAACTGCATGCATCGAAGTGCCCACGTGCCCTGCCAGCGAGTCAGGGGTCGGCGCGCTCGTTGCCGACGCCAGGCGTCCACAGACCAGCAATAGCCGCTGTTCGCGAACATCAGCCAGAACGATACCACTGAAGCCGCCTCGTCCCCCATGTTGATGATGAGGGGATTGCGCCACTTGAATGAGACCGTCATCAGGAACAGTAGTACTGTCATGGGTCTGGTGTAGAACCCGGCGACCACGGACACGAGCACCACTAGGTAGATAGCGTTCACAGCCTGAACTGCTGCAGGAGAGTCTACAAAGTGCAGCAACGACCAGAACCTATCGTTCTGGTGGGCGCTCAGCTGCTCGTTGGGTAGCAGCCCTTCGCTGGAGTAAAAGAAAGTCAAGTCCGGCAGTAAGGAGAGCCTCAGCATCAGGAGCGACAGCCCGAACAGGATCCGAAACAGGGCGGCCGCGCGCGGCGACCCCCCGTCGAACAGAAAGTAGGCGCCTGCCCGCAGTGCCCGGGCCACGGCGGGAATGATCACGCTGTTGCCGCTCATGGGGCGTCCCCGTTCCACCAATATCTCCGGAGTTGAACGCGTGTGCGCCGCTCGGGATCTTGAACGCGAGCCTCGTACTCAGCGGAAGATGTAAACAGTGGACTGTCGGAGTCGTCTTTTTCCAGGGAGGGCACAAGCGAAACGATGAGCTCGACACTGGCGGCGTCTAAGGGCTCGTCCTCTAATCGCTCGGCGATCGCGAGGCCGGCAACGGGGAGGTAGTTGCGCTGGCCTTCCGGTTCGATTAGTGCCCATTCCAAAGATCGCCAGCGTTGCCAACGATGAATTGACAATCGCTCGAGGTCAGCTACCCATCGTGATCGCTGGCTCCCGTCGGCTAAGTGGTACACCAAACGCATTCTAAACGCATATGGGCTTCGAGGCGTGAACATTTGCCAGGCCTGCCCCTGACATGTCCACGCGAGGTACGCCATCAGGGGGGAGCCCGTTCCCATCCGATCCGTTTCGGGAGTGCTCCCAATCTGCCAATCACCGAATGCAACCCCGAACTGCCCCTTGTGGGTGTTGATATGCGGAACGCAGGTCTGGTAGTCAAGAACTCGGTCTCGCAGGTCTGCGGCGGGGCGGGCCCAATTGGGAAGTACGGACTGTTCAGGAAAAACCCAGAGAATGAGAACGGCCCAGTGCACGCAGAGCCAGATGAGGATTAGCCCTCGTTTGAGCGTCCAGGTACCCGGGGCGGGCGCTCTGACTCGCGATCCGGACTTCATTAGTTGATCCGACATTTCCCATTTACCACCTGAATCATTCACTATCCCATCCGTTTGTGAGTCTTTTAGTATCTGAAGAACTGTTTACAAGCAATTCCCGGTGGTTTTTCCAGTCACAATGGCGTGTTTTTGCCTTCACCCATTGGGTTCCTCCGATCCTGTATCCGAAATCCGTCTTGAACCCTGTATTATCAGGTCTATCGTACCACAAAGTAGTGAGATCTTTGGTTATCTGGGAAATCCGGCCTTTAGCCCGCATATCTCACACTGCTAGATTCAGCCCGGACGTGTCGAGCCCTTGACTCGCCGATGAAACCGTGTAGACACACTGTAAACTGGCGAGTCAAGGTTTCGACACGTCTTGGCGGAGAGATCTGCGGTCGTAGCAGGAAAAGTGTGAGATATGCGGGTTAGCCTTTTTCTGCGATGCGTGCCTCGAATCGTGTTCAGGGCGGCGGAACGCTGGTTCGAGGCTGGCCCCGTACCGAATTTTGCGGCAATAGGGAACTGTGGTTCGAGGAATACCGCGAACCACATGTGGAGCCTATTCTTACAATGAGCCGAAAAAGACATTTCGAGCCTTACGCGGGCCCTAAATTTTGGCTTTCACCGGCTTTCCTTTTCGGTCACACTCTTACGTTGGTGAAGAAGATGGCCCCGTTTGGTGGGTTTTTCGGGGTGATCAGAGAGCCGCGTAACGTGTTCAGGAGGGCCATAGCGGGGGAAAAATAAAAAAACTTGCAGACTTTGCGTTTTGAACGTAGGATTTAGACGTTTGTTAGGAAAGAAAACAATGTGGGGATGGGGGGACTTCGACGATGTCGGGTCTACCATCTGACAAACCAGCCACCAAGAAGGGGAGGCAGGCGATGAGGTCGATAGCAAGGGTAACAGGATTAATTGGAGTTTTTGCCGTAGCCGGCTTGGCATTGAATGTTCAGGCACAGAAGGTCTATGTCACTGACAATGCGACTACGTCGGTCAATGCCGGATGGAATGTAAAGGTCTTTAATAATGGTTCCTTCGCGTACCTTATGGACGATCGCATGGGCATAGATCACTCGCCGCGGGGTGTTTCATTCGACAGCACCGGGGGCATCTACGTCTTGCACTTTAGTCCGCAAGGGCCAAACCCGATAAACGTTGACAAGTTCTCCGAAAATGCGGCTGGTACAACTGCATTTATGCACTCTCAAGGAATCAGTGCGGGTGGCGGCATTGGACGTCCCGCACCATGCATCTGGGGAACCGGTGACGGCCGGAGAGTTGATGTCGATCTTAGTGATGACTCCATAGTAATCTACGGCACCGGTAGTGCTTGGAACACGACCTGCGGCGGCCCTAACTCAGCACCGGGTGGTAGAGGTCCGGGCGCCTACGCTTTCATCAAAAGGCATCCAGGCTCAGGTGCCTCCGTGCTTGACTCGTCTCATACGGAAGCTATCGGCATACAAGGTATGCAATGGGGCAATACTGCCTCTCAGCCTGCGCGCACACCACAAAGTGGCGGGGTGCATATCGATCAGTCCAACGGTGATGTCTACACTGCACACGGATGGGATGGTGGCCCTGCTGGTAATACAACGCAGATTGTGGAGCGGTTTTCCTCAGCCTTGGTGCAGCTCTCCTCCTTTGACGCCAACGCTGATGATGGATTCACGACCAGAACGAATTATACCGAGGGCGGCCAAGTTGCTGTGAATCAGGCTGGCGACATTTGGCTCGCTGATGTTACGTTGTCACCAGCAATGGGTGGCTGGGGAGGGCCAATGGGAAGGATAACCAAATACTCCAGCACGGGCACAAGAATTCTTGAAAGACTCGGTACCACCATCATCACGGAATCGAGCCGTAATAATTTCGCATGGGGTGGCGGCTTGGACATTGACGAAGCCGGTGTTTTGTGGTTTGGGGACGCGGACCGCATTGTTCGGATGGATGGTATTACTGGTGATTTTCTTAGCTTCCCGTATGGAGACACGGCTGGTCAGAACGACACCAACATCTACGGTGAAGGTGCGTTTACCTCATCGGTTGGTCTTGAGGGGCTCGCGGTTGGGCCGCTTCCGCCGGTTGGCAGCAGCATCAGAATTCAATAATAATACGAACCTCTTTCGACCTCGGGTCGGCTTTGACGCCGACCCGAGGTTTTTTTTTGCACGGTTTTCGACCGGGTGTTTGTCCAGAGTGGCAGTAACTTAAAGCTATAGTGTATGTCGAAGGCATCTCTTGGAGTGCGGTGGCTCGACGCCGCTTTCCAAAGCGCTGTCAAGCCAGCGCACTCCAAAACGCCTCTCGCAAAATACCTGAATAAAGCACGGGAAATACGATTAAGTTACTGCCATTCGGGTCTGTCCACGAACCGCATCTATCCGCGAGCTGAAGACTTCCAATTACAAGTTATCGTTGGCGTTAGTCGCGAATGACACTACGATGCCTCTACTTACTCTAATGAATGCCCCGACTACAGAAACCGAGATAATCGTTCTTGCAGATAACGTCTTAGGCGTTATTGATGGCCCGCTCTTCGGCCAATTTTTTGAGCTGGGCGGGCGCTGCATCAATGACGGCATTTACGATCCTGACAGTCCGCATGCCCGCCAGGATGGCGTGCGCGAGGATGTGCTGGCCGCGCTCAAAGAATTGCGTCCGACCCATGTGCGGTATCCCGGCGGATGCGGCGTATCCTATTTCGACTGGCAGGAACTTGTCGGTCCCGTCGAGCAAAGGCCGCGGGCAAAACTGTTCCGCCTGACAGGAGTGCCTCAGTCCGCGGCTTTCGGCATTCCGGAAGCCTATGACTACTGCCGCGAGCTTGGCGCTGAGCTGAATATTGTCGTCAATGCCAACACCCAGTCACCGGAAGATGCGGCCCACCTGGTTGAGTACCTGAACGGCACAACACCAACGAAGTGGGCAGATCTTCGCCGCGCCCACGGCCGCGAGGAGCCATTCAACATTCGCCTTTTCAGCTTGGGCAACGAGATCCATGGCGACTGGCAGGCCGGACAGAGGACCGCCAGGGAATATGCCAAGTGGGCGCGTGAAGCCATCTACCAGATGAAGCGCGTCGACCCAGGCATTCAAATCATTGCCTGCGGCGTGGGCAGGGCCGATCCCGAGTGGGACCGAACCATCCTGTTCGAACTGATCGGCATGCTCGACATGATCAGTGTCCATAACTATTTTGGCCGCCCCATATTTCGAGACTGTATGGCCGCCTATCGCATCTGCGAAGACATGATGAACGCGGTCAACGTTGCCATTGACGAAGCCATGGACACCGTCCTGGGGGTTCATCCGCGCACACGCCGGGAACTTGGTGCTCCGCCAAGCGTGACCCGGCGGCCGACAATCGCCTTTGACGAATGGAACGTATGGTATCGCACGACACATGAACCCGACTCGGACCTGGAGGAGATATACACGTACGGCGACGCCATTACCGTTGCCACGCTCTTTCACGTGATCCTGCGCCACGCACGCACGATCGAGCTGTCGAATATCTCTTTAGCTGCCAACACGCTTGGAACCGTCATGACTAACAAAGAACAATGTGTGCGCCAGACGCTCTGGTATACTCAGAAGCTGATGCGCGATAGTCACGCGGGACAGGTGGTCGACTCCGTTGTGTCCGGCGCACCACGTTTTTCCGCCAAGCATGAACGTTTTTTCGGTGGCGTCATTGACCTCGAAAAAGCGCTGGATGAGACGCTCCTCTCGTTGGTTCATTTCGATGACATCCCGGCGCTTGACGTGCTCGTCAGCGTCAACAGGCAGACGCGCAAGGCCTGCATGTCGGTTGTACAGAAGCTCGAGGACCGCCCATTAAGCGTTCGCCTCTCCTTTCGAGGACTGCAGCCGACGGGGAATTCCATGCAGGTTACGCGCCTCACGGGCGACTCGCTGGATGCGGCCAACACCTTTGAAACACCCAACGCCGTCGGAACTGAAACAACAACCGAGCCGCTTAGCGATGTCTTTACCTTCCCACCCG
>Ga0310125_10000995_pt1 | contig 13991 bp, 8 predicted proteins | sample CB11b_Tmax_Bot8__FD_203508 | JGI IMG/M metagenome (GOLD analysis project Ga0310125, IMG submission 203508) | Marine microbial communities from Western Arctic Ocean, Canada - CB11b_Tmax_Bot8 | ecosystem: Environmental > Aquatic > Marine > Oceanic | place: Canada: Western Arctic Ocean | collected... | reverse complement strand
CCTCCTGGCCCGTCGGCTGGTTGAACGAGGCGTCCGCTTTGTCCAGATCTACAACGGTGGTGCGCTGGGGTCGCCTCGCATCAACTGGGACGCCCACGAGGATCTGGTCCGCAACCACACCAACCAGGCCCGGCATCTGGACCAGCCTGCCGCCGCCCTGCTGGCCGATCTGAAACAGCGAGGCCTGCTCGATGACACGCTGGTCGTCTGGTCCTCGGAATTCGGACGCACCCCCTTCACCCAGGGCAATCCCGGCAAGGGACGTGACCACCATCCGCAGGTCTTTACCGGCTGGATGGCCGGGGCGGGCCTGAAGCCGGGGCACCACCATGGAGTCAGCGACGAAGTCGGCTACAGTCCGGCCGAAGACCCCGTCACCGTCTACGACTTTCACGCCACGCTGCTGCACATCCTGGGCATCGACCACACCCGGTTGACCTACTACCACAACGGACTGGCCCGCCGCCTGACCGACGTCCACGGTCACGTCGTGGACGATGTCCTCGCCTAGGAACACGCCATCCACCTGCTGCTCCCGCTTGCCTCGAGCATCCTGACCGTCTTCGCCCTGCTGCTGCTCAAGCGTGCGCAGGCCCAGAACACCTCCACATGGACCACGCTGATCGTGGTCACCTGGATCACAGCCCTCGGCTTCTCGGCACTCTTGCTTGCCGGCGGTACCATGCAGCCGCTCTCGCTCCTCTGGCAACCAGTCGCCGTCGGAACTCTCTTCCTGGCCGGCCTGGCCTTCACCTTCCTCGGCGTCAAGATCGGTGACGTCTCGATCGTTACGCCCATCCAGGGTGTCAAGGTGCTGCTGGTGCCGGCCCTGGCCCTGCTTGTCGTCGACGACATCGCCGGCACACGCATCTGGCTCGCCGCGGCAATCGCCATGGGAGGCATTGGGTTCATCCAGTCGACCGACGACTCACTTGATCGCTCGAAGGTCCGAGCCTCGATCGGCTGCGCGCTGCTGGCGGCCGTGTCGCTGACGTTTTTTGACCTGCTGATCCAGAAATGGGCACCCGCTTGGGGCGGTGCCGGCTACTTCCTGCCGATCGCGTTTGCCAGCACCGCGATGCTCTCGCTGGGATTCCTGCCCATCGCTCGGCCCGAAGGAACCAGCATCCGCTCTCAACTCTGCTGGCCGCTGATTGTCGGGTCGCTGCTGATGGCCGTGCAGGCCTTCGGCATGACCTACACCATCGCCAGCTTCGGCGACGCCACGCGTGTCAACATCGTCTACTCGCTCAGAGGACTCTGGGGTGTGCTCCTGACCTGGACCCTCTCACGACAACTGGGCCTCACCAGCACCCGCCCCAACTCCGCCCTGATGCTCAAGCGACTCGCCGGTGCTATCCTGATTGGAGTGTCGATTGTGTTGGCACTACTCCAGGACTGACCCCTTCGAGTGAATCTCATGACACGACCGTCGACTCTCACACACCGGCTCCTGATCACGCTGACCCTGTGCTGTTGGGTGTACGGGCTGAGCACCCGATCGGCCGTCGCCGCCGATCCCCCGATCGTGGTTCGCAACGCGAGGCAGATCTCCGCCGCAACCATCCCCTGCCACCGCGTCGCACTGGGTCAACCCGAAGACTACAAGCCCTCGGTCGTCCAGTTGCCTTCCGGGGAACTGCTGCTGGTGGTCTTTTCGGGCGAGAGTGTCGGAGGGGGCAAGATTCGGGAAATCACCCGGCTGTACCGCTCGAAGGACCAGGGCCTGAGTTGGTCGGGGCCGGAACTGAAGCCTCGCCTGCTCGGCCGCGAACCCTACCTCTCGATCACCCGCAACGGCACGCTGTTCATCACCGGCCACCTGCTGAGCCAGGACATTCGCAACTCGCGAGGGCACACCCACAGCTACCTGCATCGCTCGACCGACTCAGGCCGCACCTGGACCAGCATCCACCTGCAGCCGAAGTCGTTCCGCAAGGGAACCACCGTGCTCACCGCCCGCAACGTGCTCGAACTCGCCGATGGCTCGTTGCTGGTCGGCATCAGCGAACATGCCCCCCAAAGCGGCAACGTGTTCTGGAAGAGCACCGATTTGGGAAAGACCTGGTCCGAGCGGTTCACGGCGAAGTTTGCCGACGTGCCGCCGAAGTACCCGTACACGATCCTGGGCGAGGCGCATCTCTGGCAGTCGCGGTCGGGACGACTGCACGCCATCCTCCGTGTCGGCTCGGCCAACTCGTGGCCGATCAAGGGTACCACCGACCCCGGCAAGAACGACCAGTCCGAACGCATGCTGACCTACGCCTCAGCAGACGCCGGTCACACGTGGACCTTCACCGGAAACCTCGGGGCCTACGGCCAGATGTACCCCGCCATCGCACGGCTCAAGAACAACCGACTGTTGCTGACATTCACCCAACGTGCCATCGCCCCGCAACTGGGAGTCCGGGCGGTGCTGGGCACCGAGACCCGCGACGGATTCCGCTTCGACATGAAACACGACGAGCTGCTGATCGAATCCCGGACACCCCGGGGGCTCAAGAGCGGTGGCGGATTCGGACCGACAATCGTGCTCTCGGACGGCACCCTGCTGACCGCCTACACCTACCGGGATGCCAAGAGCATCAAGCACGCCGAGGTGGTTCGCTGGCAGATTCCCGCCAGCCGCTGAGGCCCTCCCAAGGCGTCTCAGGCGAGGATCTCGGTGACCACGCGACCGTGGACGTCGGTCAGCCGGAAATCGCGGCCGCTGTAGCGATAGGTCAAGGCCTCGTGGTCGAGACCCAGCAGGTGCAACATCGTCGCGTGCAGGTCGTGCACATGGACCTTGTCCCTGACCGCGTAGAAGCCGAAATCGTCGGTTGCCCCGTGAGTCATCCCGCCCCGGACTCCTCCCCCGGCCAACCACATCGTGAACCCGTAGGGATGATGGTCGCGTCCGCCGCCCTGGCCGGTCGGTGTCCGCCCGAATTCGCCGCCCCACACGACAAGAGTCTGCTCGAGCAGCCCGCGGGACTTCAGGTCGGCGATCAACCCCGCCACCGGCCGGTCGGTCTCCCTCGCAGTCTTCTCATGGTCGCGGACCTTGCCATGGGCGTCCCACTTGTTGTTGACGTTGGCAACCACAAACCGCACACCCCGCTCCACCAGGCGACGAGCCAGCAGGCACTGACGGCCGTATTCATCGGTCTCATCCTGCCCGATGCCATACAGTTGCTGCGTCGCTTTGCTCTCTCGCGAAAGATCAAACGCCTCGGGACCTCGAGTCTGCATCCGAAACGCAAGCTCGTAGGCGGCCAGGCGGGCATCCAGGCGGCTGTCGTCCTCGCGGCGACGACGGTAGACCGCTGCCAGGCGACGGATCGCCGCAAGCCGCGTGGCCTGGATCTCCCCGGGCACCCGCATCGCCAGGTTCTCGATCGGCTTCTTGACGTCCGGTATCGAGGTCCCCTCGTAGGACGCCGGCAGGAACGAGGAACCGTGGATCACCTTGCCCGCCAGGTTGCTCTGGTGACTGATCGAAACAAAACCCGGCAGACTGTCGTTTTCGCTTCCCAGCCCATACAGGGCCCAGGACCCGACGCTGGGACGTGGCAGGACTCCATCACCGGTCGTCATCTCGCGGATGGCACCACTGTGCTCGATCTGGTTGCAGTGCATCGATCGGACAATGCACAAGTCATCGGCCTGGCGGGCCAGTTGAGGCATCAACTCGCTGAACCACGTCCCCGATTCGCCGTATTGCTGGAATCGGAACGGGGATGGTCGGCAGTTGGGTGTCGCGTCGCGAGTGATCCGCGGCAGCTTGATTGGGATCTTCTTGTGGTCAGCCAGCTTGGGCTTCGGGTCGAACAGGTCAACCTGCGATGGACCTCCACCCATGAACAGAAAGATCACGCTCCGAGCCCGGGGTGTGTGGTGAGGCCGACGAGGTGCCAGCGGATTGCGGCTGGTTGCAGCAGTCTCTGCGGCCAACATGCCGTACAGCGACAGCAGCGGGAACCCCGCAGATGCACCCCGCAAGATCGCTCGGCGGTCGATACGTCGTCCCGTCACTTCAGCCCCTCCCATCGATCTCATCAATTCCACACTCTCGCAGTCCCGTGGCTTTCGTGATCACCGCTAATCGACATACAGAAATTCGTTGCTGCACAGCAGGGCCATGCACAGGTCCTGCCAGGGCCCATCGACACCACCGGCGGTCTTACTTCCGGACTCGACCAGTCGACGACGTACCTCTCGAGATTCACTCAGGGTCCGTGACGCCAGTCGAAGATCTTCGGCCGTAGGCAGCCGACCCAGCAGCTCGCGGTACAACCGAGCGACCCTCGACCGGTCATCACCCTCACTCTGCAACAGGCCTCCGACCACCACCTCGGCCGTCTTCAGCACGACGGGATTGTTCATCATGAACAGCGACTGAGGTGCCGAGGTCGAATCGTCCCGACGAGGAACGACCAGGTGCGGATCCGGACCATCGAAGAGACTCAGCAGAGGATCCGGAGCACTGCGGGTCGGGGCGGCGAACAGGGATCTCTTCGACCCGTCCCATCGCTGGCCCACCGCGCGACGCACCGTCTGGGCATGCCACAGCAACGTGTCCTTCAGGCACTCGGCATCCAGACGTTTTCGGTTCATCCGGCCGAGCCAGCGGTTGCGAGGATCAAGCCGCTGTGCAGGTTGGGAGGCGAGACTCGTCTGTCGATAGACGCTTGAGATCATCACCCGACGCACCAGGGACTTGACCGACCAGCCCGATTCGACGAATTCGACAGCCAGCCAGTCGAGCACCTCGGGATGTGTGGGAGGCCGTCCGAGCCGACCGAAGTTGCTGGGGGTCTCGACGATCCCCACACCGACCAGGTGCTGCCAGATCCGGTTGACCATCACCCGGGCCGTGAGCGGATGATCGGGGCGAGTCAGCCAGCGAGCCAACTCCAGTCGACCGCTGCCGCTCAACGGCTCCCGACGATCCGCCACACCAGCAAACACCTTGGGGAACCCACGGCCGACGATCGGGCCGGGCGCCAGGTGGTTGCCGCGGAGCAGCACAGCGACATCGCCAATGTGCTTGTGACGGGTTCCCGGAACCGGGCCCTCCTGCATCACCATCCGGGACACGACAGCCGAGACCAGCGGCGCCAGCCGATCACGTTCCGCCACCAGGGCGTCCCGCCGGTGCAATTCGGCGACGTCAAATGTCCACCCGTTCTTCTTCTGTTCCGCCAGCAGCGTGGCCTGCTTGGCCTCGAGCCCGGCGATCGACTTCTGGAGCTGGATCTTGAGCTTCGCGTCCGACTCGCTCGCCAGACTGCGACTCAATGTCTTCAGCTCCCGCCGCACTCGATCCAACTCGCGGGTCTTGCCGAGCGTCTTGTCGAGACTCTTGACCGACGCCTCCAGACCGTCCAGGACCGACTTCCGCACTCGCCACTCGTGACCGGCAGCCTCGTCAGAGACCAATGGCTGCTCGAGCCGGCGGCGCAGCCGGGCGCTTCCCTGGAACGTGAACATGTGACTGCTGTAGAAGATCCCCGCCAGGGCGTAGTAGTCCTTCTGCGAGAGCGGATCGAACTTGTGGTCGTGACACCGGGCACATGAGATCGTCAATCCCAAGAAGGTTCGGCCCAGAACATCGAGCTGTTCATCGATGCAATCGGCGACAACCTTCTCCTTGTCGTTGCCCTCGACCAGGTGGGCCAGCCCCCAGATCCCCGTGGCGGTCAGGCCGTCGCTGTTGACCGAGCCGGGCCCGTCGATCGGCTGCAGGTCTCCTGCCACCTGCAGCCTGACGAACTCGTCGTAGGGCAGGTCGCCGTTCAACGACCTGATCACCCAGTCGCGGTACGAGCCGATCGAGAAATTCTCGTTCTTGTTCGCCGCACAGGTCGGGTCGTCGAGCGAATACCTGACGTTGTCGAGCCAGTGACGGGCCCAGCGGATTCCAAAATCCGGCGAAGCCAGCAACCGATCGACCACCCTGGCGAAGGCACCCGGCTCACGATCCGCCAGAAACGACTCGACCTCTTCACGCGTCGGCGGCAACCCGATCAGGTCATAGGCGGCACGGCGAACCAGTGTCCGACGGTCCGCATCACCGGATGGGGTCAGCCCCCTCTCCTCCAGCGTGGCCAGCACAAGGCGATCCAAGTCGGTTCGAGGCCACTGCGAGTGCCTCGATGTCCGCGGTATGACCGGGCGGACCACCTTGCTAAACGCCCAGCGAGCACGTGCGGCAGCCAGGTCCTGTGCCGACGTCGACCCCGATGTGCCGTCCCGCGGATCGGGGGCCCCCATCCTGATCCAGGCCACGAAATCGGCGATCACACCCTCGGGCAACTTCCCCCGGGGCGGCATCTTGAACGACTCGTGTCGCAAGGCTCCGATCAGCAGGCTCGCCTCAGGCTTCCCCGGCACCAGCGAGGGACCGCTCTCGCCACCCACCCGCATCCCCGACCGGGTGTCCAGCCGCAGCTTCCCCTTGAGCCTCTTCGCGGTGGCGGCTCGAGCCGAATGACACCGGTAGCACTTGCTGACCAGCACCGGCCGGATCTTCTGCTCGAAGAAGCGGATCCCGGCAGCAGCATCCCGATCGTCGGCTGCTGTTGCACCGGAACACAGCACAATCACAACCAGGCACAATGACCACTGCGGTTGCATGCTGGTCCCGGTCATCCGCATCACGATGCCCTTTTCAGAGGGCAGCCCCAGGCCCCACTCGACCCGATCACTGCTGAGGCGATTGTAGGACAAGTGGTCGCCCCCACGACATTCCGATCCCTGTTCGCCGACAGACTTCCTGGTCGGCAACTGATACAGTCGCCCGCTGACCGGCTGGGAACAGAGGACGAGTCATGACAACCGAGCGGATCACGATCTATCACAATCCCCGGTGTTCCAAGAGCCGCCAGACGCTCGCGATTCTCGAGGACGCCGGCCTCGCACCTCACGTGATCCCCTACCTCGACCACCCACCCAGTGTCACCGAACTCGACACGATTGCCGATCAGCTCGGGATGCAGCCCGACGAGTTCATCCGCAGCAAGGAGTCCGCCTATGCCGGTCTGGATCCCGCCGCGGGCGAGCGATCCCGGCTTCAGCTGCTGGAAGCGATGGTGGCCGAACCGATCCTGATCGAGAGGCCGATCGTGGTGAGAGGCGACCGGGCTGTGATCGGCCGACCGCCCGAGAACGTGCTCCAATTGCTGTAAGCCAGCTGCTGACCGGGTGCATCCTTCACAATCCCGCCGCGATCCCCCACCCCGCCTTTCCCTCGATGCCGAAACCGGAGTATCCTAGGACCCTGTCCTTCGGGTCAGGCTTCAACAGACTTTCTCTCCTTCCACACGGAACGGAATCATGACGCGATCCCACTCTGTCAATCGCCGCGACTTCCTGCAGACCACCAGCACCGGGGCCCTGGCCATCTCGGCGGGAGTCTTCACCGGTGGGGCCCTGGCGGCCGAACGGTCTCCGAACGAAAAGCTGCGGATCGCCTGCGTGGGGACGGCCAACCGCGCCGCCGCCGACATCAACGGCGTCCAGGGTGAGAATATCGTCGCACTCTGCGACATCGATACCAATTACCTCGATCGAGCCAAGGCCCGCTTCAAGGATGCCCGGACCTATGTCGATTATCGCGAGATGATCGAGACCGAAGCCGGGCGGATCGACGCGGTGGTCGTGGGCACCGCCGACCACCAGCACGCCCCCGCCTCGCTGCGAGCCATCAACAAGGGCCTGCACGTCTACTGCGAAAAACCGCTGACGCACACCGTCCACGAGGCCCGTGTGATCGCCGAGGCGGCCAAGAAGAAAGGCGTCGCCACCCAGCTGGGGACGCAGATCCACGCCGGTGACAACTACCGCCGGGTCGTCGAAATCATCCAGTCCGGTGCCATCGGCGACGTGACCGAAGCCCACGTCTGGGTCGGCAAGGGTTGGGGTGGCGGTGACCGTCCCAAGCCCGGTCAGAAACCGCCCAAGAACCTCCACTGGGACCTCTGGCTCGGACCCGCACCGGTGCGACCCTTCGCCGCCGGACGATACCACCCCGCCCAGTGGCGTCGCTGGTGGGACTTCGGACAGGGCACCCTCGGTGACATGGCCTGCCACTTCATGGACCTGCCCTTCTGGGCCCTGAAACTCAGACACCCGACGCACTGCAAGGCGACCGGACCCAAGGTGCACCCCGAGACCTGCCCGCTGGGCTTGAAGGTCGAGTACCAGTTCCCCAAGCGTGGCAAACTGCCGCCGGTCAAGCTGACCTGGTACGACGGGAACATGATTCCCCGACAGGTCGCCGGAGAACGCGTGCCCGGCAGCGGAGTGATGTTTGTCGGGACCCAGGGACACATGTTCGCCGACTACGGCCGCTACAGGCTCTACCCGCAAGACAAATTCAAGAGCTTCCAGCCGCCCAAGCAGACGATCGCCAAGTCGATCGGGCACCACGCCGAGTGGATCCAGGCCTGCAAGAAGGGTACGCCCACGACCTGCAACTTTGACTACTCCGGAGCACTCACCGAATCCGTCCTGCTGGGCAACGTCAGCTTCCGGACCGGCAAGGCTCTCGAGTGGGACGCCGAGGCACTCGAAGCACCCAACTGCGCCGAGGCCGCTCAGTTCATCCGCAAGGACTACCGCAAGGGCTGGGAAGTCGCCTGATCAGGCCGGGGTCAGACACCGGCATACGCCCGGGGGTCAGACGCCGCCCATCACAAAGTCCTGCTCCACGCAAAGCGTTCCCAAGGCGGGGCCTGACCCCTTTTGCCTTTGGCGAGGGTTGATGCGAAGGGGTCAGGCCCCGCCTGTTGCGAACCTGCGGCCCGCAACAGGCGGCGTCTGACCCCCGGCGTTTGGCGGATTCTGAGCCCCGGGCGGATCCGCTTCGATGTACTTCAGCTGGATCTTCGCACCCGGTAACTTCTTCTGAAGACCGCTCACGCCCAGCTCGGTGACGTTGGTCCGCGTCAGCTTCAGGTCCTTCAGCGACGTCAATCCCTCCAGGTGCACCAGGCCCAGGTCGGTCACCGCCGTCGAGCCCAAGTGCAGGAACTCGAGTTTCTCCAACCCTGAAATCGCCGGCAGCCCCGCATCGCTGATCAACGTATTGTCGAGGTTCAGCCACACCAGGCTCCGCAACTCACCCAGTGGCTCAAGCCCCCCATCGCTGATCTGCACCCGCCACAGGTTGAGTTTTTCCAGGTTCCACATCGCTCCCAAGTGAGCCATGCCGGCATCGGAGATCAGGCTGTTTTCGCTGACGTCCAGTTCGACCAGCGTGGTGATCGCCATAAGCGACTCGAGACCCCCGTCACCGACCTGGGTCTGTGAGAGCCTCACCTTGCGGAGCTTCGGAAACTGCTTGAGCACCCCGGCCGCCTCGTCACCGGCCAGCGTACCGGCCAGGTAGAGTTCCTCGAGCTCGACCAGCCCCTCCAGTTTCACCAGGCCCTCTTCGCTGACGAACAGGAAGTCCAGCAGCAGAGCCTTCAGGCTGGTCAGCTTGGCGATGTGCTGCAACCCGTCGTCGTCGATCCGCGTCGCGTTGTTCTTGCCCGAGAGCCTCAGGGCCCGCAGGGACGCCAGGCCGCCCAGGTGAGCCAGCCCGTCGTTGCCGATGCCGCAGCCACGCAGGTCCAGATTGCGGAGCGTCTCGATCTCGCCCAGGGTCTTCAGCCCCTCATCGGTCACTGCAGTCTCATTCAGCAGCACCGATTGCAGGTTGGCCAGCAACGGCAGCGGCGCCAGGTCGGCGTCGGTCAGCTCGACGCCGCGCAGGTTGACCTCCGTCACCCGTCCATCGCCACCTCGCTTGAACTTCGCACCCAGCATCTCGAGTGTCGTCACCGAGACGGAGTCGTCGGGAACGACCTGTGGTCCCGACTCCGCCGGCAACCCGGTTGTGCCGCCGGAAGTCGCCGCAGACTCGTCGGACTCACAGCCGACCGAAAACCCAGCCCACACCGTCAGCAAGGCCGCCATAACCAGAAATCGCACGAGCAGGGGTTCCTTCAAAGGACTCACACCTCGGCCAGACGAGTGGCCGAATCGCCGAATCGATCCAGCTGAATGCCAAACTTGTCCATCAACGACAGGAACAGGCTGCACATCTGCCGATGTGACTTGCCCTGGTAGTCCAGGATCCGCCCGCCCTTCAGACTGCCGGCCCCACCACCCAGCAACACCACCGGCAACTGCGACGCATTGTGGCTGCCCGACATCATGCTCGAGCAGTACATCATGATCGTGTTGTCCAACGCCGTCCGTTCGCCTTCCTTCACCGCGTCGAGCTTCTTGGCGATGTAGGCCATCTGGTCGAACATGAACTGGTTGACCTTCAGGTAATTGCCGTTGTTGCGGTGAGACAACTCGTGGTGCCCGACCTCGATTCCCAGGTGAGGGAACCGGAGGTAGCTGTGGTCGTTGTTGAGCTTCAGGGTGCAGATGCGTGTCGAGTCGGTCAAAAAGGCCAGCACGACGATGTCGCACATCAGCTTCATGTGTTCGGGCAAGTCCTGGGGGATCCCGTCAGGTGGTCGCGGGATGTTGGGCTTCTCGAGAGTCGGCCGCCAGCCCTGGAGTTCACCCTTCTCCCCGGCCCGGTCGATCCGGCGTTCGACCTCGCGGACCGAATTCAGGTACTCGTCGAACTTCCGCTGGTCGATGCGGCTGATCCCCTTGCGGAACCGTCGAGCCTCGGCCAGCACGGCGTCCAGAACGCTCTGATCACCACGGCCGATCTTGCTGTTGAACAGGCGATCAAATGCCAGGGCCGGGTAGACTTCCAGCGGAGTCGGATTGGTGGGAGAACTCCACGAGATGTGTGAGCTGTACAGCATCGAGTAATCCTTGTGGATCCCCGGATTCGACCTCTCGCAACCCAGCACCAGGCTGCCCACCCTGGTCGAACGCCCGTACCGCTGGGCGATCACCTGGTCAAAACTGGTCCCCGAACGGATGGCACCTCCGGAAGCCAACGGGGCTCCCGAGAGCATGTTGCCGGTCTGGGAACTGTGGATGTTGCCCTTGAGAGCCTGCTCGTTGAACAGCCCGCGGATGAACGTGATCCGTTCACGGAACCCGGCAATCGGAGCCAGCACCTGGCCCAGTTCCATCGTCGAACCGGCACCCTTGGCGTGGAACTGCCCGGAATGGAATCCGTTGCCCGAAAAGAGCACCGCCAACCGCATGGGGGCCTGGCTGCCATCGTTGTCAGACCGGCGGGCCTGCTTCTTCAGAGGCTTGTCATCACCCCAGACCCGGCGCGATTCCATCCACGGCAACGCCATCGTCACGCCGCCAGCCCCGAACAGAAATGCACGTCGCGAATAGCGATGACTCATCTGCAGGGTCCTCTTCGACTTCGCAGTTTTCGTTGCCACAGTGTCATCCCCAGCACTGCCACCAATGACAGGGTCGCCACACCCTCTAGGGAGTATCGGCCACGCGAGCCCCTCGCCCGCGGATCCTCCGAAATTGAGGCGACAGCACGATCATCTCAATTGCCACCGACAGCCGATAGTCGTTTCCCGACATCCGGCGGTGGATTTCGTCGAGCAATGGCTGGTCCGAGAGTTGTGTCTGGCGTCCCAGGGCATAGCCCAGCAGCTTGCGATTGAATTGAACTACGAACCCGTCTCGCCGCTTCGTCTTCAGGTAGTTTCTCAGCCCCGCCAGACCCTCGATCGACTCGCCGTCGGGCAGCTTCGTCCGCGTATCGACATCCCGGCCGGCCAGGTCCTTACTGCGTGCCCCGCCGATCGTGTCGAAGCCCTCGAGTGCGAAGCCGAACGGGTCGATTCGCTTGTGACAGCGAGCACAGCTTTCCACCGAGGTGTGCCGGGCCACCAGCTGCCTGAGTGTCAGTCCGTCGGTCTGAGTTTCATCGGAGGGCAACTGTGGCACCTGCTGGGGGGGCCGGGGCAACTTCTCACCCAGCAATACCTCCGACACCCAGTTGCCTCGCAGGATCGGGCTGGTTCGAGCGGCTCCCGACGGCTTGGCCAGCGTGGCCGAAAGGCCCAGCAGCCCGCCACGCCCCCTGGCTCGCATGCCACCCACTCGCCCCCAGCCGCCCGCAGACGTATCGGCCTTGAAATCGGCGATGCCATAGAACTTTGCCAACCGCTCGTTGACAAACGTGTGATCCGAATCGAGCACCTCGATCAGCGACCGGTCCTCGGCAAAGGCGTCGGCCAGGAACCGGATCGATTCCTCGTACATGTCCGCCTTCAACCCGGAAAACTCCGGGTAGTGCTTCTCGCTCTTGAGCGACAGCACCGGGAAGTCGTGGATCTGCAGCCACTGGCATCCGAACTCGGTTGCCAGCCGCCTGATCTTCGGATGCCGCTGCATCCGCCGCACCTGAGCCATCAGCTGCTTGTCCTTTTCCAGCGCTCCGGCCCGTGCCTGCTGCCGCAGCTCGGCGTCAGGAGCCGAGGACCACAGGAAGTAACTCAGCCGAGTCGCCAGTTCGTGGTTGTCGACCGCGGCCGCCTTCGGACCCTCGGGAACCTGTTCGGATCGATACAGAAACGCCGCGGCGACAAACACCCGCGCAATCGTCAGCCGGATCGATTCCTCATGGGCCAGCCCACTCTGCCGCAGCCGGGCATACAACCCACGCAACTCGGCCTTCTCCTGCTTGAGCAGCGGACGCCGGTAGGCCCGCCCCGCCAACTCGAGGACCGCGTCCAGGTGTCCGGGTTCGGCCTTGTGCAGGTCCCGCCGATACACCTCCGCCTCCTTCAGTGTCAGACCCTTGATCGGCACCAGGTCCTTGTACTGCGAGTGATTAACACCCTCCATCACCTCCATCAACAACTCCATCGCCGTCACCTTCGTCAGTGGCCAGTCGCTGACAAATCGCAGCTCGCGCCACAGCCGATCCAACGTCTTCTGTTCCGAACTATTCAGCAGCAACCGCGACAGGTGATGGTCCTCGCGATGAAACAGCGTGATCGTCAGCACCTCGTCCACCGGCACGATCTGGGTGTAGCACAACGCCATCGGGAACACGTCGCGGAACTCCGAAAACGCCCGTACGATCCGCTTGTGACCCGCAGACGTCCGCGGCGCCTTCACAGGTGCCTTCTTCTTCGCCGCCTTCTTCGCCGCCTTCTTCGCCGCCGGCTTCTCGCCAGGCTTCCCCTTGCTGGCCGAAACCGTCTTCGGCATCGCGGCAACCAGCACCGCGTTCTGGAACGTCGTCACGCGGGTATCCGAGAAGAGGTGAGTCACCTGCGAGAACTTCGTCGTGACCCGGCTCACCTGCAGCCCTGCCTCGAGATCGGCCTTCCCGGTCACCAACCCGACCTGCACCGTGCCATTGCCTCCGGTCCGAGGCTCGATCACCGCCGTCATCACCAGTTCGCGACCGACCGCCATCTCCGCGGGCAGGCGAAAACTGATCACCTCCGGAGCCTGCAGGCACAGCGAATCGGCTGCCAGCGGCGGGTCGAGCGGCTTGCCCGAGGGATGCTTGCCGAACCGCGCGGGATCGACTCCAAAGGGACCGCCCTTGGCATCCCCGGCCAGTTTCCGCACGTCTCGCAGCAGCACGTCCGGCTCGCCCTTCTTGATCAGCCGAGGCTTCTGGAACACAACAAAGTCACCGTCGCGACCGTCTCCGGCATCCCCGACCACCAGCGACAGCACCACGCCGTCCCTGGACGCATTGGCCTGCTTCGCATCGGGCTTGGGAACGGGAAACGCATGGCGAAGTTCCTGGGACGTCAGCACCGGATCGAGGCCCGACATCCAGAGCCGTGGGCCACCCGTGCGACCGACCAGACCGACCGGGCCAAACAGCCACAGCGCCTGCTGCCACTGGCTGACCTCGGCCACCAGACCCCTCAATGCGTCCGGCCCCGCCGCCCGCCATCTGGCTCGGACTCGACCCAGCACCAACGACGGCCGCTTGTCACTCAGCACGTCCCACAGCCGCTGCAGGTAACGGGGACTCAGTCCTCTCTGGCCGGCCACCTCGGCGATCGTCGTCTTGCCACCGGTCAGCCTCGTTCGCT
>Ga0310125_10000994_pt1 | contig 13993 bp, 10 predicted proteins | sample CB11b_Tmax_Bot8__FD_203508 | JGI IMG/M metagenome (GOLD analysis project Ga0310125, IMG submission 203508) | Marine microbial communities from Western Arctic Ocean, Canada - CB11b_Tmax_Bot8 | ecosystem: Environmental > Aquatic > Marine > Oceanic | place: Canada: Western Arctic Ocean | collected... | reverse complement strand
TTCACTTCTTTCAACTGGAGTTCCTGCCTTGACACTTCACGACGCCACACCCATGGACTTGGACCAACAAATTGATGTTTTCCACGGTCAGGCGTCGCCAGCGATGGCGTACGTCTATGCGCGTCTGAACCATGTGCCGGCTGACGGCGATTGGCAGTTGCAAGGCCGGATAAACGGCCCAGCTTGCGAACATGCCCACATGCTTCCCGCGACGGTGCCCATGCTACCGCAAAAATCAGGCCCCACTCCCCTGGCTTGTGGTCATCTACCTGATCCTTGCTATTGGTCGCCTCGTACGCCGGCCCTCTACAGCGTTGATATCGATGTCATTTGCGACCAAAGACACATGACCACAGTCCGCCGCGTGCTTGGTATTCGCACGTTAGGTAAAAAACAAAACCACCTTTTTTTTGAGTCCCGGAGATGGGTCCTCCGCGCGGTAGATCAGAACCTTGTCAAATCGTCAACCATTTCCCAGTGGCGCGACGCAAGTGCTTCGATCTGGATAACGGACCCCGACGAGGCAACGTGCATCGAATCTTCTCAGCAGGGTATTTTGTTAGTGGCCGACATGCGGCAATGCAGCGACAACACACTCCGCTTTGACAAAGTTCGAGCCATTTCTCATTGGCCGTCCGTCGCCATTATTCTCGTCAGACACGACATGCAAATCGACGACCTTGTCGCTCTGCGATGTCCAAATATTTTATTGGCACAATATTTTCCAGCTGGCATGCAGATCTGTCCTGCTGCGACGATCGGTTTGGTGGTGGTCGAAGTTGACACAACCCAAACATTTGCCAAACAAATCGTCAAAGTTTCTCTGCCGATTGCTGCCATTCGGCGCATAACAGGTGCCGAGCATGTCCCCGCGGCACGTGCCCTGTGCGACCGTTTACAAGGCGACTTGGCGCCCATCGGTGATTTTGCCGGATACATTATCAAGGGCGACGAGACTCAGCCGTAATCAACAGTTCACAGCCTGTACACTTTCGATTTCCGTGCACGAAAAAACTTCTTTAACCAGCACCATTGCACAACAACGCCAGGGCCAAATGGCGTATCCACGGTTGATCACGGCCAGAGGGTCTTTGAGTGAAATTCGGAAAACCTGGAGACACCCATTTCACGGGAAATGCTGCAACATCAAAACTCGTAAGGCAGGAAAACAACTCGACATCTATCTATCCGTGAGAGAAATGGTTACCGTATTCTTGGCGTGTTTTGTATGTGTGGGTTGATGCTACCTTCCAACTGACAAACCGCAGCGTCAACGCGTTGGATTTGTACCCCTTGCCAGAAGCCTCACCGGCGATTGTTGATTTTTCCAGCAGATTCCCTGCCATCAATTTTGAAACCACCGATCGGCATTTTGCGCCTAACCCAAGTAAGTCGACATTACCATGACAGATGAATTCGATCGCTATTCCCGTCAGATCCGCTTCGAACCGTTTGGAGAAGCTGGACAACGAAAGCTCAGGGAAGCTCATGTCCTGATCTGCGGCTGTGGCGCTCTGGGGTCGGTCCTGTCTGAATCGATGGTGCGAGCCGGAGTGGGTCGCGTGCGAATTGTGGATCGCGATTATCTGGAGATGAGCAATCTACAACGCCAAGTGCTTTTTGACGAAGCCGATGTGGCTTCGGGCCTCCCCAAAGCTGCGGCGGCAGCAGAAAAACTACGCAGGATTAACTCGCAAGTGGCAATTGAAGAAATTGTCGCCGATTTGGATGCCACCAACATCACGTCACTGTTAAACAAAGTCGATTTGATCCTGGATGGTACGGACAACTTTGAAACTCGTTATCTCCTCAATGATGCGTCGATAAAATTTGGGATTCCGTGGATTTACGGAGGCTGTATCGGAGCTGAAGGACAATCGCTCACCGTGCTGCCTGGTAAAACTCATTGCCTGCGCTGTTTGATGCCCGAAATCCCGCCAGCCGGCTCCAGTTTGACCTGCGATACGGTCGGAGTTCTCGGGCCAATCGTCAATCTGATTGCCTCCTTGCAGGCCTGTGAGGCCCTGAAGATTTTGAGCGGCAATCTGGACGCCGTCAGCCGGCACTGGACGGTCATTGATCTATGGTCAAATCAAATTCAACAACTTAAGTTGGATACCCTGAACCAGGACGGTGAATGCCCTGCCTGCCATCGTAGAGAATTTCCTTGGCTCTCTGCCCAGCGGGGTAGTCAATCGGCAATCCTGTGTGGACGCAATGCGGTCCAAGTTAGCCCTTCTGATCGACAGTCGATAGACCTTGACCGTCTGGCCGATCAATGGGCAACGGTAGGTGTCGTAACGAAAAACCGGTTTTTGATTCGCCTGGCGGTCGATCAATACCAGCTGACGGTTTTTGCCGACGGGCGGGCCATTGTGGGTGGCACCGAAGATCTTGCTGAGGCCCGCAGCCTATACGCACGCTATGTCGGATCGTAAATGGCAACGTGGCATAAAGAAGATGACGATTATTTCCTCTGTGCCCACTGCGGAGCTGAGGTCAAAATCGGAGCTCTTTTTTGTCGCAAGTGTGGTGCTAGCGATGATTCCGGGTGGGGACAGGATGATGACGTTCTGCTAGACGACGAAACGGCTGTTGATGATGAATTTGATTATCACGAATTCGTGCGTCGTGAATTCCCTGGGGCGGTTGATGAACCAATTTATCCCGGTCGGCTCAAACAACTTGGAATCGCCATCGTGATCCTGCTGATTTGCCTGGCATTATTCCTTGCCACGGTGATGTAAAGCTTCTAGCGGTGATCCGGGCAACCTCGTTGACCCAAGGATGTCGAAAATCCCCACTGACTGGCTGGGAGGATTTCAATGAACCTTGTTAGGGAAGCGCCAATCACCCTTGTTTTGGGTAGACTACACCCAGGTCGTCCGGCATGATTTCTATCAACACTTGGTACTCTCGGTGGATTTTTTGATGCGAGTTTCTCGCCGTACTCGTTGCTTCTTCTCAGTTTGTCAATGGTGATTGGCATCACCGGTTGGGCACGAGGTTGGCTGGTAGCTACCGAAACCAACATCTCTAAATTGGCACCGGGTATCTTCTTCCGCAAAGCCAAAACAGAACCGGTCTTCACCGGCTGTAACCAGGGTTGGGTAATCTTCAAAGACTTCGTATTGGTGATCGATGCCAATTTTCCCGGACAGGCAGACGAAGTGATCAAAACAATTCGCAAATATACTGATAAACCAATCCGCTACGTCTTTGACACGCACCACCATGGGGACCACGCGGATGGAAATATCAAGTACACCCAAATTGGCGCTACAGCCATCGCAGCGGAGCGGAGCCGTCCCTTGTTTGACACTAAAGGAAACGATGGGTTTGAACTCGCCAAATATGAGCGACCGGAAGAATATAGCAAATTGAAATATGAAAAATCGTCCGTTTACTTCCCCCACTGACTGGTGATCGACGACGGTCAGTAGCGCGTTGAATTGCTTTACTTTGGCCATGCTCACACCGCTGGCGACGCCGTGGCTTGGTTACCCAAACATGGCGTCCTGTTCACCGGTGACGCCTGCGTCACCGGTGCCTTCAACTACACCGGCGACAGCGACACCGCAAGCTGGATTACTGTACTGAATTCCATAGCAGAACTGCCCGTAAAACTTCTCGCTCCGGGACATGGAGAACTGGGCGACAAAAATATCATCGCCAAACAACGTCGTTACTTCGTCGAACTTCGGGCAGCCGTGAAGAACATGATCGACCAGGGCAAGCCACTGGCGGAGATCAAAGAGATGATCAATTTACCATTCTACAAGGAGTGGACCGGTGTCGAAGCCAAGTCACGCGAAGAGAACATCGAACACGTGTACCGTGAATTGAATGAAAGTTAAAACCAACAGCAACGTCTCGTCGCCCGTCTCAAGGCAAAAAACGGCTTGGTTACCAGATGTCGAGGTAGGGCGCATGCATGTCAACTGGGCTGGTTGTGATTGAATTTCAGAATGTCACAGTCGGAAAGTGAGCTGTTGTTTAACAAGATGCTATTCTGTACAAAAGTCTCAACATTCTGAATATCCGGTTCCATCACCCAAGGTCTCCTAGGGGTAGCGTGGGCCTGTTGATTGGAGATACCCATGAGAAACGTCTTGGGGAAATCAGGACTGGTTTCAGTGATTCTTTCCCTAACACTCAATTCTGTCTGGGCACAAAACGTCTCCCGGCAGTGTCTCTCTTTTGCGGGAGTAAGTGGTGGATGGGCAGTTCCCCTTATCGGTGGCGGTGAACTTGTCCAACTGGAATGGAATGCTGCCGATCCGGCCGGCGAGGGGCCAGCCCTGGCGCTCTTCAGTCAGCTGCGCAGCAAGGAAGTGCTGTTAAGCTCGACACCCAACAGGTGAGGCTGTTGGCTGAACAGGGATTCTCAGGGCTGATGATCGGTTGCATCGCATGGTACGACGCGCTGAAGACCATCCAAGACAAGCGCGAGCCTTGGAAACGGGCACGTCTTAAGGGCCTACATGACAACTGGATTTTTTACAACATGTTCGGCAAGAACGGGGAGTGGAATGACCACAATCCAAAACTTTCCAGTCAACCAGCCGATTGGTTCGACGATGATCTGTTTAACAGCATGGCGGACAACATGCGCATGACCGTGCGCTTTGCCAAGCAGGTGCAGTCGCGGGGTCTTGCGGTCGACATCGAGAGCTACGGCAATACGCCGCTGGCTACCAAACCCTGGGCCGACCGGCCGGCAGCAGCGACTGAAAAGGCTCATCAACGTGGCAGAGAATTGGCACAAGTCATGATCGAGGAGTTTCCCGATATCGAACTTCTGGTACTGCCTGCCTATTACGCATGGAACGGACTTCGGGAAGTTATCGGTGTCCGTCGATATGCAGAGCCGTTCATCCTCGGCATGGCTGAATTGTTTGCACAGCGGCAGTCTCTTAAGGGTCGCGGTGAGTTTTTGCCTGCCAGCGAGTTCACGTATGGACCAGTAGGAGACATGAACGCCGAGTCCTGCCTTGGTCGGGTTGACTGGATTTTGCAGCAGTTGCAAGGTCCGTTCGCATCGTTCGCCAAGCAACATCCCAATTATTATAAGCAACGGATCCACTTAGCGCCGGGCGTGTGGCCTGGGGGTGACTATCTCGGTGATGAAGGAAGTGACGGCCAAAATCGACGTTACTCACCTCAGGATCATCGGAATATGCTGTCGGCGTGCCGACAGCGGGGCGTTCCTGTAGTCTGGGTTTATGGTCAAAATTGGGCCTGGTACACTTCGGCGTGGCGTGAGTATGCAGAGGTCCACCAGCGATTCCGAAGTGCAACCCAATACAACGTGTATGAAGTGGGGAGAAAAAGTAACAACCGGATCGTCACGACACCTTCGCTGCACGTTCGGTTCAGCTCAGCGGATCCCGATCGGAATTTCCTGGTTCGTGCAGCGCAACCCGCAGATCCAGAAGATGCCAATGAGGTGCCGTTTCAACCCAGATCCGTCAAGGGTCTGGCCGATGACTTTGACGACGCAGACGGCTTGGGTCCGCGCTGGTTGATCTCTTCGAGTCCACAGGGACAGGCACCCTCTAAGCCAAGCGGCTCCAAAGCGCTGAGCTTCAGCATTCGAAAAAGTGATCAGGAAAGGACCGACATCCGCGTCAGCTTGGATGACCGACCACGTACCCAAGGCAGCGCTTGGCTGACCGCGAGATCGTTCCGGCAGCAGGATGAAAACAATCTCACAGGCGTTGGACTGCGCATCTTTTCCGATGAAAACCACTGGGCACTTCTGGAGAGATCCGGCAACGGATTCCGGCTGCGCTGGAGGAACGGCAACCAGCAAAAGACGAAGGGAGTGGGTTACATCAACAACGGTCCTGGGGGAGAGTTTGGTTTGGCTTAGGACTTTGACAAGGGAACGTTGACGTGGCATCTCGAAGGTATCCCTGGAAACAAGGGCACCGTGGAGGTGAAGCTGCCACCTTGCCAGGTGCAAATTTACGCTTGGGCCAGCAAACAAAGTGAGCTTCAAACGACCGTTGACGATTTTATTCTCTGTGATTCGTCGTTGCTTGATCGGTGAACTGGTTCACCGTGCTGATTTCGGCAACATTACCTCTTCAGTCATACCAGGCGCGACGTCGGCGTGACTCCCCAGCCGCGGAACTTGTTCCTGCAGGAGATCCAGGCACCGTGAGAGAGTTTTTCCAGCAGGCTACGGTCGCAGCCTGCGTGCAGTCTCAGGCGTTTGGCAATCGTTAGTACAAGTTGCCGGTACACGCCGAAGGTCAAACTTATTCCACTACGTGCACTGCGTCCGTAGAAGAGTCGCACCGAGTGAAGATTGGAAAGTGAAGTTGCCATGAGAGTTATCTTCGTGAGGTGGGGCATGCTGATGACATCGTCAAACGATGCCCCTAGAAAAAGTCGGGTACCCGTGCTACGTTGCGCGGTTTCCGCCGGGAAAGTTTTGGTTGTTGACATGCACGCAGGTCGGATAGAAAGAACATCATGAAAAAAACGAGCTTGCTTGGTTTCACAGCCATGCTTTTACTCAACGCAATCACAACGTTTGCCGAGGAAGAACCCAAACGGCTCATCTTTCGTGGTCAGGACGACATAGCTACAGGGAACCAGATCAAGACGATCGAGGCGGCACGAATTACCCGCCCACCGGTACTCGACGGAAAGCTTGACGATGCGTGCTGGGAAGCAGCAAACCCGATTTCGGGATTCCGTCTGCTGGGCAGTGAATCATTGGCGCGGGTACAGACCGTAGGCTACGTCGTCTACGACGATGAAAATCTTTATGTCGGTTTCGGCTGCCTCGAGCCCGAAACGGACAACCTCAAGATCCGGCCGACGGAGCAAGTGGTCGACCCGAACGTGGATGAAGGTAGTGTGTTTTCCTATGATAGCGTGGAACTCATGGTGAAACCCAGCCACTGGGCGCCCGAGTACTTTCAAATTGCCACCGATATCAGTGGCGCTACCTGGGACGCATTCCGCACCCATGGAGGCGGCACGATCAACGACGAATGGCGCGGCGTGATTTCGACTGTCGCGCAGGTCGGCGAAGATCATTGGTCCGTTGAAATAAGGGTCCCGTTTTACTGTCTCGATCTTGTCCCTGGTGTCCGCTCCGACTGGCGAATCAACCTGTGCCGGTCCAAGCAGCGGCCGCAGGAACTATCGTCCATTTCCCGAGAGGGCCTTTTCAACGAGGCACACAAATTCGCCCTCCTGAACGAAATTAACGTCGACTTCAGCCGGTTCTTCTTTAACGTAAGCCGCCCGGAACTTGTAGCCGAAGTTGGTCAAGGCGCTCCTGCGGCGTCGGCCTGGTCCACGCTGGCCAACAACACGGGGAAGGACCGCCGAGTCAACGTCGAATTTATCGGCAGCGATGGACCGGTTCGCAGCCAAGAGCTGACACTGAGATCCGGACAAGTAAAACTCGTGAACCTGGGATCGATCTCGCTGTCGGATCAACCAATCGAGGGAACCTCTGTTTACGAAGTCCTGGACGGCGCGCCCGTGCGGCAGATCATCGCAACGGATGCGGACACCGGTGAAAAATTGACGCTTTCAAATCTTCAATACCCAAATCGTTTGAAGATGCTGAGTTTGAACCTGGTTCGACCCAATGACGATGAGAAAAAGAACCACGATCATCCTCTTGTGGTCGAAGTGTCTTCCGCCATCGGCGAAGCGGCGCGCAAGAATGGACAAATCGAGTTGCGCTTTGTCCGGGCGGACACGTCAGAAGAGCTGGTTTCCCGCACTTTGTCTGCGTCCCAACAGATCAGTCGCATCTCGGTGGACCGGGACAATTGGCCCACTGGCCGGATGGAAGTCCACGCCGAGTTCCGGGACGCGACGGACCGCTCCATTGCCAAGGCCGATCGCTCCTTTTCCCATTTCCCGCCCAGGGAGACGGTGGGGAAAGTACTCAACAACTGGGTGACCGAACTGATCAACATCCGGGCGCGGAAGGTTCGCGATCAGGGACCCGTCACGTTCACCAACCCGCGCAACGGGTGGGTCTTTCTTTCTGTGTCGTCAACGGGCGGAAAGGCGGAACTTGCACTCAACGGCAACGGCCCGGTCGTTTTCTCGTCCGACAAGTCCGACCCGGCCTTCACCCGCGAAGCCATGCGCTGGCTTACTGCCGGGAATCACACCGTCACACTTGAACTCCCCGCTGGCGCCGCGTTGAAGCACCTGATCGTGCGGGCCATCCCCGAGCTGGCCTACTGGCGGTTCCCCACTCGGGGAGACTACAACCACCTGGTAACCGAGGAAATCTTCCAGGTTGTGAACACCATCGGCTGCACGCGCGCTGTGTCCGAGGAGCCCGAATTTCAGCACCTGGTCGAACGGTGGAAGAAGCAGGGGAAGCGCTTGATCATCGGTGGCGCTCACGTGCCGGCCTACAGCATCCCCGAGTTGACGGCGGACAAGGCGTACAACTTCTGGCGAGGGTACGTCGGGTATTCCCGGCCCCGTTTCGACGCAATCATCGTGGACGAGTTCGGCGTTGGCGATTTTCCTATCGGCGCCTACGAGATGATGGCGCAGGCACTGCGGCGGCTCACGACAGAGTTTCCCGAAAAGCGGTTCTATCCGTTTGTGTTGGATATCTATGGCGTGCAGGGCGTCAAGTCATTTATGGAAGCCGTGATCGATAACGGTTCCCCTATTGTCTGGGAATGGTACGAGCGAGAGGAACCAGACATGGAACGGGGCTGGAATAAGATCAATTCGACGATCACCCACGCCATGGGCGGCTGGCGCGACTTTTTGTTTGAAGCCGAGAATCACATGGAGGTCTGTCTTGGATACTACAACCTCGTCGGTGAGTCACTGAACGAGAATCCGGCCGTCGATTTCAAGGTTTGGATGGACATGCAGTACAACCAGCTCGCGACCCATCCGGCATTCGAAGGCCTGTATGGCGTGATGGAATACAACGCCAAGATGGCCGACGAGGAGACCCTTCGGTGGCAGGCAGCGCTTCACCGCCACTACGGATTGGAGGGGAAAACCAATTTGCTGTCTGACGAACACGGGTACAAGTACCGGCCCGGCATTCTACAGAATCCGGACTTCGACAACGGCATGGATAGCTGGAATATCGACGCCGCCGAAGTGGGAAGTATCAACACCGGCACGATTCCTGGACTCGGGCGACTCGAAGGCCGCGTACGCGGTAGCTCTCGTGGTGACAACCTGCTGCGAACGAAAAGAAGCGCAAAGGCGCCAAATCGATTCAGTCAGGCGATGAAAAATTTGGTGCCGGGCCGGCTGTACTGCCTTAAGATGATTACCGCAGACTACCGGGACCTGGTAAACGGCATCTCGGCGGAGAAGAAGCACGCGGTTTCGATCGACATTGAAAACATCGAATCGCTTTCCTCCGAAACCCCCTTTCAACAGGTGTTCGAAAGCTCCCGTGGACAAGAGGCGAACCCCTTCAGCCGCGACAACCAACCCTGGTTCAACTTCCACTGGCGCGTTTTTCGCGCAAAGGATGCAACTGCCAAGCTGACCGTCACCGATTGGATCGGCAAGGAGCCTGGCGGGCCGGTTGGCCAGGAATTGATGTACAACTTCATCGAGGTGCAGCCGTATTTCAACGGGGAATGACAAATGAACGACCAAGGCTGGAATCTCGCATAACAAATCATTTGTTGGATCAGCGGGGCACAGGGTCTGAGCAACAGGGTGGGCTCCCAACCACCGTTGACAATTTTATTCCTGTATTTGGCCGCTTCTTGATCGCTGAGCTGGATCACTGTCCTGAGTTCGATGGCAGCGAAGTCGTGAACAAAATGCCAGTGGAAACCAGCGGCAACATCACATCGCCCAGCTCAATTCATAAAACAGTTGAACTGCTAGGCAACCACAACGGAACAAGTTACTTTGTTGCTGCTGTTCCTCACCCGGACACGGTTGGCCATGAGGTCATCATCGAATATCCCGGGCTGCTGTTTTCAGATCATAGAACGTGAGGGCAAAATGAGATTAGAAAAGCAGGTCGCCATCGTTACCGGCGCAGGCAGTGGAATCGGACGGGCAACCGCTATTCGTTTTGCCCAGGAAGGTGCCCAGGTGGTTGTCGACGACATCAACGTTTCTCAAGGGGAGGCCACCGTCAAGCAAATTCGCGATTCCGGCGGAGATGCCCTTTTTATAGGTGCTGATGTGTCCGATCCCAAGGCGGTCGAATCGCTGGTGGCTGAAACCGTGCAAACCTATGGTCAGCTTAACATTCTCGTCAACAACGCCATCTGCTCGGTCAAGGATATTCAGAACAACAATTGGGATCCCAATCTCAACATCGCTGTCAAGGGAGCAAGCCATTGCATTGATGCGGCAATTCCCAGGATGAGGCAATTCGGAGGAGGCAGCATCATCAATATTTCATCCGTCAATGGACTGGTCGGATTACAGGGAATTCACGCCTACTCGGCATCCAAGGGTGCGATCATTGCACTGACACGATCACTGGCTACCTCCCACGGCAAGGACAATATCCGTATCAATTGCATCTGCCCCGGCACAATCGTCACGGAGGCCTGGGACACGGTGGCGGAAAAAAACCCGGAAATTTTCGCGGAATTGAGGCCCTGGTACGCGTTAGAGCGGCTTGGCAAACCGGTCGACATTGCCAACGCGGCGCTTTTTCTTGCCTCCGAGGAAGCCAGCTTCGCTACGGGTGCCGTGTTTGTGATTGATGGTGGATTAACTGGCGGTCATCCGCAATTTCCCTTTTAACTTTTTCAGCTTTTTATTCTTTACCCTATACATTGAAAACCAGTGATTGCCATCGTCGACACATTTAAAAGAACATAGCACCCCTTTTGGGGGGGGGTAGTTGGACTCGTTGTGGGGTATCTGGGCTCTCACTGGGACGACAATATGGTAAGTTCGACGTGTGTTGTTTGTTCGGCATACTTGTTGACTGCCACTTCATCAATTCATAGACATTTTTTTTTTGAAAAGAACATGAACAATACTGATATCTTCACACGCCGATGGCTGGATCGTTCTCGGGTTTTTCAATGTGTCCATCCCAACCTTTCCATGGTAATTCTGACTTGCTGTTTTTTACTCGGGCTGGCGGCCAGTCCCCTGCCTGCGGCACCCCCAACGATCAGTTCCATCACTCCGCAAGCGGTTTGCCCTGGCACCACTGTGAAACTTACCTTTCACGGGGAACATCTCAAAAACGCTACCCAGCTTTGGACAAGCTTTGCTTCAAAATGCGAAATTGCCACAGCGGCTGAAGACGGCAAAAGCCTGGAATGCCATTTGACACTGCCTCGTGAAAATCAAGTCGGCGTTGGTGCCGTGCGTTTGCTGACAGGTGAAGGAATCAGTGCCTTCAAGCTCATCATGGTCGACGATTTGCCGAGCATCGCCAAGCAGGAAAACAATCACCAGATGGAATCGGCACAACCCGTCTCGGCACCCGCTGCGATCGATGCAAGTTGTACCGCGTTAAAGTCAGATTTTTACCTGATCGAGGCGCATGCCGGAGAGCCACTGGTCGCTGAAGTGGTCGCACAAAGATTAGGTTCAGCCTGTGACCCGATCCTCCGCTTACTGGACCCACAAGGAGGAGAACTGGTTGCCTCAGACGATGAGCCGGGTACCGGAGGAGACAGTCGCCTGTCCTACCGTTTTGAGCAGGACGGCAAATACACGTTAGAAGTTCGGGACGTGAACCATCAAGGAGGTGGAGGCCATTTTTACCGTCTGAGGATTGGTAATTTCCCATTGGCTACCGTTGCCTTTCCAATGGGTGCCCCTTCGGGCAAAGTGGCCACATTTCAGTTCGAAGGTGATTATGTCGAAGGACTTGATCCCATTCATATTTTGATGCCACTCAAGGTGGGAAGGTCAGTACCTTTAAGCGTAGCGTTTCCAGATGGACAAGGCTCTGGCTTCGTCACCGTCCTGACAAGTTCCGCTGCGGAGATTGTCGAAGCGGAACCCAATGATGATCTTGCTTCGGCAACCGTCACACAACTGCCGGGGGTCATCAATGGACGCTGTCAATCGGCCAGCGATCAAGATTACTATAAATTCACGGTCTCTGCCGGTCAGCACTGGTCGTTTGTCAGTCACACCCGGGCGTTGGGATCACCTGCCGACCTGTTTCTGCAATTACTTGATGAAAAAGGCAACCTGATCAGCAGCGTCGACGATACTGGTTCGAGTGACGGCATCCTGCGTCACAATTTCGGCGCTGATGGAACATTTTATTTGCGCGTGGAAGACTTATTACAAGGTGGAAGCAACCATCATGCTTACCGAATTGTTATTGCGACCCATCGTACGGGTTTTCAACTTTCCTCGCATATCGATACCGCCAATGTCCCTCACGCGGGGACGTTTGTCACTAAAGTGACTTCCCAAAGAATAGGTTTTGGCGGACCCATCGAATTGTCCGTTGATGGCCTGGGAGAGGGAATTCAGTTAGAAGGAAATGTTATCCCAAAAGACAAAAACGAAACCAACCTGCGTGTTACGCTGCCAGACAACATCTCCATCGGTCAATTTCTCACCGCCCGCATCGTCGGCAAACCTCAGGGAGAAGAAGGAGCTGCCAAGGTGCTGGCTGATACACAACCTGTTTTGATAGCCAGTTTTCCCAACGCACCGCTGGCGCGAGCATCACTGGATGGCCCAATTGCCGTAGCCGTGGGACCCGCGTTTCCCGACTTCTTTAATATCAGTCTTGATCCAGAGATTGTCTATTTTGCCGAGTTGGTGGGCAAAAGTACCTTCAAGGTTCTGGTAAATCGAATCAACGGAGAATTTAAAGAAGCTGTCTCGATCGCCGTGGAAGGTTTTCCCGAGGGAGTCAAAACAGAGGTAGAGCAGGTTAAAGACAACAACTCCGAGTACATTGTCACGCAAACCGGCCCGGAAGCACTTACTGCCGATGATGTAAAAATTCGCATTCTGGCCACTGGTACGTTCAAGGAGCAAAGACGCCAGGTCGTCCTGGCTGACGTCCCATTTCAGGTGGTCAAACCACTGGTTGTCGAACTGAAACCGCATGGTGCCATCAAAAAAGGTGGAAAACAAAAAGTCACCATTCGCGTGCGCAGATTCGGGGAAGAAAAACACCCGGTAACCATCCGCTGGAAGGAAGCTCCCAACGGGATCTCGGCGCCATTGTTAATCACAGCAGCACCGGATCAGGACCAACTCGATATCGAGCTTAGTGCTAATGACAACTTGAATTCAGAATCCGAAGCCAATTTCGTGGTTTCCGCAACCACCAAAGTCAAAGACCAGGACATCAGCGTGGAGAGCACGTTGACGCTGAAAGTGGAGCCAACTCCCGAAGCAGAACCCGCAAAAGAAGAACCGGCCAGTTAGGTTATTTGGAAAAACAGGTCAAAATTTTCCGACTTTGCGTTTGGAAATGGACCGCCGTCCCGTTATAAATAGTATTATTGGAAGGTAGATACATTAGGCCATGCGAGCGCTTTGAGTGATGGGCAGGCCAGCCGTATTGAAAATTCCTTATAATCTAACCAAATCCGATATTTTTCCCAAAGAAGTCACACAATGAACGATCCACAAAAACTCAGCTTATCATTTCGGGCCATCCTGGCATTTTTTGCCACAATCCTACTGATTGGAATTGGAAGTCCCCTCCTAGCTGATGACACAGCTGAGCGGATTGAGATTCTGCCGACGGACATAAAACTGTCTTCATTGCGCGAAACCATGCAATTACTGGTAACTGCTTACCACGCGGGTGACCAACTGCGGGACGCAACTCGCGACGTGACATTCACGTCGACCAATGAAGAGGTGATTAAAATTCAGGGGACCGAGGTGTTCGCCGTTGGCAACGGTTCGGCGGACATCATCGTTAAATTGGCAGCTCTTGAGCAATCTATCCCGGTAACCGTCACCGGCGTTGAGACGGCCGATTCGGTCTCCTTTCAGCATGAAGTTCTTCCCACGCTGACAAGGCTGAAATGTAACAGCG
>Ga0310125_10000991_pt1 | contig 14001 bp, 10 predicted proteins | sample CB11b_Tmax_Bot8__FD_203508 | JGI IMG/M metagenome (GOLD analysis project Ga0310125, IMG submission 203508) | Marine microbial communities from Western Arctic Ocean, Canada - CB11b_Tmax_Bot8 | ecosystem: Environmental > Aquatic > Marine > Oceanic | place: Canada: Western Arctic Ocean | collected... | reverse complement strand
GGTACTCTGAGAACTTGCGCCAGATGGGATCGAGACGCGGGTCATCCACGGCGATGTACCGTCCGTTCTGCCCACGCTGTACCATGCCCAGCACCTTCCAGATTTTACCGGTCGTTGGTATTGAAGGGGGTCCCATTCTCTGGGCAGGATGGAGGCGCAGACAGACCCGCTTCCAGCCCGATCCTGCGATCATCATACAGAACCCCTAACGCAGCGCGACACTGCCATCTTCCCTGATAGGCGGAGATACACGGGCTGGATCAAAGGGGTGCATACCGACGGCAGCTTCGTTGAACTCGACACCGAGGCCCGGGCGTTCTGATGGTGTATACCAGCCGTTCTCCAACTTTATAACCTCGTCGACCATGTCCCGTCGTGGCGACTCCGTTTCACCGACCGATTCCTGCACATCCCATGACGGGCAGCTCGTCGCCAGAGCGATGCAGGCGGCGGTGGCGATGGGGCCCTGGAAGTTGTGTGGACAAATCTTGATATGGTGAGCATCCGCAATGGTTGCGATCTTCTTCACCCCGGAAATGCCTCCCGCCACGGCGACATCCGGTTTGAAGAATGCCGGTTTGACGAGCTGTGCGTACTCACGAAATTCCCAGACGCCGACGTTGCGTTCACCAATTGCCAGGGCCCCCTGCATTTTCTCAGCCACCTCGGCCATGGCAACCACCGAGTCAGGGACGATCGGATCCTCGATGAAGTAGGGCCGAAGTCGCGCCACCTCCGCGGCGAAGGCAACCGCCTCCGAGGGTTGCATGTTGCGGTGAATCTCAATGCCGATATCGAAATCCCAGCCGACGGTCTCACGGACGGCAGCGACCATTGCAACTGCATCACCAACAAGCTTGGCGTAGCGCAACTCGGCCCAGTTGTTCGGCATTGGCTTGAATTTTAGCGCTGTAAATCCTTCCTCCTGCGCCTTCTTCGCCCCCGCCGAGGCCGCTTCAGGCGATTCGCCGCTGATCCCCTGCGCGATCCCGCGGACCTTGTGTCGAACTTTGCCGCCCAGCAGATCCCATACTGGCGCCTGCAACCGTTTGCCCTTGATGTCCCACAGCGCCGTGTCGATGGCGCTGATCGCGCCGCCGATGCTGTTGCCGCGAAAGTTACTGTTGTAGCGCCACACGTAGTTCCAGATGTGCTCAATGTCACCGGCATCCAGCCCGATCAGTGCATCCGCAAGACCATGAATCGTCTCCTGTGCGGCCTTCGGGTACGACCAGTAACAGGACTCACCGACGCCCTGGGTGCCATCTTGTGTGGTGATGCGGCAGAGGAGGAACCGTGATACGAAAAAGGTCTCGACTTTGTCGATTTTCATCTGTTGACCTGCTAAATCTTCCAATGGGTGTTGATGCTTGCCTCGTATTCTGCCGTCTCCTCGTTCTCAATCTCTGCGACTGTCACCGGTCTGCCCAACACCGACGACTCCAACGCCGCGTTGCACACCGCGAGGTCTTTGCGGCCAACGTAGGCGTTTACTTCCGGCTCCGTGCCACCGGCGATGCACTGTCCCAGTTCGTAGTACTCCAGCGCCACCAGAAAGCGATCGGCGTCCTCGAAAGGCGTCGTGTATGAACCGAGGCGATCGGCGCCGAACAGACGCGCCGACAACTCGTCCAAGTGGAAGTCGGGAACAAGGGTAAGCACCTCGTCACCGGTCACGGCGCCGACGCCATCGATGGTGACCGTCAGTGGCTCACCACGGCGCTGCTTTGCAGGCTGCATCGAGCCCTTGGAACCGTAGATCATGCCATAACGCAGCGGCTCGCCATGGGCGGCGTAGAAAGATGTCCACTGGCCGATGGCACCATTGGCGAATTTGAGGGTGGAGACCACCATGTCCTCAGCGTCGGCATCAATCTCGTCAGGCACTTCGTCGTACCAGTGCTCGTAGAAATCCCCCACACCGATGCGTTCGCCCCGATACCGTTTGCTCTCCCACACCTTCGCGACGGCGAAGACCTCTTCGATCTCTCCCAGGTAATACATCATCTGGTCGACCACATGCACCCCGGCGTCGACGAAGATGCCACCGATGTTCTTGTAATGCCGCCAGGGCCAGATGACGATATCGCTGCCACCGCTGGCAGAGCCGAGCAGGAACGCATACGGCGCGCCGATGGCCCCCGCATCGAGCACCGCCTTGTTGAGGCGGCATATCGGGTCGCGACGCTCCTGCTCGCCCACGCTGAGGACTTTGCCGCTGCGTTTCCATGCGTCGATCACGCGGTTGCAGCCGCGGATGGTCAGTGACAGCGGCTTTTCGCAGAGCACGTGATAACCGAGGTCGAAGGCCATCTCCGCCACCAGATGGTGAGAACCGGAGTCGGTTGTGATATCCACCGCTTGGATATCAGGGCATTGGGTCTTCATCTGCTCCATCGAAGTGAAGACCTGTGGCCGCGAGCCAAGCACCTGTTGAGCCGAGTCCGCCAGGTGCTTGGCGTTATCCTCTCGGAGGTCGCATACGGCCATCAACTCAACATTGGCCATGCCGCTTTCATACAGTGCGCCAAGTGCCCGCAGATGCCTGCCGCCCATGCCACCTGCGCCAACAATCGCCAACGGAATCCGGTCCATTTCACTCTCCTTCGCAAAGGCGACTGGAGCGGTCATGCTCTACAGGCCGTTTTCCCGTGAACCAAAACCAGAGTTGCCGGCCAGTCCAGCGGTGAGCTGTAAACCACACGCTTGTGATAGGGTCACGTGCATCAGGCAGGGAGGGGCTTTAAAGTGGCCTACCTGCCGGCTGGCTGCCAGAGCAACTCACCAGCAACAGAAAAAGGACAGTTGATGCGCGTACAAAGACGTCTGGCGAGAGTTCCTTCTGTGAAACTGGGTGTGGCAATCGCCCTGGGATGGATGCTTGGATATTCTGGCGGTGTCAGTCCAGCCATCGCTCAACGCGGCGATGTGTTGCCACCGAAGCTTGCCGGTCTCGCCGAGGCAGATTTGTCTCCCGGGCTTGGTGAACTGATCGAAACACGCGAGCTCCCGTGGAATTGGGTGCCGGATACCACTACCTCTACCTCGTGACGAATGGCCCCGCAAATATCTACGGCGCCTCCGGCGTCAATTTCTGAGCGAGCACGAATACACAAAGGGGACCCGAGGGAGACAGGGGAAAGCAGAATGGCGCATGAAGACATAGTCAAGAAGCTTATTGACAGAGTGCCAGCCTTTCAGCACCTGACTTTCCGACAGGCTCACAGGCTGCTCGAGGCAGGCGAAGTGAAGAGCTACGCAAAGGGTGAGCAGCTCTGCGCCGAAGGGGAGGACAGGGCGGAGATATACGTCCTGCTATCCGGAGAACTGAGCATCAAGAGTGGCGGCGTGGAGCTGAGCCGCATAACGACATCTGACATTGTGGGAGAAATGAGTTTGTTTACCGGTCTGCCGCGCTCAGCCACCGTTGAGGCCGAAATCGACGCCACAAGCCCTGGTGGTCATGAAAGATGAGTTCGAAGAGTTGCTGGGTTCAAACCCAGCATTGGCAGCGAGAGTCTATAAAATAGAGATGCAAATGTGAAGATTGTCCATTCTCCGGCTGACAGTGGAAAGACTGCTACATGGGTCGTGTAGCAGAATGGAGCGACCCCGTAGTGCTGGAGATAAACAAAACCGGAGAGGCGAGATGGTCGAGTTAGGCTCAGGCGATTACGTGTACGAGACCACGGGCGAAGATTGGGGCAACCTGCAGGATGACGCGACCTACAAGGAGGCGACAGCGGTTGCGGTAGACGCCCACGACAATGTGTTCGTCTTCAATCGGGGCACGCATCCGATGATCGTGTTCAATGCGGATGGCGATATCCTGGATACGTGGGGACACGGCGTGTTTGCGAATCCCCATGGCGTGTCGATCGGCCCGGACGGATCCGTCTACTGCGTGGACAACGGAGACCACACGGTGAGGAAGTTCACGCCAAAGGGGGTGCTGATGGCCGAGTTGAAGGCCGGTCACCCGGCACCTGCGATGAGCGGCGATCCGTTCAATCGCCCTTGCCATCTCGCGGTCGACAAGAACACGGGCAATATGTTTGTCGCGGATGGTTATTCGAACGCGCGCGTGCATAAGTACGACCCGGAAGGGCGACTGCTGATGTCGTGGGGAGAGTCTGGGACGGGTCCCGGACAGTTCAACATCGTGCACAATGTGATCGTCGACGACGACGGGTTCGTTTACATCGCCGACCGGGAGAATCAGCGGGTTCAGGTGTTCGACACGGACGGTAAGTTCGTGACGCAGTGGAACGACATGTCTCGCGTCGCGGCGATCTGCATGGATCCGACGGGTGACGATCCACTGGTCTACCTTGGAGAGTACTTCTGCGGCATCGGGAGTAACACGATGGGGACGAACCTGGGACCACGGGTCTCGGTGATGGATCGGCAGGGCAACCTGCTGGCGAGAGTCGGGACCGATCCGTTCGGAGATGAGCCCGGACGTTTCTACTCGCCACATGGTATCGCCGTCGACTCGAAGGGCGATATCTACGTCGCAGAGGTGTCGTGGAGCGACTACGGCAGCAGCATGGATCCGCCGCGTCAGCTCCGCTCGATGCAGAAGCTGGTGCGGAAAAGGGGATAGCCAACCCCCCATCCACGTGGGGGAGGATCTGGTCCAGGGCGTCCTCCACCAGCACGCAGCAGGTCTCGACCATGTCCGGGTAGTCGTAAATGGCATAGGCCAGGCCCTCGAAAGTGAGCATGTCGCGGATCTTGCCCATCATGGAGCCACAGTTACCCCCCAGGGCGTAGCCGCGAGTGGGCGGATGCTGCCCGACGACGGGGACCTCCGCCAACAGCCCGTCGGCATTTATCTCTGCGACAGGACACTAGACATACTGTCACATTGAGAGCGCGCAGGGCATCGCGCAACTGCACGCATGAACGGGAGATCATTGACATTTTGCGAGAATTGATTGACCGTCGCGTTCCGGATTACGAACCGCAGGTGACGCGCAGCAAGTCGTCGTTAAGCACCGCCGCCGGTTGAGTCGGTAAAATCCCAAAAAGAGACAACTCATGCCACAAGGAAAATTCAGACTGTCTATGGTCCTTGGCAGAAGCCCCAACAACCATCCCGACAGGGTCAAGATCTGCAGGGAGATGGGGATCAAGTCCTGCATCACCTCAGCCCCGCTGCACGAGGTGGGCAGAGATCAGTACGTAGCGGCCATGCGTCAACAGAAGGACGAATGGGCCGAGGCGGGGTTTTCCATTCCCGTGTACGAAACGATGACACCGGTCCGGGCCGACAACATTCGTCGCGGCACCCCTGGCCGGGACGAAGAACTGCGCGACTACATCGCCGCCGTGGAGGCCATGGGCAAGGCCGGGATTCCCGTGCTGTGTTACAACCTGGGTAAGGGTGGCTCGCGTACAGGATGGGTGCCCATGCGCGGCGGCGCCATCTCGTCGCAGTTCGACTACGCGCAATCGAATGAACAGCCCCGTGAGGATGATGGCGAGGTGCAGACCGAGGAAGAACTGTGGGACAATTTGACCTGGCTTCTGGAGCGTATCGTCCCCGTCGCCGAGAAGGCCGGTGTCCGCATGGGCTATCATCCCAACGATCCGCCCATCCATCCGTATCAAGGCTCCGCCCAGATCATGGTCAGCGCCGACGCCTACCGGCGGCTGCTAAAGATCGCACCGAGCCCGAGCAACTGCATCACCTTCTGCCAGGGGAACTTCCGGGCCATGGGTGAGGACATCTATGCCGTTGCCCAGGAATTCACCGAGCAAGACAAAGTGGTCTTCATCCACTACCGCGATGTGGAGGGCACCGCGGACACGCGCTTCACGGAGACCTTTCATGACAATGGCCCGACAGACATGGCCCGCATGCTCGAGATCTACTCCAAAGCTGGATTCGACGGCGCCATCCGCCCTGACCATGCGCCGGCCATGGGGGATGAGGATGCCGAAAAAACACGCGGCTACGGTGTGTTGGGGAAGATCTTCGCCTTTGGGTATATGATCGGCATGATGCAGTCTCGCAATCTGCCCTACGAGTGAGCCGATCCAACACCGTGGATGGAGGTCCGAGATGGCTGAAAAATACGCGTGGCGGCATTGGGCATGGCACACGACCACTTGTGGACGAATCTGAGGCATGAATGGGCCGACATATTTCGTCGAATGCATTCAGTCCGGCGTCGAGCCTGTTGGCCTGCCGAATGCGGACCTGTCGCGGGATGCGCAGGAGATCATGGAAGCGGGTCTGCTTTCCGCGATGAACGGGGTGACGGTCCCTCTGCCTGTCGAAGATCATCTATTTCGGGACGTGTAGGCGGCAAGTTCGGTCAGTTAGCGGAAACCTTCGTCACCATCCTGGTGCAGCCCCTTGCCCCGCCTCGTGATCGGTTCCGGTGCCTGGTCGATGGGCACATTCGGACAAGTGTCGACCCAGCGACTACCAACAGGTTGAGCCCAGCGCACGGCATTGCGCAGTACGAGACGCACGTTGTCGTCGTAGAAGATGGGGAAGGTCTCGTGTCCGGGACGGAAGTAGAAGATGCGCCCGTTGCCGCGGAAGTAGGTGATCCCGGAACGGAACACCTCGCCACCTTCAAACCAGCTGATGAAAATCTGCTCGTCGGGGGCTGGCACGCCGAATGGTTCACCATACATCTCGGTCTGGGGTAATTCGAAAAATTTCCCCAGGCCCTGAGTGATCGGATGGCCGGGGTTGCATACCCACAGGCGCTCTTTCTCGCCCGCTTCCCGCCAGCACAGTGAACACGTGGTGCCCATGAGACTCTTGAAGATTTTCGAATAGTGGGCCGAGTGCAGCAGGATGAGACCCATCCCCTCGAGCACTCGCTTTTTGGCTCGGGCCACCACCTCGTCCCGCACCTTTCCGTGGGCGGCGTGTCCCCACCAGACGAGGACATCGGTCTCGTCCAGGATTGTTTCCGACAAGCCGTGGTCGTCGTCCTGATCGAGAGTTGCGGTGCGCACCTCGATCTCGGGATCTGCGCCAAAGCCCTCGGCTATGGTCGTATGCATGCCCTCGGGATAAACGCTCCTGACGACCTCGTTGGTGCGCTCGTGGACATTCTCACCCCACACTGTGACCCGAATCATGGCGGCTCTCTCTGGAAATTGGGACTGATCGCTAAAGCCTCTGGTGTACCGACGGTATGTGAAGTACTGTAGGCAGGTCGTTCCCCCGGGGCCAGCGAGGAGCGAGGGTGATGGGCGAATTCCCACACTTCCAGCGCACAACGATCTATCACGGTATCCCCGCCGAGCGAGTCCTGCTCGACAGCTATCCCTCCCTCGAGGCCGGCGGCTGCCTCCATGACCTGACCGGAACAGGCAGCCTCGATTTTGTCGGTGGTGGCGACTCCAGCACGAAACACGCGTCGTGGTGGGAATGTCCGCCCGAGCCGACGCAGCCCTGGACCCGTCACCTGATCTGTGAGTTGGGTGCCGGTCAGTGTCACGACAAGTATGTAGGCGATCCAGAGAATCGTCGATGATCAGGACGGTGGCGGATTGACCGCGGACACGCCAGTCGGCCAACTCATCGGCATCGGCGCAGCGTTTGCCGTCAACTGCACGGACACCTTGCGGTCAACTCGCCGCCGCCCGGCAGGATGACATGGGCCAGGGCGAGATCGAATGGGTGCTTGATACCGCTCGATCATGTTCTGCTCACCAACAGCAGATCGATGCTGTCGTTGCTGGCATTCCCGCCATTGCCGATGTGTCGCGCCAGCGGATGCGGGTATGGGCCCGGTCCCCATCCAGGTAACCCAGGGCAATACCGCCTTCGTCGCCGATGCCCTGCGCTGATCGCGATACGATCCTGCGGTTCTGCTGGCCGGATGTCACCAGCCGATGGCGTACCCGTCCCGCCTGGGATCGGCGCCGCCCATGAACGAGCCGCTGTCCGGATCCACCCAGATCCCCTGACCGCCGCCCACACCTGCGGACCAGGCTCCGAGGCGGTTCAGTTCGTGCCCGCGTCTCTCCAAACCCTCAAGGACAGCGGCGGGGATTCTCGTCTCGACGTCGGCCCCGAATCCCTGGGCTGTCTTCACCCGGGGTGCCTCGATGGCGGCCTGGATATTCATCCCGTGGTCGAGGGCGTTGATGATCATCTGCGGGGTCGTCTGCAGGATCCCATAGCTGCCCGGCGTCCCGACGAGCAACCGCAGCCCATGCTCGTCCCAGATCTGCGCCGGCGACATGGGCATCTCGATCTTCTTGGCTGGCCCGATCACGTTGGGACTACCATCGGTGTAGTCGAACCACCGGCCCAGATTGTTCAGCACGATCCCCGTCCCGGGCACGACCAGGGCAGACCCGAATCCTGCCCCGAGGCTCTGCGTGACGGACACCGCGTTGCCCTCCGCGTCGATCGTATCGAAGTGGGTCGTGCACTCCGTCTGCATCCACCCCTGCGAGTCTCCCGGACGGACCTGATCCTCACGCAGAGCGGCGTGGAATATGTCGCCTCCGGACGACTTGGCCTGGTCGCCGATCAACCCTCGTCGCGACGCGGCGTAGCCCTTGCTGAGCAGGCCGTCGATGGGTGGACTCGGGATACCGGTGTAGAGTGTGCGATCGGCGACGGCCAGCTTTGCCGACTCAAGGAACAGGTGCAGTGCCTGCTCGGTATTGTGACCCATGTCGCCCAGATCGTAGCCTTCGAGCATGTTCAACTGCAGCAGATACTGAGCGGTCTGACAGGGAGGGGGTGGACCACTGATCGTGTACCCCCGGTAGGTCGTCGAGATGGGTTCCTGCCACATGGGGCGGAATCCTCTGAGATCTGCCCTGGTCAGCAGTCCACCGAGGTTCTGCAGATGCTCGACGATCCGTCGACCGAGTTCCCCTTCATAGAAGACCTCGGCACCGGCCTCGGCGACGGTACGCAGGGTGGTGGCAAGGTCCTGCTGGACGATGACGTCACCGGGCGCGGGCGCCCTCGCATCGATCAGATATGGTACGTCCGATCCGGCGTACCGCAACAGATCTGTTGCAGCGCCAGCGATGAACTCGTGGTTCTTCACGGTCACCGCGAATCCCGACTCTGCATACTCGATCGCGGGGCCGAAAACGGTCAGAGGGTCCATTGTTCCGTACCGGTCGAGAGCCTCCAGCCAGCCACCACAAGCACCCGGAACCAGGACGGGGAACGGGCCTCGTAGCCGTCGTTCCTCGTCGTCGAAAAGATCGAGCGTGGCGGCTTTCGCCGACAACCCCATGTAATCCAGCACCCTTTGCGACTGGTCGCGAGTACTGTAGATGTGCATGAAGCCGGCACCACCGATGCCGGACATGTAGGGCTCTACCACGTTTAAGGCGGCGGCGGTGGCCACGGCGGCATCGATGGCATTGCCACCGTCGATGAGCACTCTGAGTCCGGCCAGCGAAGCCAGCGGGTGTGCCGAACTGACCATGCCGCGAGTGCCCGTCACGGTCGATCGATGGGTATGCCCCGTATGCGTCTGCGACATGTCGAGTACCTGCCCTTTCCACGTATCAGAGTGGCCAAACCACCTCCGCCGGATATATCCTATCTACACAACGAAAAAAACCATCTGGGAACAATTGGCGATGACCGATTACCGCGTCCGTTGTGCAGGCCGACGCGATCACCCCGAGAGACCAATATGAAAGTCACAGCCCTGATCACACTCGCCGTGGACAGATACAACTACGTGAAGGTCGAAACCGACGAGGGTATCACCGGTGTAGGCGAACTTCATCCGGCATCCGGCACGGGCGGAACTCCCTTTGTGCCGCGGGCGGCGGTCGACTACTGTTCCGAGTATCTCGTCGGCAAGGATCCTCTCCATATCGAAAAGCACTGGCAACACATGTTTCGTCGGCAGCTGTTTCGGGGCGGAGCCGACATGATGGCGGCGATGGGAGCCATCGATATCGCACTCTGGGACATCAAGGGCAAGTCCCTCGGAAAACCTGTGTACGAACTTCTCGGCGGTCCCGTTCGTGAGAAAGTCCGACTCTACACCCATCTGGGTGGCAACTCGCCGGAAGAACTGGCACAGCAGGCATCGGCGAGGGTGGAAGAAGGGTTTACGGCTCTGCGGATCTATCCATTCGGTGATTTCGGAGCTGCCGATTTTGAGGAAGGACTCGGTCTCGAAAGGATGAGTTTTTCCGGGATGCAGAACAATGCGGTGGAGCGAGTGGCTGCAGTTCGTGAGGCCGCCGGGCCCGACATCGACATCATGATCGACGTCGTCAACCGGTTGACGCCGGCAGAGGCCATCGGTCTCGGCAGGGCCCTCGAGCCGTTCAATCTCTACTTCTTTGAAGATCCCATCGAACCGGAGAACATGGACCAGTGGGGATGGGTGGCTCAGCAGCAACCGATTCCACTGGCCACGGGCGAACGCCTGTACACCGCATACCAGTTCCGCGATCTGCTGAATCATCAAGGTGCGGCGTATGTACGGCCCGATCTTTCGCTTGCCGGTGGCATCACCAACGTGAAGAAGATCGCCGCGCTGGCCGAAGCGGCCTACGTTGGCGTCGTGCCGCACAATCCGCTCAGTTGCGTGCTGACGGCGGCGTGCGCCCAGATCGACGCCGCGGTACACAACATTCCAGTACAGGAATACCCGTACGACGACGATTCTGGCATCAAGGCCGACCTCGTGAAAGAGCCGCTCAGACGAACCGGCGGATACCTTGAGATCCCAAGCACGCCAGGAATTGGCGTCGAGCTCAACGAAGAAGCCTTCAAACACTACCCGCCGATCCCCTACGAGCGACCGCCACTGATCAACCCCGACGGCTCCCTCCGCGACTACTAGGGAGATGACGGCAGAGCTTTTCGTCGGCTCCTGTACTATAGACAGGAAATCGTGCGTGCTTTGCAGATAGTCCAGTGCCTGGATAAAGGCGGCTTGGGCCGACTGAGCTTCCTGGAATGCCGGGAGCACACGTAGTGGCACGCGGATGGCCTGTCCATCCTTCATGACGGGGCGACGGGTTTGGGCGTGTGCCGCTACGGATGCAAGACCAACCGAGATTGCTGTGCCAGAGAACGGTACGAATGAGTCTGGTCACGGGGATCTTCGTCTGGGATTTGGATTCGCGAGAGTGTGGGGGGTGCTCACCTTGTGAGCCCGGCGTCTCGACACCCGAATTTATCAACGTATCTCTGCGACAGGACACTACCCGGGATGGCTGGTCACCTGACCGTCAAGACCGAGTCTGGGTGAGTCTGCGTCCTTCGATCACCCTCTTGATGAGCCTTGCCCGAGGGCAGGGGACTCACGATAATGGGCTGCGTCCAGTCCTTGCTGATGAGCGCACTGCCGACCTCGGCTCCCACCGAAGAGATTGCCCCCATGAGCCACTCGCTTACTCCTGTTGTCCTGCTTGGCGCGGTGTTGCTGGCCGCCTCCGCCGCCACCGCTCGGTCTGAGGTCGCCGAGTCCGACTTCCCGCGGGCCGCAATGCTGCCGAAGGCCGAGACCGGGGTCACCGCGTTCCTGGACGATCACAAGAAGTACGACGGGCGCGGCATCGTGGTCGCCATCTTTGACACGGGCGTAGACCCTGGAGCGGCGGGATTGCAGGTCACCAGCGACGGCAAGCCGAAGATCGTCGACCTGGTCGATGGCAGTGGCTCCGGTGACGTTGCCACCACGACGGTGCGCCAGGTGGAGGACGGCGTTCTGCAGGGGCTGACGGGCCGCGAGCTGCGTCCCGGCAAGTGGAAAAACCCGTCAGGCGAGTATCACCTGGGCATCAAGGCGGCGTGGGAGATCTATCCGCAAGCCCTGGTGCGTCGCATGACCGGGAAGCGGCGCGAGCGCTGGGATGCGGAACATCGGGAGCGCACGGCCCAGGCCCGCGATGCGCTGCTGGCGTTCGATGCGAAGACGCCGTCGCCAACGGAGGCTGAACTCCGGGATCGTGTAGAGCTGCAGGCGCGCCTGACGCTTCTGGCGAAGATGCAGGAGGACTACGACGACCCGGGTCCCGTCTTCGACTGCGTCGTGTTCCATGACGGGAAGCATTGGCGCGCCGTCATCGACACGGACGAGGATGGGGATCTCGGCGACGAGAAGGCCATGACAAACTACCGCGTGGCGCGGGAGTGGGCGACGTTCGACGCCGAGAGCCTATACAACTTTGCGGTAAACATTTACCAAGACGGTAACCTTCTTTCCATCGTCTCCGACTGTGGTAGTCACGGCACGCACGTGGCTGGCATCGTGGCAGCGAACTACCCCAATCGCCAGGAGATGAATGGCATCGCACCGGGAGTGCAGATCGTGTCGGTGAAGATCGGCGACACGCGGATCGGGTCGTCGTCCATGGGGCCCGGTCAGGCGCGCGGCCTCGTGGCCGTCCTGGAGAACCGTTGTGATCTGATCAACATGAGCTACGGTGGGTCGTCACCGCTGCCGAATGCCAGCCACATGGTCAAGCTGTACGACGAGATCGTCAACGATCACGGCGTGATCTTCGTGGCCAGCGCCGGCAACTCGGGGCCGGCACTGTCGACAGCCGGCTCACCAGGCGGGACCTCATCATCCCTTATCGGGGTCGGCGCGACGGTGTCGGCGGAGATGATGCGCGCCCAGTACTCGATGCGCGAGAAGCTGCCGGACACGCAGTATACGTGGTCGTCGCGCGGGCCCACGACGGACGGCGATCTCGGTGTGGATATCTCGGCTCCCGGTGGAGCGATCGCACCGGTGCCGAACTGGTCGCTGCAGCCAAATGGGCAGAAGAATGGGACCTCGATGGCGGCGCCAAGCACCTGCGGTGGCATCGCGCTGCTGTTGTCGGGGTTGCGGGCGAAGGGTCTGGACTGGACGCCGCAGTACATCAAACGGGCGATCCAGAACACCGGCCAGGATCTGCCGGGTGTGGAGCGATTCGCCATCGGTCGCGGTGTGCTCCGCGTGGACCGCGCGTGGGAGTGGTTGCAGAAGCACCAGCCGTACTCGAAGACCGGCGTTCGCTTCGACGTTTCGGTGCCAGGTCGGGACGGTGCGCGAGGTATCTATCTGCGCGAGCCGGACGAGCAACTCCGCCCGGTTGAGGAGAATGTCGTCATCACGCCACGATTCCGGAACAACGTGGACAACCACGAGAAGGTGGACTTCCAGATGGAGGTGGCCCTCGCAGTCGACGCGGACTGGGTGCAGGCGCCGGATGTCCTGCACCTGCACGCGGGTGGCCGCTCGTTCCGCGTTCTGGTGGATCCAAGGGAGCTCCCGACGGGTGCCCACTACGCCGAGATCACGGGCACCGACGTGGCTGATCCGTCGGCAGGCCCCTTCTTCCGCGTGCCGATTACCGTGATCCGTCCGCAGGAAGTTCCGCCTCACGACCCGACCTGGATGGAGACGCTTCACTTTGCCCCGGGCGAGATCCAGCGACGATTCTTCGCTGTGCCCCCGGGCGCCACCTGGGCAGACCTGGAGATCAGCGGACTCGACCATGAGACCGCCCGGCGTCTGGTCGTGCACGCCGTGCAGTTGGAAAATGGGATGGAGTGGGACCAGCACCAGACCAGGCTCACACGCTGGGTCGATGAGGGTGAGAATGTCGTGCGCAGCTTCCCGGTGGTGGGCGGCGGCACGCTGGAGCTTGCATTGGCGCATTACTGGTCCAGTCTCGGGAAGGGGAGTTTCTCCTTTGAGCTCACCTTCCATGGATTGGTTCCCCGCGATGAGCGTCTGTTCCTGGACGGCGCATTTCCGGCGCTCCGATCAACGGTGCGGGCGACGATCCGCAACGAGTCGATCGACCCCTCCGCGAAACTCACCCGTCGACGAACCGTACTGCGACCGGTCGATCACGAGCTCCGTCCACTGCCGGGGAATCGTGATCTGCTACCGGAAGGAAAGCGCGAGCACGAACTCGTGCTGACGTACGAGTTCGAGCTCGACGAAGACTCCGAGGTCTGGCCGAGATCCACGCTAAACCAGGACTGGCGTCTCTGGGAATACTATGAGAGCGGTCTGTGGA
>Ga0310125_10000989_pt1 | contig 14009 bp, 10 predicted proteins | sample CB11b_Tmax_Bot8__FD_203508 | JGI IMG/M metagenome (GOLD analysis project Ga0310125, IMG submission 203508) | Marine microbial communities from Western Arctic Ocean, Canada - CB11b_Tmax_Bot8 | ecosystem: Environmental > Aquatic > Marine > Oceanic | place: Canada: Western Arctic Ocean | collected... | reverse complement strand
CTCCATCTACAGCGCCTCGAGCGCGGCGATGCGCGCTTCCATCGGGGGGTGCGTCGAGAACATGCTCGAGAGCAGGTCGCCGCCGCGCAGCGGGTTGGCGATGCAGAGCGCCGCGTGGGTCGGCGAGCCGACTTCCATCGGCTGGCGGGCGTTGCCGTGCTCCAGCTTGCGCAGGGCGTTGACCAGCGCCCACGGCTTCCCGGTCAGTGCAGCTGCGGTCGCGTCCGCCTTGAACTCGCGCTGACGTGAGACGGCCGCCTGTAGCAGGAACGCCGCCAGCGGCGCAGTGATGATGACCAGGATCAGCAGTGCCGGGTGGACGTTGCGGCCGCGGCCGAAGAGCGAGTTCCACCAGAGCATCCGCGCCGCGAAGGCAATCGCGCCGGCAATCGTCGCCGCGACCGCCATCAGCAGCGTGTCGCGGTTCTTGACGTGGCCCATCTCGTGCGCCATCACGCCTTCCAGCTCGTCGCGGTCGAGCACCCGCAGCAGCCCCTCGGTAGCAGCCACCACGGCGTGCTGCGGCGAGCGGCCGGTCGCGAAGGCGTTCGGTGTCTGCGACGGTACGATGGCGACGCGCGGCATCGGCAGGCCGTTCATCTGCGCCACCTTCTTCACGACGCCGAAGAGCTGTGGCGCCTCGCGCTCGTCGATGATGCGCGCGCGGTAGGCGCGCAGCACCAGTTTGTCGGACCAGAAGTAACTGCCGATATTGATCAGCACCGCAATTATGAAGAACAGTGCCATCGCTCCCGTTGGCGAGGTGCCGTAATATGCTCCCGCAACGAGGCCGACTCCCATCATCAGCAGCGTCAGCAGCGTGAAGAGCAGCAGCAGCCGCAGGCGTGCCATCATGGCCGCCCGCTTGCTGCCCCGGATAAAAACGTGCCGCCTCGATTCCGCTGCGACTCGAAACCTATATATCACTCGACAGTGCACCGGGGCAGATGGCGAAGAAGGCGAAGCCGCTGGAAGACCCGCGCAAGTGGGTCGAGACGCTCGACCTAGAGGATACGAGCGACATCGCGGTGCCGAAGCGGATGGTCGACCAGGTCATCGGGCAGGAGCCGGCGGTCGACATCATCCGCAAGGCGGCCGAACAGCGGCGCCACGTGATGCTCATCGGCGACCCCGGCACTGGTAAGTCAATGCTCGGCAACGCGATGGCCGAACTGCTGCCGCCCGAGGAATTGCAGGATGTGCTGGTCTACAACAACCCCGAGGATAACAACGAGCCACGCGTGCGGGTCGTCCCGTCGGGCAAGGGCAAGGAAATAGTTGACGTCCAGAAGGCGCAGGCGATGCTCGAGCGCGAACGCAAGTCGAAGTCGCAGATGCTGATTGTCTTCACGATAGTCGCCTTCGGAATATTGTGGTTCGCGACGACCGGCTTCCGCGAGCCGATGGTCATCTTCTACTCGCTCATCGCCGCCGCTTTCATCTTCATGGCGCTGCGCTACACTAACCAGCGGCAGGAGAACGCGCTCGTTCCCAAGGGCCTGGTGCTCCACGACCACGGCGACGGTGCGCCCTTCATCGACGCGACCGCCTCACACGCCGGTGCGCTGCTGGGCGACGTGCGGCACGACCCGTTCCAGTCGGGCGGGCTGGAGACGCCGGCGCACGACCGCGTCGAAGCGGGCGGGATTCACCGCGCGCACCGCGGCGTGCTCTTCTGCGATGAAATCAATTTGCTGCGGATGGAGTCACAGCAGTCGCTGCTGACCGCTATCCAGGAGAAGCAGTTCTCCATCACCGGCCAGTCGGAGCGCTCCGCCGGTGCGATGACAAAAACGGAGCCGGTGCCGTGCGACTTCGTGCTGGTCGCCGCCGGCAATCTCGACGCAATCAAGGGCATGCACCCGGCGCTGCGCAGCCGCATTCGCGGCTACGGCTACGAGGTGTTCATGCACTCGACGATTCCCGACACGCAGGAGAATCGCGAAAAGTATGTTCGCTTCATCGCGCAGGAAGTCGCCAAGGACAAGAAGATTCCCCACTTCTCCCGCGAAGCGATTGGCGAAGTGCTGGTCGAGGCGCAGCGACGCGCCGGCCGGCAGAAGCATCTCTCGCTGCGGCTGCGCGAGTTGGGCGGGCTGGTGAGAGTCTCGGGCGACATCGCGCGCGAGCTGGACGCCGAGCCGGTCACGGCGGAGCACGTCGTGCGCGCCAAGCAGATTGCGCGCCCACTGGAGCAGCAGGTCGTCGACCGCTACGTCGAGCGCCGCCGCGATTACAAGACCTATATCACCGAAGGGGCGCATGTGGGTATGGTAAACGGGCTGGCGGTGATGGGCGCCGACTCGGGGCTCTCGGAGATGTCGGGCATCCTGATGCCGATTGTCGCCGAGGTGACCCCGGCCGCGTCGCGCTCCGAGGGGCGCACCGTCGCGACTGGCAAGCTGGGCGAAATCGCCAAGGAGGCGGTGCAGAACGTCTCGGCGCTGGTCAAGAAATATACGGGAGAAGACATTTCGAAATACGATATCCACGTCCAGTTCGTTGGCGCCTACGAGGGCGTCGAGGGCGACAGCGCGTCGGTGAGCATCGCCGCCGCAGTCATCTCCGCGCTGGAGGAGGCGGAGGTGGACCAGTCAATCGCGCTCACGGGGTCGCTCTCGGTGCGCGGGCAGGTGCTGCCGGTCGGCGGCGTCACCGCCAAGATTGAAGCCGCTGCCGAGGTGGGCATCCGCAAGGTACTGATTCCCGAGGCCAACATGCAGGACGTGCTGCTCGAGTCGCGCTACCGCGATAAAATCGAGATCGTCCCGGTCGCAACACTCCAGGACGTGCTCGACAACATTCTCGTAGCGGGCCCTGGCAAGGAAGGGCTGCTCGAGAAGCTGGCGCTGGCGCGCTTCCTGCCGGGCAAGTTCCCCGGCTCGCCGAGTGCAGCCTAGAAGCGCCGCACTTCGCCGAACTGCTCCAGCTCGGCCGCGATAGGCTCAATCTCTTCGTCGGTCACGACTACTGCGGTCCCGAGGTGCGCGACCGTTCCGACCGCGCCCATCGGCAGCTCCGCCAGCGCCGCGGCCGTTTCTGGCGGCATCAGCCCCGATAACTCGCTGAAGAGCCGCCCCGCTTTGAGGAAGGCGCGCAGCGTCAGTGGTGGCAGTGGGTGGGCGGTCGCGGCGCCGTTGATGATTTCGCGCCAGCCGTCGTCCTTGAGCACGTCGTTGGTGTTGCGCCCTTCGCCGCAGAGGCAGAGCGCCAGCGCGCCGTCGAGCGCCGACGTCACGACGTCGCCGCCCACGCCGGGGGTGCGGCGCTGCACCAGCCGCGCGCCGGGGCCGTCGCGCAACGCCGCCGCCTGCGCCATCACGTCGCCCAGCCCTGTCGAGTGCTCGATTTCCGACTGGTGCGCGGCGCGCGTCGCCCGCTCGAGGCCGACGCCCAGCTCGAGGCAGGCGGCGAGCGCTGTCGCGCCCGACATCCCCATCCCGGCGCCGAGCGGCATTTCGCGGCGCAGCCAGAAAGTGAGTTTCTCGGGGCGCTCGAGAGCCAGCTCGACCGCGCGGCGCGTGACCGGGTCCTTCACTTTGCGCTTGCCTTCGTAGAAGGCGATACTGGTGCGCTTCGCCGGCTGCCGCTCGAGCGCAGCGTAGGCGCCCTGCGGCAGGCAGATACCGAGGCCGGTCGAGCCGTGCAGCAGCGGGTCGTCGTCGGGGTGGATGTGGAACAGCAGGCTCAGGTGCGCCGGCGCGAAGCTCATACGAATCTCGCATAAAGCTCGAGCGTCCGCGCGACGGTGCGCTCCCATGTGCGCTCGCGGAGTGCGAAAGCGTGCCCCGCCGCGCCAAGCCGGTCCATCAACTCTGGCGTGTCGAGCAGCCGCTTTACGCCTGCGGCCATCTCGCCCGGCGGCGCCAGAAGTGCGTTCCCCGCGGTCGCTTCGCGCACCGACGGCAGCGCGGTTGCCACGACGGGGAGGCGGCAGCCCATGTATTCGAAAATCTTCAGCGGTGAGAAGCCGTAGTCGCGCGCGGGGTAGGGCGCCAGCCCGAGGTCCGCTTCCGCCAGCAGTCGCGGTACGTCGGCGCGTTCCAGCCGGCCGACATGGTGCAGGTTAGGCAGCTCCGGCAGCGCCAGCCCGTAGCCGCCGCCGGCGATGACGACCGCCAGCTGCGGCAGCTCGCGCGCCAGCGCCAGCAACTCGCCGATCCCGTGCCACGGCCCCAGCGCGCCGATGAAGACCGCCAGCGGGCCGTCGAGGCCGAGCCGCTCGCGGATGCCGAGCGGCTCGGCTCCAGGCACAAAGCGCCTTGACTCGTAGCCGTTTTGGATGGCGGCGAAGCCGGTCGCGTCGGGGTGCCAGTGCGCTGCCTGCTGCCGCAGCGTGCGGCTCACTGCAAAGCCACCGGTCGCCAGCGACACCTGCTCGCGGCACGATCGCCGCGCCGCTTCGAGGTAGGGCCAGGTTCGTGCCAGCCGGCTCGCCGTCGTCTCCGACCGCAGCCAGTTGTCGTCAATCTGTAGTACCGAAGGCACCCCCGCCCGCGCCGCTTCGCGCACGCCGGCCCCGGCGAAGAGGTAGCCGCGGTCGTGCACCAGGTCGAAGCCGCCCGCGGCGAGCAGTTCGTGCACCCGCCCGGCGGCGAGCCGCGTGAATAGCAGCCGCTCTCCCGGCAGGCCACGGTCGGGCACCGGCTCGAGCTGCACGCCGTTCTCGCTGCGCGCGGTCCCGCAGCGGCAGAGCAGCGTCACCGCGACCCCCTGCGCTGCCAGCCCTTCGGCCAGCGCCAGCTGGTGCAGTGTCTGCCCCAGCGTGTCCGGCACTCGCACCGACGGCGCGACCATCAGCACCCGCACGCTGCCGGAGGCGGAGCGTCCGCTTTTAGGGGTATTGCCTTCGGCGGCAGGTGAAAGACGAAGCTAACCTTACCTTCAGCCATACGGTCGAATCAGTTTCTTCCCCGGAGGCGATGGAGTTCCAGCGGGAGAAGTTCACTCCCCGGATTGACCGGCTGGCGAAGGCACTCGAGAAACCGCTGGCAGACGCCGTGGTGCTCGACATAGGCATCGGCTACGGCTCGTTCCTGCAAATCCTGGAGCACGATTTTGGTGTCAGTCGTGTGTTCGGAATGGACCCGTTCCCGAAATCCCTCGAGCTGGCGCGACAGAATACAGGCGCCGACCTGCGAATGGGTGATATTGATGACTCCGAATGGCCATTTGTGTCAGGAGAGTTTGATGCCATTGCGTGCTTCGACGTTATTGAGCACCTTGTAGTGCCGGCCACATTCTTCGTTCGCGCCCGCCGCTACCTGCGGGACGGAGGGTTATTGTTGGCAACCACTCCCAACAAGCTATTGCCCTACCATATGCGCAAGCTGCCACTGGTCGGCATCCCCGACCGCAATCCGACACACATCAACGTCCGGGTTCCGGAATACTGGCGTCGCTTGGCCACCGCTACCGGTTACACAATCGTCGAAGAGTGGATGGGTGAGCACCTTTCCCATGTCAGGTATGTGCCGCGGCTGGTCGGCGCCGCCCTGGAAAAACTGGGGTTCGACCCGCGGGAAGTGGCTGGATTGAACCACTTCCAGCAGTCGTTCTGCCTGCTCCTCAGGAAGTACTGATTTTATCGTAAAGCGCTACCAGCTTGCGCCCTTCGGTTTCCCAGTTGTATTTCGCGGCCGCCGCAGCCCGGCCGCGACGCCCCATCTCCCTGCGCAGTCCCGGATTAGCAGCTAGCTCCGTAATTCGTCCCGCCAGCTCCGATACATTCCCTGACTCGAACACCAGCCCCGCGTCCGTTTCCCTGATAATCCGCGCGAGCGGACGGCAATTGCTGACGATTACCGGCCGGCTCGCGAGCATATACTGGAACAGCTTGTGCGGGATGGTGGCGTCGGTGTGGGCGTGCTTGCGGTGCGGTACCAGTCCGATATCACACTTGCGGATGGTATTCGGGATTGCCGTGAGCGGTTGCCACTCCACCAGTTCGACCCGGTCTCCGACGCCGCATTCCTGCGCCAGCGCCGCCAGCTCGCGACCGTAGCGGCCTCGCGCCCCGACAATCCGCAGCCTTACGTCGAGCCCCTGCGGCAGTTCTGTCAGTGCCCGCACTACCTGATCCAGACCCCGATGGGGTCTGACGCCACCGACGTATACCAGCCGGACACAGTTTTCGCCTGCGGTTGTCGCGTCGGCCAAGGCGTCGAACCATTCCAGTTCTTCGACGTTCGAGACTACAGTCATGCGCTCTGCCGAAACTGTGCCGGCCGACACCAGCCGCTCGGCGGCTTCGTCAACGACGGTGATAACCCGGTTAGCCAGCGGCAGCACGCGCCGCTCGTATCGTTCCCAGCGGCGGGGGTCGTCGCCGAACCACACCAGCGGGTCGCGACTGCCCTCGCTCCAGAGCTGTTTGGCGGCGGGGTAATTCTCGTGCAGGTCAGCGACCAGCGGCAGCCCGCGGGAAGCGGCAATCTCCAGCGCAGTCCCCACTAGCGGCAGGTCATGGACGTGCAGCGCTTCCAGCCGGTTCTGCTGCACGAAGCGCGCGATGCGGTTACGCCAGTAACCGTTCCTGAAGGTGGCCTGGAAACGCAGCCAGTCCAGCCGGCGCTGGAATACGACAGGTGGCAAGCAGCGGCAGACAATTGCTCCCGCCGCGATTTCCCGTGCTGGTTCGTCGCCGCGATTCTCGGCCAGGACGAACAGTCTGTGCCCGGCAGCGGCCAGCGCCCGGATTTCCTTCTCCAGGCGAATATCAGGAGGAAAGGGCTTGCCCAGCACCATGCCGATACGCATCAGCGGCGGACGAGGATTTCTGCAATCCGTCCGGCGGCCTGCCCGTCCCATAGCTCCGGCCGCCGTCCTTCGGGCATTGGCGCTGCGAGGGCATCATCAATAGCATCTAGCGCAGTAGCGGCGTCGGTTCCCACGAGGCGGTTGGTCCCCTCGCTGATGGTTACCGGCCGCTCGGTTTCCGCGCGGAAGGTGAGGCAGGGGATGCCCAGCACAGTCGTCTCCTCCTGTATGCCGCCGGAATCGGTAATAGCCAGCCGCGCCTTCTGCATCAGTCTCAGGAAATCGACGTATCCCAGTGGCTCGACCAGCCGCAGGCTTTCGGCAGCCTCGAGCTGGGGCCAGAGTCCGTGTTCCTCGAGCCGTCCCCGCGTGCGGGGATGGATCGGGAATACCAGCGGTAGCCGCTGGCTGCCCTGCAGCAGCAGTTCAGTGATGTTCTCCGCACCCTCGCGGGAATCGACGTTGGCGGGGCGGTGCAGCGTCACGAGGCCGTAAGCCCGGGGCTTGATTGACAGGTCGTCCAGGACGGCAGATTTCCTTGCGACTGGCGCGAATGCGTCAAGCGTGTCAACCATCACGTTGCCGACGAAGTGGATTTGCTTGGCAGGAATGCCCTCCTGGAGCAGGTTTTCGTCGCCATCGCGTGACGGCGTGAAGAGCAGTTCCGCCAGCCGGTCGGTCAGGACCCGGTTCACCTCTTCCGGCATCTCCCAGTTACGGCTGCGCAGTCCCGCCTCGACGTGCGCTACCGGAACCCCGGACTTGGCGCACACCAGCGTGCATGCCAGTGTCGAGTTCACGTCTCCGACCACGACTACGATATCTGGCGCAAGCTCCGCCAGGACTGGTTCGAAGCGGAGCATGATTTCGGCGGTCTGCCTTGTATGGCTGCCGGAACCAACGCCCAAGTTCACATCCGGTTCCGGGATTCCCAGTTCCTGGAAGAACACCTCGGACATCCGGCGGTCGTAGTGCTGACCGGTGTGCAGCAGCAGCGGCTCTACTCCTTCCAGCCTGGCAAGCTGTTCGTGGACCGGCTTGATTTTCATGAAGTTGGGCCGTGCGCCAGCGACCAGCAGGATTCGCATCGCTCGCCGAGCAGTGCGTCCGATAAAAGTCCACCATTGCCGTTAAACCGTAGTCCGGCTGCGGCGAGCGTGGCGCGTATCGGGGTAATCTGCGACCGCGAATTCCTGAAACCGTTCGACCAGCGTGTCTGGAAGGAGGCCCGCACGCTGGCCGACGCGGGCTACGACGTGGAAATCCTGACGCCCCACACGCGCAGCGAAGTACAGGAGGTGGATGGCCTTACGGTGCGCTGCGTCTCGACCGCCGGCCCGCCCGGGGCGACCGCGCTGCGGCTGCTACGGCTGGCGCTGCGCGGGCGCTACGATGCGTTCCACTGCCACGAGCTGGACCCGCTGCTCTACGCGCTATTGCTGCGACCGCTGACCGGGAAGCCGGTGGTATGGGACTGCCACGAGTACCTGATACCGATGAAGCGTGAGCTGCAGGGGCCGCTGGCAGCGCAACTGACGGCGCTTGCCCTCGAAGTGGCGGCGCCTCGTGCCAGCGCCATTGTCACGGTTGACAACAGGCTCGGCCGCCGTCTTGCCAGGTATGGCCGGATTCTGGTCCTGCCCAACTATCCCCGTCTGGCGAACTTTCCATCAGTTTCCAGTTCCAGACCGGACGGCCCCCCGGTTATGCTCTATGTCGGTAGCCTGACCGAGCGCCGTGGTATCTTGGTGATGCTGGAGGCGTTGCGCCTGCTCCGGAAGTCGCTTGACGTCCGACTGATGATTGCCGGTGGATTCTATGATGATAATCTGGAACAGAAATGCCGTGCGTTCGACCGGGAGCATGACTTGCAGGTGGAGTGGCTCGGGTGGGTAGACCACCGGGAACTGGCCGGGGTGGTGTCGCAGGCTAGCCTGGGGTTGTCCCTGCTCCAGCCCACCGAGCGGTACCTGAAGGGACTGCCGACCAAGATTTTCGAGTACCTGATTATGGGGCTCCCCGTCCTTTCGGCACGGGGACCGCTGCTGGACCGCCTGATTGCGTTGTCTGCCGCTGGCCAGTCAGTAGATTCCACGAGTCCCGCGACCGTGGCGGCTGGCATGCGGGAGCTTCTGTCCCGGGATGACCTGGCAACAATGGCCTCGAAGGGTCAACATATCGCACGAAAACTATTCACCTGGGATGCACGACAGGGCAAGCTGCCTGAGCTCTACGCGCGGCTGCTGGCCTGATTTAAACCGCCCTCCCGGTCCCGCCGCAATGTCCCTCGCACAGCGGGCGGCGCTGCTGGTCTACGGCCGCGCGGCCGCCTTCGGACTGAGCTTGGTAATTCCAGTGGTGCTGGTACGGCTGCTGGCGCAGGACGAGTATGGCAGTTACCAGCAGTTGGTGCTGCTCTATGCCACGGCGCAGACGTTCCTGCTACTGGGGGTTCCGCGCTCGCTCTCCTACTTCTTCCCACGGCTCGGCCCCGGCGGCCACGCACAGCTCCTGCGACAGTCGGTGTCACTGCTGGCGATGACGGGGCTGCTGGCGATTGTGCTGGGGCTGGGCGCGCAGCTTCTGCTTACGGACCACCCTCTGCAGCCCTACCTTGGCCTGCTGGGGCTCTACACGGCGCTGATGCTGCTGGTGGCGCCGCTGCAGAACCTGCTGGTGGTTGAGGGGCGCGAGCGCGCCTCGGCACTATCGATGGTCGGTTTCGTCATCGTGGACGTGGTAGTGATGCCGGTTGCGGTGTGGCTGCGGCCTGATGTGTGGGGTATTCTCTGGGGGATTACGGTCGCGGCGACCATCAAGGCGGCAGTCTCGCTGGGCTACGCCTGGCGCCGCTATCTGGTGCACAGCGGTGGACGGCCGTTCGTACGCGAGCAGCTGGCGTACGGCGTTCCAGTGGGGATGATGGCCATGGTCGGCATTCTTAACCTCAACATCGATAAGTACCTAGTAGGCCTGTTCTTCCCGGTCGGGGCCTTTGCTGTCTATTACATCGGCGCGCTCTGGGCACCGGTTTTCAACTGGACCACGCAGTCGGTGGTGCAGGTGGTCATCCCGCGCCTCTCCGCCGCCCACCACAAAGGTGACCTGGCCGCGATGCAGCGCTTGCGTAGCCGCATGGCGTCCCGCATGGCGCTCGTGTATTTTCCGCTCGCGACGCTGATGGCCATTATCGCGCCCCCCCTCATCGAGTTGATGTTCACCTCTGCCTACGCCGGGGCAGTTCCCATATTCACCATCTACCTGCTGCTGCTCTTCAACCGCCCCTTTGGCTCCGGCGAAGTGCTGATGGCGGCAGGTCGCACGCGCTTCCTGTTCCGACTCGCGCTGGCGGTCGGGCTGCTAAACCTTGGGCTGAGCCTGCTGCTGCTCGCCCGCTCGGGACTGGGGCTGCTGGCGCTACCGGTTGCGACCGTCACCGTGAGCTGGATTTCGGCTATCGCGATATTGCACCGTTCCAACCGCGAGCTGGGCGTCACCGCCGGGGCGGCCTACGGCTGGCGCACACTCGCCGCCATCCTCGCCTCGTCGGCGCTGGCGGGCGCGGTAGCGTGGCAGGCGGCAGCGCCCTTTGCGGGCGCGACAGTGATTGCCGTGGCAATCGCCGCCTACGGTGTCTCCTTCGCGATTGCGGGTCGCCTCACGGGGGCAATCGGCCCCGCCGAGTGGCGGCTGCTGCGCAGCTTGCGTCCGTTCTAGGCCAGTTCGCCCCTGATGAACATCAGGTAGCGCTGCTCCTCGTCGACTTCCCAGGGGTGTTGCCCGAGGTTGTACTGGTAAGCGATGTTGAGGCTGCCGTCGGGGGCGATGACCGCTTCGAAGAAATCGTGCAGCGGGTGCAGGTCATCGGCCGCCGCCTCCGCCTCGCTGGAAGTGTGCAGCGGCTGCGGGTCGGCCTTGAGGAACTCCAGCTGCTCACCCACTTGCAGGTCGTCGGCGATGGCGCCGTAGAGGTACCAGCGGTCGCCGGCGGTGTGCTCACCGTGGGTGCCGTTGCCCTCGTTGGCGTAGTAGGCGAAGCCGAGCCGGTTTTCGGCGCCGAGGTCGATGGTGGGGTAGAGGAAGACCGCCTCGCGCGGGGTGACGTCCCAGTATTCCCATGTCACGCCGTAGTCGTCGCTGCGGCTGAGGTAGAGCGTCCCGGCCGCCTTGCCGCCTTGCGGGGATTCCTGCCAGGTGACCATCACGGTGCCGTTCTCGCCCGCCGCTATCCAGGGGTACCCTTCGGGGTGCGAGCCCTCCAGCGGGCCGATCGTGACCGGCTCGGCCCAATTGGCGCCCCAGTCGTCCGAGACCCATACCTTGACTCCGCCGCTGCCGCCGTTGTTTGCCTCCTGTACGATGTAGACGTGTGGGCCGTCAGTCTCGGCAGCGATGTGCGCCCAGCCTCCCTCGATGACCCGTCCCTGGTCGAAGACTACCTGATCGCCGACGGTCGTACCGCGGTAGTACCAGTAGCGGCCGACGCCGCTGGTGCCGTCCGTAAGGGGAATGCCCGGTACCGAAACGCCGTTATTACCGAGGTAATGCACGACGCCGTCGCCATGCGCGGTAACCCACGGTCGGTCGTCGGCGGTAGTCGATTGCAGCCGCTGGCTGTTGGCGTGCGCGTTGCCGCCGTCGTCCCAGATGTGCAGCCAGTTGTCCTCGAGCGTCGTGTCGACAAAGTATACTCGCCCGTTGGCATCGACGCCGATGTCGCCCTCGTCGCCGGGATACTGTGAGCCGATATCGGCCGCCCCCCAGTCGTTCGGTGGCCCCCACGTTTCGCCGCCATCCTGCGAGACGAAGAACCACGAGGCGTAGTAGTCCCAGGAGGTCTGTGACCCGCTCGGCCACGGGACGCCGCAGACGAACGGCCCCGGTCCGCCGCCGCCCGGTCCACCATTGGGGCCGGACCAGCGCAGGTCCTTGTGTGCTGTGTAGTAGAGGTTGCCCTGCTGGTCGACGGCGATGCTCGGCTCGTAGCCGATAGCAAACTCCGGATAGAGCTGGCCGTTATCCTCGTCAACGCACTCCGGCGCGCGCGGCAGCCAGACCGGCTCGCCCCATGCGAGGTAGTCGCCGCTGGGGCTCCCCGGGCCGCCCGGCAGTGGCTCCGCTTCACGCTCGTGCGTCGCGACCCAGTAGCCGCTTCCGGCGAGCAATAGCGCGACCGCGATGGCGAAGCCTCGCTCGGCAAGCTCCTGCATTACCTGCCAATAATCATGCCCGGTATTAACGCCTGTTCCAAGGGAGCAACTTTATACGCCTCAGGAGATGCCTGCCGCCCGTCCTGCGCACTCCTCTAGCAACATTCTGCTGTGAGGGTTGGCGGCGGCGGCACAGCAGGCGCACATGGTACAACCTCAGCGATACGGTAGCATCCGCGAATTCCTCGATAATTTGCCGCGCCAGCCCTGCATCTGGCAGCCGGAGAACCAGAACATCTGCGTCACCTGCCTGCGCATCAACGAGCCAGTCGCCCGCGTCTGCTCGGTCTGGTCGCAGGCGCTCGACGACGCGCCGCTGGAAGAGCTGGATTTCGAGGAGGAAATGCGCTCGCTCCCGGCGGTCGAGAAGGTCGCCGAAAGCCCCGCAACGCCGGGGCTGGTCGAGATAGACGTCGTCGGCGGCTGGGACATGGAGCCGGCCCCGGCAGCTCCCGTCACGGCCGAACCGGTCGTGGCCGAGCCCGCTGCCGAGTCATCCATTGCGACGATCGATATTGATATAGTCCCGCCGACAGAGCCTGCGGCTGCCGAAGAGTCCGCTGCGGCGGAAGAAGCGGAAGAGGCGGAGCCGGTCGAGGCTGAAGCCGCGGAGGAGGACGAGCCGGTCGCGGCGGAAGCAGTCGAAGCGGAAGCGGTGGATGCAGTTGAAGCGGTTGAAGATGACGACGCTGAAGCGGTTGCGGTCGAGGCAGTCCCCGTTGAGGAAAGCGAAGCTGGCGACGATGAAGTTGACGAAGATGCTGCGGTCCTGGAAGCTGTCGAAGCCGAGGCGGTTGAAGCGGCTGAAGACGGCGACGCTGAAGCGGTTGCGGTCGAGGCAGTCCCCGTTGAGGAAAGCGAAGCTGGCGATGATGAAGTTGACAAAGATGCTGCGGTCCCGGAAGCGGTCGAAGTCGAAGCGGCGGAAGCCGTGCCAGCCGAGGCCTATGCGGCCGCCGTTGACGCGCCGCCGGCGGGTACGTGGGGCAGCCGCCTGAAATTCTGGGGCGGCGCTGCTGAAGCTCCGGCCGCGGATGAGCCGACTGCTGCCGAATCCGACGATGCCGCCGCGGACGCCGACGAGCCCGCGCCTGCGGAAGTCGTCGACGCCGAAGAGACTGATGCCGAGCCCGAAGCTGCGCCTGCGGAAGTCGTCGACGCCGAAGAGACTGATGCCGAGCCCGAAGCTGCGCCTGAGCCCGAAGAGGAGGCGCCGCCGGAGCCGGAGTCCGAAGCGCTGCCCTCAGCTCCTTCGGACGCGCCGTTCGCCGTCGGCGAGGTGGTGAACCACGGCGTCTACGGCGGCGGCACGGTGCGCGAGTGCATCATAACCGGGAACCAGTGGTCGGTGAGCATCGATTTCAACACCGGTACCCGCACTATCCTGAGCCATTTCCTCGAAGGCGAAAGCGACGCCACGGAGTCCGCGCCAGCCGACGATTCGACCTGGAGCCGCGCCGGCGCTGGCCCGGAACTGGAGGGCGCGCCAGAATCCCCGTCAGGCGATGCTGAAGCCAGCGGCGACGACGAGACGCCGCCGCCCGCCGAGTCAGTCGAGGTGGAGGCCGTGGCGGTCGAAGTGGTTGCGGAGCCAGACGCGGAGGCCGAACCGATTGAGGTGGAGGCGGAGCCAGCAGAGGCTGAACCTGTCGTGGCCGAGCCGGTTGAAGTTGATACGGAACCAGAGGCTGAACCTGTCGTGGCCGAGCCGGTTGAAGTTGATACGGAACCAGAGGCTGAGCCTGTCGTAGCCGAGTCGGTCGTGGAGGAACCGGTGGAGCCCGAGCCCGAGCCGGAACCCGAGCCCGCCGTGGCCAAGCCGGTTGAAGTTGATACGGAACCAGAGGCTGAACCTGTCGTGGCCGAGCCGGTTGAAGTTGATACGGAACCAGAGGCTGAACCTGTTGTGGCCGAGCCGGTTGAAGTTGATACGGAACCAGAGGCTGAACCTGTCGTGGCCGAGCCGGTTGAAGTTGATACGGAACCAGAGGCTGAACCTGTTGTGGCCGAGCCGGTTGAAGTTGATACGGAACCAGAGGC
>Ga0310125_10000988_pt1 | contig 14011 bp, 14 predicted proteins | sample CB11b_Tmax_Bot8__FD_203508 | JGI IMG/M metagenome (GOLD analysis project Ga0310125, IMG submission 203508) | Marine microbial communities from Western Arctic Ocean, Canada - CB11b_Tmax_Bot8 | ecosystem: Environmental > Aquatic > Marine > Oceanic | place: Canada: Western Arctic Ocean | collected... | reverse complement strand
GAAATGATGCCCATTTGTTTTGACCTTCTGCTGGAGGAGGGCCTGCTTATGGGGGGATCGAGCGGCATAAACGTCGCCGGCGCGATTCGCCTCGCAAAAAAACTTGGCCCCGGAAAGACGATCGTGACCATACTCTGCGATTCTGGCTCACGATATCAGTCAAAGCTTTACAACCCGGAGTTTCTGACCTCCGAGGGACTACCGTTACCGCCCTGGCTGACAGCTTAAAGCACGAAAGCTGGTCCACTGTCGCGTCGGCTGGTTGGCGCTAAACTGAAACGCGAACCGACTCAGAGCAGAGTGTCGCGCAAACCTAAGGAACAGCCGCTTGTCTTGGAGTAGAGACAAGCAGACTGGCCCCGTTTAGAAATACCAAGCTAACTGAACGAAGATTCCTGCGCCGCTGGAGAGCTGAAGCCCCGGCACACCAGAATCAATCCCCCCGTACTCGGTGCCCGTTTCTCCGAACGGTATGTTGAGCGCGCCAAGGAGCAACATGCTCTCGCTGAGATCTGTTCGCGTCGTTATCTGCACGAGTGCGCTCGTATCTTCAAGGTTCATAAAAAGATTCGGCGTTAACAAGAACAGAGGCGTAATCTCTATCAACGCGCTCAACCCAAGGTAATGTCGGCCGAGATTGAAAACCTCTCCCCGCGCGAAGCGCTGGAGCAAATCGGGGTTCGAGGCGAGATGCTCAGGGCCGTAATGAGCATCGTGCTGACCGAACCCATTAAAGTAATACTCAACGACTGCACTGACATTCTTCCCAACCCATGAAAACACGTGGCTTAGACTGGTCACCGCCGATACGATCGTGTCTCCACTATCCGCATGCGTCACCATGAGATCGCCTCGCCACAGCGCCTCGCCGACGCTGCGATTGCCCCCGAAACCGATCAGGGTCTCGCCGAAATGCTGCGCCAACACGAGATCAAATTCGCCGGCCCCGATAAAGCCATGGTATTTCGCAGCAAAGGAACTCTGATCCGCTTCCACATTTCCGGTCGAGGGATCCCGACGAAAGACCGTAACACCTTGAAAATCGTCTCCGTTGTCCCGTAGATACTGTCCGTAGAGTATGTCATCACCCGACTTGTACTCCTTGTCTATTGCAGTCGGATCGAAGGGATTGAATATATCCATTACCGTATTGAAGATGAGTCCGTTGCCCCAGGTCACCGCCTGACGGCCGAGCCGAAGCACACCGTTGTCGCCGGTGTAACCCACGGAAAACCGATCCAGCCTGCTCACAGCCGCTAGCTTGGCCTCATCCTCGTTGATCTGGGTGAGGTCGAACAAGCGTCGGTCATCGCTTGGCAAGCGCGGATATAGAGCCTGCAGCTGTTCACCGAACCCTCGGGTGAGCTCGATGCTGTCTCCGTAGAACGCCCCGAATTGGGCATCAGCCAGCAAGTCCCATCCGTTAGCGCGCCAAGCAAGATTGAGGCGCGCATCGAAGCCAAAATCCTCCGCACTGGAGCCAGTTAGAGTCCGAAAGAAACTGTCGTCGGGAAACGCAGTGAAAGTTCCTCGGTACTTGGTGTGCCCACCGACATCTAAGACCGACGCTTGTGCTACACAGGCCTCATAGCTCAACAACATCAGCACACAGATTGAGCACGACCACCACGCAATAACACTACGAGGCTTCATGATCGATGTCCTCGACGAGCTTTCCGTCGAGCATTCGAATGAGGCGCTTAGCGTATCCCATCACCATCTGGTCGTGTGTCGCTATGATGAGGGTAGTACCGTGATGCTCATTTAGCTCGACGAACAACTCCATCAGGTGACTCGCTGTCCTCGAGTCGAGGTTCGCCGTTGGTTCGTCGGCCAGCACGATAGCGGGGTTCGACACGATGGCTCTCGCGACAGCGACTCTCTGCTGCTGACCGCCCGACATTTTTGCCGGCCGCCGATCCTCCAACCCCGCGAGACCGACTTCTGCGAGGATTTCAGTGGAACGTCGCCTCCGTTCGGCCGCTGGTACACCCTGGACCTGCATGACGAACTCTACGTTCTCGCGCGCAGTCAACACGGGAATCAGATTGTAGGCCTGAAAGACGAAACCGATCTGGTGGAGCCGTATATGCGCCAATTGACCCTTGGATAGATTGTCGATTCTTTTGCCTGCAACCAATACTTCGCCGCTGTCCAGTCGGTCCAGGCCACCCATCACGTTCAATAGCGTGGTCTTGCCTCCGCCCGAAGGCGAGCGCAGACAAACGAACCCGCCCTTTTCAACCTCGAGGCTCACACCATCGAGGCCGATGACGTCCTCATCGCCCTGCTTATAGATCTTTCGGACGTTAACGCAACGGACCGCGTACATGTTTCAGTCCTTTGTGATTGCTTCCACCGGGTGATAACGCGACGCGCACACGGCCGGGAACAGACTGGCAAAAATACCGAGCACAAGCACGACGACTGTTGCCAGCACGACGTCGCTGGCACGCAGAGACGGGGTCAGAACGTTGCCGACCCCCATCATCTCCATGCCGTCGCTGACCACCGAGAGATCGATCCCTCCCCTGAGCGGCTGAACGGTTGCCCAGGCTAGGATGTCACCGATCAGGAGACCGATACCGAGAAGGATCAGGGACTCCACGATAATCTGTCCCAGAATAATGGCCGGCTTCATCCCCAACGCCATCATCAGTCCGATCTCTCGAACACGCTCGAACACGGCCATTATCAAAGTGTTGACGAGACCGAATGACAGTGCGAGGAAAATGACCACAATCCAGACCAGAACGAACCCGTCCATCACTCCGAGCATGCTGCTGAGATAGCGATTAAGCTCATACCAGGGCAACACCTCGGCCCCATCGCCCACAGCAGCATCAATCCGCTGGTACAACGCCTCAACATCGCGATAGTCGGCTCCGAGGACAGCGATCTCGGAAACCTGGTCACCGATACCGAGCATAGACTGCAACGTGCCGCGTCCAACAAATGCATAGCTTTCCTCTGTCGACGCAACCTGGGCCTCGTAAACTCCGACAATACGGAATCCCCGATCCGCTATTTCGTTGTCGGGGTCCTGAGTCATAACGACCACGCGCTTGCCCACCTCGGTACCCAATCTATCGACCAGCCGCCTGCCCAGAATCAACCCCACATCCTCGACACCCTCCAGGAAGCGTCCCTCAGCCATATCGTCCGCAACAAACGAGAGAGGTGCTTCGGCCGCCGGATCTATACCAATGAGTGTCACACCTCTGGAATTGCGTTCACTCATGATGACGGCCGGCACGCGCACCCGGGCGCTCCAGGCCACCACCCCCAAATCGTTCAACGCGGCGGCAAGGTTATTGTTCGGTGTTGGAAGAAGATTGTTGATCGTGGGATCGTCACGGAAGCTCGGGTTATGGATCTGAACGTGCCCGGGGAGAGAGCGAATCCCATCGAAGAGCATACCGTCTACCATTCCGCGCATGACCGCGATCATGAAGATCATGCCCCACACCCCTACAACCACGACCGCAAGCGTAATCACGGTCCGACGGGGATTGCGCCAGAGATTTCGCCAGGCGAGTCTCAAGCCTATTGCAATCTCGCCCATCAAGCTGCCCTCATCGCCTGCACCGGGCGCAGCCAATGGAGACGCGTGGCCGGATAGACCGCCGCCAAGAGGCTCGCAACGAACACGACAGTCGGACCGATGAAAATCGAGATTGCGTTCAGGTCAGGATAGATACGATCCGGAAGGTTGAACTGCAGGGCTATCTCGTCCAGACCAGGGTACGTGAAACCATTCACGGTAAACCAATAGGTCACGACGATCCCAGCGAACACGCCCAGCCCCAGCCCCAGCAGGCCGATCATCGCCGTCTCCAGCATCACCAGTCGACCTAACCGCCCCGGAGTCAACCCGAGTGATGTGATGATGCCGAACTCCCGGGTTCGCTCCAGCACGGACATCAGTTGGGTGTTGAGAACACTGAACGCCACGAGAATGACCAGCACGCCATACATGAACCAGGCTCCCGCGAGATCCGCCTGGATCGCCTGCTGAAGGCCCGGCTGCAGTTCGTTCCAGTGATAGAGGGTCAGGCCCTCTGTGGCCGGCAGTAGGGCTTGCGCCGCCTGCTGGATTCCGGCTACCGCAGAAAGGTCCGACGCGTTTACCACGATGTTGTGGCCGGCATCGCCCATGGCAAACGTGTCCTGGAAAAACTGCAACGGCACCTCAGCGAAGGATCGGTCAACTTCGCTCATGCCGCTGTCAAATACTCCAACGACGTTGACAATCGCCGCCGCAAAGGAACCGTCGCGCCCGCTTCCTACCACGGTGAGCTCGTCGCCGATGCCTACTTTTAGATTCCGGGAGAGCCTGGTGCCGATCACGATCTCGGGAGCGCTCGAGTCGTCTAAAAAACGCCCCTCGCTGACTAACCCTGGGACAGTCGATACACGCGGCTCGAAAGTAGGCTCCACGCCGACGATCTGTACACCGTAGGTGCGCTCCTCGCTCGACACCAGTGCGAAAGCGGCCCCGCGTGCCGCCACCGTTTCAACACCGAGTCCCTCTCGTAATCTAGCCGCCAGATTGCGGATCCCAGGAACAACCTGTCGTATGCGTTGATCGTCCTTGTATCCCTGATACTGAACCTGGAGATGCCCGGTAAAGGGCGCCAGGGTATTGTTGATCATCATCCGATACGAACCGAGCTGGATGGAGATCAAGAAGATTAGGAGCAGATTGGAAAATATCATCGCACCGGTTGTCAGCCAGGTGCGCCGGGGCTGACGCCAGATATTTCGCCACGCGAGACGGAGCGTAATACTCATTCTCGAGGATTACGAAGATTGGACAACGTGAAAAGACTGTCACTCAGCTCGAGGTCGAATTCCATCTCACTTATATAGATCTCTGTCCACTCATCTTCCATCTCGGTCTTGGCCATGCGCTGGTGGACCGCAACCGTACGCCCACCTCGATCATCTATCTCGAGGGTTTCAAGTGATTTGGTAAGTATGTTGTCCTGGTCGTAGAAGGCGTGCTCCAGTACAACGTGGTCGTCGCGGATTCGTAGGACCTCTCGACCCCAAACCACCGCGGCGTCTTCATTCGGGATTGACTCGATCACATAAACGTAATGGCCATCCTGTTGGACAGTCTCGATTAAGGTGTGCTCATACTCATCGATAATATCGTCTGACTTGGTGACATCGTTGTTCGAGAAATCCGAGCCCATCCAACTCTGACTCATCATCGAGGAAGGCATCTTGATAACTCTGTTGACCTTCGGCGAGAAACTCCACATGTTGTTCTCGATCGTGAGCGTCGCATTACCAGCGTCCCTGCTCGGCCCGGTCACTCGCACTAGAGAGTCTTCGTTTCCCCGCATCCAACTCCGCATAGATATAGAGCGTTCCCAGTCCGGGCGGTGAATCATCATGGTAAACACGCCCCGCGACGATACCCCCCGCCATTGCTCAATAGCGCTTCGGATGATCTCCCGCGCCTCTCCTTGGGCGAATCCGTCGAGCGGCAAGAACGCCAACAACAGCGCGAGACCCCTATGACTACCCTGACTCATAGCGCGGACCATCCCCAGGGGCTTCCCACGGGCACCCCGATCAGCCAGAGGTGCCCCCCACCAGTCAGCGTACCGCAAATGATCAAGCCCGTGAGGACGACGAGAGAACAAAGACCCTGCCATGGGCCCTTACCGATACGCGCGACGACTCCATCGCGCCAACTCAAACTCACGATCGACACAGAGTGCGCCCCAAGGAACAGTGACAGGCTAATGATCAGAATGCTCACTACCCTCCTTCCTAGTATTCGGTGGCGTCCAACCGAAAAAGGTTAATGTGTCATCGACCAGATCACGAAATTGATACCTAGGCGAAAGGCATCGGCCGCGGGTTCTAAGGGCGAGTAGGCCTGATCGTACCAGTCCCAGAAATTCGCCAGATCGTTATTGTGACCCGCCGCTATGGCGACTTCGCCATCGTCGTTTAACATGCCGAAATAAGTAATATTTCCGCCCGGTACGTAGTGGGACATGCCGTTAAGATCCTCCAGAGGAAACACGATCTGGAATAGGCGATGACCCGACTCCAGTCGGATTAAAGGCCTGTCGGGGAAGGCCCGTTGCACCTGGGACCTCATAGTCTCCAGTTGCCAGGAACCATCGAAATCGTCCATCAGCACAAAACCACCGCGGTCGATGAATTCCCTTAAGTTCTCGACCTCCTGCGCGGTGAGTTCCATCTCACCCGGCTCCGACACATAAGCGAAGGGATAGTCGAACACCTCTTCGCTACCGAGCTCGACAATCTTATATGAAGGCACCTCCACATCTACGCGTGTCGACTGATCTATGAATCCGTTGAAATTCTCGTCAGAGGACGGATAGTTATGGGACCAACCCATGTGCCCGATGTTCCCATTGGTCCCGAAATGCCAGCGAGCAACGATGAGCTCGGTGGCTGGGGGATTGTTCTGCTCGATCCGGAAGCGTCTGCCCCCTTGGGCGTCGGCAGTCGAGGCAACCAAGAAACCGAGAAGGGATAACGCAATCGTGATCGAGGTGAAGCGCAACATGAAGTCTGGTCTGACTATGACGCAATGCGGCTGAAAGCATAGCACGGGCCGGCGAGGCTAATCGTTACACAGCCGAACGTTGACTGGATTTGAAAGCAAGAAACGGGTAGCCATCGGATCTGAATCGGCGGATCATTCCCACGTGGAAACTGAAACCAATCGAAATCTGGATGCGGATCGACGCTGGCGAGTGGATGGGGAAAACAAGGCAATCCGCTACACCCTGGCAAGGTGCGAACTTGGCTGGCTTCTTGTAGCCGCAACGGAGCAAGGGCTCTGCAATGTCGCCCTGGGTGATGACCGCAAGGCGCTATTCCGAACGATGAAAGCCCGTTTCCCCGCAGCCACCGTCAGCCGGGACGACGAGAGACTCAAGGACTGGGTTTCGGAGATCGCCCGCTTCGCGAGAACGCCGACCTGCGGCATGACCCTACCACTCGATGTCTACGGTACGGCCTTTCAGCGCCGGGTCTGGCGCGAGCTGCAGGCCATTCCCGCAGGACAGACGAGCAGTTATCAGATAATCGCTCGCGCTATCGGCAAACCCCAAGCACATCGCGCAGTTGCGAACGCCTGTGGAGCGAATCCGCTGGCGCTGATCATCCCGTGCCACCGGGTGCTGCGCAAAGATGGTCGTTTGGGAGGCTACCGATGGGGCACCGAACGAAAACGCCGACTACTGGATTGGGAAGCGGAGGGCTGAACTTTAGTCGCTCGCAGCCCCACCAAGCGCTGGAAACTGATTCCAATGCGCACTGGCCGCTTCGTTGTAGTCGAGAGAATTTTCAGCCAAATCAATCTAGCCGAAAACTTTGGAGAACGCCTGTTCCAGGTCGCTGATGAGGTCGTCAGGATGTTCGAGACCCACTGATAACCGGACGGTGCCCTCGCTGATGCCCGCTTTGACAAGCTCCTCGGGACTGAAATCTTGCGCAAAATAGAGGCTGACTGGGGCAACGAGAGATTCGGTAGAGCCGATGCTCGCGGTGGTAGCGAAGAGTTCGAGTGCATCGATGAAGCGCCAAGTTTCCTGCTTGTCCGCTTTCAGATCGAAGCTCAAAACGGCACCAAAGCCATCCATCTGCTTGGCAGCCAAGCCATGCCCGGGATCGTTGGTGAGCCCAGGATAATAGACACGCTCCACACGCGGATGGGCATCAAGGAACTGCGCGACAGTGAGCGCCGTCTCGGAGTGTCGCCGATAACGAAGATAGTAAGTCTTCAAGCCTCGCAGGATCAGATAGGCTGCTCCAGGGTCCAGTGTTGCGCCCATGTTGATTGCCCATGGCTTCAACTGGCTGATGCGATCGTCATCCGCGATGACGATTCCGCCCATTACGTCGCCATGCCCGCTAGCGTACTTGGTCAGGCTATGAACGTAATAGTCGATCTCGAACTGGCCATGGTTATGGAGCCCACCGAATGTGTTGTCGAGCACTGTTGTCACGCCCTGTTGGCGCGCGAGTCCGGCAATCGCTCTGATGTCCGGCACCTGCACCATAGGATTCGTCGGCGCCTCGAATATAAGTAACTTCGTATCCTCCGCCGCGAAAACCTCCGCCAGAGCGTCCAAATCATGAACACTGAGCATTGAGTAGTTGATTCCGAACTGCGGAAAGTGCTGCCTGATCATGACCCGGATAGGCCTGTAGGACTCGACGAAGAAAACGACTCGATCGCCAGCTCTAAGATTTGCCAGTGCGGATAACCAGACGGCGGCCATTCCGGTCGAAACACAGACACCGTCATCTCGACTCTGCAACTCGGAGCTTAAGAGCTCCAATTGTCTAGTTGTGGGGTTGGAGTCGCGCGTGTAATCGAAGCCCTCCCGGCGAGCCTGCGGTGTCCTAGCAGCATCGATATCCGGAAAAGTGAACTTCACGGAACGGTAAACGGGATCCACCAAGGACTCGTTGCCCGGCGGAAGCTTTACCCGGGGTTGATGGGTGGCACGGGTTTCTTTCTTCATTCGTCGCTGTCCTCGAGTACCTCGATGGAATCTCCAACACGCACCACCCCCAGTTGGCGCGGAATGAGATTCTGACCGAACATTACACCCTCCGGGCTAACGCGAAAGCTCTTCAGGGTTCGGATGGGCTCTCCCTCCAGGTCCTTTTCGCCCGTGGCAGTATCGATTGTCGTCACGATGCAACGCGTGCAGGCCCACTTCACATCGAGTTCCGCCTCCCCCACCCGTATCCGCCGCCAGCCGTCTTCCGCGAACGCGCGTTCTACGGTCGCAACCAGATTGGGGCGAAAACGAATCATGGGCAACGGACGCTCCAATCTCTTGTTGAGCTCCGCCAGTGATGTTTCAGACGTCAGCAGCACCGGAGCGCCGTCAGCAAAGCTAACGCTATCTCCAGACTTTCCGTAGCGGGATTTGATGGGTCGCACATGTCTATCTTTCATTTGCACCAATTCGCACGGCAAACCTAGAGCCATCGTAAACCACTCGTTGAAGTGCTGCCGAGCCGCAGTCACATCAATCTGATCGTTCCATATGCGTACCGAACGCTCGATCCCGTCAGGGAGATTTTCCGGTAGTTCCAACGTCTCCTGCTCGCTCGTATGAACGGACCAACCATTAGCACTCCTCTGGACGCGGATAGTCGTCATTCTCGGATGCTCACGTTGTGTCAAAAACCGGCCACGCGCGTCGACCAGCATATAGCGCCGATCCCAACTCAAGCCGCGCGCCTCTAACGTAGCACTGTCGACAGATACCCCCGCACAGGACTTGATCGGATACACCCTAATCTCGCTGATGCGCGGCATCACGCAAGCGTCTCAAGCGCCGACCTTTTCCAACGCCTGATCAAGATCCGCTATGAGATCCTCCACGTCCTCGAGTCCTACGGAGAGGCGAACCAAACCGTCCGTAATGCCGACCCGCTTGCGCTCAGCTTCTTCCACGTCCGCGTGAGTCATGGTCGCTGGATGTGTGATGAGCGTCTCGACAGAACCGAGATTTTCTGCCAGAGCACACAATTGAAGCGAATCCATCAAGACTTTGCCTGCTTCGACGCCTCCCTTCACCTCGAACCAGAGCATTCCACCAAACCCATCGGACTGTTTCTTCGCCAATTCATGTTGACCAAAAGACGGGAGGCCCGGATAAGCGACGGTAATAACCTTGGAATGGTTTTCGAGGAACTCGGCAATTGTCTGTGCATTCGCGGATTGGCGGTCCATTCGAACTGACAGAGTTTTTGCTCCTTGAAGCGTCAACCAAGCCACCCATGGGGACATGATCACTCCACTAGCGTTCTGGATAAACCGGATGGACTCATCAAGCTCCTCGCTTTTGGCGATAACTGCGCCACCTACGGTCGCGTTGTGGCCGTCAAAGTACTTTGTCGTACTGTGGATGGCGATATCGGCACCAAGCTCCAAGGGACGCTGGTAATAGGGTGAGAGAAATGTGTTATCCACCGCATGGGGTATCCCACTAGCTCGTGCAATATCGGAAACAGCCTGGATATCTGTGAGTTTCAAAGTTGGGTTGGCGGGTGTTTCCGTCAGGATAAGCCTAGTGTTGTCCTGGACCGCGGCTTTCACCGCTTTTGGGTCGGCTGAATCTGCAAATGTGAAACCAACGCCAAAACGTTGGTACACCTTTGTACAGAGACGGTAGGTTCCTCCATACGCCACGTCAGAAATGACGGCGTGATCACCAGCACTGAGGCAGGCTTGCAACACCGCTTGGATCGCGGCCATGCCCGTCGAATAACAGGTACAGTCGTAGCCGTTCTCAAGCAACGCTAGCTTTTCCTCAAGAGCCCGGACGGTTGGATTTGCGCTCCGAGAGTAGGAATATCCCTTGGAAAGATACTCGTCCACCGATTCCTGAACGAAAGTTGTCGACTGATACACAGGTGTCAGAATTGAACCCGTCTCGGGGTCCGGCTTCACGCCCGCGTGAATTAATTCTGTTGTGAAGCCCATAGGTCCCACTCCTGGCGTTTCAATTACGCAAAAAAAAACCCGCCAGCTTTCGCTAAACAGGTTTCTAAAGCCTCTTTAGCTGAATTTATTACACGCCCGCAAGCTGGTTCAAATCGGCGTGGTAGTAATGCTAAGTCAGCTGTCAGTTCGATGCAAGCAGTTAATTTATATCAATAAGGATGGCTCTTGCCGACACTGTTTCTCAACCCAGCACCCTCATCCATCCAGCCTTTCTTGAGGTAATACTATTTTGCGGCCTTGTTGAAACGAATGGATCCCAGTAGCGAGTATCACCACACCACCGCCCAATATCGCAAGCGTGCCAGGACTTTCGGCTAACAATAGCCACGCCCAGATCGGGGAGAACACAGGTTCCACTAGCAATAGCAGTGAGGATTCCAGTGCAGGTATGTATCTCATGCCTTCCGTAATCAAGACATAAGCCAATCCAATCTGGAATATTCCAAGATATAGGACAATCAGCCAATTGATCACTGATGAGTTCTGAATTGGAAAAGCAAAATAAACTGCCACTAAGCTTGCAACGAAACATCCTGTCACTACTGCTGCTTCCGGCTGTTCGTCGTGTTCCCGGGAACGAACCGCCAACCACCGCAATCCGAGAACCGTTAACGCCCAGCTCACTCCCGCACACGCAGCAAGGAAATTACCGAGATCCGGGTTGGTTGCCGTGTCCACAGGCGCTCGTATGGAACCGAATATCAGCGCCAACCCGAGAGCGAGCGCCAACATGAATCCAATGTCCTTTCGGCGAATTCTTTCACCGAGCAACACCGGGCCTAGCAATAGAATGTAGAAGGGCGCCGTATCCTGTAGGAAGATCGCATTGGCCGCCGTCGTGAGTTTGTTGGCGAGCGTGAACAGGGTGAAGGTTGTCGCATAGGGGATGGCGACGAGCAAAGAGCGCCAGGACCAGCCCCTGCGAGCTTTGGGCACCAATAAAAGGATCGCCATTCCGGCTACGAAACTGCGGAAACAAGATAGCTGCCAACCAGTGAGGGTCGCCGTCTTTATCGCAACGCCCCCAGTGGAGAAGAGCAGCGCGCCAACAACTAGATTAAGCCGAGCTTTTAGCACAGGCGATTCCCAGAAAAGCGTGCCTCTTATTAACACAGGCCATCCCCGCCTCAAACTAAAGGAAACCAAAGGACTGCTCAGCCCTTACAACCGACTGTCATCGGCGCCCGCAATGTGACGACGTGCGCAGACCACCATCATATTGTTCCGCCTACAGGCTTTATGGCGCCTAGCAATCCGGTCGATTCAGGGCTCCGACAAACCGAATGATTGCGGTCGCCGCAGTATCGAAATTCCCTGCGCGTGTATGCCCCGATCGCTTGCGAGGAACGAGGTCGTGATCCCCGTCCGGAAGCCATTCGAATCGAATCATAGGCGACAGGTGATAGCCTTCGACATCCTCCATGCTGCCCATGGGATCTCGCGTGCCCTGGCATATGAGTGCCGGCAAAGACAGTCGCTCGAGATGAGCCGTCCGCAGTTTCTCCGGCTGACCGCGTGGATGGAACGGATAACCCAGGCAGACTAGACCGGCGACCTTCAAATCATTTGCTATCAGACTCGCCACCCGTCCACCCATGGATTTGCCGCCGATGACCAAGTGCTCGTGCTCGATGATCAGCGCTCCAACTGCCTCACGATATGCCTGCTGAAGCATGAGCATACGGTCTGGTGGGTGTCGCCGACCCGTGATAGCCCACTTCTCCATGTACGGAAAATCAAACCGCGCCACGCGCAATCCGCCAATCTCCGACCCCTTTTTGAGCAAATAGCCGCAGAACTCATCGAAAAAACTCGACGCTGTGCTAGCGCCCGCCCCGTGGGACAGGAGGAGTGTCCATCGAGCGTCGTCGGGGCCATCCAGCTTCGGGGGAAGGGTCAACGCGAACCTCCTCGTGTGGGCAAAGGGCTGGAAATCGAGGGTAGGGTGGACTTACTCATTGCTCTTGCGCTGCGCGTTTGTTAGAAATCTAGGCGTCCAAGCAACTTGGAAAGCCCTAGTGAACCTCAGAATCATCAGCATCGCCGCCATCGCCATCGGATTCACCCTAGAAATCGTATTGGCTGGCCAACAAGTTGGAAATGGGATCGCGGCAATTGGAATCATCGTTTTCGTGTACGACTATTTTAAGAGGCGGCAGGGTCCGAAATTCTGAGTCCATCAGCTCAAGCCTCCCCCGAAACCTCAGGCGCAACGCGAGAGTGTGAACCCGAAGATTGCTGAAAAAGGCAATCGGCTACGGGTACGGGTACGGGTACGGGTACGGGTACGGGTACGGGTACGGGTACGCAGAGCGTAACAACAATCATGTTAGCGAGAAACTATCTCTCAGTGTCCAACCCCCGACACACCGTACTCGCGGTCGGCCTCGTCCTGGTAGCCTGCACACCGGAACCAACACCGATCGAAACAGTGTCGTCATCTGGCCAGTCCGCCGACCAGGCCACGTACGTAGGCGGTCAACAATGCGCCGCTTGTCACCCGGCCGAGGCGGAGCTCTGGGAAGGCTCGCACCACGACCTCGCGATGCAAACTGCGGACCCCGACTCGGTTTTGGGTGATTTCTCGAACGCGCAATTCAACTACAACGGCGTTACGAGCGAGTTCTTCACCCGTGATGAGTCCTATTGGGTTCGCACCGACGGTCCCAACGGCGAACTGATGGAGTACGAGGTCACCCACACCTTCGGTGTGGAGCCCTTGCAGCAGTACCTCACTCAATTTCCCAACGGGCGGTACCAAGTATTGAGCATCGCGTGGGACTCTCGACCCCTGGGGCGGGGAGGCCAGCGTTGGTTTCATCTCTACCCCGACGACACCATCGACTACACAGACCCGCTCCACTGGACCGGTATTTTTCACAACTGGAACAGCACTTGCGCCGAATGCCATTCCACGAATCTGCAGAAGAACTTCTCTCTGGAAGGAGACCTTTTCGAGACGAGTTTCGCTAGCATGGATGTGGATTGCGAAGCTTGTCACGGGGCCGGCTCACTGCACGTTCAGGCGCCTGAGTCGTTTGGATTGGAGCTCCCACCAAATCCGGACGCAAACTGGCTATTCCCACAGCAGGCAAGGATCGCTGAACGCGTTCCGGCGCTGGAAGACCAACGAGAGATCGAGGTCTGCGCACAATGCCACTCACGCCGTAGCCAGTTCACCGATGACCATTACCCCGGTGATCCGTTGCTGGACGCTTTTAGACCATCACTGCTCGATGCCGGTCTGTATCACGCCGACGGGCAGATCCTGGACGAAGTCTACGTGTACGGATCGTTCCTGCAGAGCAAGATGCACGCCGCCGGCGTGACCTGTAGCGATTGCCATGACCCCCATGGCACAGAGCTGCGTTTCGAGGGCAACGCACTGTGCGGCCAGTGTCATCTCGCGAGCGAATACTTCGGGCCGACGCATCATCATCATACCCAAGAGAGCCCGGGTTCAGCCTGTGTGAACTGCCATAT
>Ga0310125_10000984_pt1 | contig 14019 bp, 6 predicted proteins | sample CB11b_Tmax_Bot8__FD_203508 | JGI IMG/M metagenome (GOLD analysis project Ga0310125, IMG submission 203508) | Marine microbial communities from Western Arctic Ocean, Canada - CB11b_Tmax_Bot8 | ecosystem: Environmental > Aquatic > Marine > Oceanic | place: Canada: Western Arctic Ocean | collected... | reverse complement strand
CCAGGATGCGCTGAGTCTGGTGCTGCGCGGGTACCCGTTCGGTACGCCGCGTGATGTTGACATTCAATTATTACCGGACCAGACGACGACCAGGTGGTCACCGGTAAAACCCGCAGCCGCGCACGTGACATACATCGGCAGGGGTATGCTTGACCTGCCGATCGGCAAGGTGGACGCGCACCATGTGCGGGTGGTCGCCGCGGCCGCCAAGACACAGCACGACTACTGGTTACACGCCGACGGCAGCGCACCGCTGCTGCACGTGATGGTGAAATACCGGGGGCCGGACGGAATGACATACAGAATACGAACCGTGAAACGTGAAGCGTACTGGCGTCGCTAACCCGCCGCGTACCCGTATTGCCGCCAACACCTGTCGCAATGGCCGGCGAGTCAACACGCCACGGTGGTTTTACCGATAACAAATACCGGCCAACTGCCCGCTTTTAACAGATCAGGTGCACTGATGATCAGTTGCAAATCACTGTTCACGGGCCACGGAAGCACACGCCGACAATGGCTGCCCGTGGTGGCAATCTTCGCTTTGGCGTGGGCGCCGGCGGCGCTGGCGGGCCCACGCGGCATTCAGTCGCGCATTGTGGATCTGGTGCGCGGGTCAAATCTGGGCGAGACGGATGTGAGCCTGCTGGTCATGGATTTGTCCAATGGTCAGAAACTGGCGCGCATCAGACCCAACAATCCAATGATCCCGGCCAGCAACATGAAACTGATCACCACCGCGGCAGCGCTGCACACGCTGGGCGCGGATTTTGTCTTTCGCACGGAGCTGCGCGCGTTTCCTGGTCACGCGCTGCAGTCGGATTACCGCGGCACGAAAAAAGCGCGTTCAAACGCGACGAAAACGCCGTATGGCCACGTGCTGGTCGTGCACGGCGATGGTGATCCGGGGCTGGCGGACCCCAAACTTCTTGCGAGCCACGGCGATAACATTGAAAAGATGCTCGATCGCTGGATCGACGCTATTAAGAACGCAGGCATTAAGCGCGTCACGCATCTTTACGTCAATGACCGTGTGTTCGATCAGCAGTTCGTACACCCGACCTGGCCCCGTTCGCAATTGCATCACTGGTATTGCGCGCAGGTCGCGGGCGTAAACTTCTACACGAACTGCCTGGACGTCTACGCGCAGCCGACCAAACCAGGGCAACATCCGCGCATCACGATTTTCCCGACCACGAAACTCGTGAAGACCCAAAACCTCGCAGTCACGGGCCGGATTGATACGTTCGGCATCTCACGACACCTGGGTTCGAACCGGCTGCTGTTTACGGGCAAGGTCCGCCACGCGCGCAACAAGCCGTTCAACGTGACGGTGCATGACCCGCCGATGGTGTTCGGCCACCTGCTCGCCGAGGCGCTACATCGCGCGGGCGTGCCGGTGTCGCGGGTCGATCGCGTTGAGCTCGATCGCGCGCTGCCCGCCGGAACGCTGCTGCACGTCGAACAGACACCGCTGACCAGCGTGATAACACGCTGTAACAAGGATTCGCAGAACCTGTTTGCCGAGGCGCTGATCAAGCGGATGGGTCATACGTTCACCGGCGCGCCGGGCAGTTGGCCCAACGGTGCAGCGGCGGTGAGACAGTTTCTCGTCGACACGCTGGGCTCGCACACCGCGGTAGTAAGCATCGCCGACGGCAGTGGGCTTAGCCGCGACAACCTGATCACCGCGCACGTGCTCGTCGAACTTCTTGCCGTCATGCACCGCGACAAGTCGTTGTCAGACGTGTACAGGCAAAGTTTGTCGATCGCGCGCGTGGATGGCACATTAGCCAACCCCAAACCGCGTATGTCACAGCGCCTGGCGGGCCGAGTGTTTGCAAAGACGGGGTACATCAACCGGGTCAGCGCGTTGTCGGGGTACCTGGTGACGAACGATGTGGCGGAAAACGGCGGCGGCGTGTCGAGCGACAAGCAACGCGTCGTTGCGTTTAGCCTGCTCTTTAACGGGTTCCGCCCACCGGTCTACGTTCCGCAGATTAAGTTGGTGCAGGACAACATCATTGAATTGATCGATAAACACCTGTCCCGAACGCCGGCTGCGAGTTACGGTGGGTAGGTATTCGCGCTCACTCTCGCTTGAGCAAAATAGCCGCATCAGAAATGCGCACCTGGTCCATCACCGGGCCGTTGTCCACCGATTCGATTCTAATCGTCAGTTCGAGTCCGCCGGCGTCGATATTGATACGACCGGCGGGTGACGCCGCATCGAGGTGGACACGCGCCCGCTCGTGGCCGTCGATGAGCAGCACCACGTCAAGGTCGGCCCACTGTCGCGCTTGGGGCGCAGCATCGGCAGGTGCGTGCAGCGCCACGGTCGCGGCGAACCGGGCAGCGCCGTTGGGCAACTCGTACCGCAATGTGGACGGCGCATGCATGACGGTCCCGTCGTCGGTGAAACCGGTGTCGATTGGCAGTCCAAAGACGTGCGGCGGCGTGCGCCACACGAGCGTCAGATCGACCAAATCGCGTAACGACAATCGGCGCAGCGCTGTATCGAAGCGCTGGACCTGCTGCACTGGCAAGCGCGTCAACTGCTCATCGGCGGCTAGTGCCGCGTGCATCGTCACAGTGAACCCGCTGACGTTCAGGTCGTCAACGTGCAACCGGCTGCCGTCGCGCAGCCACACACCACGCGACGCCGACGGTTCACCCGTCGGCGGATTCGCCAAATGCACCGCCCGAACACGGTCCAGCGACAGCGTGATCGTGCCCGCCGTCTGCGAGTTCTGCAGTTCGACACCATCACCGGTCACACCCACGACAAACCCCTCGAGCACGTCACCGTTACCCAAATGAACGCGATCCGCCGATGGCACGTGTGCCGACATTAACTCCCCGTGCAACGTCAGCGACGCGACGCCTTCAAGGGACACGGACACCTGCCCAAGACCTGGGTGATTGAACCAGATAGCCTGGCCGTCTTCCTCGCCGCCGACAAACCTGCCGACCAGCCGCTGTCCATCGGTTAATTCAAGTACCGCCTGGCCGGCGCCGACGGACGTTTGTGCGGCAGACTCGGCCGCATTGGCCGGTTCCCCGGCGCCGCTGTAATCGTGTGCGATACCGAGGTCGCGCAATTGCACGAACTGATCCAATCGCTCAACGCGCATGCGCCGCGCTTCATCAAAAAAATGGATCATGCCATCAGCCAGCGAATGCAGCGTCACGCGCTGTGGTTGCAGGTCCGGGCCGATGAGTATCGCGGGGGTCAGGGCGCGCGCGGGCAACGTTGCGACCACGATAAGCACGGTGAAAACAAACAAGTGCATCTGCGGTGCAGACGCGACGCGCTGCAAACGAAATGTCTTCGATTCAGTTGCCACTTGTGGTTTCGCAGTCACCTTTGAAAGATCGGCAAATATCGATTGGGTACTTGGAGGATAATCAGCGCCATGGCGGTTCCGTACGCTGGTCCGTGTCCGGATTGCCAAGCGCCGCCGTCTTGTTGCGATGCGAGCAGTTCGTCGCGTACGTCGGGGTACCAGTGGCTCCAGTAGTCGCCGCCGGCGAGGAACATCGCCTGTACCGCGTAGTAGTGTCCGTAGTAATAATGCGGGGCTTGGCGCTTGGCCGCACGTTGCTGATTGCGTTCGGCGACCAGATAGTCCAGGCCGCGGGTGAGTAACTTGTCTTCATAAACGCCTGCGTAATACAGGCTCGCCACACCGGCCGCCGACCGCGGGAACGCCGAGCCTTTCGATTTGACCTGATATCGAAACCCGCCATCCGACCGGTTATGGCACGCACGAACGTACCCGATCGCACGTTCAATGGTTTCCCTGGGCACTGCGATGCCCGCGTTGCGCGCTGAGCGCATTGCCATGATCTGACAAATCGTCACGGACAGGTCTGCATCGAACGGCACGGGATGGTACCGCCAGCCGCCTTGCGGGTTCTGCGTGTTGACGATCATTCGCGTCGCCTTGACCAGGGGCTCGCGCACGCGTTCGTTGCCGGTCATGCCGTAGACCTCGCCGAGGAACAGCGTGGCGAACCCGTGCCCGTACATCGGCCCATGCGAGGTACCGGCGGCGATCAGCCCGGTCTCCTGACAGTGCCGCAGCGTAAACTCGAGCCCGCGCCGGACCGCCTCGCCATGCGTCCCGCGGCCCGGCACATGCCCGTCCGACATGAACGCCAGACATGCCAGCGCCGTGATTCCCGCGTGCTTGCCGAACCGTGAGGTGGTGAACCCCCCGTCGGTGTCCTGAAGTGTCGCCAGTTTCATCAGTCCACGTTTCACCGCGCGGCGGGACTGGGGTGTAATCTCAACGAACTGTGCCGGCGCTGCGCCCGCGTCCTGTGCGCGTGCCACAGCTGGGCAGGCGACGGCAAACAGCATCATCAAACAACCGGCCACGCATACAGCGCGCAACATACACTGCCGAACTTCGATAATCATTGCGTACTGATTCACCATTTTATGCATCAATATGTGATTCACCGCCCGGTGCCGCGCCAAACATGCATGCAGGTGCACCTGCGGTGCTACCGCTACGCGCTCTGTAATCCGCGTTCATCTTTGAGTCTTTGGGTAATTGACTACCCCTCACCGTCCCTCCTGACCAAGCCGCCGGTAATACTGTTCGGTAATTGAGCGATACACGGCGCTGTACGGTTCGTTGAATCCCTGCTGCAGTTGCTCGCGCAGCCTTGGAGGCAGGCTACCCCACTCGGCGCGGTTGGTTTGCATCGGCCCCCCTGGCTGCGCATCAGGTCCGCCGCCGCTCGCGTTGCCGCCGGCGTTCTTGCCACCTTGTTGATTCCCCTGCGCGATGGCGCCCTGCTGCCCCGACGGGCCCGGTGGGCCCTGCTGGCCATCGCGCGACGCGTTGGCGGAACTACCCGTGTCCTGCTGTTGTTGCCCCGAGGACGACGAGGACGACGAAGACGCAGAGGACTGCCTCCGCTGCTTCGCGGCCTCGGCGAGCAATTGCTCAAACTTTTCGATGATAGATGCCTGTATGCGCTGGGTCTGCAGGCCGTGGTCGTACCGATGTGCAAGTCGCTGCGCGACCTTACGCATGTCGCGCAGTGTCTGCTGGTACACGTCAGGTGGCACGTCCTCGTCGAGCAGCCAGCGGACCTCATCATTGAGTTCGACCGGCGCTGGATCGGACGCCGGAGGCGCGATGTGCTCGTCGGGCTTATACGCCCACCCTTTATCGGGCGTTCGCTCACCAACGGACGCCGGATCGGGTTTCTCAGCCGGCAGACCAAGCATGTCGTCCAGCGTTGGTGCGGCGTAGCAGATGGGAGCAAACAGCATCACAGCCACAGCGCTGGCCGCAAGCGACTGCGTTAAAAGGGTGCGCGTTTGGTGCATGGGGTTGGCGATGTCAAATGTCATTTGCGGTTCTGCTTGCGAAGCCGCACGCGGCGACTGTTCACCGGTCGTGGCCCTGTCCATAAATAGTACGCTCATGGTTACGGTGGGATCATTTGCGGTGATTGCGTTTGGAAACGGTTCACCAGTTGCCGCCACAGGTCCGCCAGATCGCGTTGCTTATTGCCGAGTCGTCGCAACCAGCGTTTGCGGTCACCGGCGTTCCGGGGCGCGTTGGCATCGTCCCCGAGCCAGCGGGTTTGCTTGTTGATTGCAAGTTGAAGGTCGCGCATCAGCCGCAATTCTTTCAAGGGCGGCACAAGTTCGGGCGGCGCCCCGCCCGCCCCGCCCTCACCCTCGCCGCCGGCGTGTAGGCCGGCATACTCATCGCCATCGGACTTTGGCGTGTCATCATCATCCAGGGCGGCCGCCATGCCACGCAACATATCGGAAATCGACGACTGCTCACGCGTCGCTACCTCATTCGCCCGGCCGCCCCGCAGGATCGTCGTCACCCGCTGCGCAGCCGCGTCGATCTGCTCGTGCATGTGGCTGAACACGATCGTGGTGCTGACTTTCTCAGAAAGTTCTTCCGCCGCAATGCGCAGCTCCGCTTCGCGATGGCCTAACTCAATCAACTGGGCGCGCTGCTTGCGCGACGGGTGGTCGACCGCGATCAACTCTTGTGTATCGTCGCGCAACGCGTCCTGCTGTCCGGCAAGATGCTCATACCCTTGCCGCAACTGGGCTTTTTCCTCTTCAACCTGTTTGTCGCGCGCTTCCTGTGCCAACTGGTCAGCACGGTTCAGCCCGTCCTGCAACGCGCGCTTCGACTGCTCCTGGCCCTGCTGCATGTTCAGTCGGTCATCCTGCCGCGCTGATCCGATCGCCGATGCCTGGTGATCGACGGAACGATTCAGTTCCTGCCCGACCGCCTGCGAGCCGTGGTCCTGCTGCGCCTGCTGCTGCGCCGCCATCGTGCCGCGGCGCAGCGATTGCATCGGCTGGTCCATGGCTTTGAGCTGCGGCGCTATCTTGGCCGTCTTAATCTGCGCTTCCTGCCGGTCAAGCAACTTTTTGATTGTGTCGCGCATTTTCTCGAGCCGGCGCACCAGAATTTCCTGCTCGCGCTGTCCCTGCTGTCCTAATTCGCCGAGCATCTGCTCGACGGTCTCAATCGCCTGGGCCTGGAACTGCACCGCTCGGGCGAGCTTATTTTTCTGGGTCGCCTGTTCGGAACCCTGCATTGACTGCGACAGGCCCTGGCGCTGCGCAATGGCGGCAGCCTGCACGAGCGCCTCGGCGGCGGCTTGGCCCGACGCCTTCGGATCCTGGCGCGATAACCCCTGAGCCGTCGACAACATCTGCTGTACCGCGGATTCTGCTTGCGCCTGCAGGCCAGCTTGACGCGCTGCCAAATCCTCCAACTGTTCCCGCTGTGCATCAGTCAGTTCGTTCTTGCGTTTGCCCAGCGTGTGCGGCATCATCCGTCGCGTGTCAGCCTCCAGGTCCTCTTGCTTGCGTTGAAGGTCGCGCAGTTGCAATTCCAGGCCAACCGCGTCGCGACCCTGGTCCAACAGGTCGATCAGCTTCATCAACTCGCTCGCGACCTGCGCCTGCTGCTGTCGTGCCTGCTCCGCGCCGCCCTGCGCCTGCGACGACGGCTGTTCACCCGCCTGGCTTTGTTCACCTGAACCCGCCTGCGGCGATGCGTCGGGCGGGGCCTGGGCCGGTTGACCGCCGGAACGTGGTGAACTCGATCGCTCCCGGGGTGATTCCCCCTCGGCGCCGGATGACGTGGCGCGGCGCACGTTTGCGCCGGTTGCGCGCTGTGATTCGGCCCTTTGCCGCAAGGCCTCCTGCGCGCCGCCTGACGCGCGGATGGCCTGTCGCACCAGTGCGCCGGACTCGTCGAGCAACTGTGCCAGTTTGCGGGCATCGAGTTGATTGCGGCCGATGCGCTGCTGCAGCGACTCAACAAGGCCGCCCTGCGCATCGAGGTGGCGCGTTAACTGTTGCTGGCCGGTGACCGCCTGTGCAGGCGCCTGGTCGATGAGCTGTTCCTGCCGATCCGCGAGTCGAATCGCCTGCTGGCGCAGGCCCGCCAATTCGTCACGAATCTGACCGACCAGTGTCGCCTCGTCGATGATCCACAGCGTGCGCGGCGCGGAGACGACGGGCTCATGACGTACACCATCAAGTTCAAACACGTCCTGCCCAATGGCGGTCAGGCGCAGTTCGTCACCCGGTGTGAGTTGCAGCGTCTCAAGGTCGAGCGTCGCGCTCGATTTGATCCGCGCCTGGCGCTGTTCGACGCGCGTCAGTTCGGTCGCCAGTTCGTCGCCGTTGCGCTGCACATTGATCGTTAAATGTGTCAGGCCCACATCGTCGCGTGCGATCGCTCGCATCGCGACGACCGCCTGCGGCAGCACCGCTTCGTCGACCGCCGGCTCAACGAGCGACACGACCGGCAGTTTGTCCTCAAGCGCATCGACGCGGTAAAGCCGCGTGGACACGCTTTCGAGCCCGTGATTGTCCTTCAGTTGCACGGCCGTCTGCTGAGTGGCCTTAAGTGTGAACGCCGCCTCGATCGCATCGACGCTAGCTGATGACTCGTCGTCTGCAAACATGGTCTGGAACGACAAATCATCGATGGTTTTCAGGCCGGGTAGCGCCTTGATCCAGGCGCGTGGCGCTTCATCAAACAGAACGGCTTTGTTCAGCTCGAACCGCAGCGTCACATGCGCCCCGACAAGCGCCGACGCCCGCACGACGGCGCCGGTCTGCTCGGACAACTCGACTCGCTGCGGTGCGACGAGCGCGCCTGCGTACGCGGGTGGCTGCACCATCACGACCGCACGGGTCACCGCCGGACGCGGCACGATCCGCATTTGTTGGTGCTGGGTCCACCCATCGCCGGCTTCAAAGTAAAACTCTAGCACTTTGTGCGCTCTCGCCGGTTTATCACCGGGTAGATCACCGTGCTGCGGCGGCAGGTCGATCATGCGCTCGAATAAATATTCGTCAGCCAGCGTGTCGTCTTGGCCGCCCGGGCGTGTTTGCTCACTCATCAACAGGCGCTGCCATGCGTTTCGCGTATTGTCTGGAAACTGGGTGCGAAAGACAACCCACGTGCGCAGGTACGGCCTATACCCGCGCGTCACGGCGGCGTTTAACGTCACTGGAGTATCGGCGGGCCACACTTTCGCGGTTATACGGCTTTGGATGTCCATGCGCCGAGGCCACTGCGCATCGCCCAGCGGCGCAAACCATCGCTGCAGCGCCGTCATTGCAAGCCGTGGCTGCGCGGCCGCGAGTGTGCCTGTGACGCCCGCTAACACCGCCGCAATCAGCACGAACATCATCGTCCGGCCAGGCGCGAGCAATCGCAGCATGCTCATTGACCGAAGTTGTGACGTCACGGCCACGACCGCGGCATGCGCCAGCGCCGCCGTCGTGTTTGGCTGGGCGTACGTTTGCGGCTGCACGACAAAAGCCACACTACTGGCCAATTGGCCTGACAGTGACGGGTACACGCGCTCGGCACGCATCGCCACCTGTTCGATGTCAGGCCGAAAACCCGCTGCACGACGCACGCGCGAGCCCAACCAGTACAACGCCACCGCGCCGATCAGGATACCCAGCATCAGCCGCAACCAACCCGGAAGCCGCAGCAGATAATCGAGCATACCCAGCATCAGCATCGCCGCCAACATGCCCGCGAACCATTGCGACAGTCGCTGCGACAGCAGCATGACGCGTCCCAGAACACGAACGTGCTCGAGTTGGCGAAGGGCGTGATTCATAGGAACTGGGGCTTGAGGTTTCGGCAGCGGGAACAAACGAGCCTGGTACGCATATCGACCATTAATGGTAGGCGTGATGGCGTTTGTTTACGCCAGGCGGATCAATTTTCGGCCAAGCCATTCGAGCGTGAGCAGCACCAGCAGGGCGGCCAACGCCAGGGGCGAGTCCCAGAGTGATTCGGTCTTATCGATGGGCGTGCGCCGCGCACGGTTGGGTACCAGCTTTGTCAACTCGTTGAGCTGATTGAGCGGCACGACCTTTCCACCGGTGTCGTTTGCAAGCGCTGCGAGTTTGGGGTGGTCGGTTGCGATCTGGCGTATTTCGTCGTCGCTTTGCACAACGTGCAACGTCTGTGACAGGTCCAAGTGAGCCAGCGCCGGTTCAACAGCGCGCAGCACGATATGTGGCGCACGGTGCGTCGGCCGCCAGATCGACGTAAAGCGCTGCCGCGGAATCGTCGGCGCCTCACCAGCGTCGGGTTTGCGCCGCAGGTCGAACCGTTCAATTGCGCCGGCCGTTGGATCATCGGCCGGGAACACCTGGACCGCAATTTTCGATAACTTGCGTCGAAGCAGCAGCGCATCTTCGATCACCACATCAACCACGACCGGCTGCCGCGACGCGACACGCCGGTGCGAGACGTCCATCCACACGCTGGGTCTGGACTGACGCAACCGGCCTCGGCCGAGCATGTGAACCAGTTGCACCCAGAACTGCTCGAAGTAAAGTTCGCCGCGCCCGAATCGCCAGCGCCACGTCTCGTCGGTCGCGACGTAAATTGCCTGTCCGGCCCCGTAACGCAGGCGCGTGACGATGGGGTATGTTTGTTTGCCATCGCCCTGCGCCTGGGCAATGATCTCTGCCGTCGGCTGTAGCGTTCCCAACCGCTGCGCCCACCACAGTGCCGGCAGGTTGTCAGGCCACGCCTGCACGTTGTCGTCACGCTGCCCGCTGCCACCGCCGCCAGGTGGCTGCTCGCCCGACAACGAGTGCAATTGCAACACGTTAAGCGCCTGCGCGAGCGGTGTTGGCCTCACGTGAATCATGCCTGCCAGTTCACGCAGTGGCTCGACCGCGCTTGGATAGCGCATCGGTAAAAGTTCCGCCAGCGGCGTCGCGTCGTACGCAACCGGCGCCCACCGCGACCCGCCGATCCACAACAACCCCGCACCGCGCGTCGCCACGTGATCGCGAATCATCGCCATCCCCTGTGCCGTCAATTCTCCCGGGCGCACGTCACCGATGATGATTACGTCAAACGGCTGCCACTCTCCGGCGTCGTGCGGCAGCCGTCCCAACGGCACGTCGCCTTCCTGCGCAAAGTCCGCGTCGGCATTGAGCAGCAAAATGCTCGACTCGATTCCCGTCTCGCGCACGAGCGTGTTTTTGAGATAGCGGTACTCCCAGCGCGGATAGCCTTCGACGTAGAGCACACGGATCGGTCGATCGACGAACTCGATCGCAAACCGCTGTTTGTTGTTGTCGTCGAGCAGCTCGCGCCCGACCGTGTCGTCGTCACCGGTACGCGGCGGTTCGTATCGCACCTGAACGCGCCATGATCGCTGGCCTGCGGCCTTCGATTGCGCGCTGAAGCGCACGGGCTTGTCCCAGTCGATCTGTCCGTCGTCTCTGACAGCCGGGCGGCGCTGGTCGACCATCCGATCCGCTCGTGTGTCGATGAGTTCGACGGTCAACGCGCTCGCGGGCACATGCGCGTCGGCTGGCTGGCAGTCCAACCAGACACGGATGGGCACGGTGTCATCTACCAGCGCTTTGATCGGTGCATCAAGCCGGGCGATTGCGATGTCCAGCAACGGCCTGGTCGCGCCCAGCGGAATAGGGAATACGCTGATCGCGTGACGCGTCAGCGATCGCGTCAATTCATGGCCCATCGCCTGCGGACTGCGCCCGTCGGTGAACAGCACGACGCCGCTGATCGGCCGGCCCGTCACGTGGTCCACCCCCTGCCGCACCGCCGATCGCAGTTGCGTCGCCATCCCCGTCGGCTCCGGCAACGGCATCGCGGCATCCGTTGGAGCAATAATCGGATACGTACCCTCATCAAAACCCAGCCACACGATGTCGCGGTCCTTGCCCAGTTGCTCTTCGCCGAACAATTCGGCGTGATGCAATAGCGCCTTGTGCAGCGATTCGTCGCGGCTGATCGGTTGGGCACGTTCGTCTGTGACGTCGCGAATCCTCATCGACGCGCTGCGATCAACGAGCACGACCAGCGTGTCCGGCTCAATACGCTCCTTTTGAAGCACGAGCATCGGCCCGGCGAGTAGCGCCGCGACCATGATCAGCACCAACGCACGCACAGCCATGAACAACAGCCGCAACCCCTTCGCGCCGACCAGTCGGTAATAGCTCCAACCGGCAAACACGATAGCGCCCAGCGCGATCAGCGCCCACACCCACGCCGGCACCGGCCGTGCCCAGCTTAAATACGTGCGCGCATCCGACCAACTCAGGTCATCCAGACCCAATAGCACGTCGATGATGCCAAGCGTCGAGCATGTTGTTGTCAGGTCGATCATGAGCAAAACTTGTCATCCGTTTGACGTCAGAACCTCCCGCGCAACACCGCCGCTGCCCGGCCGACGAGTGACATTCCGCGCGCCACGTACGCGTGACTGAACCAGCGTGCGACCGCTGCCTCAACAAGCATCAGAGCCAGCAGCGCCCACAGCAGCGGTCGGCCAATATTTGCGTGGGAGGTGGCCGCCTCCAGCGCATCCGCCGGTGCTTCGACCGACAGCCACCGCCAATTGTCAAACACGTTGAACCAGACGGCCAGTTCGTCACGTGCATAAGTGCGCGTGTCCGCGGCGGTGGGGCTCACGTTGATCGCCAGCGACTCAGTCGCGCCAGGCGACGCCTTGTACACGCCCGGCCGATCAAGCGATTCGCTGGCGCGCAGGCCATCGCCAACGCGCGTCAGTTCGACCGACACCGCTTCGTCGTCCGTCAATGTAAGCCGCTGAGCGCCCTCGAACCGTGCGGAAAGTTCCGGCTGATCACCACAGACCAGTGCATTCAAACGCGGCCGATCACCGCTGGTGCCAAGCAGGCCGCGCAATGTCTCGTGCATCAGCGGCACAAACAGCGGTTTGGTCGGCAGGTTCGTCCATTGCGTGTCGAGCGCGGTCGCGGCAAGTATGACGCGCCCGTCGCCGACCGCTCCGGCAACCACCCACGGGATGCCCTGCTCAGTGCGCAGCCACACGCTCGTGGCGGCGTCGATCTGCAGGTCCACGCGTCGCATAATGCGCACCGGCCGCACCAGTATGGGCCAGTCACTTGCCAATAGTGAAAGCGGATCGGGCGGCAGATGATCGACGTCAAGCTGCCACGGGGCGTCTTCGCGCGCAGCGATCGGTTCGAGTCCCAGTTGCCAGGGCAAATCGAAATGCCGCGTCAGCGCCTTGCCCCAGTCATCCGGGTTGACCTGACTGGGCATCCAAATCCAAATGATCGCACCGCGCTGCACCGCACCGGACAGCGCTTCCCAGCCCGGGTTGTCCAGCCGATCCGGTCGAAGGACGAACACCGCATCCAATCCGCGTAATGTGTCCGACGAAACATTTGCCAGCGACAGGTCAACCAGTTCGATCGGCCCCACCGCGCTAACGGACTGTTGCGGCGCCAGCACAAGAGAAAGCCAGCGCGCCGGGGCGAGCGTTGACACCAATTCGTCGGCTTCCTCATCCGCACGCGGCGCATGCTCATCGATTACGCCGACCCGTAGCCGATAACGCACCTCGACGACCGCGTACCGATGATTGTCCGCGTCCAGCGCATCAGGCTCAATGGATGCCTTGACCACAATCAAGCGTGCGGCACCGCTACCATCGCCGTCGCCGTCCCGGGGGTGATCTGACAACGGTAATTGCACCTGCAATTGTGCTTCACGTTGACCGGGCGGCCACTCGTGCGACACGAACGTCTGCGTAATTACCCCCGGTTCGCGCGGATATAACAAAGTAACGTGTACGGGTGTCCGTGCGACTGACGCTGATTCGCGCGCGTCATCGCCCATACGGCGCAACACCACGTCGAGCGTCACGTTCGTCAGCTCGACGTCCGTTTCAACCAGCACGTGCCTGCGTGGCGTGAACTGGGCGATCTGCACGTTGGCCGCCCCGTCTGAAGGCGGCGCGATCAATATTGTCGCTCGCTCGCCCAGATGCTTCAGCTCACCCGAAGGCGGCTCGTCCAGCCGCAGCGCATCGCGCGCCATGTCCGACAGCACGACGACGAACACATGATCAACTGGCAACCGCTCGTCCATCAGTGCCGTGGCAACCTGTCCCAGCGCGTCGACCAATCGGCTCTCGCCGTGCCGCGGCTTGAGATCCTCAAGTGTCTTTCGCATCGCGGCGTGGTCCATATTGTCCAGCGACAGTGCCGGCTTGATCGGTCGGGCTACGCGCCACAAACACACGCGGTCCTCCGGGTGCAAACCGTCCACGAGTGCGATCGCGTTAGTGCGCAACCGCTCAAATCGCACGGATATCTTCGGCGTCACATCACCCGTCGTCGTGTGCGTTGATAACGAATCGTCAAGCACCAGACACACCAGCCGGTTGGGCGTACCCAGCCCCGTGTGCACACCCGACAGCCACGGCTGCGCCAGCGCCAGACCCAGTATCAACACCACCAGGCAACGCAGCAGCAGCAGCAACCACTGCTCGATGCGCAATTGATTGCGATGCCGGCGAAATGCCTCGAGCAGAAACTGCATCGCGCCCCACGCCTGGCGCTGCCGCCTCAGGCGCGTGAGCAGATGAATGATGATCGGAATCGACACCGCCGCCGCGCCCGCCGCGGCAAGTGCCGGGTGCATGAACATCGGCGCG
>Ga0310125_10000982_pt1 | contig 14022 bp, 14 predicted proteins | sample CB11b_Tmax_Bot8__FD_203508 | JGI IMG/M metagenome (GOLD analysis project Ga0310125, IMG submission 203508) | Marine microbial communities from Western Arctic Ocean, Canada - CB11b_Tmax_Bot8 | ecosystem: Environmental > Aquatic > Marine > Oceanic | place: Canada: Western Arctic Ocean | collected... | reverse complement strand
ACTGGCGAATATCGTGACACTGAACCGGTATATACCCTAGACGCCCCCACGCAGCGGGCTACTTGAACGCTTCCGGTTCAGTATCAACGGGGTCTTCAACTGTTGCCGTGGTGGAGTCGGGCCCCGGTGATGTAGACGTTTCGTCTGCCAACAGCGATTCGATGGGCATGTAACTGTGGGGCACGAGGAAAATTTCGACCCGCCGGTTGGTGCGTTCGCCTTGCGAACCATTGGCAGCAATGGGTCTGAACTGGCCATGGCCGGCGACGCTCAGTCGCTCAGGTGTGAACCCGGCACTTGAAAGCACATCTTTGACCGCGATGGCCCGGTGAACTGACAGGTGCCAGTTGGTGGGGTGCTTGGCTTTGGTTTGGTCATTGGCAATAGGAACATTGTCGGTATGACCGACGACACGCACTTCGTATTTGCTGGCACTGGGAGAATTGAGAATCGTGGCCAACTCAGCCAAACTGGTGGCGGCGGCATCGCCGACATTGTCGCTGCCCAGCGCAAAGGTCAAGTCACTGGTCAGCTTGATCATGCCCTGCTTCTTGTCATAGCTCATCAACTTTGGGTTGTTATTTGCAAGTTGTTCAAGCTCATTACTCAGTTCGGGTGGCAGTGCAGGGCCCCTTTCGACCAGATCAATCACGAGTTTTTTAGTATTGGCCAGTTCGGTTTCAAGTTCGTCCACCATTTTCTGATCGGGCCCCTGCGGCATGTTTTCCAACGCCTGTATGTGTGCCTGTCCCAATTCCAGATCGGCGCGCAAATCTATAATCTGCTCTTCACTGGTGCGATAGCTCTTGATCAGTTTGTCGTATTCGCTTTGTGCAACACACCCGCCCAATACGAACACTGCCAAAGTCAACATCGCCAGATTCATGGTGAACTTGTTCACGGCAGGGCCTTTCCTATAAAGATATTCGCTTGTAAATTCCCCAACTGTACCCGTTGATCGTGTGATTGCTGGAAAACTATTGTAACGTTTAATTGGATTTGTGCCCCGATGGCTTGGAGGACGTATGGCTGGCCAGCAAGCTGTGATCTATGAAGCGGCGGCGATTGCGGATACCGAACTGGGGGTGGTGCGGCCCGGCGCGGTGGCGGTGAGGTGTGGGCGGGTCCTTGCCTCGGGGTCTCTCGAGCAGGTTCGCCGGCAGATCAATCGATGGGAAAACGTTGTCCGCGTTGACGATGCGCTGATTTTTCCCGGGATGGTAAATGCCCATGCCCACCTGGATCTAACCGGTATCGGGCCCCAGCCGTTGACCGGTGATTTCGCCGACTGGGTGATGATGCTTCAAAAGCAACGGGGCACCTGTGAAGCGGCGGGGGAAGCGGCCGAGCAGGGTGCGGTGATGTGTTTAGCTGGCGGGGTAACGGCGGTGGGCGACATTGAATCGTGGGTGTCGCCGGGCGCCGCCCGAACGGCGCTGGAGGCATCAGCGCTTGTGGGTGTCAGCTTTGCTGAGTTGATCGGGATAGATGGCCCACGGCGTCAAAAACAGGTGGCGCGGATTGAGACTCTGGCCGCCGATGCGGGCCAGCGGAACGGAGTGCGGGTCGGCCTACAGCCGCATGCGCCGTACTCAACGGGGCCGGGTGTATATGAATCGGTGACGCAAGCGTTCTGCGGCCAGGGCTTGGCGGTATCCACACATCTGGCCGAGTTACGTGAGGAAATCGAGTTTGTAGCCGAGGGTACGGGGCGACTACGCCAATTACATGAATCGCTGGGCGTATGGGACAACGATTATGCCGCGCATTATGGCAATGGGTATCACCCGGTCCGCTGGATGGAGCCTTATCTGGAACGGGCCCGTTGGCTGGTGACGCATTGCAATTACGTGGAGGACGAACACATTGAAATGTTGGCTCGCTGCGGTGCGTCAGTAGCGTACTGTCCAGTGGCCAGCGATTATTTTGGACATCGAGGCCATCGTTATCGGGACATGTGGGCTGGCCAAGTCAACGTATGCCTAGGCACGGACTCGATCATATGCCAACCGGCGGACGAACCGCAGCCCTTGGGTATCCTGGCACAGATGCGTTACTTGTACCGGCGTGACCGTACCGAGCCGGGGCAATTACTGGCGATGGCAACGGTCAATGGGTGTAAGGCGTTGGGGCTGGCGGCGCATCATGCGACGCTGCAAGTGGGCGCGGCGGCAAGACTTTATACCGTGCGGTTCGACCCGGGCGATCTGCGTGATCCGCTGACACAGGTTCTGGAAAATCGCTATCCTGTCGAGCCGCTAACGATTGTGGAGAACATGTCATGAGTCAATCAGCAGTTCGAAGTGTCGGTTACATCGGGATGGGCATCATGGGTTCAGCCATGGCGGAAAACCTGGTCAAGGCAGGTTTCCAGGTCACGGTATGGAACCGGACGGTGCCGAAGTGCAAATCGTTGGTAGATGCGGGCGCTGCCGTCGCTGATTCACCGGCTGACGTGGCGGCCGCGGGGCCGGACGTGATCTGCACCAACGTGACCGATACCGCCGACGTGGAGCAAGTGATTTTCGGCCAGCAGGGGATCGTGCAGTCAGCCAAGGCCGGGCTGATCATCGTGGATAACTCAACTATCAGCCCTAGGGTCACACAGCAGATGGCGGACCGTTTGGCTAAGCAGGACATTACCCTGCTGGATGCGCCGGTTTCCGGCGGAGACGTGGGGGCAAAAAATGGCACACTGAGCATCATGGTGGGTGGTGATCAGATGACGTTCGACCACTGCCTGCCCATATTTGAGGCCATGGGCAAGTCGATTCTGCTTGTGGGCCCGGTGGGCATGGGCCAGACGTGCAAGGCCTGCAACCAGATCTGTGTATCCTTGAACCTGCTGGGCGTGTGCGAAGCTCTGGCCCTGGCAAAAAAAAGCGGACTGGACATGGCCAAGATGATCGAAGTGGTTAGCGGGGGCGCTGCCGGATCATGGCAATTGGCTAATCTTGGCCCCAAGGTGGCCAATGGCGATCACGCGCCAGGGTTTATGATTGATCTGGTGCTCAAGGATCTGGCTCTGGTGGCTGATGCGGGGAGGGGGAACGGGCTTGGGTTGTCGGGTACAGCGTTGGCCGAGTCGTATTTCCGGGCCGTGGCCAGCGACGGAGGCGGAAGGTTGGGCACCCAGGCCATGGCCAGGACGATCGAAAAACTGGGCGCGTTTTCGTACGACAAATAAGATCGCCGACCCACCGTTGGCCCTTGGAGCGGCTTGGGGGAAGTGGGTTACGTCTGTGCCAGTGACCGGCGCATGTGAGCGATGCTTTTTTTTGCGATGGTTTGCGGGTCGGGTGAGTAGTCGAAAACCTCAACACTCACCCAGCCGTCATAGCCGATGTGTTTGAGCGTAGCGAAGATGGGGGTGAAATCGACGTCACCGAAACCCGGGCCACGGAGGTTGACGTCGTTGGCGTGGAAGTAGGCCATGTGCTCGGCGTTGTTTTCAATGGTGGCCACGATGCCGGATGCCTCGGTGGCCATGGCCTTGACGTCCAGGTGCAGGCGACAGGCCGGATGGTTGACGGTTTCGACAAGACGAACCGTCTGCTCGGTGGTGACCATGAAAGTGGTTTCGTCTGGCCCCAGCGGTTCGAGGGCGAGGCTGACACCCAATGGACCAGCGTATTGCGCGACAGCTGAAAAGATATCGGCCGCGCGGCCAAAAGCGTCTTCGTAAGTTACGCCGGGCATTAAATCTCGTTGCTTGGGACTGCCGAAGACCAGATATTTGCCGTTCATGGCCGCGCATAGGCGAGCCAAGTGTTTGAGAAAGTCGCTGGTGCGGGCGCGCACGGCATCATCCGGTGTGGTCAGGTGCAATCCAGATGGTTTGGCCAACAGCCAATGAAAGGCGATGACTTGCAGCCCATGTTCGTCGGCGGTGCGGGCAATTTGGGCGGCTTGTTGTTCGGTGATGCGCGAGGGGTCTTCGTCAAGTGTAAAAGGCGCGATTTCGATGCCCTCGTAACCGCAGCGGGCGGCCTCGATACAGATTTCGTCGAACCCCCAACCTTCGAACATTTCATTGCAGATGGCAAATCTCATGGGCGTGGTTCATTCAATGGTTACGGGTTTGCCGCCGTTGCGAGCTGATTCATAAATGGCAGTTAGCAGTGCGATGGACATGCGGCCTTGGCGTCCGTCGCACATCAGCGGGCCGCCCTCGCGCACGGCCGAGACAACGTTGGCAAAGATATTGTGGTGGGGGGCCAGTCGTTGTAATTTTTCCTGGCGGTGTTCGAGCCCTTCGCGGAACACCCACTTGGGCTCTTGGCTGAAGTCTGCAAAAATACCGCCTTCATCGCCATGCACTTCGATGCCCCAGTAGACGTTCTGTGGGCAGGTGGTTGTGCCGGTCACGGTGCCTAGGGCGCCAGACTCAAACTCAATGATGGCCAGACCGATATCCTCGGTTTCGATGTCGTGGCTGTAGCAGCCGACGCGTGCGGTGACTTTTTTAGGTTGGCCCATCAGCCAGACGATCGCGTCAATGCCGTGAATAGTCTGGTTGGCCAGTGAGCCGCCACCATCCATTGCCCAAGTGCCGCGCCAGCCGCCGGAACTATCGTAATAATCCTGGCTACGAAACCATTTCAATCGTGTTTCAGCGAGGATGGGTTTTCCAAACAGGCCGTTGTCCAGGGCATGCTTGGTGAACTGGATGGTGTCGGTGTACCGCAATTCAAAATCGACACCAAGCATTTTTCCGGACTTGTCGGCGGCGGTGATCATGGCGTCACATTTTTCGAGTGTTACTTCCATGGGTTTTGTAGTAATGGCATGCCGTCCGGCCTCAAGGGCTTGGATGGCATACTGCCCGTGCAGGCCAGATGGGGTGGTGACCATCACAACCTCAACGTCATCATCCTTGAGCGCATCTTCAAGTTGGCTGTGCCAGCCGCAGCCGAGCTCTTCGCTCGCCTCCTTGGCGCGGCCAGAATTTATGTCTACCACATTGACAATTCTTATCCCGGGCGTATCGAGAGCCAGTTTTGCACGGGCCATGCCCAAGCCTCCCATGCCCACAAAACAGATTCCTACTTCAGTCATGATTTTATTTTCCTTGTGGTCTGCAGTGGCTATTGTGTTTCGTAGAGTGTATTGGCAGCGTTGACGCCTTGCGATTTCGAGTAATGGTTTACCTTGATATCATCATTTATCGCTGTGGGAACATTGATTATAAATTCTGCCCAATCGTGGCGATTGTGTGCTACATAGGCCAGCCGCATCCGTTCGATAGGGCCTTCGCCGCCGGGCGGCAGGTCTGGAAACAGGACCGGTCCGGTGTCGATCTGGTAGAAGCGCTCTCGCTCGCCGATATTGATGGTTTTCACCGGGTATTCGAGTCGAATTTGCAAGCCATCTTCGGTTTGAAACTCGGTCTTTCCCAAGAGCCGGTGCCCGGCCAGCGTCGCCTCGATGATATGGTCGTTGGATGGCAGTGCCCGGCCTGTGGTTCTGTGTAGATCAATCGATATGCGAGACCAGGCATCTTCGACCTTGCCAAATTGCCTTTCTGGTTGAATGCCCCTTGACGGTGGGTAGAGTCTGATTCCCTTGTCGTGCATGTCCCAACTCTTGATCAGCAGGAACTGATCCTTGGAGGTTATTACGCAATAGTCAGCATTGGGCTGATGCCAGATATTTTTGCTAACGTTGACCTGCTCAGATTTGCACGGGGCGCCGAGGACGTATTCGGTGGAATCGCCCGCGTTGTCAGTTACGGTGCAGTGGCAGTCGAGTTGGATCCTTATGGTATTGGAGGTAAATGGGGGCTTTTGCGACATCGTGGTCGGCAATTTTTCTTGCAGATCTATGCTGAAGGTCATGTAGGAACAGGAGAAATCATAAATTTGCATATTGGCTGTTCTTTTTGAAAGCGAAAATTCTTCTGTTTGGTTAACCGGGCAGTGGCTGCCATCGTGGCTTGACCTTTGGATTGACATACCAGGGCGGCATCTGATCCCTGGACAGTTCGAGGAGCGTTCTCGCAGAATCGTTCCAGAAGTTATCCGGAAACTCGCTGCTGTTGCCGGCCAGGTGGGGCGTAAGAACAATATTTTTCATCTTTAACAGCGGATTGTCTGGATCTATAGGTTCAGTTTCAAATACGTCCAGTGCAGCGGCGGCGATCCGCCCTTCAGTCAGGGCGTGGATTAGGGCGGGTTCGTCAATGAGCTTGCCCCGTGATGTATTGATCAGCATGGCGTTGGATTTCATTTTACGAAGCTTGGACTCATCGACGATGTGGTACGTCTGGTCGGTTAGCGGACAGTGCAGTGAGACGAAATCGGATTGTTCAAAAATCTGGTCCAAGCTGACGGGCTCGACATCATGTTCAGCCATAACGGCGGCGTCTACTGCAGGGTCGAAAGCAACGATCCTGAAATTAAAGCCACGAACTTTTTCAACAATTTGCCGTGCAATGCGTCCGAAGCCCACAAGGCCGAGCGTACGACCTTGGAGGTGCCAGTTGGGCCAGAGGCCAAAATGTTCCTGTTCCCATCTGCCCTCGCGAATCCAGCGGTCTTGGATGACGATGTGGCGCACCATCGCTAGGAGCAGAGCGATCATGTGATCGGAAACAGGGTGCATGGTGGTTTCGGGTGTGTTGGCAACGACAATGCCCAGTTCGGTTGCCTTGTCGACAGGAATATTGTCAGTGCCGGTTCCGGACCGGAGAATGGCCCTGCAACGCGGTAGTCGGTCAAGAATATCGGCCGATATTACATGTGATCCGCCGAAGACCCAGATCACATCGGCATCTGCGGCACAATCAACAACCTGTTCTGGTTCCGTACACGGAATATCTGCAAACTCTATCCCCTCATCGGTGAACTGCTTCAGCACTCTATCGGGGACCGGGCCGGCGATGTCCTCATGAACGATCATTACCACCTTGAACGGGGCCATTTCAGTTGAAACCTTTCGCACGGGGCCGAGCAAAGCGGTTACAGGTAGCAGAAGGTGGGGTATAAATCAAGGCGTAAACAAAACCGTATTTTAATATGGAGTATTATCTGGGCGGTTAAGCCTGCGGTCACAGATTTGTAGTTTTTAGGAAATCTCGGAAGAGAATGGTTTCGCTAAGGTTGTCCACTTCGTTGCACCGCGCCCATACGGTCCAGCAATATTCGAGGCCAATGTAGCCGCGGTATCCGGTTTCTTTCATCACCTTGAGGACTCGTTTGTAGTTGATGGTGTTGTCTGCATAGGAGCATTGGAGTCTGCCCTTGGCCCCACCGCGTATATGGAAATGACTGGCGTGTTGCACGAGCGGCTCGACTTGACGGTCAGGGATACCGGCATGGGTAAAATGCGTGTAATCGAGGGTAAGGGTAAGGCCGGGTATTGCCTTGATCAGCCGCTGTGCAGCGGCGGGGCGAGGTGCAATGGAGCCGATATGCGCTTCGACGCCGAGGGTAATGCTGTTGCGCCGTGCCAACTCGACGCGCCACGCCAGTTCATCACAGGCGCGACTCCAGGAGGCAGCCCTGGATTGGCCGGAAAAATAAACGCCTGGTGGTGTGGTGATATGGCGGGCACCGCATCGGGCGGCGTACTCGATGGTATTTTCGTACCAGAGCGCAGCTTTCTTGCGACGCGAAGCTTGTGGGTGGTTGATGGCATGGGATTCAACATTGTCGGCAACCTGTAAAAAAATGTCGGCAGCCTTGAGCCCACGTTCATCGAGCTTCTTCTTGAGGTTTCGTGCAGAGCGTGCAACGTTTTGGAATTGGTCGGTCGGTTGCAGGTGGGAACGGTTGTGGAACAGGCCGATATCCACGCCTGTGACGCCCAGCATGGCAATCAGGTCAAGTGCGTGGTCATGTGTTACCAGTGGAAAGGTAAAATCGGCGCAAGCAGTTTTGAGTTTCATGAGCAGTACCCCCAATTAATGCTTGTCTGCGTTCCATTCGGCTGCAGCAAGGTAGCCGCCATCTACAAGCAGAGATTCACCAGTGATACCGGCCGAGTCTTCACAGCAAAGAAACAGGGCGCTACGCGCAATGTCATTGGGTGTCATGGCACGGTTAAGTGGCACTCTGCGCAGGCGATCGCGCAGCACCTGATCACCATCTGGCATGGTTGACAAGGCATTACGCAGCATGGGCGTATCGGTGATGCCCGGACAAATGCAGTTGCAGCGCAGGCCAAGGTGAGCGTAATCTAGCGCGATGGACTTGCTGAGCAGCAACACCGCGCCTTTGGTAGTGGTGTAGATCGGTGTTGACTCCTGGCCGACGTAACTGCTTATGGACCCGATATTGACGATGTAGCTGTATTCGTGCTTGGCCAGGTGTTCGAGGCCGTGCTTGACGGAGAAGAAGATGGATTTAACGTTGACATTCATCTGCCGGTCCCATTCCTGCTCAGTCATTTCATGCAGCAAGCCCGTGCCGCTGACGGCCGCATTGTTGATAATGATGGACAATGACCCGAAATTTTCAACGGTGCGTCGCATGGAGGAACTCACGTCATCATCTTTGGAGACGTCACAAGAAAAGAAATTGGCGCGTCCGCCCTTTCGGTTGATGCGATCGACGATATCTGGTCCCAGTTTCTCGTTGATATCAACGACTGCGACAGCAGCGCCTTCGGCGGAAAAAAGTTCGGCGGTGGCTTGCCCCATACCGGAAGCCGCGCCGGTAATCCAGGCAACCTGTCCTTCTAGTCGTCTCATTTGGTTTAGCCTTTCGTGGCAGCGGTGGGGCAGCGGTGGGGCAGCGGTGGGGCAGCGTCAGCGGTCGGAAGTAAAGCGTCGCCATTTATTCGCAAAACCCGGGCTTTCGAGTACCTGGGGGTTGATGATACTGCGCGGGGCATGGCCAAGAGACAGGTCCACCATGCCCTGGCAGGCGGCGCGTCCGATGTCCGCAAACATTTCGTCCGTCCAGGCGATACTGTGCGGTGCCAATAGGGTGTTTTCAAACTCACCGAAGCGGTGTGGCTTGGTGATAGGTTCGTTTTCATAACAATCGATCGCGGCGCCGGCAATGCGATGATTGGCCAGCACTTCGTAAAGCGCGTCTTCATTGACAATTCCGCCACGCGCGGTGTTGATCAGATAAGCGTTCGGCTTCATCAGGGCCAATTCGTGGTCGCCGATCAGGTTTCTCGTCTGCTTGTTGAGCGGGCAGTGGATGGAGACGAAGTCGGAAATTTGCAGCAGTTCGTCAAGTTCGACCAGTTCGACGCCAAATTTTTTTGCTACCTGTGGGTCGATAAGGGGGTCGAAGGCGATGGGCTGGCTCATGGCAAAGCCGTCCAAAAGCTTGATCAACGCGCGGCCGATGCCACCCAAGCCGATGATGCCCAGAGTGCGGTCGCGAAGTTCGCAGCCCATGTATTGGTTTCGATCATGCCAGCGACCGGAGCGAACAAGTTCGTCTTTGACACGGACATGGTGGGAAAGGGCGAGCATCCAGGTGAGCGTGGCGGTGGCAACTGGGTAGTCCACGGCACCGACGGTGGTATAAAGCAGCACATCGGCTTCAGTGCAGGCTTCGACATCAACGTTGTCGTATCCGACACCGAACCTGCCGAAAGCCAGCAGGTTCTTGCAATTGGAAACAGATTCAGTGGTGACGGCGGCGGCAAATACCAGCACGCCGTGGGCATCACCGATTTGATCCGCCCCAATCTGTGGTCGGTGCTCGTCAAAAGGACCGTGGGAAATATGCGGTTGCTTTGCAAGCAGTGATAAGCCCAAGTCCTTGTATACGGTAGACCCGTCGGCATTGTAAACATCGGCAGTTATGGCTACTTGGAACATATTGCTGTCAGTGGCGGCGGACATCTTTTGAAATCCAATAGTATTGGGGTTATCCGGGCCTGAGGTTGGTGCTGATCCGGGCCTTACGCCCAACCCTGCTTAAAGATTCTTCGAGGCTGCGCATCATCAAAGCGGTGTCCATACCGAACCCGATGACGCGAAATCCCTGGTCGCGCCTTTCGATAAGGTTGTCGTTACTGGTTGCAAGCAGGCCGCAATGTTTGCCGTGGCGACGAATGGTGTCTTTGATATGCAGAAGTTGATCGGCGACTCCGGGCCCTTCCCACTGGCCGGGATATCCGGCCGTGGCGGAGTAATCCGCCGGCCCGATGAAAAGCATGTCGATACCGTCAACCTTGCAGAGTTGATCGATGTTCTTCTTGGCCTGTACGGATTCGATGATGGGCATGACAATGACGTTGGGGTCGTCCTGATCGGCGGCTTGGGCGATGGCCTTTCCCCAACCGGTAGCGCGTTCGCCACCGATGCCGCGACGACCATTGGGTGGATAGTGTGAAAACCACACCGCCTGCTCCAGTTGTTCAACAGTTTCCATCCAGGGGATGACGATGCCGTCAGCGCCGATATCTAAGGTGCGTTTGATCAGACTGATGTTCAATTCGCTGATGCGTACCAGCACGACGGTGTCGCTGCGCACGGCGGCACGGATGTGATCGATGATTTCGTGCCAATCGAGATGGCCGTGCTCGGCGTCGATGACGATCCAGTCGAGGCCTAGAACGACGGCTATTTCGGTCACGGCGGCTGCATCCAGACTAATCCACATGCCGTAGACCGGTTCATCCTGGGCCAGTTTCTTGCGTAGCTGTTTGATCGCCGAGGTATTCATGAGCCGGACACTGGGTAAAGGTGAGCCATATTAATTTGCACAAGGCCTGGAATAGAGACCACCGCGGGGAGCAATTGAGTCTGCTGTGCCAGAGGATAACGCTGGGTCGAGGTGGCTACAAGGTTAGCAGCAGCCCCTCGGCAACATTGTCTGTGCCGACATTTAAGTCCACATGTCAAATCCATGGTGCTGGCCAGGTAACTTGATCATGCTATTTGCCATGTGGCAGGCCCATCTTGTGGTGCGTGTGATGTGTATGCGGCAATGGATGCATATGTTCGAATGACGATCGTGCTATTTGGCATCTCAAATGTACGGCCCAGTGCCGGACAAGTCCCGATAAGCGAGAGGTAATTTCGTCATGCCATTGCCACCACAGAATAGGTTAAGGCTATTGGGATAGCGGTCGATAACTACCGTAGCGAGTCTGGCATTGGCTGGAGCTTACCATGATGTTATCGCCGATACGGCTGATTTGTCCCAATCTGGGTTGCCGCTCATTGCTTTGTGTGCCTGGTGCAACGCGTGGCAAGACGGTTCGTTGTCGCCAATGCGGCACGCTAGTCAGCGTGCCTAAAAGCGCAAGCAGCAATGAACTTGCGCCTCAAGGCGACGAGGGTAGTCCTGTGGCCAGGATAAGCCGAGACTGAGAAATGAGTAGCTAGGACGATGATTGGTCGTTTTCGTGATCCTCGTCGGTCAGTACAGGCAATTCACCCGACTCATTACTCATCGCCTCGAGCGACGTGACAGAATCTTTCAACTCAATCTGCGGTTCGTCATGATCGTTCTGGCTGCTGTGCGGCGTATTGGCACGGCCGCTCTGATCCAGGGCCGCGGTTATCGGTGCCGCGGTGGCGCCCGAAGCGGTATCGTTGTGAGTAGTGTAGGACTCCAGCAGTAAGGGCACGGGATCGATCTGCGTCGGCTTACCATCGATGACCAGTGTAAAAACGACCGGTCCCACAACCAGTTCGTCCCCTGCCTCCAGGGGGGTTTGTTCAATGCGATTGTGGTTGAGGTAAGTGCCATTGCGCGAATCGAGATCGCGCACCACCACGTTGTTTTCCTCGATTAGGATTTCACAGTGCTCTCGTGATACACTTGAGAGCGGGATGCGCAGGTCACAGCTACGGTTGCGGCCCAAGACCGTTCGCACTTGTTTAAGGGGAAAGTCGCGGCGCTCACCGTCGGCCTTGAACATGACCATGGATACTTTCACAGGTGATTCTCATGTCAGGCTGCAGGTTAAACCACCATCAAGCCATGCTATCGGTGACGGTGGCCAATTGCAATCGGTACAGAATCCCGATTGGTGCGTTGAAGTGGAGGCCCTTGTTGGAGAAAACGCTCCCACGGGGCTGTACATTCATATTCCGTTTTGTTTCCATAAATGTCATTACTGTGATTTTTACAGCATTGCCGAGCCACTGGATAACGAAAGCGACCGGCAGGCGGTGTTTTGCGAGCGTTTGATCGATGAACTGGTGTGGCGATCCCGTTGGTTGGCACATGGCCCTAACACGATTTTCGTGGGAGGTGGAACGCCCACCTATATGCGAGTGGAGTTGTGGCGACGCCTTTTGCAGACCATGCGTGGCTTGGGCCTGCTTGATAGTGTCGAAGAATTTTCTGTTGAAGCCAACCCGGAGACGGTGACCGGTCCGCTTGCACAGGTACTGGCCGACGGCGGGGTCAACCGGGTAAGTATTGGTTGCCAGTCGTTTGATCCCGATTTGCTCAAGACCCTGGAGCGATGGCACGACCCGCAAAGTGTTAGCCGGGCAGTCGGCCACTTTCGGGAAGCGGGCATTAGCAATATCAACTTGGACCTGATCCATGCCATACCGGGCCAGACACTGGAGATGATCGACGTCGACTTGGATGCGGTGTTGGCCCTGTGGCCGACGCATGCCAGCTATTACGGGCTGACCTATGAGCCGAATACTGCCATGACGCAACGCCTGCGTCTGGGGCAGGTCAGTTCAGTGGACGAGGACGTGGAGCGTCGGATGTATGAGCATATCATGAACAGGTTTATGACCGCCGGGTTCGAACATTACGAGGTCAGCAACTGGTCACGACTACCGCAAGGCTCCAGTGCGAATGCGTCCACATATCGCTGCCAGCACAACATGCTGTACTGGACGAATGGTAACTGGTTGGGTATAGGCCCCTCGGCGGCCAGTCACATCGCCGGCCATCGCTGGAAGAATGACCCGCACTTGGGACGATACCTCGACTCGGGACCTCAACCGGTGACCGTTGATCATGAGAAGTTGTCACCGCCGCGGCGTATCGGCGAACAGATCATGCTGGGGCTTCGTCTACGTGAAGGCATCACGCTTGAGTGGATCGAAGAAAACCTTGCCAGCGATGACAAGCGGTTGGGTATCATCGGACAGATGATCGGCGCAACCATGCTCGAAAAGACACAAACGCATTTACGTCTGTCGCGGCAGGGCTTGTTCGTAGCCGACTCGGTGATCAGCCAGTTGCTTTGACCGGTTGTGGCGCGATAACCGACCTGGTGCAGGTGTTAATGATCGTCGGCGTCATGCCCACGCGCAGATGCCGCGTCGGGTGGTTCGGGCCCACGCAAGGTTAAGGCCAGAGAGCCCAGTGTCAGGCCCGCGGCGAACAATGCTATCGTGCTCCAGAGTACGGGCTTGAACCAAGTTGCGTCATGCCTAGCCGGCACAAGTAATTTGGCAGCTTTATCGTACGGGCCATGTTCAGACTTGTGTTGCTTGGTTTTCATGTTGCCGTGAGAGTCTTCAGCATAGCTGACGTGCACAAACGGCAAGTGGGGGCTGACGACTCCCGCAAGGTACCAACCGATTGCCAACCCTGCGACCAACGCCAAAGTTTTGCGTGAAAACCGTTTCATGCATGTGACTCTTCAACTAGTGACCATAATGCGGATCTGTATCCACAAGTTCATTGTATCACGTCCCGGCGCCTAGCGGCTTCCCCGTTTTTTCCGCTTCTTGTAGTCAGGTTTTGTCGGCGGTGACTGCGACTGGCTTTGATCACCTTTACCGGCCGCGGCGGCTCGGCGTTGGTGGCGGGACATGGGCCGTGCATCGTCGTTGCCGGCGCGTTGGGCCGACTCGAGGTCCTGGCGCTGATCTTGTGTTCCTGAGTTTGCGGCATTGCTGGCTGCTACTGACATGGCACTGGCCGACTCGGCGTGCTCAGCTTGCTGGTTGCCGTACACGCTGCGGGCTTCGACCTGCGGCGTCAGTCGGGCACGGAAAATCAACTCGGTTACGCGGTCTCTGACCAATTTTTGCATCTGCTCGAATTGTTGTGAGCCTTCCCGTTTGTAGACCACGCGCGGATCTCGCTCGCGATCGGTGATAGACCGGGCGCTGACCGAGTCCTG
>Ga0310125_10000981_pt1 | contig 14025 bp, 13 predicted proteins | sample CB11b_Tmax_Bot8__FD_203508 | JGI IMG/M metagenome (GOLD analysis project Ga0310125, IMG submission 203508) | Marine microbial communities from Western Arctic Ocean, Canada - CB11b_Tmax_Bot8 | ecosystem: Environmental > Aquatic > Marine > Oceanic | place: Canada: Western Arctic Ocean | collected... | reverse complement strand
TTCCACCGTAGTGCCCGCCGTGCGGACGGTGGTGGGACCGGGTGAATCGCGGCCGCTTGTGCACGTAGTGGGTGACGTACCTCGGCGCGACCCAGACGCTTTCGTAGCAGGCCTCGCGGATCACCACGGTGTAGGGCCTGCCGCAATCGTCGTAACGCGTTTCGGTCACGGCCGGAATCCATCGCTTCTCGTAGTGACCCGGTGAAACCGGGACGCGCCGGGCAACGCCGCGGCCGAATCGATGTCCGTATCCGATGTTAACGTCCACGTGTCCCTTCGATCGGTGTGCGCGACTCTCGTGCCGATTGTGGTGGCCGGAACGGTGACGGCGATCTTCCGCCATCGCGGGCGAAGTGGCCAGGGCACTGCCGAGCAGGACCGCAACGAAACACGTGATGCGGCGGCGTTTTCGATTGAACATGGCCGATCTCCTTTTCTGTCTCGGACGCTGGATGACGACGCTGTGCCCACGCAGGCACGCGGCATCATCCGGGTCTGCGTCACTAAGGCCATTTCCGCCGTGTTGAACGGGGCGCCCCAACTGGTGTGTGGGATGCAAGTGCTTGTCGCTGTTGACGAAACAGAAAATCCTGACCCGAGCGCGAGCCGGTCGGCGTGTCGGCGAAACGACGTTTGCGGGGCCAGAACCGAGGATCGGGGGCTGATGCGCCGAAAATTAAAAAATATTTTCGTCTACAGGCCATTGTAATATAAGTGGTTATGGTTTCGGAGCGGATGTGGTGTTCCCGTGGCCATCAATAAAACAGCGGTTTCGAGCATCATCATTAGAGGGGAGATTCAACCTCTGTAAGGAGCCCGATCATGACTCTGCGACGGATTGTTTGGACTGCGGCCCTGGCGATCGCGGTGACACTTCCTCTGATCCTGTGCTCCGTGTCTTGGGCCGAGTCGGGTTGCCACAAAGGCTGTGGGACTCCGCCTACGGTCAAGTCGCCCGGACGCTGAAGGGTTGAGCCGATGGCACCACGCGATATCACACAAACGAATCGGGAGCGTGCGCCCGGCGGTGGGTTGCCACGCACGGAACGTTCGGCTGAGCGGTCCGCGAAGCCGAAAACGGTCTACGTTGACTGGGCCGACATGGAAGCCCGACTCTCGACTCGCGCTGCCCGATCCGGCGCCTCGTCAGTTGCCTCGTCACAAGAGGCACCGTCGCGTCGGACGCGTCCGCGCCTTGTCACGACTGTGGATGATGAGGTGGCCACGTTGCGCAGCAACGTGCAGGACGGCGCCAGGACGGTCTTGAGGTGGGTCGCAGCTCTGGCCGACCGGGACGGCGACGGTGACATCGACGGTGTGCTGCGTCGATGCCTGCGTCCGGGGCCGGACGTGAGCAGCATCAACTACGCCGCCATGGCCAGGGAGATTCACGAGACCCTGGGCGTGACCATTTCAGCCAAGCGCGTCGGTACGGCGATCGAGCATCTGCGTCGCAGTCGCGAATCGGCGGTGCCGCAGCCGAAGCGACGATCGGTCGCGGTCCGGCTCGACGCGTTGCATTCGCGGTTGCGGGCAAACCATGCGGCGCTCGTGCAGGCCGAGTCGGCCGATCGAGGTCTCCTGCGCCGCTCGATCGCGGTTGAGGTGCTTGCGGCCGTCCGATGTGCCGCCGGTCGCCTGATTGAGAACGGTTACGGCGAGCACATTCCCGACCGCGTTGATCTGGATTCTCTGGAAGGTCGGTTCCTGGATTTCGTGCGCGGCGTGGTAAACAACCGCGGCACGCAGCGGCCGTGCGATCGCCTTGATGACGACCTGCACCGATTGCTGGTGACGTTGTGCGATCACGATCAGAGCGCCGAACACGACATGCGCCTGGTCGTCGACGGCGCACGAGTGGTCGCGGTTCTGTCGGGCCCGGATACGCTTGCCGGACTCCTGGCACGACTCAATGTTCTTGTCGCCGGCCGGCAGTTCATTGACAGCGAACTGTACTGCGCGGGAATGATGCGTCTGGCCGCGGCCGCGGCCGACCTGCACGACGACGCACAAACACGGTGTTTCATGCACTGGGTGAGGCGATTGCCGGAGGATCGTCGCGTGCCCAGCGCCCTGCGGGTCAGCAGCTATTGCCTGAACAACGCCGCAACGCACATCCTCGAGCGTCTTTATCGGGGTGACCTGGCGGACGACGGGCAGTGGCTGGCCAGAGCCGAATCGTGCTACGAGCAGATGAAGCGAAGGGATGGCGGCTTTTGCCTGGTCAAGACGACCGAAGTGCTGCTGCACACCGTCAAGGCCGCCCTGTCCGGGCGCAGTGACGACATCGAAGCCCACTTCGCCGGTCTGGGCCGCGACGCAGCGCTCGCCGTGCTGCGGGACCTTGCGGATTTCGACAACTGCGTCGAGCTGTGCCACGCGGCCGAGGGACATGCGGTTGCGGTGCTACCCGAATTGAAACATCAACTGATCCGCTTGGGATAGGTGCGGCCTCGGCCGCGCGTCGAAAGTCGCAAGTCCGGGAGGGGGGCCACATTTGCGCGGGACTTGGGACTCCCGCGACTTGTGACTTGTGACTTGTGACTTGCGACTCGCGCGAGCCCTGCCCGGCACGCCCCTTTGGCGTGTCACTGACGAACGTTGCCACGCACGCCCTTGGCGCGACCGGCCCGATTGGCTTGACCGTCGGTCCGGTCTCGGTTTGCCGCAACTTTTCCGGTGGCAACGGGATGGACCCGCACGAAGTCGCGCCGGCGGTCGATTCTCTTCGCCGCATTCGGGTGGGCCGTCACGAAGTCGCGTCGATGGTCCATGCGTTGTGCCGCGTTCGGGTGATCCTGGCGCCACTGGTGACGCCCGGCGATACGCTGCGCTACGTTCGGGCGACTCTTGACGAATTCGTCGTTCTTGGCCAGGGCCGCCAGAACGTGCGGATGCTCGCGAAGGAAATATTCATTGTCGACGAGGCGATCGGCCACCTCGGGGTGACGGCCGAGCCACGCCGCATCGGTCAGGTTGTGCTCGCGGTGCCTGGTCTTGAGCACCTCAAATCGCCTGCGCGCCTCCACGCGACGGGCAAACTGCTGCCGCTTGTCGATCGCTTCGTCCTCGCTGATGCGGTGGTCGCCGTCCTGGTCGGCCCGATTGAAGCGCCCGCGTGCCCCGGGACGATGGGCCACCGCCTTGGCCTCCCTGACACCGATGAAGCCATCGTCGTTGCGGTCAACGGCATCGAACCACTTTTCGACGGGACGTCGAGACGTGGCGTCCGCTGATCGATCTGCTCCCTCGGCGCGGGCGGTGCCGCAGACGATCAGGATCACGATGATCGAGTAGACAAGTCGCATTCGTTTCCTCCGGCTGATGGATGGACTCACTTATCAGGTGATCGATATATCCGGCGCGATTGCAAGGACACTGCGAGTTCGAGCGGCCCGAACCGAATCGGCGTTACGCTCTGTGCCGGATGTGAGGGTTAGAGCAGATTAAGTTTATGTGTAGCGTCCTGAGCTGCCTGCAGTTGCACCTGACTTTGTTCCGCCAGTACTGGCGGACTTCGCCGATGCTCAAAACGCTACATAAAAACTTAACCCGCTCTAGAGCGAAGGTGGCCGCCTCTACACGCGGGTGCAGTAGATGCGGCCTATGACTTGTCACGTGCGTGGCTGCGCGCGCTGATCTTTTTCCCCGTCGGGACGCGCGAAGGCACGGGCTTGTCATCCTTCCAGAACTGAACCTTGTCGATCAGTCTCTTGGCCGTCTTGTAGGGTTGCCACGTGTAGATCTTCTGGTGCTTGAATAACTCTTTGCGGTTCTTTTTCGCCCAGAGGAGCCAGTCGCCGGGTTCGGGGCCCAGATCGTAGCCGGTCAGGGTGACCAGCGACTGTCGAGCCGCGTACGAGACGCGATAATTCCCGTCGTCCAGCGCGCCAACCAGCCCGTCAAAGACTCCGGGCGTTGCGTATTGGCCAAGCGCCGCGGCGCAGGCGCGACGGACATCGGGATCGTCATCTCCGCGCCGTTCGTTTGTCGCCGTATCGGTCTGTGGCAGTCCCAACGGTCTGTGCTCGTGCAGTTTTCTCATCAGCGGGCGGATCGCGATCGGGTTGTGAATCTTCGTCAGAGCCTTCGCGGCCTCCCACCGGACGAAGGGGACGTCGTCGTCGAGGCGTGGAAGAATGATCGCGACGTCATCAACCGTCCCGTGAAGGCCCAGCGCCTTGACGGCGGCGGCCCGAACCGTCGCATCCGAATCGGGGGCGCCGACGATCTTGGGCTTGTTCTCCGTGGTCTCGCCGCCCAGCAGCAATCGGTAGGTCCGCAAGTATGTTTCCTCGCCGCCGAACGACGCCGCCGAGAACTGCGCGACCGCGTGGCGTCGCTTGTCGGCATCGCTGACGTCGAACATGTCTCTGGCCAGATCGCTTGGGTCCTCCGCCTTGAACGGTTCGAGCACGTTAGCGAGGATTGAGTCACCCCCACCAGTCTGCAGGCTCTGACAGCCGGCCACGAACGCACCAACGAGCAGCAAGGCCGCTGTGGCGGGCGGGTGGGCGCGGCGTAGCGCGGTGGGCGGGTAGGCGCGGTGGAGTCGATCGGATCGCGATCGTTTGGTCTGCATTGGCCTTGAGTGTATCGTCCAACTGTGTGGTCACAACTTCGATCCCTGTTTCAACTGACGCGTTTGGGCCTGACGCTCACGGCCGTCAGCAATTGCTGGCTGATGATCTTTCTGGCGGTCTACGTGGAGCCGCCATCGAAATGCACGCCTTCTCTTCGCGGCGGTCTGCCGCTGTGGCTGGCGTTGCTCCTGGGAGCGGTGGCGGCGGCCGGACTGCACGCATACGGAACGGCGCTCAACGACCTTCTGGATGTGCGTCGCGACCGGGTGTTACATCCTCGTCGGCCTCTGCCGTCGGGCGCGATGAGCGTGCAACACGCGGTGATTACTGCGGTCCTGGGGTTGTTGACCGCGACGCTCGCCGCACTGGCGTTGGGAACCGGTCCGGTGCTGGTCTGCCTGCTGGTCGCCGTGGCGATCCTGTTCTACAACGTCACGGGCAAGCACCTTCCGGCCATCGGGATCGTCACACTGGGCTTGATCCGGACCGTAGGGATGTTTCTACCCAACCCCGTTCTCGGATTCGCCTGGCCGATCGTCCTGGCGATGACACACGTGATCATCTGCGCCACGGTGGTCTACCACGTCGGCGCCAAGCGGCCACGCCTGCAACCTGGTGAGCAGTGGGGCATCGCCTCAGGATGGGCGTTCTGGATATTGGTGCTGGTCGGCTGGATGGGGTGGCGCGACGGTCTGCAGATGAACGACATCCCCCGAGTCTGGATCGGTCCAATGGTGGCGGCGCTGCTTTTCGCGGTAGCCAGCAGACGGCTGCTGCGCTGGGCGAGGAAACAAGGGGCCGATGGCGCGGTTCTGCGTTTGATGTACGGTTCGGTCGCGGGGGCGTGGCTGATCGTGTACGACCTGACCTGGCTGCTGTCGGCCGGCCTCTGGATACAGGGTTTCGTGCACGTGGGCCTGCTCGTCCTGGCGTGCGCGGCCATGTTCTCGCTCTGGTCGTCGGAGGTGTCGATCGCATCGAAACCAGCTTCCCAACGACTGACTTCGCAGACGGCGAGTACACGGTAGGATTTTGACAGGATCACAGGATGGGAAGAAGAGATCTACAGGATCCGACTCGTGTGATGGGTTCGGAGCATACGCACAACGGACGATTGAATGCCAGACAATCTGTCTCTGGTCGCCATCAGTCCACTCGACCAACCCCATTCCTGATCCTGTAGAACTCCCGGATCCATCCTGTGATCCTGTCAACTCCTCCTTCCGCTGCTTTCCTGCTCTCTCGCTCTCCTGCGCTCACTCAATCTCCTGCACCGTGTGGCGTGACACCCGGACATCGCGCGGCCAGTCAGTGGCGTCCATGCCCGCCTTGAGTTTCAACTGGGCAAGGAACTTGTCCGCCTGCGAGATCTGCGTCCAGACGCTTGGCAGAAACGTGCCCCGGTTCGGCCCCTGCTCCAGTACGAGGCCGTCGATGCCGGGTCGAAGCTGCGCGAGCAGACCCATTTCGCTGTCGCAGGTCATGGGCTGCGGGGGGCTCAGCAACGCGATGTGGATTCGAAGAACATCGCGCTCGTGCGCCGCGAGGTTCGGAAAACGCGGATCGTGGAACGCGGCTCTGTAGGCGTGATGGGCGACATCCGCCACAATCGGCCGGACCGCCGCCAGCGAGCCGACGTAGCCGCGCAGCGCCCCTTCGATCCGCAACGTGACGAACGTGGCACCCACGGGTCGAAGTGTGGCAGCGTACGCACTCGGTTCCACCGGCAGAGGCGTGCCCATGCGCAGACCGTAGCCGATCGAATCGCGCGCGACCTCGATCAGCGCGGCACGGTCCTGCTTACTCGAGGACCGGCGGCGCGATCCACCCTTGCGATGGGCTATCCATCGTCGATCTGCTCGATTTCATCGGCCGACAGATTCAGATCGGCGGCCTTCGCCGAATCCTCGATCGTGCTGAGTCGGCTTGCCCCAGGGATCGGAAACACCATCAGTCCTTTGGCCATCAGCCAGGCCAGTGCCACCTGTTGCGGGCTGACGCCGTGATCGGATGCGACGGCGCGGATGGTCGCGTGCTGCAGGCCGATCTGCGGCGCGCTGCCCATCCCGCCCAGCGGGCTCCACGGGATGAACGCCAACCCGCGCTGCTGGCTCGCGGGCAGCACGCCGTCCTGTTCCGGTTTGCGGTGACGCGGTGCGTACTGGTTCTGGACGCTGACGATCGGCACGATCTGCGCCGCCTGGTCGATCTCGGCGACGTCGAAGTTGCTCACGCCCACGTGTCTGATCTTTCCCTCGTCGCGCAGTCGCGACAGCTCACCGATGCTGTCGGCCAGCGGGACCGCGGGATCGATCCGGTGAAGCTCGTAGATCGCGATCGTGTCGGTATTCAGGTTCTGTAATGACCGCTCGCAGGCCGCGAGCAGATCCGTCGGACTGTACCGGGGCAGCCATCGGCCGTCCGTGCGGCAGAAGCCGCCCTTGGTCGCCACCGTGATCAGTTCCCGCGCGGCAGACGGCAAGCGTGCCAAGGCCTTGCCGATCAACCTCTCGTTGTGGCCGGCTCTTCGTCGAGACAGTAGCTGTCGGCCGTGTCGATCAGGTTGATGCCGCAGTCAATCGCGTGGTTGATCACGGCGATCGCGTCATCCTCGCCGGGCCGATCTCGTGTCACCGACAGCGGCATGGCGCCGAGCCCGATGGCCCCAAGCTCAAGACCGGACGAACCGAAGGGTCGGGTGCGCATGGAGTGTGATCCGTACGATCACTGCGGGTTCGCAGAAGTCTTCGGAACCATGATAAGCCGCAGCCACCAACCGGCAGCTGATGAACAATCACTTATCGCACCCGTCCGCCGACCTGGGCACGCGAATTGTACGTATACCTGTTGGACATTGTCGGAGGCAAGGTTGTGGCGTAATCCCAGGGAAAAGTGGGGAACCGCTGTGGAATTGGGCGATATGTCCCAAATCCCTAACACAAGGGTCAAGAGGATGAAATTCACATTCATCGGGTCCGGCAGCGCCTTCGCCCTGGAGAACTTCAACAGCAACATGGTCATCGAGGTCGATGGCCACAGGATGCTCATCGACTGCGGTGCCGACGCCCGATGGGCGATGAAGGAGGCGGGCTGGACGTACAAGGACGTCGACGCGGTCTACATTTCGCACCTGCACGCCGACCACATCGCCGGGATCGAGTGGCTCGCCTTCTGCACTTACTTCGATCCCACCGTGAAGAAGATTCCCATGTACATCAACGACCTGATGTCCCACGAGCTGTGGGAGAAATCACTTCAGGGCGGGCTGGGGTCGATCCAGAATAAGATCACGACGCTCGACGACTTCTTCGACGTCCAGCGGATCTCGCTGAACGGCATCTTCACGTTCCAGAACGTCGAGTTCCGCATCGTCCAGACGGTGCACGTCATGAACGGCTATCACCTGGTGCCGTCGTACGGGTTGATCTGGACGGCGCCCGGGGATAAAAAGATATTCCTCACCACAGACACGCAGTTCTGCCCGCACCAGATCTATGACTTCTACAAGGACGCCGACGTCATCTTCCACGACTGCGAGACCAGCCCGTTCAAGTCCGGCATCCACGCCCACTACGACGACCTGCGCATGCTGGACGAGGCGTTCAAGGCGAAGATGTGGCTTTACCACTACCAGGACGGCGAGAAACCCGACGCCCGAAAGGACGGATTCAGAGGATTCGTCAAAAAGGGCCAGACGTTCGACTTTTCGCAGAAGGCCACCGCACCGAAGTCATCCGGCGAGGCGAACGCGGCGTAGTGCCGCGAAGCATCGATCCTCCACAATACGTGACCACTTGTGCGCGGTCGCTGTGGATCGCGGCACGTCAAATCTCCCGGGTACTGCTTCGCGAATCCCGCCGTCGATGGCGCGATTGCGACCCACCATCGCGCTCCGCTATGGTGGTGACGCCGGTGGGACATCACCAGACAGATTGAAAGGCGGGACATGCTGAATCTGCAGAATCTGAGGGGACTCTTCGCGGCGCTGCCGATCGCGGCCCGGCCGGACGGCACCTATATAGAGGAGGATTACAGGGCGGACATCGCCTCGGTGTGCGGGTCGGGCACGCACGGCATCTACACCACCGGCACGACCGGAGAGTGGTACGCGATGGACGATGAGGAGTTCCGCTGGATGGTCGAAGTGTTCCTGGAGGAAACGGGGAAATTCGAGACGCTGACGCAGATCGGATGCGGGGGGCTGTCGACCGAAGCGGCCGTGCGGCGGGTGAAGATCGCGGTCGGCGGGTCGAGCAAGCCGGACGGCCTGCAGATCCTGCTGCCGCCGTGGCAGCCGCTCACGGATGACGAGGTCGTGGACTTCCTGAAGGCGATCGCCGACGCGGCCGAGGGCGTTCCCCTGATTCACTACAACACGATGCGCTCGAAGCGGCTGCTGACGCACATTGAATACGAGCGGATCCTGCCGGCGGTGCCCACGCTCATCGGGTCCAAGACGATCAACGACGACATCGAACAGACGATCGACATCCTGCGCGCCGGCCTGCCGATGAACCACTTCATCGGTCACGAGTGGAATCTCGTTGCGGGCACGATCTGGGGGAGCAAGGGCGTCTACAGCGACTACGTCTGCTACTGGCCAAAGGCGTGCCTGAAACTTTGGGAACTGTGCGAGACCAAGGCGTGGGCGGAAGCGTTCGAACTTCAGGAAAGGTTCATCAATTACCGGCGCGAGGCTCAGGTGCCGCTGCTGGACAGGGGATACACCGACTCGGCGTGGGACAAGGGCAAGACCGAGGCGGGCGGCTTCCTGCGCTGCAAGCGGCACATCCGCCTGCCGTACCGCAGCATGTCGGCGGAGGATGTCGCGCACATGCGCGCCGTGGGTAACAAGCACTTTGCCGAATGGCTGGAGAGCTGATGAGAAAACGGCGAACGATCTATTTCAACGACGCCCGGCACTACTACCTGTTTATCTTCGAGCCGCCCATGCGGATGGAGGATGCCTGGCGGCCGATCGACGAGGTGGCCGGCACCGCCGTGGACACCTTTATATATGGTGCGTCCCGCGACGACGGCCTGTTCTACCCGTCGAAGTGCGGCATGCGCTTCTGCGAGGACGCCCGGCCCTTCGACGCGGTGCCGTACTGGCGCGCCTGGCACAACATGCAGAGTCTGATCGATCGCGGCTTCGATCCGCTGCAGGTGCTGATCGATCGGGCGCACGACAAGGGCATGGACTTCATCGCCAGCCTGCGCCTCGGCGGCTACGGCGGCATGCCCGAGGAGTGGTCGGTGGCCAGGGGCGGTCGGGGTTTCGTGCACGAGCAGGTGCGCGACCACCAGTCCGCCGTGCTGGCCGAGCTGGTTAACGATTACGCCACCGAGGGCGTCGAGCTCGACTTCGCGGCGCCGCCGGCCGGTGGCTCGTTGTGCCTGCGATTCGAGGATGCGGCGGAGTACGCACCGGTGATGACCGACTTTGTACGCCGGATCGCCGGCGTGGCCCACGGTCGCCAGCCCAAACGCGGCCTCGTCGGCGCCCGCGTGTATCCGACCGAAGAGCTCAACCGCAAGTGCGGCCTGGATGTGCGCACCTGGCTGGACGAGGGCCTCGTTGACTACGTGGCGCCGATCCTCTACGGAGACTTCGTCGTCGACGCCAATATGCCGATCGAGTGGCTCGTCGACGCGGCGCACGCGAACGACGTCTCGGTCTACGCGACGCTGCAACCCTATTACAGCGATGATAGAAAGTGCCGATCGGACGGAATCGTCTTCGCATCGCCGGCCATGACGCGGGCGGCCGCGGCCAACTTCTGGCAGCTCGACGTCGACGGGCTCTACGCGTGGTTCATGAAGTGGCCGTTGGGCGACGCGGAGCGGCGCACGCTGAGCGAGCTGGCCGATCCGGACCTGATCCAGATGCAGGACAAGCACTACATCATTCGATCACGGACGAAGGACGACGATCGGCACGACTACCCCTCGACACTGCCGATCGAGATCGAAGCACCCGGTCCCGGGCAGCGCCTTCGAATTCCTTTTCGACTCGCCGACGACACCCGGGACGATCGCCTCCATTCGATCAGGATCAGGATGGCGATCGCGGGGACGGTCTCGGCCGACCGGTACGTCATGCGCCTCAACGGCGAGTCCCTTGCCGCCGAGCCGTGCACTCGAAGTCACCTCGGCAGGTCGCTCTACGACGGCCAGTGGCTGGAGATCCGGTTGCAGAAGGTGCGGCCGCAGCGCGGCGAGAACGTTCTGGAAGTCGGCCTTCTGGAACGGCCGGAGGATTTCAGGTCGCCGGTGACGATTCAGGACGTGGAGATCATCACGGAATACGGGTTGTTACCCGCAGGCGGCGCCGCCGGCTGAACTTGAGGATTGCCGTGAACAGAGTCGCAGCCGCAATGAGCACTGAGCAGCTCAGGGGTCGTATCGAGATGATCCCGCGGGTGCACCTGGCACACCTGCCGACGCCGCTGGAGCCGATGAACCGTTTCTCGGAAGCGCTCGGCGGGCCGCGCATCTTCATCAAGCGCGACGACTGCACGGGGCTGGCGCTTGGCGGCAACAAGACGCGCCACAACGAGTTCGTCCTGGCCGATGCGGTCGCGAAGGGCGCCGACATGCTGGTGTGGGGCGCCGGCGCCCAGTCGAACAACTGCCGTCAGACCGCCGCGGTCTGCGCGAAGCTCGGTCTGGATTGTCGCCTGGTTCTCACGCGTGCCAGCGGGCACGACGACATGCAGGGCAACCTGCTGCTCGACCACCTGCTGGGCGCGAGCGTGCGGATCGTGGATGCGCCGATCGGACCGCAGCTCGATGAGCTGATCGCGGAAGAAGCGTCGCGCCTGCGCGGCCTGGGCCGAAAGGTTTATGCGTGGGATCCGAAGGTGGTCAAACCGCTGGCCGCGGTGAGCTATGCGCTGTGCATGGCGGAACTGGCCGATCAACTGGCGGATCAGGGCATCGAGCCGGCGGCGGTGTACCTCTGCTCCTCGGGCTCGACCGGCGCCGGCCTGGCGCTGGGAAGGGCGGCGCTGGTTTTGCCGTATCCGGTCCGAAACATCCAGCCCATCGACTGGCCGTGGGATGAGCAGGAGGACCTGGCTCGCATCGCGAACGAAGCGGCGCGGCTCCTGGATCTGGCGGTTCGCGTACAGCCGCAGGACATCGACATCACCGGGGATTACATCGGTCCCGGGTACGCCGTTCCCACACCAATGGGCATGCAGGCGATCACGCTGCTGGCCCGGACCGAGGCGATTCTGCTGGATCCGACGTACACGGCCAAGGCCATGGCCGCGCTGATTGACCACGTCGGTCAAGGCGCGTATTCATCCGATCAGGCGATCGTGTTCGTGCATACCGGCGGCTCACCGGCCCTGTTTGCTTACCGTGACGAATTGCAGAAGATGATCCCGGGGATGGGTGAACTGAACTCCCCTCCCTGAAAGGGAGGGAGATCTGGTCTTCTATCGCCCGAAAATGTTCAATTGAAATGGCATTAGAGCGGTTTAACTTCCACTGTAGCGTCCTGAGCTGGCTGCACCTGCGGCTGGCTTTGTCGTGCTGCTTCGCCGACGCTCAAAACGCTACATCGAAACTTAAAACGCTCTGAGAGGAGCCGGCCGTGACACCTGAACACGCGCAGATAGCGCGCCGGATTTACAGGGACGACGTGGAGCTGTCGATCGTCGGTCTTGGCGTGATCGTCCTGGTCGGGATGGAGCAGGACGACGCCAATCGCATGGTGGCCGAATCGATCGATCGCGGCATGAACTACATCGACACCGGGCCGCGATACGGCGGCGGCGAAGCGCAGGAGAAGATGGGCCACGCGGTGCGCCCGCATCGCGGCGACCTTTTCATCGCGTGCAAGACGGGATTGCGTGACGCCCGGGGCGCCCGAGACGAACTGGAACATTCTCTGCGGCAACTGCACACGGACCACGTGGATCTCTACCAGTTTCACGCCGTCTCCACGATGGAGGATGTGCAGAAGATCGTGGGTCCCGGCGGCGCCGGCGAAGCATTCCTGAAGGCACGCGAGGAAGGCCTGACACGATACGTGGGATTGTCGGCCCACAACGAAGAAGCCGCGATCGCCCTGATGGACCAGTTCGACTGCGATTCGGTCCTGTTTCCGGTCAACTATGGCTGTTTCGCGAAGGGCAACTTCGGCCCGCGCGTTCTCCAGCACGCGAAGGACAAAGGGGTCACGCGCCTGGCGCTGAAGGCACTGGCTCAAACGAAGTGGAAGGAGGGCGAGGAACGCACCTATCAGAAGTGCTGGTACCGCCCGATCAGTCACGAACAGCGCGACCTTGCCGCCAGGGCGCTGCGCTTCACGTTGTCGCAGGAGGTGACCGCGGCCATCCCGCCCGGCGACGAGCGCATGTTCCGCCTGGCGCTGGATCTGGCGGCTGAGTTCGAGCCTCTCTCGGAGGTCGAACGCGAAGAATTGCTGGCCACCGCCGCCGACCTCGATCCGATCTTTGCCTCCTGACCGTCACATGCCTGACGAATCGCGCAAGCTGCTTGTATTCATTGGATCCTTCGCGCCCGGCGACGACGGGGCGATTCAAGCCTTCGAACTCGATTCGGCTTCCGCTGCGATCGTGCCGCTGCGCCGGACGGGCGACATCGAGCACCCGTTCTTCCTGGTGCCGGCGCCGAACGGAAAATTCCTGTACGCCGTGTACGAACCGGGTCAGTTCGGCGGAGATAACCACGGGCAGGTTGCCGCCTACGAAGTCGTCGGCCGCGGCGGCGAGCTGAAGGCACTGAACCGTCAGACCGCGCGAGGCTCGGCGACCTGTTATCTCGAGGTCGACCCGAATGGCAAGGCGCTGCTGCTCGCGAACTACAACAGCGGCAGCATCGCGTCGCTGCCGATTCGCAAGGACGGGTCGCTCGGCGAAATTGCGACACTCGTGCAGCACGAGGGGTCGAGCGTTGATCCCGGGAGACAGGAGGGGCCGCACGCTCACTGCATCGCGGTGAGCCCGGACGGCCGGCACGCCCACGCGACGGACCTCGGCATCGACCAGGTGCTCCATTACCGTCTCGATGCCGATGCCGCCACACTCGCGCCCAACAGTCAACCCTTCGTCCGGTCGAAGCCGGGGGCCGGGCCGAGGCACCTGACCTTTCACCCGGACGCCAAGCGCGCCTACGTCATCAACGAACTGCACAACTCGGTCACCGTGTACGACCACGACGGCGGCGTCGGGACGCTGACCGAACAACAGACGATCTCGACACTGCCGGATTCGTTCGACGGCGTGAGTTACTGCGCGGATCTCAAGATCACGTCGAACGGCCGTTACCTGTACGGGACGAATCGAGGCCACGACAGCATCGCGTGCTACGGCATCGGCACCGGAGGCCAACTCTCACTGCTGCGGATCGAGCCGAGTCTCGGAGCCGGACCGCAGAACCTGGCGATCACGCCCGACGATCGGCTGCT
>Ga0310125_10000976_pt1 | contig 14068 bp, 16 predicted proteins | sample CB11b_Tmax_Bot8__FD_203508 | JGI IMG/M metagenome (GOLD analysis project Ga0310125, IMG submission 203508) | Marine microbial communities from Western Arctic Ocean, Canada - CB11b_Tmax_Bot8 | ecosystem: Environmental > Aquatic > Marine > Oceanic | place: Canada: Western Arctic Ocean | collected... | reverse complement strand
TTTCGCCCCGGCCCTCGAGTTCCGCGATAAGATTAGATCCGATGAAGCCGGCACCCCCCGTAACGACGATCAATTTTCCCCCTCCGGGCTCGGAGACTTGGTACAAAGCCCTCTCAAGAGGTCGAAGGAATACAGCCCCGTGTCGTGCCCGTCGCTCCACACGAACTTGAGCGCATATCGCCCCACGTATTCGATGGCCGTGGGATACACGCCCGGCGGCACCATCGCCTCGGTGAGCGTGCGCCGTCCCGAAACTTCATCCACACATCCGGCGCACGGGCACGACATCCGGAGATCGAATGGCTGGTAGATCGACTCGTGTCCGTCCTCCCACACGATTCGGAGCGCGGTGCCATCTTCCGTGGGGTTGATGTCACGCGGGGTCGTCGCTGGAGTCGTCATCAGCTCAGCCGCTCAGCCAACGCCCGGAATGCCTTCCCGCGGTGACTCCGGGCGTTCTTCTCTTCGGGAGCGATTTCTGCGAAGGTCTTCCCCAGCCCTTCATCGAGAAAGAGAGGGTCGTATCCAAACCCTCCGGCGCCCTGAGGAGCATGCAAGATCCGACCGGAAGCCTCCCCTCTCACGATCGTGACCTCGTCCGGATCTCCCCGGTTCAGCACCGCAACGCAGACGTACCGTGCGGTGCGATCAACCGGGGGGGCGTCTGCCAGCGATGCGAGAAGATGCTCGTTGTTGGCCTGATCCAAAGCGAAGTCCGCGAGACCCCGGTCCGGCGCGAATCGCTTGGATCGGACCCCGGGAGCGCCGCCGAGTAAGTCGATCTCGATTCCGGAATCATCGGCTACCGTGGGCAACCCAGTGAGTTTCTGAAAATACGATGCCTTAGAGGCGGCGTTTTCCTCGAACGTATCGTAGGGCTCTAGGTCCTCTTCGGCAGCGTCGTAGCGCACTCCCGCCTCAGTCAGGTCCAGCACCCGAAGGTCCGCGACCACTTCGAGAATCTTACGAATCTCCTGCATCTTGTGCGTACTCCGCGTCGCCAACACGAGGTCCATCAAAAGTACTCCTTCAGCAGCCTTCTAAATTCCGATCGCGGCTTTCTGAGCCTTGACCAAAATGCCGATCCCCTCGGTGGCGAGCTCAAGGAGCTCGTCCAGTTCGTCCCGCCGGAAAGGATGCCCCTCGGCCGTGCCCTGCACCTCGATGAAGTGCCCTCCCTCAGTCGCCACGACGTTCATGTCGACTTGTGCGGTGGAATCCTCCGGGTAGTCGAGGTCGAGCACAGGCTCGCCGCCCACGATTCCGACGCTCACGGCGGCCACCATCTCCCGCATCGGGTTCCGCTCGATCATGCCTTCCTTCACCAGCCCAGCGAACGCGCTCCACAGAGCCGCCGAAGCACCCGTGATCGAAGCGGTCCGAGTGCCCCCGTCGGCCTGGAGCACGTCGCAGTCGACGATGACCGTCCGGGCGCCCAGCGCCTCCAGATCGACCACCGAACGAAGCGAACGACCGATCAGCCTCTGGATCTCCTGCGTGCGGCCGCCGACCCCGCCCCGCTCTCGGCCGGACCGCGTGTGGGTGGCCCGGGGGAGCATGCAGTACTCTGCCGTCATCCAGCCGGCGCCGCTCTTCTCCCGCCATCCGGGTACGCCCTCCTGCACCGATACAGTGCACAAGACGCGTGTCTGCCCCGAGCTGATGAGGCAGGAACCCTCTGCGTAGGGCGCTGAATCGAGCGCGAGGTCCAAGGCTCTGAGCTGCCCCGCCGAACGTCCGTCCGCTCGGCTCATGGTCTGCTCCACCTCAGGGTCTGGTCCACCTTCATATCTCCTTCAGACGATTCAGGATGTTCGTGGTCGAGTAGCCCTCCACCAAGTGGAGCACGCGAACATCGCCGCCGGCCTGCTCGACCACCTCCCGGCCGACGATGCCATCCAAATGGTAATCGCCTCCCTTGACGAGCACATCCGGGAGCAACTCTTCGATCAGTTCTAACGGCGTGTCTTCATCGAACACAATGACGGCATCCACGCTCCCGAGGCCCGCGAGCGCAGCAGCGCGATCCGCTTCGGCTACCAGCGGTCGCCGCGCGCCTTTCAGCCTTCGCACCGAGTCGTCTGAGTTCAGGCCGACCACGAGCAGATCCCCCAGGGCCCTCGCCTGCGCCAAGTGCTCGACGTGACCCGGGTGGAGAAGGTCGAAGCAGCCGTTGGTGAACACCAACGTCAGATCGCGGGGTCGACCAAACTGGGTCAAGAGTACTTCCCTCGATAGAACTCTCACTCGTCCAACTCCGCCAGAATGGCTTCGGCTCCGCGATCCCGGAGCAGATCCGCCAGGGCCCGGCCAAGCGCTTGGGGATCGGAAAGACTTCCAGTGAGGTCGCCGCGGACCACGCGCCTCCCGTCGGGACTGGCGACGAGCCCCCACAAGCGCAGCTTCCGGGCGTAGGGCACACCTAGCGCCCCGATCGGCACTTGGCACCCCCCACCCAGGGCTTCGAGAAACATGCGTTCCGCAGATACCGCCGCGAACGAATCCGGATCGTTCAGGGCTCCTACCCACCGCCTGGTCTCGGAGTCCTCGCTCCTGGTCACGATGGCCAGGGCGCCTTGCCCGGGCGCCGGCAGCCACGCCGTCCGCTCTAGCCGCTCACTCACCCGCCGCGCCAGCCCGAGGCGGGTGAGTCCGGCCGCCGCCAGGATGATGGCGTCGAATTCTCCCTCATCGAGCTTCCGCAGTCTCGTATCGACGTTGCCACGGATGGCGCACGGCGTCACATCCCGCCGAAAGGCCTGCAGCAAGGCCATCCGTCGAAGCGAACTGGTACCCACTACAGTGTCTTTCTTGAGCGTAGCCAGGGTGGTCGGGCTACCCTCTGGGCCCACGAGAACGTCGCAGGGATCGACCCGAGCCGGAGTGGCGGCAATACAAAGGCCCTCACGCAGTGCAGTGGGAAGGTCCTTCAGCGAGTGAACGGCCAACTGGACCCGTTCACTCAGAAGCGCTTCGTCGAGCTCCCGAGTAAAGATGCCCTGGCCGCTGATCTCGTGCAGAGGCAGGTCGAGGCGTTCGTCACCCACGGTGCGGATGACCTCGATCTCGACCCTGGGCCCGCCGTTTGTCTCGAGTGCGGCCGCAACCCATTTACTCTGGGTCAGGGCGAGGAGCGAGCCCCTGGTTCCCAACCTCGGAACGGTCATTCAGCCCTCAGGTCTACGGTCAGAAGTAGAAAACCACCAGCTTGACGCACGTGCGTTCGTGCAGATATATACCTGTCTCGGTGGGCGAGGTGTCGTATTTTTCTAGGCCCACACTGAAATATAAAGCGGATCGCAAAGTGCGACGGCTCAAGATGTACTCTTAAGATACCGATTCAAGTGTAGCAGGTCCCAGTTCCTCGGGCGCCGATCAGATGCAAAATTGTGAACTACGGCGCCTCCCGAGGCTTCGTGCACCTATCGACCCAACACCCGGAGACCATCAGGATGGAGCAGATAGCACTAACGCCCGGGATGCTCGCCTCGGGCATCGTTCTCGCAGTGACGTTCACCCTGATTTTCACTGAACAATTACACCATTTTGAGCGGTCGAAGATTGCTGCTGCAGGTTCTCTCGTCATGGTGATCGTAGGTCAGTACTTCGGCTTCTACGACCCTATGGGTGCGATTGAAGCCGTCGACTGGAATGTGATCTTTCTGCTCGCGTGTATGATGACGGTCGTATCGATCATGATTCCGACTGGAGGCTTCAGTTGGATGGCCGCTAAGATCGCCCTGGCAAGCAAAGGACGATTGTTCTTGATGATGGTGATGCTCGGCACTGCTGTGACAGTGCTTTCCTTACTGCTCGACAATGTTACGACTGTCGTAATCTTCGGGCCGCTGATCATACTGATCGCGCAGGCACAGAAGATCAGTCCGATCCCGTATCTCCTTGGGGCCGCGTTGCTTTCCGATACGGGTGGTATCGGCACTCTCGTGGGTGATCCACCGAACCTCATGATCGGCTCGGCAGCGGACATTTCATTCAACCAATTCGCCATCGCGATGGCACCACCGGTAGCGGTGGTGTGGCTTGTCGTTGTCTTCTACCTGAAGTGGGCCTTTAGGAAAGAGTTGGCTCAAAAACCAGCTGAAGGCGTCATAGAAGAAGTGGAAATCAAACACAAGAAGCTCTGGAGAAACTCCTGTGTCATTTTAGTCGCGATGACCGTCGGTTTCATCTTGCACAATACCCTCCACTGGGAGCCGTGGTTTGTTGCAGCGCTTGGGATGACGGCGTTAACTCTCTCCTCCCGGGGTCTGCTGATGGATGACGCGGTGGAACATGTCGAAATCCCGTTGCTCATCTTCTTCATCGGCCTTTTCATGGTGGTTGGTGGCGTGGAGCACAGTGAGTTCCTTCTGTGGGTGGGTCAGTTCATTCAGCCTTTCGTAGAGGCAGACCTACGAACATCGGTGATTGTGTTGATGTGGGTTTCTGCGTTCCTATCAGCCGCTATCGATAACATCCCATTCACCGCGGCGATGATCCCGATCATCCTCGCTCTGGAGACGACCGGGATCAACGTGACTCCGCTATGGTGGGGCCTCGCAATGGGCGTAGGACTAGGTGGAAATGGTACCCACATCGGTTCGACAGCCAACGTGTTTATCGTCACGATCTCGGAGCGCTTGGCACGACAGGAAAATGACCCGAGCTTGGCGATCACGCCGGGCATGTGGTTCAGGAAGGGCACCCCGGCTATGCTTCTGACGCTGGTGGCCGCCAGCGTGATGATGTACGCGTTTTTCGGTTGGTTCGAGGCTCCCTTGAGCTAGGGGATTTCGCGAGGGTTTCCTTGACCCACACTTGCCTTCCCTCTTGGGCTCGGACAGCTTCGCGCCATGACCATCGCCTTTATCGTGGTCGGCACCGTCTTCGGGGCCGCACTCCTGTGGATCGCATGCTCCCGGCTCGAAGAGTCCACACATAGGCTCGCCCAGCACTACGGTATTCCTGATGCGGTGAAGGGCTCGGTAATTCTGGCCATCGCGTCGAGCATGCCGGAACTCGTCGTGGCGTTGCTTGCCTTCCCGGTGCACGGGGATTTCGAGCTGGGAATATCGGCCATCATCGGCTCAGCGATCTACAACATACTCGTCATTCCCGCGTTCTCCGTGTACGCTCGCGGGCGGCCGCTGAAAGCGAAACGGAACCTGGTGTACCGAGAAGCGCAGTTCTATCTCCTGTCCGTGGCGGTGCTCATGCTGGTTCTGAGCCTTTCCGTGATCTATGGCGGCACACCGTCGACGATCGCGCCGGGTGGCCGCGAGATGTTCACAGGATCGTTCACCCGTACCCTCGCCATCTTCCCACTGTTGCTCTACGGGCTCTATCTCTTCATCCAGTTCGAGGAGGTGAAGCACCAGAGCCTGAGCCACCCTCGCAAGGCCGGGATCAAGGCGCTGAGGGAGTGGGGGATTCTTGTCGGCTGCATCCTGCTCATTCTCATCGGCGTAGAGGCTCTACTTCGCGTGGCGATCACACTCGGAGATATACTTCAGACTCCAACCTTCCTGTGGGGGATGACCATCGTCGCCGTCGCGACGTCGGTGCCGGATACCTTCGTCAGCGTACGAGCATCGATGATGGGTCGTACCGAGTCCAGCGTCTCCAACGTGTTGGGCAGCAACGTCTTCGACTTGCTCGTGGCCGTTCCACTGGCCGTCATCGTTACCGGCACGATCGCGGTCAACTTTACGCAGATCGTGCCCATGATGACGTTCCTCGTCATTGCCACGGTCGTGATGTTCGTCTTCATGCTCCGGGACTTCGAGTTGTCGGTCCAAGAGTCGCACGTGATGATGCTACTCTACCTGGGCTTCGGCGTGTGGATGACCCTGGAGGCGTTCGGGGTCATGTCGTTACTCAGCGTGCGGGCCGGGTCCTAGGAACCCCGGGCGGGGACACCAGCGGGGACCCGCCGCCGCGCACCTCCGGCGCACTGGACGGAACGCCCAGGCGAGTTGTTCGAAGACCTGCCTACCAGTTTGACTGCGCCCCGTCCACGATGCGCTGTATAAGGAGTTCGATGGCCTCTGCCCGTCCGACTTCCTCAGACTCCCCTTCGAGGTACTGGCCCTGGGTGCTCAATCCCGCATCATCCCACAGGATCAGGTTCTCGACGACGTCGATCAACTCCACTTCGACCCGAATGTTCACCTGGCGCTGGAGCACATCCACCTGGCCGGCTTGCTGGCCCGACCGAAAGAGAGGAGCGGTCATGTCGTACCGTACGATCCGTCCCTGGATCACAGCGTCGGCTATGTCCTCCCCGGCGTTGGTGACCCCTAGCGCACGCGGTAGTGTGCGCAACAGTTCTTGGTGGATCTCCTGCGTGAGTTCGAAACGGTTGGTGGCGTTGTCGAAGGGGATAATAGCGACAGTTCGGATGTGATCCGGAAAACTTCCTGAGCGGAACCCGTAGTTGCACCCACTGACCGCGAGCACCGCGACGAGCGACAGGCCGCCCAAGACTGTTCGAAGCGAGAGCGCCACGTTAGCGAACCGGGTACCAGATATCTGACGGATGGGAATTGACCCTTTCGACGGTCTCGACCGTCACCGTGAGTTCACTGAATGAAGCCAGATTGCGGTAGACGGCCTCTGTGGGCAACTCCGCTCCGCCGTCCCGGCTGACGGAGACCCAGTACACAGCATCTCCGTCATGGCGCAGTTCGGCCCTCGTAACACGGCCGGAACGAAGCTCGTAGCGTAGCTCGTCACCATCCGTGAGGCGGTACCGCAGACGGACGGTAGCATCGTCGAAAGCATCGGCTCCGAACAGGATCGCCCCCTCGCCCGGCCGGAACACGCCCAATCCGGCCCAGAGCATAGCCGGAGAAGGCACGACCTCCAGTTGTGTACCCTCTCGAGCCCTCAGTTGGTCTCCCACCAAGCTTGCCGCCAAAACGGCCTCGCCGTTCTCCATGAAGAGGTCGAGACGGGCGCGATCCGGATTCTGAAGGCGCGCCACCCCCATCCCCCCGAGCCGGAGGTCGGGCTCTCTGACATTCCACTGAAAAATGACCTGCGACGTGTTCGGAAACGGGTTGTCGAGGCGCGCTTGGCGCACCGCTTGATCCCTATCCAGAATCGGAGCCGGAGTCCCCAACGATCCACCAGCGCACGCAGCGCTCGCGAAAACGACACCGAGAGCGGGGAGAAGCGCGTGTAACCTCATGGAGCTAACGCGTGCCTCGGATCACTAGAACCCACCCGTGTTCCTTTGAACCCATCGGTCTTCTTTCCGAAAGTGTAGATACATCGAAGTGAAGACTCACTGCGATGCCAAGAGAAGCCGTCTTCCCCGGATAATACACCCAGTTTACCTTCCGATCCCCATGTCTGAGAAACCCATCCATTTCGCGAGCGACGTTCACCTCGGGGCCGTGCCTCCCGAAACTGAGCGAGCGTTCATACGCTGGTTAGCCTATACCGCTGATCACGCGTCCGAATTGGTCCTCAACGGAGATCTCTTCGACTTCTGGTTCGAGTACGGCTCAGTCATTCCAGGTGGACAGGCGCGAGCCCTCGGAGCTCTGGCCGACCTCGTCGATAGCGGCCTTCCCGTGACCCTCATGGGGGGGAACCATGACTGGTGGGGCGGTAGGTTCCTCAGCGACGACATCGGCCTGACCCTCGAGCCGAATCCGGTCGTCCGCAATCTCGCGGGACTGCGGACGCTCGTCGCCCATGGGGACGGCCTGGGCAGGGCCGACCTCCCGTACCGAATCCTGAAGGCGGGACTTCGGAGCCGAGGCGCGCGCTGGCTCTTTCGTTGGCTCCATCCGGATATAGGCGCAGCTCTGGCCTCCCGCATCTCTCGAACGAAAGCTCGCCTTACGGTTCCCTCCACGGCAGAGGAGGCTCGCTCGAAGGTGCTATACGATTGGGCAGTCGAAAGATTGGCGGCCGAGGGGGACCTCGACTTGATCGTCTTGGGTCACGCCCATATACCGCTTCTCCACGAGGCCGGGTCGGGTCGCTTTTATGTAAATCTGGGGGATTGGATCTACCACCGTAGCTTCTTGGTACTCACTGAGGGAGAACGCCCCTCCCTCCAGACGTGGGAAACGTGACGGAGCTGAGCCCTTCTAAAACACCAGGCTGAATCCAACCTCGACGCCCATGTCAGGAAGCGGTCGGATGGCGACTTCCAGCGGCTCAGGGAAGTCCGCCAAGTGCGCCGCCACGAACGCGTCAGCGCCACCGAGGAGGAGGAAGAAGACACCGAAGGAAAGCCAATCCTCTCTCTGCTGCCGCCGGAGCTGTTTCAGTTCGAGCGCGCTCACCACCTCCGGATCGGCGTCGATCGCTGAGGCAAGATCGGCGGAATCGACCAACGGGTCCGCGCTCAGCCGTTCCCGGGCATCGAGGCGTCGCATGGCGAGGATGTCGTCCGCGCTTCTGAGTGTCTTCGAAGTCTTGAGGATCATCCAGACACCGACGGATTCGACGGTGAAGTAAAACGCGCCGCGCCCCGGTGATCCAGAAACCGCTTGACCCCAGCCCGGAATCATCATCGATCTCACGAAAGCACCCCCGGGAGAGTTCCGCCTGGGGCCCTCAGGTCCATCTACGGCCTCAGTGGAATCCTGAGAAGGATCGGCTACCGGCTGCTGGGCCTGGAGTGGTGAAGCGCTAACGGCTGCCATGAGCGAGACAAAAAGGACGAGTACTCTGGCCAGATGAAGGACGAGCACTTCCGCCCTATGGCGGGAGCGTGTGGGAATCGAACCCACCAACCCGGGGTTTAGCCGGGCGAGCTGGTTTTGAAGACCAGTGAGGCCACCAGACCTCCTCCGCCCCCGTCTAGCTGTCATTCCATCAGTCGGCATGAGCACACTGTAGGTAGACCACTCCGGCGTGTCTACTCGTTCCCAATGGATCTCAGCCCGAATCCCTTAAAGCCTTCAGGTCGCTGCCCGACGGCTCCTGGAACGCCCGGAGCCCGAACTCCGGGAGGCTCGCGATGAGGTGATCGAAGATGTCGGCATGCAGCGCTTCGTAGTTTCCCCAGTTCGTATCGTTGGAGAAGCAGTAGATCTCGAGAGGCAGGCCCTGCGACCCAGGCTGGAGCTGCCGCACGAGGAGAGTCATGCCTTGATGGATCTTGGGATGACTGCTCAGATAGTGTCTCACGTACGCACGGAACGTGCCCACATTCGTGAGGCATCGCCGGTCCAGAACGACGTCATCGCCCGCCACTTCCCGGGCATTGGCAACCTCCAGATCCTTCCGCTTGGCCTGTAGGTACTCGTGCAAAAACTCGAAACGGGAGAGCCGGGCGACCTCCTCGTTTGACAGGAAATGGATCGAGTTAATGTCCAGGTGGATCGCACGCTTCATGCGCCGCCCGCCCGACTCGCTCATCCCGCGCCAGTTCTTGAACGACTCAGAGATGAATTTGTGGGTGGGGATCGCGGAAATGGTCTTGTCCCAGTTCTGGATTTTCACGGTGTGTAAGGCGATGTCAATGACGTCTCCGTCGGTGTTAGCTTGTGGCATCTCGACCCAGTCGCCGATGCGGATCATGTCGTTGGACATGATCTGGACGCTGGCCACGAGTGAGAGGATCGTGTCCCGGAAGACCAGCATTAGGACAGCGGTGAGCGCGCCGAGGCCCGACAAGAAGACGACGGGCGAGCGATCCGCAAGGATGGAGATGACCACGACGCCCGCGGCCACGTACAGAAAGAGGCTGATGACTTGGAGGTAGCCCTTGATGGGGCGGTTTCCGGACTCGGCATAGGATTCAGCGTAGATGTCGTTGAAGGCGTTGAGGAGGCCCCCGGCGGCCGTGGCGAGGGCCACCACGACCCATGCCAGCGACAGGCGGCGCACAAGGGCCTCCCCGGCGAGCATGAGAGTCTCCCAATTCGTCGATCTAAAGTCCGTGGCCGGGGTGTCAGTCAGAGCGTCGGGACCGACGCCCAGCGCCCATGCGATACCAGCGTACGTCACGAGCGCCGGGGCGACGTTGGACAGCTGGTGAAAGACCCGTCGCTCAATGATGTGATCATCCCAAGTGGACCGGGTCCTGCTCGCCACACGGTGCACCAGTGCCAGGAACACACGGCGAGTTAGGACGTTTGCGGCCCACGCCAGCATCGTGAGGGCAAGAAGCCCGCCCACGGCCCGCAGCCATTCGTTCGTCGCTACGCTGGACAGCATGTTCTGCATAGTCTTTCCCTCACAGCCTACGCGGGGTCGGGTCCGCCCCTCATCATCACCGTCCGAATCGGGAATGGGATCTCGATGCCCTCGTCGTGGAAACGCCGATGCAACCGCTTGATGAACTCGTGTCGCACGGGCCCCTGGCTTTCGAACTCACGCACCATCATGCGTACGTCGAAGTTGACGCTCGAATCGGCAAATGTATGGTAGCGGACGATAGGATCTTCCCCTGGCACGCCGCCATCCACGTCGGCGAGTACGTGCTCGGCCACGTCCAGGGCGACGGCCTCCACGTGATCGAGGTCGCTGTCGTAGCTCACGCCGACCTCAAGAGTCACCCACAGCACAGACCTGGGCATCGAAAAGTTCTTCACGATGGAGGACGCGAGCGTCGCGTTGGGCACGGTTACGAGGTTGCCGTCCGGGAAGGTTTGGATCGTCGTGCTCCGAGCCTTCACGTCGGTCACCCACCCCTCTTCTCCTGAAGACAGCCGGATGTAGTCCCGCTGACGCACCTGCTTGGACAGGATGATTTGTACACCAGCGAAGAGGTTGCCCAGCGTGTCCTGGAGCGCCAGCGCGACCGCGATCCCCCCGATTCCCAAGGCGGTGATCAGCGCCGTGATGTCGATCCCGAGGTTCTGGAGGATGATGAAGAGCCCCAGGACGCCGACGGCAATCCGAGCGAGGTTGACGACCAGCGTCGGTGACCTGATCGCACCGCCCGCGCGTTCCGACAGCATCTCGACTACCCCACCTACCGCCCGCATCCCGGCGATCACGAGCGACCCGAGCACGAGAACCATGAGCACACTTTGGATCGTGCTCACCAACAGCGAGTCCACCGTACCGACGTTGAGCGCGAGGTAGACGCCACCCGCACCAAGCAACATGGTCCCCACACCACGGATTGATCCGACGAGCAAGTCGTCCCACTTGAAGCGGGTTCGCTCCGCGACCTTGTGTGCCTGTCGGATGACGACGATCTCCAAAACGATGCCAGCGACGAGGCCGCCGACCACGAAACCGACGCGTTGAACCCAAAGATTATCGAGGAACTCCGTCATCTCGATTCAGCCGCCGAAGCGTGCGATGACATCGATTTCAATCCCGACGCTCTTGGGCAGCTTGCCGGCCTCTACAGTCGCACGAGCCGGGCGATGATCCCCGAAATGCTCAGCGTACACTTCGTTCATCTCTTCGAAGGTCCCCATGTCGGCGAGATACACCGTCGTCTTTACGACCTGATTCAGACTAAGCCCCGCCGCATGAAGCACGGCAGCGAGATTCCTCATAACGCGGTCGGTTTGCTCCGCGATCCCACCGTCGATGAGGTCCCCCGTCGCGGGGTCGATCGGAATCTGGCCGGAGGCGAAGACCCACTCCCCCGCGACCACAGCTTGGGAGTACGGGCCGAGAGCCTCGGGGGCCTCAGGCGTATGAATGAACTTCAAGTTGTTCATACGATAGTCGTCCTTAATTATAACTTAGTATGGTAGTTGCCCGTGTGTGGACATTGTATCAGACGTGTCTTCGTAAAGCTCCTCCCTCGTCACGGTCGCCACCCCGGCCTTGGACACCTGAATGGCGGCCGCGTGGTTCGCGTGAACGGCCGCCTCGGGCATCGACGCACCGAGAGCCATCGCGAGAGCCACCACCGCGGTCACCGTGTCTCCCGCGCCTGAGACATCGAAGACGGCTCGGTCCGACGCGGAGAAGAGTGTGGTGCCGTTCTCGGCGGAACACAATGACATTCCGCGTCCGCCGAGAGTCAGGAGAAGATGTTCGCAGTGCAACCGTGACCGAGCCTCCTCCATCCAAGCGCCGTCCTCGGGACGAACCGGCTCTCCCAGCGCATCCTCCAGCTCCTTCGCATTCGGCTTGAAAACTGTCGCCGAGGGGTATCCGAAGAATCGCCGACGCTTGGGATCCACGATCGACGGGACGCCCTCAGCCTTCGCGTCCTCAAGGACCTCCTGGATGATCTCAGGAACCAGTACGCCTTTATCGTAGTCTTCGAGCACGACTGAGGCACAACCGGCGAGTCCCCTACGGGCTTCCTTTCGGAGCAACCGAACGAACTCGGGACCCACGTCATCTGAGTCCTCGCGGTCGATGCGCACGACCTGTTGATGCCCCGCCAAGACACGCGTCTTTACGGTCGTCGGACGCTCCGCGGTCTCCACCAGACCCTCGATGCCCACGCCCAGCGCGCTGAGGCGCTCTCGCAGCTCCCGTCCTGCATCATCGGCGCCCAAGCACCCGACAAGGTCACACTGGGCACCGAGGGCAACGATGTTGGCCGCCACATTGGCGGCGCCGCCCACACCGGCCCATTCCTTCTCGACTTGAATGACAGGTACGGGAGATTCCGGCGAGATCCTCGTCACCGAGCCGGAGACGTACCGATCTAGCATGACGTCCCCGACGACGAGCACCCGCGCCCGCCCAGACCGCGCCAGAATGCCTCTGATGCGGCCAGCGCGTGCTATTGGAGGGTCTGTTCGAGGGCTTCGAGAAATGCAGGGTCTCCTTCCGCAATCGGACCCAGTCTGGTAAAGCGGACCACCCCGTCTCCGTCGATGAGGAAGGACGCGGGGTATCCGATGGGCAAGAAGGCATCCGTACTCACCATGTCGGGATCGTGCAGAATATCGTACGTAACCCCCATCTCTTCGAGAAACTCATCCACCAAGTCGAGGGCGGAAGGAGCGTCGACAGAAACCCCCACGATCATGAGCCCCCGATCCCGATTCTCTTCATAGACGGACTGAAGATAGGGCGTCTCTTGGCGGCACGGTGCACACCACGTCGCCCATAGATTCACGAGGATGCTCTGCCCGGCGTAGTCGGCGAGAGCAACCATACGCCCGTCTTCCAGCGACACCGCCTGGAACTCAGGTGCGGCGTCCCCCACCTGCGGCGGCTGTAGGTCGCCGGGCGCGCAAGCCGAAATCGACAGTAATAGGGCGAATGTGCTCCGCGACATTCGGGTCATTGTACAGCCTCGCTTGTTCTCGCCACTCTCACGCGACGGAGATTTCCGGTTTGAGTCCATGCGAAAACGACTCGGCCTATGCCGTCCAAGATCATTCGAGGGAACCCGCTGTCCCCCCCCGCAGATGTCGTCGTCACAACAGCTTCTCCTCCGATTCGCCCATCCGGCCATACTTCACGCACCAGTATCTCGCCCGAACGAGGCCGCCGCTCCAGCCACATGACCAGAGCGGAGCCATTCTCGAGCCACAGTACATCCACTCGCCCCAGGGGCCTTCCCTCGTCGAAGCGGATCGGCTCACCGAAGCTTACACCCCCGTCGGCCGAAAAGGCCACCCGGGCCTTGGGTTCATCCCCCACACCAGTAAACCACGCGACCGCAAGCTCATTCCCCCGAGCCGCCACGGCGGGACCGTTCACCGGGCAAGCCGGGATCACCCAGCCATCTCGGTGGACCGGTGTACCCTCCGTCCACTGCCCATGGATCAAGCGGGTCAAATATATGTCTCGCACTTCCTCAGCGGACCGATCCCGGTACACGACCACGGGACCGGTGGTCGAGACGGCCGCGTCTGTTTGGCAGCAGTCACAAACGCCCTCGTCGAGGAGTAATTCCGGACCGGGGACTCCACGTTGGTCGAGTGACCGGTATCGCAAATCCATCGCCCCCGGGACGCCTTTCGCCCCGTCCGTGTCGACGGAGTTTCGTGCGTCCAGCCAAACCAGGCCGATTCCCCCGTCGTCCAGGGGAAACTTCGACACGAACCCATGCTCCGTGCGGGTCTCATCCGTATGAGGCGTCCAAGGTTCAGTCCAGGTTCGACCCCCATCCATCGACCGGGCGACCCGAACGCCATAGTCGTACCCTGCGGTCGGACCGCGA
>Ga0310125_10000974_pt1 | contig 14071 bp, 16 predicted proteins | sample CB11b_Tmax_Bot8__FD_203508 | JGI IMG/M metagenome (GOLD analysis project Ga0310125, IMG submission 203508) | Marine microbial communities from Western Arctic Ocean, Canada - CB11b_Tmax_Bot8 | ecosystem: Environmental > Aquatic > Marine > Oceanic | place: Canada: Western Arctic Ocean | collected... | reverse complement strand
CGGCGAGTCGCCACGTTTATTTAACGCGGGTGCAAGTCCGCGCCGATGGTGACGCAACAGTTGGAGTGCCCCGTCTGTTTCATCCGCTTCGATACCGGACGCCGGCCGGGGCAGTCGGTCGCCTGCCCCAGCTGCGACCACGGCTTCGACGTCCCGGGCGAAGAAGCGCCTGCAGCAGAAGAGGCTCCAGCAGCCGAAGAAACGGTCGCAGAAGAAGCGCCCGACGAGGAAACGGCTGACGCAGAGGAAGAACCGGAGGAGGACGAAGCGGAAGACGAACCCCCCCAAGGCGACCCATCGCCTGACGGGGAGCCCGCACCCCCCAGCGAGCCGCCCGTCCCGCCCGAGCCAGCCGCGCCCGGCGCGCTGGAGCTGCTGGACGAGCTCTCGACCGCCTACCGCGTCGAGCGGCTGCAGTCGGTCATCGACGGCCCGCGCAGCAAGGCGCAGCTGGCGGGGCTGTTGCTGCTCGCGGTAGCGGTGCTCGGCCTGTTCGCGGCGACCGCGACCGCCATCAAGTGGAGCGGCTACGACTCGCCCTGGGACGAGCCGGCGACAGCCAGCCTTTACGGCTCGGTGATTGACGTCAACGGCACCGCGCTCGAGAACGTGCGCGTCGCCGCCGGCGGCCAGCAGACCTTCAGCGACGGAGAGGGGCGCTACTTCCTGCACAACCTGACCAGCGGCGAACTGAAGGTGACATTCTTCAGCCCCGGCTACCGCACCGACTCGACCTGGATTGACCTGCGGCCCGCCGCGACCAACCTGCTCAACGCGCAGCTCGAGCCGGGCGACGGCCACGACGTCACCGACCAGCGCAGCAACGTCGCGCGACCGTGGCCGCCCAGCGCCGCGCAGGCGCCGGTGCTAGCGGTGATGGCACTGCTGGCGCTACTCGGGGGAGGCGCGGCGCTGCTCGAGCGCCACTTCCGGCTGGCGCTGTTCGGCGCGGTGGCGGGCATCCTGAGCTGGGGCTTCCTGCTCGGCAGCTTGCTGTCGCTGGCGGCGCTCCTGTTATTGCTCGGCGACCGCGAGCGGTTCGAGGCGTGACCGCTTCGCAAGTGGCACGCTTCGTCGCCGCGCTTTCGCGCCGCGAGCAGGTGGCGCTGGCGCTGCTCTGGGGCTGGGTGCTGCTGGTCACTGGCGGGCCGCTGCTGCTCGAGCCGGGGGCGACCGGGGACCTGTCGGGCTACGTCGGGCGCGTCGATAACCGGGAGACGCTCGACACGATGAACCCCGTCGCCGCGGCGGTCTACTGGCTGGGCGACGCAAACTGCCACCAGATTTCGAGCCGCTCCTACGCCTACGCGGGTAACCAGATGCCATTCTGCGCGCGCGACCTAGGCATCTTTGCCGGGCTGGCGCTGGGCTTCACCGTCGCCTTGCGGCGTCGCCCGGAGCTGTCGCTACCGCTGGTATTGCTGGCGCTAGTGCCTATAGGACTCGACGGGACCATCCAGCTGCTGACCGGCTACGAGTCGACCAACCTGCGCCGGCTGATTACCGGACTGCTCGCCGGCGGCGTGACTGGCTGGGCGCTGATGATAATTGTCGAACCGAAGCGGAGCTGACTCTGCTTCGGAACGGGCGCAGCCTTTCTAGTGGCTGGCGCCACCAGCGGATGCTGGAACCACGGCGGGATTAATCACCAATTAATCGCGCGACTCGCCGCACCACGTGCACCCGCGCGCACCTGACGGGAGCACGCGGTAGCACTTGGCGCAGAGTTCCCCGGGGTTGTAGAGCTTCTGCCACAGGAAAATCCCGGCGATGATCCCGATGAACAGCAGGACGAGGACTATGGTGAAAATCACGCCGGCAGCCTCGCGGCGCCCTTCTGGTAGAGCGCCGCGGCGCCCGCCGCGAAGGCGAGCGCCGTCGCCGCGTCAATCACCGGCTCGGGTCGCTCAATGGCCGAGATGCGCAGGAAGCCGAGGGCGAGGTAGAGCAGCGCCAGCCGGGCGGCGGTGCGGACGCCGCTGTCACGCTGGAGCGCCGGCATAAGCCAGAGCGCCATGCCGCCCAGCAGCACCGTCGCCGCCAGTCCGAACCAGGCGTCGAGCAGCCCGCCAGGGAACGGCAGCGTCCCGCCAAGCCGAGCCTCGAGCACCAGCAGCTTCCAGAACTCATGCGCCGCGCCGAAGAAGAGGCCGAAGCCGGCCGCATAGTAGCCGGCGTAGCGCGCGTCGCGGAAAGTGCGTAGCCGCAGCCCCAGCCAGAGCACCAGCGTCACCAGCGCCGGCCCTACAATCAGCAACGACGCGTAGCCGACGGTGGACGAGCGCAGGTCGAAGCCGCCCAGTAGCATCAGCACCTCGGCTATTGTCCCGAAAATAGCGCCGCCGCCGCACGCCAGGTAGAGCTTGCGTTCCTGCAGCTGCTCCTCGACGGGGGCGATAGTGCGCAGGAAAAGCCAGAACGCCGGGGCGAAGAGTACCACCATCCCGAGCAGGTTGGCAGCCCAAAATTGGGAGTTCATACGTTGAACGCCTTGAGACGCGCTTTCAGCTCCACAATCTGCCGCTCGAAGTTGGCGTGCTGGATAGCGAGCTCGCCCTGGTAGCGTGTCTGCGACGCCTCGAGCGCCGCGTAGTTCTCCGACTTGAGCCGCTTCATCTCGGCGGCGTGCGCTCCGCGCTGCTGCTCCAGCTCCGCCTCGAGCGCGGCGATGCGGGCGCGCAGCTGCAGCGTCTCGTCCTCCACGCACGCCGATGGCTGGCGCGCTTAAGCGCTTGCGTCACGCGCCGGCCAAATTCCTTAAGACAGGGGCAGGGTGGCGCGCCGTGTGGAGCGACCGCTCGCGGGGGCGACAGGCAACCTATCGCACCGAGTCTTCCCCGTTCACCGCCGGCTGGGGCGAACCACTGCAGGTTAACCGCCGGCCGGGCGGGATGCTCTTTTCCGACTACGAAAAGGCACAGATTGCCGAATCGGTCGCAATACTGACGGTCGCACTGGCGCTGGCACTCGCCGGTGGACTCGGCCCGGCGCGGGCGAACCTCTCGATTTTTGCAGTGAAACTGCTGATGTCGTTCGCGGCGGTGATGACCGGCTTCCTGCTGCACGAGCTGGCGCACAAGTGGATGGCACAGAAATACGGCTGCTGGGCCGAATACCGCGGCAACCGTAACGGGCTGCTGCTGGCGCTGCTGATGGGCGCCTTCGGCTTCCTGATTGCGGCGCCGGGAGCGGTGATGGTCGCCGGCCACGTCACCCCGCGGCAGCACGGCCACATCGCTGCGGTGGGGCCGCTCACCAACGTCGCGCTGGCGCTGGCGGCATTTCCGCTCTACCTGTTGCTGGCTGGCGCGGCCGGGCCGCTCGGCTGGCTCGGCGCGCTGGCACGCTTCCTAGTAATCATCAATATCATCCTAGGCGGCTTCAACATGATTCCGTTCCCGCCGCTCGACGGCTCCAAAATTATGGCGTGGAGCAGCGCTGCCTGGGGCGGCATCGTCGCCGGTATCCTGGCGCTCGCGATGGCCTACTGGACCATCGCACCTTTCTGACGAACGATATTTAAGCTGCGCAGCGCCATGCGGGTCGCCCACGGGCGACGCAACGTGCTTTTACGGAACGCCGGCTGGCGCGCTATGTCCGGGGCGGGCTGGCTGCTGTATGACGGCGAGTGCGGCTTCTGCCACGGGCTCGCCGCCCGCTGGGGCGGGCTGGCGCAGCGCGCCGGCTTTTCGCTGGCGGAGCTGCAGGCGGAGTGGGTGCGCGAGCGGCTCGCCCAGGATGGCGGGGCGGCGGACGCGGCCGCCGCCCCGGACGAGCTTTTGCTGCTGCTCCCCGACGACAGCGTGCTCGGCGGCGCAGACGCACTCATGGAGCTCTGCCGCCACGTCTGGTGGGGCTGGCCGCTCTGGCTGCTCTCGCGGTTTCCCGGCGTGATGCCGGTTCTGCGCTGGCTCTACCGGCGCGTCGCGGCGCGGCGGCACCGGCTTGCGGTGGGCATGGTGCCGCCGTGTAGCTGAACGGAGGAAGGGTGGTGCGGGGGGTCGGATTCGAACCGACGAATCCCTGAGGAACCGGATCTTAAGTCCGGCACAATTGGCCAGGCTATGCGACCCCCGCACGGTGAAACCACACTCCCTAACCTTTAAAACAAATGGCGAGTCCGCGGCGAAACAGTGGGAGCTTAGTTCCCGCCTTCGGACATAACTCATGCAGGAAGCTCTTGCGCAACTTAATGAACTAGCCAGTGCGACCAAACCCCCGACGCTAGTGGCGCTCTACAGTGGTTCGCCCGCCGAGCGCAAGCAAGCGCTGGCAGAGCTCAAACTGCGGCTGCAGGAGCGCGGGCTGACGGTGCTCACGTTCAACGCGCGGCGACACCTGTCGGAACCGGACCTCGGCGTCCCGCTGGCACAACAGCTGCTGCTGTTACTGCAGGACCTTTCGGGGCAGGATAGCACGGTTACCGAAATCACCAACCGGCTGATGGAGGGGCTGGACCAGCTCGCTATCGTGACGCACGGCACCGCCCGCATGGGGGTGATGCGCGAGTTCGACACCGCGATGAGCAAGCTGCTAGACCGGCTGGTGACGCAGCCGCCGCTGGTGGTGCTTGTGCAGGGCGTCGATATGGCCGCTCCCGGGGTGCTGCTGAAGCTGATTGAGTTCATGGTTAGCTACCTTGACCTGACACGCTGCATGTTTGTGCTGGCGCTCGGCGAGCGGGCGCTGGAGGGCGACTTGCGTGAGCAGGGCGGCGGCCGCATGCCCTACACGTCGCAAGAATTCCTCGAGGAGACTTTCACCAGCGTCGTTTTGATTGGCGGCGCAGCCGCCCCGCAACCCGGCCCCAGCCTCGACACCGGGCTGGAGCAGAAGCTGACCGAAGTCCGGGCGGTGGCGCCCGAATTCCACGCCCTGGCCGAGGAGCGGCCCGAGCTGCTCAACGCGGTCGAACGGCTGGTGCGCGGCGCAAATGCGCCCGAGCTGCTGAAGCTGGTCACCGGCAACGCAATTGCACTCGACGCTTACAACAATGGCAACCTGCGGGCGCTGCTCGCGCGGGAGCCCTTCTTCGACCCGCAGCCAGTCAGCCCTCCGACGGGGCAGCCCGGCGGGGGGGCGGGAGTGGTGACGCTCAACGAGGGACCCCAGTTCAAGGTCTCCTCAGGGCTCGACAGCGAGAGCGGTACTGATATCGCCAGCCGCCGACAGAGCGCGGGGCTCGACAGGCACGACGACAAGATGCCGCGCAACCGGGTTTTCAAGATGCGTGAGCTGACTGGACGCAAGGCGCATTTGCAGCAGGGAGAGGAAGGGATGGAGCCCGCCGCCCCCCGCAAGGCATTGATACGCAAGCGCAAGTCCGCTGCTCGCAAGCGCAAGGTAAAGCGTGCGCGCAAGCAGCCTGCCGAAAAGGAGCAGGGCATCACCGTCAAGTCGCTGCTCAAACCTGTGCTGGCGGGCGACTATCTCGCCGCGAAGGAGCTCTGGACTAAGATTCCCGAGCTGCCGCCCGGTGAGCTCGATAAGCTGGTAGAGCTCTACGTGGAAGAGACCAAAAACCGCAGCCAGCGCGTGCGCGCCACCGCCGCTACGGCGCTGGGAGCCGTGGTGCGGGCAATCGACTTCGAGATGCCCCCCGGCGTGATGGATGCGCTGCTGATACTGACCAACGACGCAGTCAAGGACGTCAAGGACGCCGCGGTGGCTGCGATGCGCGAAATCAAGGGCAGCCGCAGCGAGCCCGCGTTCGAGCACGGGGTTGGCGGCAGCGTGCCCTCCTTTGCGCCGGTCGACACCGGCTCTCCAACGGTGCGCGAAAGCGGAGCCGACCTGCCGACATTCATGCCTGTCAACGACGACGCGCCCACCTTCCAGCCGGTCGAGGATGACGCTCCCAAGTTCAAGGCTGTCGAGGATAAGACGCCCAAGTTCAAGGCTGTCGAGGATAAGACGCCCAAGTTCAAGGTCCTCGACAACTAGTTAGTTACGTATTTTCGCGTAGCTACGCAATCGTTTAAGATAGCGCGCGGGTCGCGCCGCGTGGACGCTACCATCGCGAAGCCGGTCGAGGCTGCCGCAGCCGCCCTGCGGGCGGGCGAACCGCTGCTGCTCTACGACGCACCGGGGCGCGAGGGGGAGACCGACATCATCTTCGCCGCCCGATACGCAACGCCCGGCCGGGTACGGCTGCTGCGGCAGCGCGGCGGGGGGCTGGTCTTCATCGCCGTTGCGTTTTCCGCGGCGGAGCGGCTGGGACTGCCGTTCATGGACGCTGTGCTCGATTCGGCGGCCGCCGATTTCCCGGCGCTGGCCGCGCTACGCGCGCATGACCTGCCGTACGACAGCCGCTCGTCGTTCTCGCTCTGGCTGAACGCACGCGACACTTACACCGGCATCACCGACCGCGACCGCGCGCGCACCGTCGCCACCTTCGGCGAGCTGGCTGCCGCGGGGCTCGAGCCGGACGCGGCGCAGCTGCTGCTGGGCAAACGGTTCCGGTCACCGGGACACGTACCGGTCTGCGTCGCGCATCCCGACGGGCTGGCGGGGCGGCAGGGGCACACCGAGCTTATGGTTGCGCTGGCGGAGATGGCGGGGCTGCCGCCGGTCGCCTTCGGGTGCGAGATGCTCGCTGACGACGGGGGGCGGCTGCCGCCTGAGGCGGCAGCCGCATGGGCCGAAGCCGAGGGACATCCTTTTTTGGAGGGGCATGAAATTGTTGCCGCGTGGGACGCAAGCGCGTAGTAGCCACCGGGGTCTTCGACCTGCTGCACCCCGGACACATCCATTTCCTGCGAGCCGCCCGCGAACTGGGCGACGAACTGGTAGTGATTATCGCCAACGACGCGACGGTGCGACGCATGAAGCGCGAGCCGGTCGTGCCGGCCGCAATCCGAGCCGAGATGGTCGCGGCGCTGAAGCCGGTCGACCGCGCCGTGGTAGGGCGCGAGGGCGACATGCTCGCCATCATCGTGGAGGAAATCAGGCCGCACATCATCGCGCTGGGGCACGATCAGGAGCTGTTCGAGCCGAAGGCGCTGGAGGCGATGTTGGCCGAGCGCGGCCACGTTGCAAAGGTCGTACGGCTGCCAAAGCTGGAGCATGGCCTGGCGGGGACGCGCAAAATCGTAGCACGCATCCTGCGCATCTTCGGCAAGGAGTAGGATGTTCACCGGCATCGTGACCGCCACTGGCACGTTGTGCGCCGTCGAGAACGACGGCGCGCAGCGCATCGTCGTCGAACCGCCCGCTGGCTTCGCTGCTGGCATTGCGACCGGCGCGAGCGTCGCGGTCGACGGCGTTTGCCTGACGGTCAGCGCGATTGCCGACGGCACGCTGGAGTTCGACGTCGTCGCCGAAACGCTCGCGCGCACGACGCTCGGCGAGCGGCTCGCCAACGGCGGCGCGGTGAACCTGGAGCGCTCTGCGCGGCTGAGCGACGAAGTGGGCGGCCACCTGCTCTCGGGCCACATCACGACCACCGCAGAAGTTGTCGCGGTCGAGGCTGGCGAGGGCGCGCACGACCTGCGGCTGCGCGTCGGGGGCGACGCAATGGCCTGCATCTTCGAGAAAGGCTTCGTGGCCCTTGACGGCATCTCACTCACCGTCGGCCGCACCTGGGCCGAAGCGGGGGAGTTCATCGTACATATTATTCCCGAGACGCTGGCGCGCACCACGATTGGTGCGCGCCAGCCGGGCGACCGGCTCAACGTCGAGATTGACGCGATGACGCGCACTGTCGTCGAAACCGTCACACGCATCATGGAGGCACAGTGAAGCGCATCGCGCTGGTCTGCGGCAGCTACCACTGCGAGGCAGCCGCCCGCATGGCGGCCGCGGCGGGGGAGCGCGCCGGCGAGCTGGGGCTCGAGGTCGTCACCGAGCAGTGGGTGCCGGGCGCGCTGGAGTGCCCGCTGGCGCTGCAGCGGCTACTAGCGCGCGACGACATCGCCGGCGCGGTGCTGCTCGGCATCATCGAGCGCGGAGAGACGCAGCACGGGCTCGCGATGGGGCAGGCGGTCGTGCAGGCCGTTGTTGATTTACAACTCGCGACCGGAAAGCCAGTCGGTATGGGCGTCATCGGCCCCGGGGCGGAGCCGCAGCACATCGAGCCGCGACTGCTGCCGTATGCACGAAAAGCAGTGGATGCTGTCGCAGAGATGCTCAACTCTTCCGCTTGACTTTCAGGCGCCGCGGGCCGAACTTATCGCCGTAGTGGTGCAGCGCCTGATAGAAACTGGGAAGCGCGAAGACCGCCAGCAGCAGCGAGAATAGCACCAGCGTGATAATCAGCGCAAAGAAGTTGCGCAAGCCGATAAACTGGGTGCGATAGAACGAGATGATAACGCCCGACAGGACACCGCCCATCGTTGTGAAGGTCGCTTCGACGACCGACTGCCCCGTATGCTGCACCGCGTGCTGGATGCCTTCAGGACGCGTGCCTTCTTCGCGGACGCGTTCGGTAATCTGGATTGAATTGTCGATGCCGATGCCGATGATAATGGTGCCGACCATGGCGGTGAAGATGTTCAGGTTGGTCCCGCCGGTATGCACCGTGGCAGGATACCAGAGCACCACAATCAGGATGGGGAGGAAGGTGATGAAGCCGAAACGGAATGAGCGGAAAATCAGGACCATCGTCACCAGCACCAGCACCAGGCTCAGCGCAATCGTCTTGTATTGCGTATCCTGAATGCCCTGATTGATGGCTATTGTGACTGGCGGGCCACCGGTAAGTTGTGACAGCTCGGCGTCGAAGAGCAGAGTATTGTAGTAGTAGGCGATACTGTCGGTGCGCTCGACCAGCAATGCAGTATCATCTATGTTGATATACGGCATGCTGACGTAAATGAGCGCCTTGGTGTAGTCGTCGGTCAGCAGCATCGCGCGCATCTCTCCCGTGAACGAATCGTAGAATACGTCAATCATGTCCTGCCGCAATTCCTCGCAGGTGTAGAACAGGCCGGTTTCTATCTGGCATGCTTGGCTGTCGAAGAACTCGTGGTGCAGGAACTCCCAGAAACTGCCGTCGAAGACGAAGAAAGGCTCCTCACCACCGCCCTGCCCAACCTCAACGCTGATGTGCGCCGACTTGAAGAAATCCACGATTGAGAACGCCGAGACGTTGATGGTATCGCCCGTGTTGCGATTGTTAATCGTGAGGTTATTCAGCTCGACTGTAGTCCAGTTCATTACGTCCAGCACCCCGAGGTCCTTGGCGACCGGCTTCGGCCGGTCGGGCGGCCCCGCCACGAGCAGGATGCCGGTCTGCCCCGCCTCGAACTTCTGGGAATATTCGGACAGCTTGCGAATCGAGGCGATGTCCTCAGGGGCAGATTCGTCGCCACGGATGTCCTGGTCCATTACCGAGAGCCGCGCCAGCGAATAGCCGGTCACCAGCAGCACTACCAGCAGGATGACACGCCACTGTTGCGACGAGGCACGCGCAATGCCGACCCACGCCTTGGGATGGTGGCGGGTGTAGTTGGTGAGCTTCATGATGGCGGGAGTCATGCTCACCGTCAGTATGAATGCACAGAGGACGCCCACGATCATCGTCAGTCCCACCGTGCGCATCGGGGCAATCGGCGAGATGAAGAGCGCCGAGAAGCCGATTGTGTCGGTGAGCGCGCAGAGCAGTGTCGCCTTGCCGGTGGTCAGCATCGCCCTGTTGGTCGACTTGAAATGCGAGAGCCCCGCCTCGCGGAATTCGACGATGCGATTGGCAACGTGCAGGCCGTAATCGACACCAATTCCCACCAGAATTGGTCCCGCGGCGACAATCATTGGCGTCACCACCACCCCGGAGATGCGTACCAGCCCCAGCGTCCAGATGAGCGAGCAGAAAATCGGGATGAGCACCACCGGTATCACAAAGACGTTGCGGTGGAACCAGAGCATTATTCCCAGCACGATGATGAGCGAAATTGGCAGCATCGCCAGCAAGTCCTCGTAAAGTCGCTCCGTGACTTCATGCAGCACCACCACCAACCCGGTCTGCGTCATCTCGGTGCGTGCCGGACTCGAGCGGGAGTCAATCACCTGCTGGATATTGGTGATAATTTTCGCCTGCCGCGCATCATTATCGCCTATCGAATACTTGAGCGCAAACATGATGTACGCCGTGTCGAGGATTCCATCCCCGTTGGTGTCAATGGCAAAATTCTGCAACGCCCCCGAAGTCTGCGCGTAAATCTGGTCGACCCGGTCCTGGTCGCTCGGAATCGCGTAGCGCCCGGTCTCGTTCACTAATTCATCGTCGCGCTGCTCGACCGAGAGGCCACCGAACACCTTCCCTTCGGTCGCCTCGATGAAGCGAGCGTCGGTTGAGTTGAACTCCTTGATGAGCGTTGAGACGCTGAGCGTGAAAATTATGTCATCCTGAACCCCGCGATCTGCCTGGTATTTGTCCTGGTCCATCGACTGGCCATACGGGTCAATCAACTGTTCCAGACGCGCAATTTCTTTGAGAGTCGGGACGTAGGTGATGTTATGGATTACGTGGTCGTTGAACCGCTCGGGGTCGTTCGCGTTGCGGGTCTCGATATAGATTATTATTATGTCGGTGGCCCAGTCCTTCCGCACCTCGAGCAGCAGGTCAGTCGACTCCTCGCCTTCGGGAAGGTAGACCTCGATATCGCGAGTCATGTTCTGCTCGAAAGTCAGCGCGGGCTTGAGCAGCAGCAGCGTCACCAGCACGAGCAGCAGTACCGTCAGTGACGGGCTACGCAGGATGAGGCTCGTGTAGGCTCGAGTAAACCCACTAGCCAGTTCTGGAAGCACGCCGGCGCATTGCGACTGGCTGATAAGAGTACAGCCTCAACTGGAGTAGTAGTATTCGCCAGCCGCCTTCTGTGACCGGTCGAGCCGCGAGCCGGGCTTGTTGATACGCGGGCGATTGGTATTCCGGTCTCGCCTGAAAGTGACGCCCAGCCGCTTCAGGAAGTGGTTCATCCCGGCACGCATCCTGAACGGACCCTCCGCCAGGCCACGCTCCCCCGGCGTGCCGGAGAAGCAGAGCAGGCCGTCAGAAACGTAGTCGATGAAGTAGACGTCGTGGTCGACCACTAGTGCCGAGGCGGTGCGGCGCTCCATGCAGCGCCGGATGGTGCGCGCCGCGACCATACGCTGGTTCGCGTCGAGGTAGGCCGAAGGCTCGTCAAACAGGTACAGGTCGGCCTCGCGCAGCAAGCATTCAGCTATCGCGACGCGCTGCAATTCGCCCCCGGAGAGCGACTCGAGGTCCTGCCGCATCAGGGTTTCTAGCGCAAGCGGATTCATCAATTCCGTGTTTAAAAAGTGCTCGTCGAAACCTTCCGTCGAGCGCAACAGCTCCTCCACCAGCACGTCCAACTGCGGTGTAATGTATTGCGGCTTGTAGGAAACCTGTAGCGCAAGCTCAACTTTCCCGGTATCGGGCGCAAGGTCTCCCGCCAGCATACGTACGAAGGTAGTTTTTCCAGTGGCGTTGCCACCCACAACACCCAGCACCTGCCCCAACAGGATTTCGCCCGCGGTTACCTTGAGGTTGAAGCTGCCGCGCTGCTTCTCCAGTTCCGGCCAGCTAACGAGCGGGTCAGCGTCCCAGCCGGTCCGCGGCGGATGCGCCATGAACTCGATGCGGCTGTCGCGCAGCCGTACGTTCTCCTCGCGCAATTCGCCCTCGAGGTAGCTGTTGATGCCGTGGCGGACTCCCAGCGGCTGCGAGACGATGCCATAGGCGTTCGGCTCGCCGTAGAGCAGGTGCAGCTGCTTGGTAACGTAGTCCAGGATGGCGAGGTCGTGCTCGATAACCACGACTGATTTCGTGGCGCCGAGTTCGGCGATGCGCTGCGCCACCAGCAGCCGCTGCTCGATGTCGAGGTAGGAGCAGGGCTCGTCGAAGAAGTAGAGCTCGGCTTCCTTCAGCAGCGTCGCGGCGATGGCGCCCTTCTGCAGCTCACCGCCTGAGAGTTTCGCCAGCGGCTGGTCGAGGCCAGTCAAACCCAGTTCGGCGACGATCTCGGTGACCCGAGCATCATCCGCCACCCGCGCCAGTAATTCGCGCAGCGTGCCCCCGAAACGCTTCGGAATCTGGTCCACATACTGCGGCTTGAGCGCCACGCTGGCGCTACCGTCCACCAGCGCCGCAAAGTGGGCGTGCAGCTCGGTCCCGGCGAAGTGCTCCAGCACTACCGACCAGTCACCAGCCTGCTCCCAGTCACCCAAGTTAGGCACCAGCTCGCCCGCCAGCAGCGAGATGGCAGTGGTCTTGCCGGTACCGTTGGCACCGAGCAGGCCGACCACCTGTCCCTCCTTCAGCAACGGTAGCCGGAAGAGCCGGAAGTCGTTCTGTCCGTAGCGATGGGTCGTCTCGCGCTCGTCGCCTTCCGGGAGATTGATAATCGTGAGCGCGTCGTGTGGGCACTTGTGAATACAAATACCGCAACCGATGCAGAGCGGTTCGGAAACCAGCGGCTTGTCATCCTCGCGCCAGGTGATGACTTCGACCCCGTTGCGCACCGGCGGGCAGAAATTGTAGCATTCGTTCATGCAGCGCTTGGGCTGGCAACGGTCCTCGTGCAACACTGCGACTCGCATTGGCGCACCGCTGCTGCTCTCGTAATTAAGGGATACGGCGGGAAAGTCCTAATCCCCCCGCCCCTACGGCGGACGTGCGCATCGAGTTCACTATCCCCGGTAAGCCGGTCGCGCAGGGGCGGCCGCGGTTCTACCGCAAGGGCAGCTACGTTGTGGCGACCGACCCACAGGCGTCGAAGGTTTACAAGGCCGATATCGCCTACGTGGCGCAGCGCGCCCGCGAGGAGGCTGGCGTGGCCGGGTTGTTTGAGGGACCGCTCGGCCTGCGGGTAGTGGCCTACTTTCCCTGCCCCAAAAGCAAGTGGCGCAAGCGCGTCCCGCGGCTGGAAGAGCACCACGACAAGCGCCCCGACGCCGACAACCTCGCCAAGGCGGTCAAGGACGGGCTCAGCGGGGTGCTCTACCACGACGACGGACAGGTCGCCGAGCTGGTCGTCCGCAAGCGGCGCGCCGCCCAAGGCGACGCGCCGCGCGTCGAAGTCTGCCTCTACACGCTCGACCCGCTGGGGGACGAATGAGCGCCGCAATCATCGACGGGCGGGCTGTCGCAGCCGCCATCGAGAGCGAGCTGCAGGCGCGCGTCGCCCGACTCGACAGCGCGCCGCGGCTGGCGGTGGTGCAGGTGGGCGACGACCCCGCCTCGACCAGCTACATTCGCGCCAAGTCGCGCGCCGCGGAACGGGTCGGGATTGAGCTGGCGCACTACCACCTGCCGGCCGGGACCAGCCTCGGGGAACTCGAAGCGCTCGTCGAGCGGCTCAACTCCAGCGAGCATGGAATCATCGTCCAGCTGCCGCTCCCTGACGGACTGGAACCGGCGCTGGCGCGCATCGCGCCAGCGCGCGACGTCGACGGCTTTCATCCCGAGAACCTCGGGAAGCTGCTGCGCGGCGAACCGGGCTTGCGCCCCTGCACGCCCGCCGGCATCATGGAGCTGCTCGAGCGCAGCGGCCATTCGCCGGCGGGAAAGCCCGCCGTGATTGTCGGCCGCAGCAATATTGTCGGCAAGCCGCTCGCCGTAATGCTAACGCAGGCGAATGCTACCGTGACGGTCTGCCACACCGCGACGCCGGACCTGGCGCACCACACCCGGCAGGCCGAACTGCTGGTCGTGGCTGCCGGCCGGCCGGATACAGTCACCCCCGAAATGGTGCGCCCCGGCGCGACGGTCGTCGACGTCGGCGTCAACCGCACCGAAAGCGGGCTGGTCGGTGACTGCGCGCCCGGCGTGGCTGAAGTGGCGGGCGCGCTGACACCAGTGCCGGGCGGCGTGGGGCCGATGACGGTCGCGATGCTGATGGCCAATACGGTCGCAGCGCAGGCGGACTGACAATGCCCGCATCGCAACCGGAACGAGACCTCCACGGCCGCCCCCTCACCCAGCTTCGCCTCTCGGTCACCGACCGCTGCAACTTCCGCTGCCCCTACTGCATGCCTGCCGACGGGCCGGAGCTATGCTTCGTCGCGCGCGAAGAGCTGCTGAGCTACGAGCAGCTGGCGCGGGTGGTGCGGCTACTAGTGGGGCTGG
>Ga0310125_10000970_pt1 | contig 14091 bp, 10 predicted proteins | sample CB11b_Tmax_Bot8__FD_203508 | JGI IMG/M metagenome (GOLD analysis project Ga0310125, IMG submission 203508) | Marine microbial communities from Western Arctic Ocean, Canada - CB11b_Tmax_Bot8 | ecosystem: Environmental > Aquatic > Marine > Oceanic | place: Canada: Western Arctic Ocean | collected... | reverse complement strand
GGAGGTCGGGGGGAGGTCGGGGGGAGGTCGGGGGGAGGTCAGGTGTGAGTATCGGGGGATCGGCTCATTGGTGAGCACTCGAAGTGCTCGAGTGAACTCAGAACAGCACAGCGGGTGTGGAAGGGTTGGGACGTATCGAGAGTGCCAGTCGATGGTGGAAGGAGACATGGTCCGGCGGTATGGGGAGGGTAGTGGCGAAATCTGTGGCAGTGCGGTTTTTTGCTGCTTGGGCCTAAGGCGTGTCGTTTTCGGGTGTTGCGGGGGTCCGGAGGTGCCAATTGCACCGGAAAAGCGGGCGGAGTCGCCGCGGCTTGCTTCGCCTCCAGCACCCTCTACAATCGGACGTTTCCCCCTTGGGAAATCTCCGTTCCCCCCAAGACGGCTTGTGCGGCCGATCTTTTCGAGGTTGCTGGCGTGGACGACGCGATCCACAAGGCGAACGTATTGATCGAAGCCTTGGGCTGGATCCGCCAGTTCCGGGATCGTTACATCGTGATCAAGCTGGGTGGGAGTGCGTTGGAGGCGCCCGAGAGCGTCGACAGCCTGTTGACGGACGTGATCTTCATGGAAGCGGTTGGGATGAAGCCGGTGCTCGTGCATGGTGGCGGCAAGTCGATCAGCCGGGCGATGTCTGACGCGGGAATCGAGCCACGGTTTGTGCAGGGGCGTCGATACACCGACGAGCCGACGCTTGAGATCGTCTCGAGGGTCCTGGGCGAGGAGATTGCCGATTCGTTGATTGACGAGATCACCAGGCAGGGAGGCCGAGCGGTGAGGCTTTCGGGACCGGGCCCCAATTGCCTGTTGGCCGAGCGGTTGAAGTTGTCGGGCGAGGGGGGCGAGGAGTTGGAGCTGGGTCGAGTCGGGCACGTGGTGGAAGTCGACACGGAGATGATCGCCACGGCGTGTGCCGAGGGGAAGATCCCGGTGCTGCCCAGCGTCGCCCACGACTCCGCCGGCGAGCTGCTCAACGTCAACGCCGACACCGCCGCCGCGGCGGTGGCTCGGATCCTGGGTGCCGAGAAGCTGGTGTTTCTCAGCGACGTTCCCGGCATCTATTCTGATCGCGACGACCCCAGCAGCCTGCTCGGTCACCTCGACCTCGACGCCTGCCGCAAGCTGGTCGCCGAGGACGTGATCGACAGTGGGATGGTCCCCAAGGTCGAGGCGGCTCTTGAGGCCTTGCAGGGGGGGGTGCAGAAGGTGCACATTGTTGATGGCCGGATGGCTCATTCGGTCCTGTTGGAGATTTACTCGGACACCGGAGTTGGCACCGAGATTGTCCTGTGACATACCGATCGGCTCCGGGTCGGAGCCGATGATTCCAGAGGGAGAAGCACGCGATGGACAGTTCAGCCAAGCGCTCGAGCCAGGACACGATTGCCCAGTTCCAGCAGCACGTGATCCCCAACTACGGTCGCTACCCGATCAGCCTGGTCCGTGGCGAGGGATCCCGTGTGTGGGATGCCGAGGGGACTGGGTACCTGGACCTGTTCCCCGGCTGGGGCTGCAACATCCTGGGCCACTGTCCGCCTCGAGTGGTCGAAGCGGTCAAAGAGCAGGTCTCGCAGTTGGTCCACATCCCCAACACCTGGTACACCGAGCCTCAGGGCGATTTTGCCCAGGCGTTGTGCAGCCGCGGATTCGGCCAGGCATTTTTCTGCAACAGCGGTGCCGAGTCGATCGAGGCTGCCTTGAAGCTGGTGCGGTTGCACGGGGCCCAGACGGGTCGCTACCGCGTGATCAGTTTCTACGACGGCTTCCACGGCCGCACGTTTGGAGCGACCACTGCGACGGCTCAGCCGAAGTACCACGAGGGCGTCGGTCCTCTGATGGCCGGCTTCGACTACGCCCGCTTCAACGATCTGGACCGGGTCCGCGAGCTGGCCACTTCCGAGACCTGTGCGATCCTGGTCGAGCCGATCCAGGGCGAGGGAGGTGTGAACCTGCCGGAGCCGGGCTTCCTGGAGGGTTTGCGTGAGATCGCCGATTCGGTGGGGGCCCTGCTGGTCTTCGACGAGGTGCAGACCGGGATGGCGCGGACCGGCAGTTGGTACGGCTACCAGCACTACGGCGTCCAGCCCGACGTGATGACCGTCGCCAAGGGGCTGGCCGGAGGGGTCGCCTGCGGCGTGGTGATCGCCAAGCACGAATACGCGACCAGCCTGCTGCCGGGGATGCATGCCAGCACCTTCGGCGGCAACCCGCTGGCGATGGCCGCGGGCCTGGCGACTGTTGAGACGATCGAGGAGGACGGGTTGCTGGAGAACTGCCAGGCGATGTCGAATGAGTTCGCCCGGCGGTTCGAGGCTCTGCAGGCGGAATTGCCGATCATCAAGGAACTGAGAATCCAGGGCATGATGATCGGCGTGGATCTCTCGATTCCCGCCACACCGGCCGTCGGCAAGTGCATGGACCGTGGCGTGCTGGTCAATGCGACTCACGACACGGTGCTCAGGCTGTTGCCGGCACTGAACGTGACGGCCGCCGAGATCGAGGAAGGGTGCGACGTGATCGCCGAGGTGTTGCGAGAGATGTCGGCGGAGGCCGAATCAAGTGACGCGGTGGCTGCGGTGGCTGCGGTGGCTCATGAGGACATGAGCGACGAGTCTGCTGCGGCCGTGGAGTCGGACTCCGATGAGGTGTCGATCGAGGCGGGAGTGTTGGGGGAGAGGGAGGACGAGTCATGAGGCACCTGGCGTCGCTGTTGGATGTGACGGCTGGTGAGATCACCGAGATCCTGGACCTGGCCACGTCGTTGAAGTTGGCTGCGTCCAACGGCGACCGTCCGCCGCGGTTGGGCGGTCGCGTGCTGACGCAGATCTTCGAGAAGCCTTCGCTGAGGACTCGGGCCAGCTTCGACGCGGCGATGGCTCACCTGGGCGGCAGCAGCCAGTTCTTTTCCGCGGCGGACGCCGGTCTGAATGGTCGCGAGTCGATCGAGGACGTGTCTCGGGTGATCAGTGGTTATTCGGACGTGCTGGTGCTGCGGACGTTTTCGCAGTCGAAGATCGAGCGATTTGCCGAGTTGGCCAGTTGCCCTGTGATCAATGCACTCTCGGATGACCGTCATCCCTGCCAGGCCTTGACCGACCTGTTGACGATGCGTGAGACGTTTGGCGAGTTGTCGGGTCGTCGGCTGGTGTATGTCGGCGACGGCAACAACGTGGCTCGATCGCTGGCGATCGCCTGCGGCCGGATGGGTGTTGCGATGACGTTGTCGGCTCCCGAGGGGTATTCCTTTGACACCGAGTTCCTGGGCCTGTTGTCCGAGCAGGTTGCCGGTTACGAGTTGACTCTCGAGCCGGATCCCAAGTTGGCGGTGTTGGGTGCGGACGTGATCTACACCGATGTCTGGGCGAGCATGGGGCAGGAGTCGGAGCAGTCTGAGCGGGAGGCGGCGTTTGCCGGGTACCAGGTCAACAGCGAGTTGATGTCGCTGGCACCTGCTGGGTGCCGGTTCATGCACGATCTACCGGCTCGCCGTGGCCTGGAGGTCAGCGACGAGGTAATCGACGGTGCTCAGAGCGTGGTTTTCGAGCAGGCTGAGAACCGGATGCACCTGGCGAAGGGTCTATTGGTTTGGTTATTGAGAGAGTGAGGCAGTCAGATGTCACGACACGACGGGCGGGCGGCGGACCAGTTGCGAGAGATCGAGGTGACCCGGGGCTTCACCGGGTCGGCTCCGGGCAGCGTCTACATCCGCGCCGGCCGAACGACCCTGTTGTGCACGGCGAGTGTCGAGGAGGGTGTTCCGCCGTGGAAGGACGACCCCGAGAATCCTTCGGGCTGGGTCACGGCCGAGTACAGCATGTTGCCCGGCAGCACGGCTCCCCGGAAGCGTCGCGAGCGTCAGAAGGTTGATGGTCGTTCGAGCGAGATCCAGCGGCTGGTGGGCCGCAGCCTGCGGGCGGCGGTTGATTTCAAGGCCCTGGGGGCCAGGACGATCACCATCGATTGTGATGTGCTGGAGGCCGATGGTGGCACGAGGACGCTCTCGATCACCGGCGGTTTCATGGCCCTGGTCGATGCCGTGGCGAGTGTTCCCGAGTTGGCCGATCGTCTCGGGGACGTGTTTGTGGACTCGGTGGCTGCCGTCAGCGTGGGGATTGTCGAGGGCGAGCCGGTGCTCGACCTGGACTACCCCGAGGACAGCACGGCGGAAGTCGATTTGAACGTGGTGATGACCGGTTCGGGCGAGTTTGTCGAGGTCCAGGGTACGGCCGAGTCGGGGGCATTTGCCCGCGAGCTGCTCGATCGGCAGCTCGACCTGGCGACGGCGGGCATCGCCCAATTGCGATCGCTCCAGAAGGACGTCCTCGGCGAGCGATGGCCTCTGGACGCATAATCTGCCTCCTGCTACGATCCCGCGCGCCCGGTACGGACACCGATCCCGGGCTCTCGTTTGCTCTCATTCCGCACGCAACGAAGGGACTCGCCGGTGCGGCCCGCAAGCTCGATTCTGAGACCTCCTGGTTGCGTGCCGCTGGCGATGGGCCTGGTCGTCTTGCTGGTGACGCTGGTGGACTTGCCCAGCCCGGTTTCGGCGGCCCGGATCGAGGCGGTTCGTGGCAAGCGGTATCGGATCACTCCGCGTCATGGTCCCTGGATGATCTTCGTGGCGAGCCTGCAGGGCAGCACGGCTCGAGAGGCCGCCGACATGCTGGTCTATGAGCTCCGTCGTCTCGGCATTCCCGCGTACACGTTTGCGCAGTCTCAGCGGAGCGGCAGTGTCAAGACGAAGGATCGGGTTGGTCGGACGAGTCGTCGCGAGCTGACATCTCGGAAGTCTGCGATTTCGGTCATCGCCGGCAACTACCCGACGATCAAGGACTGGCGTGCTCAGAAGACGCTGAAGTACATCAAGCGGTTCCACCCCAAGATGATCACGGGTGGGACCTATATGAAGACCCCGGGTCGGCCGAGTCCTTTCAGTGGGGCCTTCCTGGTCCGCAACCCGTTGTTGCCGGCCGGCAAGAAGCCGATCAGCAACCTGGTTCGCCAGCTCAACGCCGGCGAGCGGTACACTCTGCTGGGCAACCGCGGCCGCTACACGCTGGTCGTGGCCACGATGATGGGTCGGTCTCACACGGTCCAGGAAACCGCCCTGCTACGTGCCAAGCAGACCTTCCGGGTGGGCGACAGCCTGGACCAGGCGGCCGACAAGGCCCGTCGGCTGGCCAGGATCCTCAACGACAACAGCTACCTGGCCAAGCTGGCCCGCAGCAATCCTCAGCTGGCAGACATCCTGGCTCGCGACCAGTTCAAGGCCTTCGTATTGCACGAGCGATACCGTTCGATTGTGACCGTCGGCGAGTTTGCCTCGCCCCAGGACCCGGGGATCCGTCCCCTGCTCGAGTTGTTTCGTGGCAAGCAGAAGCCGGACCCCAGGACGGGGCTGCAGAGGCTGACGCCGGAGTACATCCTGGTCCCGGGTGCGACTCGACGTAACCCCCTGGACCAGATCCTGCCCTTCGACCCGAATCCTCGCGTGATGGCGGTGCCGAGTTTGAAGTGAGGGTTCCGGCGTGACGACTCCCCTGCTGGTGATTGCCAGTCGCAACGCGAAGAAGGTCGGCGAGATCGCCGACCTGCTGGCTGCTCATGAGGTCACCGTCCAGAGCGTCGGCGAGTTCGACGGTGTGCCCGAGGTGGTCGAGGACGGCGAGACCTTTGCAGACAACGCAGCTCTGAAGGCGACCCAGACGGCGGGGGTCCTGGGCGAGTGGACCCTGGGCGAGGACAGTGGCCTGTGTGTCGAAGCGCTCGACGGCGAACCCGGGATTCGCTCGGCTCGGTTCAGCGGCCTGGATGCCAGCGACCTGGACAACAACCGGCTGTTGATCGAGCGGCTGCAGGGTGTGCCCGACGCGAAGCGGGGAGCCTGTTACGTCTGCCACGTGGCGGTGTCGGATCCTGCGGGCGAGGTTCGATTGAGTGTCGAGGCAACCTGCCGGGGCCGGATTGTTGATGAGGTCCGCGGCGAGAACGGGTTTGGCTACGACCCGCATTTCCTGCTGCGTGAGTATCATCTCACGTTTGGAGAACTGGCACCGGTCATCAAGCAGCACCTCAGCCACCGGGCCCGAGCCTTCTCGCGGCTGATCCCCGGGCTGGTGAGCCTGCTGAGTGGCTAGGCCGTGACGCGACGGGTCTCGGGGACCAGGGCGTCGAGCACACCGTTGACGAAATCGGGGCTGCGGGCATCGCCGAACGTCTTGGCCAGTTCGACGGCCTCATCCAGGATCACTCGGAAGGGGACGTCGCTGTAGAGCAGTTCCCAGGTGGCGAGCCGGATGATATTCCGATCGGTACCGGCCATGCGGTCCAGTGACCAGTTGTCGGAGTGCGATTGGATGCGGGTGTCGAGATCGGCCAGGCGGGCTGAGACTCCCTTGACGATCTGTCCGGCAAACGCCCGCAGAACGGGGTCGTCGACCTCGTCGTCGAGGAATTTGACGAGAGCGGCGGGTGGCATTTCGGGGTTGATGTCGACCTGGTAGAGCGCCTGCAGAGCGGCTTCGCGCGCCCTTCGTCGCCTGGGATCAGCTCGGTCTTCGGTCACGTCTTCGGTCATGTCTTCGGTCATGTCTTAGTCCTCCCCACCCTCGGGGTTCTCACCACTGGTATCCTCTGCCGTTTCGGTGTTCGTTTCGGCCGCGTCGATGGCTCTGAGTGTGGCGAGGGATTCGAGAGCGGCGAGTGCGGCTTCGTGTCCCTTGTTCCCCATCCTGCCGCCGGCGCGGTCGAGGGCCAGTTCGAGGTTCTGGCAGGTGAGCACTCCGAAGGCCACCGGGACGCCGTTTTGCACGGCGGCGTTGCTGATCCCCAGTGCCACCTGGTGATTGATGTATTCGTGGTGAGTCGTCTCGCCCTGGATGACTGCACCGAGGCAGACCACCGCGTCGACGTTTCCTGACTGGGCCAGTCGGTTGGCGACGAGAGGAATTTCGAAGGACCCGGGCACCGGCACCACCACGATCTTCTGATCGGCCACTCCGTGTTGAACCAGGGTTTTGAGTGCGGCTTCGCAGAGTCGGTCGGTGATGTCGGAGTTGTATTTCGAGACGACCACGGCGAAGCGGTCGTCGGGTAGAGCGTGCGGGGATACGTCGAGTCGTTGAGGCATCGCAGGTGGTGGGCTTGTTGTGAGACGAGGGGACGGGTGCACGTTGCGGGTCAGCCGAGGTTCATGCTCAGCAGGAACTCCTCGTTCGTGTCGGCCCGCCGCATCTTGTTGGTCAGCAATTCCATTGCCTCGGCCGGGTTCATGTCGTTGAGGACGCGTCTGAGGATCCAGACCAGTCTCAGTTCCTCCTCGTGCATCAACAGCTCTTCGCGGCGGGTGCCCGACTTGTTGACATCGATGGCCGGCCAGATGCGTTTTTCGACGAGCTTGGTATCGAGGTGCAACTCGGTGTTGCCGGTCCCCTTGAACTCTTCGAAGATCACGTCGTCCATGCGGCTGCCGGTATCGACCAGTGCGGTGGCGATCACGGTCAGGCTGCCGCCGTCTTCGACATTTCGAGCAGCTCCGAAAAACCGTTTGGGGTGCTGCAGTGCTCCGGAGTCGATTCCTCCTGAGAGCACCTTGCCCGAGTTGGGGACTTCGTTGTTCCAGGCCCGAGCGAGCCGGGTGATCGAATCGAGGAAGATGATCACATCGTGTCCGTGTTCGACCATCCGCTTGGCCTTTTCGATGACCATTTCCGAGACTTGGACGTGTCGGCTCGAGGGTTCATCGAAGGTACTGCTGATCACCTCACAGCGGGTCCCCTGCACCTGCCGTTCCATGTCGGTGACTTCCTCGGGCCGTTCGTCGATCAGCAGCACGATCACGTAGGCCTCGGGGTGGTTCTCGATCACGCTGCGGGCCATTTTTTGCAGCAGGATGGTTTTTCCGGCCCGTGGTGGCGAGACGATCAGGGCACGCTGTCCCATGCCGATCGGGCAGATCATGTCGACGACGCGGGTGGCGAGTTCATCGGGGGTGGTGATCAGGTTGAGTCGTTGTTCGGGGTGCAGTGGCGTGAGGTCATCGAAGCTGACGGTTTCGGTACCGAGGTTGGGATCCTCGCTGTTGATCGCCTCGACTCTCAGCAGCGCGAAGTACCGTTCATTTTCCTTGGGCGGTCGGATCTGCCCGGCGACGGTGGCACCTTTTTTGAGTCCGAAGCGGCGGATCTGGCTGGGTGAGACGTAGATGTCGTCGGGGCAGGGCAGGTAGTGGTAGTCGGGGCTGCGGAGGAATCCGAATCCGTCGGGGAGGATTTCGAGGGTACCTTCGCCGAACATCAGCCCGTTGAGCTTGGTGCGTTCCTTGAGGATGCGGAAAATCAGGTCCTGTTTCTTCAGCCCCGAGTAGTCGCTGATCTCCTCCTCGCGGGCCAAGTCGAGCAGTTCCTTCATGGTCATTCGCTGCAAGTCAGCGATATGCATGTCGCTCCGCTTGATCTCCTCGTAGCGGTCATCGGCCGGAAAGACCGCGGCCGGATCGCTGTCGGCGACGGCATCGGGAGGAGTCGGGGACGGGGTGCTCATGACGGGTCTCGAGGTGAGAGATGTCGAACGGGATCAGGGGCAGGACGCGGAGGTGTTTGTGTTGGGTCCGTTGAGACCGTTTCGGCCGTTTCGGCTGTTTCGGCTGTTTCGGCTGTTCAGGGAGTGGATCAGTGAGAGCAGTCTGGGACCGGAGTCTTCCAGCGAGGTGCTGTTATCGAGCGAGGTGTCGGCGGTGTCCTGTTTACGTTGCAGCGGCCACTGGCTGGCCTGTCGGTCGAGGTAGTCGGAGCGGGTCCAATTGCGGGTGGTTTCGACACGCGTGAGCCTGATGTCTTCGGGCACGTCGACAAACACCACGTGGTCGCACAGGTCGTCCCAACCGGCTTCCAGCAGCACGGCGGCATCGACCAGGATTCCCTCGCAGCCGTCCTGACCACGGTGCTGCTGGATCTGCTGGATCTGCTCCTTGAGTCTCCTGCGTATAAAAGGATGGACGATCTCTTCGAGGTCATGTCGGTTCGCTTCGGACTCGAGGTCGTCTCCAAAAACGATCTCTGCCAGTGCGGCCCGGTTGACCTGGTGTTGCGAGTGGATGGTGCTGGAGTTGTCGGGGTCCTGGGAGCTGGGGAATCGATCGAGGATCTTGCGGGCGAGTTCGGGTTCTGCGAGTGCCTGGTGCCCGAGCTGGTCACCGTCGAGGACCGTGATCGGGGCATGCTGCGAGACCCAGTGGGCCAGGCCACTTTTTCCCGACCCGATCCCGCCAACCAGTCCCACGACCGGGGCGCAATGATCCTGTGTCACGGAGTTGTCTTGAGGGGGGGGAGGTGTGTTGTGAGGGTGTCATGTGGCCGGGGGCGGCCGAAAGGAACCGATCCGTGGTTTTTGAGAGGAAGGAGAGAGTTGAACGTGCGGATCCTTCGCACGGTTGTCGTGTTTGAGAAGAGGATTTCTCGAAGGATTCTGACAGAGTCCCTTGGGAGTGTGGCTTCATGGTGATCGCTGCTGTGCAGGGTGTCAATGAAAAACCCGGCTCGCGATCAGCCCCCCGGGATCTCCTCGATTTCCAGCCAGTTGCGCCCTGCGGAGCAGTCGACGACCAGGGGCACATCGAGGTCGAGTGCCGATTCCATCTCGTGTCGGACCAGTTCCACCAGCGACTCGAGCTCCGTCTCGGGCACCTCGAACACCAGTTCATCGTGAATCTGCAGCAGCATCGTTCCCGGGTGGGCGTCTCGTTTCAACGCCTGATCGACACCGATCATGGCCTGCTTGATCAGGTCAGCGGCCGAGCCCTGGATCACGCTGTTGATCGCCGTCCGTTCGGGCATGTTTCTCTGCCGGTTGGGCTCGGGTCTGATCCCATAGATCGGCCGTCGTCGTCCGCGGATCGTCTCGGCGTAGCCGCTGCGTCGGCATTGATCGAGGACACGATCGAGGTATTCTGCGACGCCGTGGTAGCGTGAGAAGTAGTTGTCGATGAAGGCGGCGGCTTCGGCCTGGGAGATGCCCAGTCCGGCGGCGAGTCCGAAGGGGCTCTGGCCATAGACGACTCCGAAGTTGACCGCCTTGGCCATCCGTCTCATGTCGCTGTCGACCTCATCGGCATCGACACCAAACACCTCGGCGGCCACTGAGGCGTGGATGTCGATGCCATCCCGAAACGCCTCCTGCATCGCCGTGTCGCCGCTGAAGTGAGCGAGCACACGGAGTTCGACCTGCGAGTAGTCGGCACAGACGAGCAGCATGCCCTCTTCGCCGGGGACAAACGCCCGCCTGACCTGTCGACCTTCGGCGGTGCGGATCGGGATGTTCTGCAGGTTGGGTTGCAGCGAGCTGAGTCGTCCGGTGGAGGCGGCGACCTGGTTGAACGAGGTGTGCAGGCGGCCGGTGCGGGCGTTGACCAGGGCTGGCAGCGCATCGAGATAGGTGCTCTTGAGCTTGCTGAGCTGCCGATGGCCGATGATGCGTTCGGGCAGAGGATGCAGCGGGGCGAGTTTTTCGAGAACACTCTGGTCGGTGCTCGGGCCGGTCTTGGTCCGTTTCTGTACGGGCAGGTCGAGTTCGTCGAAGAGGATTTCCCGGAGCTGCTTGGGTGAGTCAATATTGAATTCGCGACCGGCCAACTCGTGGATCTCACCAACGAGCCCTTCGAGTCGCTCGCCGACCGACTCGGCCTGCTGACCCAGTTCTGCTGAATCGAGTCTGATGCCGGTGTATTCCATTTCGGCCAGGATCGGGATCAGCGGCCGTTCGAGGTCCCAGTAGAGGTCCCAGAGGCCATCGCGGTTGAGTTCCTCGGTGACCAGTCCGGCCACCTGCCACGAGACGTCAGCGTCTTCGCTGGCGTACTCGCCCACCACGTCGGTGTCGATCTCGGCCATCGACTTCTGGTTCTTGCCGGTTCCGATCAGATCACTGATCGGGATCATGGTGTGGTTGAGGTATTTTTCCGAGAGTGCTGCCAGCGAGTGGCTACGGGCACCGGCGTCGAGCAGGAAGTGGCCGATCATCGGGTCGACCCCGATGCCGTCGAGCTTCAAGCCTGCCCGCCTGAGCACCAGCATGTCGTACTTGATGTTCTGGTTGGTCTTTTCGATCTCGGGGTTCTCGATCACGCTCTTAAGAGCATCGCGGACCGTATCGGGATCGAGCAGCGTGGCACCCTCGGGGCCTCGCACCGGCAGGTACCAACCCGCTCCGGCCTCCCAGCAGAACGCCCAGCCGACGATGTCGGCGGTCAATTCGTCCAGGCCCGTGGTTTCCAGGTCGAAGCAGAAGCGAGGCTGTTGCTGGAGTTGTTCGAGGAAGCTGGCGAACTCGGCGGGGGTATCGACCACGTTCCAGCGGCGGTCGGTTTTCCCGAAGAGTTGTCCCTGTTGCGAGGCGGGTTGATCTGCGGCTGGGCCGGCGGCGGGTGCCTGTGATGCCTTCGGCGGTGCGTCACTGTCGGGCGAGTCGACCAGGGCCTGGATCTCGGCGGGGAAGGACCGGAATCCGAGTTCGGTGAACAGTGTCGAGAGTCGGGCGATGTCGGGAGTGCCGACTTTCTGTGCGTCCCAGTCGAGTTCCAGCGGGAGGTCGTCGTAGAGCGTGACCAGTCGTTTGCTGAGCCGTGACTGGTCGGCGAAGGCGACGAGGTTTTCCTTGAGTTTCTTGCCGTTGACCTCATCGGCGTGAGACAGCACTTCATCGAGCGTCTGGTACTGTTCCAGCAGCGTGCGGGCCTTCTTGGGTCCGACCAGCGGCATGCCGGGCACATTATCGACGCTGTCGCCGACCAGTGACTGGAAGTCGATGACCTGGTCGGGTCGGACTCCCCACTGCTCGAGCACGAAGGCTTCGTCCTGGAACTCGTTCTTGCGGATGTGGAACAGCTGGACCTGGGGGCTGACGAGTTGTCGTGCGTCCTTGTCGCTGGTGACGATCCTCACCTGGTGCCCCGCCTCGGCCGCCCGTTTGGCCAGGGTGGCAAAGATGTCGTCGGCCTCCCACCCCTCGACCCTCAGCACCGGCAGCCCGAACCCGGCCATCACTTCCTCGATCATCTTGATCTGCGGCACCAGGTCTTCGGGCATCGCGTCGCGGTTCGCCTTGTACTCGGGGTACCAGTCGTTGCGGACACCTTTGCCGGGCGAGTCCATGGCGCAGTAGAGGTGCGAGGGGCGATGGTCTCGCAGCAGGTTGATCACGTCTCGAGTGAAGCCGTAGACGGCATTGGTCGGCTGACCGGACGGTCCGGTCATGGGCGGCAGGCCGTGGAAGACCTGGAAGACCAGGGAAAATACGTCGAGAATGTAGACCGGGTTGCTCATCGTGGCGAAGTCATCTCGATGGGTCCTGTTGGGTCAGGACCGGAAAAACCGTTAGGATGTGACTCTCTGGGTGGTTACGTCGCGCCGTTTTCTTGACTCCACTCTACCCCCACCTAGAATTCAGAGACAGTGTGCCGGGATTCTCCTAGTATCTCTGAGTATCTCTGAGAAACGCTGAAAAACTCTGAAAAACACCGTCGCCGGGCGTTGAGCCGGGCGACCCAGTCACGCGACAGGGGAACGGCCATGGCCTCCAAAGGCACCATCGGGTTCAAGGAAATCGGTTTCATCTTCACTGCGATGTTGATGCTGATTTTCGGCGTGTTCACCTACGTGTTGTGGGACGAGGGCAAGAAGATCCGCCAGGATCTCGTGGTCAAGACCAAGGAGGCTGGTGACGAGAAGAACCTGCAGCGTCAGTACCTCGACCAGGTCAACGAGTTGAAGTCGAAGGTGGGCTATCCCAACGTCGCCACGGTCGGATCGGCGACCGACACCAGCCGCGACTCGGTGCTGGGCAGCATGGTCGACGACATCAAGTTGCTGGGTGGTCCGGAGCTGCAGCGTGATTCGTACGCCGAGACGCTGCGTGCGATGAAGCAGAAGACAGACAACCTGCTCTTGGAGAATCGCAACCTGAGCGACAAGAACCGCCAGTTGTCCGTCGAGTTCCTGGCGTCGATGAAGTCTCATTACCAGGACGTCGCCAGCGGTCACGACGCACGTCGCAAGGCGGCCGAGGGTGAGCGGGACGATGCGAACCGGACCAAGGAGACTGAAATCCGCAAGCGGGACGACCAGATCGTGACGCTGCGTGGCGTGAACACCAACCTGCAGAACTCGCTCAAGCAGACCAAGGACGCTCACACCACGCTCAAGAAGGAATCCGAGGGCCAGATCGGGCGTCTCGAGGACATCAACGATTTCCTGACCGACGCGGTCCGGAAGCGGGAACGCATCACCTACGACCGGCCCGACGGCCTAATCCGCTGGGTCGACAACGACAGTGGCCTGGTCTGGATCAACCTCGGTCGCGACGACAACCTGACCACAAGGACTCAGTTCAGCATCTACAAGCAGACGCACCGTGGCGTCGGACGCCCCTCGGCTCCGGCCAACACCGCGGACGAGGACGAGGCGAGTGACGCGGCTGACGAGCGGTTTTCGCCTGGATTCGAGGACATCAAGGGATCGATCGAGGTGACCCGGGTCATCGGCGCCCATCTCTCCGAGGCCCGCATCATCAAGTACGACATCTACGACCCGATCCAGCCCGACGACCTGATCTACACTCCGCTGTGGGCTCCGGGCCGCCCGGCCGCATTTGCCTTCGTGGGCCTGATCGATTTCGACAACGACGGAGCCAGCAACCGGGGCGAGTTGCACGAGATGATCAGCGGGATCGGTGGACAGATCATCCACGAGGTACTCGACGACGGCCGACGGGTGTTCTACACCGAGTTCCCCTCCAAGAGCCACGACTACACCGAGGACGACTCGACGATCTCTCTGCAGATGAAGTACCTGGTCATCGGCCAGATCCCTGATCTGAGCGGGGCCGCCTCGGATCTCGAGAAGCAGCAGTTCCGAGCGATCATCGGTCATCACAAGAAGATGGTGGCCGAGGCCCGCGAGACGGCCGTCCGCCGCATCAATCTCAGTGACTTCCTGGCCCACATCGGCTACGTGCCCCGTCGTCGGCTGTTCGTGCCCGGCCTGGTCGACCGCCCCTATAACCTCAAGTCCGGAGCCACCAGCGGCCTGGTCGGAGGCA